>ENA-UESP01000597-UESP01000597.1-human-gut-metagenome-genome-assembly--contig:-NODE-597-length-30297-cov-7.425645_pt1 | contig 30297 bp, 26 predicted proteins | sample MGYA00243003_ERZ508004 | MGnify/ENA primary metagenome ERZ508004 (study PRJEB26167, sample SAMN06115443) | human gut metagenome | host: Homo sapiens | place: China:Henan | collected 2015-07-29 | study...
ATGCAAGCGCTCTCCCAGCTGAGCTAAACCCCCAGATGTTTGTTGTCGTCCGTGACGACGCTAATAATTATAGCAGGTGAGGATGGGGTTGTCAACTGTTTTTGCAAAGTTTTTTGCAAGGTTTGTTCTGCTGTGCACTTTTTGCCGCAGGGTTTCCCTTTTGGGCCATTCTGTGTTATGATAGGGAGGTACCGGGCGGGGCACTCCCCTGCCCACAGAGAGGGGTGGTTCTTATGAGCGAAGCAGAGGTCAGTCAGTTTCTCTGCGTCCTCATCAAAATGGGGGAAGCGCTGCAGAACAGCGGGGCCGAAGTGTTTCGGGTGGAGGACACCCTCAACCGCATTGCGGCGGCATACGGGGCTGAGGAGGTCGATATCTTTGTCATCACATCCAGCATCGTGGTCACGCTGACCATGCCGGACCTGCCGCCCCAGACCCAAACCCGCCGCCTGCACAAGAGCACCGGCAACGACCTGCTGGAGCTGGAACAGCTCAATGCCCTGAGCCGCCGCATCTGCGCCGAAAAGCCTCCGGTGGAGGAGTTCCAGCAGCAGCTCAGTACCATTCTGGCACAGCCCGGGGAGCCCCGGCTCCATCTGGCTGGAAGCGTGCTGGGGGCGGCCAGCTTTGCGGTCTTTTTTGGCGGGAGCCTGTGGGACGGCGTGCTGGCGGGCGGGGTTGCAGTGTTCATCTGCTGGATGGAGCGGTGGCTTGCCCCGTTCTGCCTGAACGGCGTAGCGTTCCAGTTCATTGCGTCGTTTCTCAGCGGCATGGCTGCCCTGCTGTGCTGCCGGGTCTGCCCGGTGCTCCATGCGGACATGGTGCTCATCGGCGTCATCATGCTGCTGGTGCCCGGCATTCCGTTTACCAACGCCATCCGGGATATCCTGCTGGGTGATATCATCTCAGGCTCGCTCCGGCTGGTGGAGGCCGTTCTGCTGGCGGCCATGCTGGCGCTTGGCATGATGGCAGCCATCTGGCTGATGGGAGGTGCCGCATGATGCAGACGATCACCCAGCTCCTCAGCGGGGCATTGGGCTCCATCGGGTTCGGGCTGCTGTTCCACCTCAACCGCCGTTACCTGCCTGCGGCAGGCGTGGGCGGGCTGCTGGCCTGGCTGGCCTATCTGCTGGCCGCGCCCGCGGTACACGGCACGTTCCTGGCCAACCTTGTGGGCGGTGTCTGCGCGGCCCTTTACGCCGAGTTTATGGCCCGGTGGTACAATGCCCCCTCTACCCCGTTTTTCATCACGGCGGCAGTCCCCCTCATCCCCGGAAGCACCCTATATTACTGCATGAACGCAGTGGTCTCCAGCAATCTGCTGGCCGCGGAACGCTATGGCGAGCAGACCTTTTTAGCCGCATTCGGCATTGCAGGCGGCATGGCCATTGCCTGGTGCCTGGCCGATCTCAGCCGCAAGCTGCATGCCCTGCTCACGGGCCACAACCCCGCAAAATAACACAGAAAGAAGAGAATTATTATGGATTTTTACGGAACCATCGGCCCGGCCTGTGCGGAGCTTTCCACGTTACAGCAGCTGGTCCGCGCCGGAATGACCGGCCTCCGGATGAACCTTTCTCACGGCTCACTGGCCGAGCACGCCGACTGGCTGGAGCTCATCCAGAAAGCAGACATCCGCACCCTCCTGATCGACTTACAGGGCCCGGAGCTGCGCATCGGGCGGCTGGCGTCCCCGCTGACGCTCTCCGAGGGGCAGCAGGTGTTTCTGGGTACGGGCGGCATTCCCTGCCCGGCCTGCCTTTTGGACGCCATAACCCCGGGGCAGAAACTGCTGCTGGACGACGGCAAGCTGCTTTTGCGGGTGAACGCTGTGGACACTGCTCTCCACTGCACCGTACTGCGGGGCGGCCTGCTCCAGAGCCGGAAGAGCATCGCGGTGCCGGGCGTGGAGGTTTCCTCCCCTACCCTGACCGATGAAGACCTGCAGAACCTGCGCGTCGCCGCCGACTGCGGTGTCACAGGTGTCATGCTCCCCTTTGTGCGGAGCGCAGAAGACATCCGCACCCTGCGGGCCGCGCTGGAAGATGCCCACGCCGGGCAGATCCAGATCTTTGCCAAAATTGAGAACCTTGCCGGTGTCCGTACTTTGCCGGAGTTTCTGCCGCTGGTGGATCAGGTCGTTATCGCCCGGGGCGATCTGGGCAACGCCATGCCCCTGTGGGAGCTGCCCCGCTGCCAGAAGCAGCTGGCCTCCCTCTGCCGGGCCGCGGGCGTGCCTTTTATGGTCGTGACCCAGATGCTGGACAGTATGCAGACCCGGGCGGTCCCCACCCGCGCCGAGGTCAGCGACATCTACAATGCCGTACTGGACGGGGCCGCAAGCCTGATGCTGACGGGCGAGACCGCCGCCGGGCAGTACCCCGTGCAGGCCATGGAATACCTTGTCAAGACCGCACAGACCGCGCTGTAAATTTTTATGATACGATGAAAGGACCTCCGGCGAGCTTGCCGGAGGTCCAGCTTATTCCAAGCAAAGATCCTTTGCGAAGCCCGGTCTATTCTTCACAAATCGTTCATAGAATAATCGTATCTTCATTGATTTTAACGAAATTTCTTTTTGATTTTCATACAATTTCGCAATTGACAGAATCCCATGCGGTCCGATACAATAAAGCTAGAACGGCACCTGATCTGGACGTGCCGATGATCATTCCTGCACCCCAAAAATGACAACAAAAATTCTGAAAACGACAGGAGGCATTTACGATGAAGCACCTGAAAAAACTGGCCGCTCTTCTTCTAGTGGGCGTTCTCGCCTTGTCCCTGCTAACAGCCTGCGGCGGCTCTGGTTCCACTTCCCAGGACGCACAGGCGGAAGCTGCCGTGATGGCCGCCATCAATGACAACCGTTCCGTCAAACTGCAAAACAGCAGCGAGCTCCGCAAAACGGCCAATCAGAGCATCGACGCTGCCATCAGTGGAAAATTGGGCCAGCTCAGTTCTGATTTCAAACTCGTGCTCGACACAAAACCGGAAGACGGCAGTGTCGGATTTACTCTCATTGCCAAGTGTGATTACAAAAATACGGACCTCGCAAAACTTATCAAAACCGTCACCAACATCAACAGCTACAATATGAACAAGTGGAGCGAGGTCGGTGTGGTAGTCCGGACGGTTGACGGCCAGACTTACATCGCCATCTCGGTGGCGATCAAGACCAAGACCTGATTTCATTCAGAAGATTCTTTTCTCCTCAAGATATCCCGCATTCCCCTGTGTAACAGAAAAGGTCAGGCTCTCCGGTAAAATGGAGAGCCTGACTTTTTGCTTTTTATTTTACTGTTCCGGTTTGTTCCGGGCAGTCTTCCTCAGCAGTAGACCACCGTTTCCTCCAGAGGCTTGCGGGAGGCGTGGTTGGGCAGTGGGCCAACGCCCTCGGCTGCATAGCCCAGGTCCAGGATCATCAGCACTTCCTCATTTTCCGGCAGGCCCAGCTCTTTGGCTGCCTTGTCCGGGTCAAAGAAGTTCAGCCAGCAGCTGTCCACTCCTGCGTTGGCGGCGGCCAGCATCATGTGCGTGGCTACAATAGAGGCATCCTCCACGCCGGAATCCCGCTTCTCGCCGGGGTAAGTAAACACATGGTTTTTATCAAAGGCCACCACCAGGCAGGTGGGAGCGCCATAGCGGCAGGGCGTTACAGCGTCGATCTTTTTCAGCCCCTCTTCGGACTGGACGACATAGACCCGCTGCTCCTGTAAATTTTTCGCAGTGGGGGCCACCCGGCCTGCTTCCAGAATGACCTGCAGCTTTTCCGCCTCCACCTTACGGCCACTGAAGTTTTTGCAGGAATAGCGGTTTTCCACGACCTGTGTAAATTCCATCTTGATTTCCCTCCTGATGTTCTCCTTTGGGGGACAGCCGTCCCCGGTTCCATGTCCATTATACGCAAACCGGCTCCAGGCTTCAACCCTGCACGCAGGCGGTCAGAACAAGTCCAGCATGTTGTCGAGATAAATTTCTTCCCGGACTTCCAGCTGGTGCTCCGGCTTGACCAGATAGTAGAGCAAAAATTCCAGCACCAGCGCGCTGCCCAGGCCCCGCCCCTCGATCTTGAAATTGGAAAAGCCCATGGGCAGATAGGTTTCCTTGATATCCTCCACCCCGATGAACGCCGGGCTCCGCATGGCTTTGGAAAAGCGGTACCCCTGCGCCGCGTCGGGCGCGGCACAGCGGTGATCCGGGCAGTCTTCCCCAAGGTTCTGGCGGCTGACCACCTCATAACAGCGCTTGCGGTCCCTGCAGCCCGTCCAGCAGCACTCGTTGCAGAGGAATTCCACCTTGTCTTTTTCCGCCCGGGCAAGCGTTTCCAGCTGGGCAAAGGCCTTATTGAGCCGGAAATCCGGCACCACATAGGCAAAATCCTCCCGGGCCGTCTCCTGCCGGAACGCTTCAAACTCCGTGAGGACTTTGGTGGTGGAAGAGACGAGATAAAGCTGCGGGTAGTGCTCTTTCAGGTAGCCCGCCAGCAGGTCGGAATGGACGATGACGCCGTTCTGCGGGCCGTCGCTTTCTGCCAGCAGCCTGCAAAGCGCGTTGCAGCGCTCGTCCGCCAGATGCTCCTCCCGCAGCAGCGAGTTGCTGAATGTCAGCCGGGCCGAGATGCCGTATTCCCGCAGCAGGGCCATCATCGCCTGGGGATCACACTCCCCGCAGGAAAAGCGTCCCCCGCCCCAGAGGCAGTTTTCCGGGGCACCGTAGAGGGAACCGATCTCGCACCAATCGTAAAAATACTCCCGGTGTGTCCGGAACAGCGGCAGGAACCGGCGGTACAGCTCGTAAAACTCAAACAGCCCCGGGAGATGATAGATCGCAGTGTTTCTCATTCCGTCTTTCGTACTCCTTTTGCTTTCCGGTTCGGGTCATTCGGTTTCTGCCTCGGCCGCTGTGATGTCCCGGTAGAAAACCGCCCATGCGGCTTCCTCATAGGGGCGCACTACAAAAAAGCCCGCGCTCAGCGGAACTGCCAGCAGCGTCACCAGGACGATCCCCATGGCCGCTGCATCGGAGAAAGCTGCCACGACCCACGAAAACCCGGCCAGCATCGGGAGGACACAGAGCAGCTCCCACCCGATGAAGCTGAAATCCAGACAGAACAGCCGCCATTTGTTGCCGTCCATGATCCGCCGCGATTCCGTAATGGCCTCGTTGGCCGTCAGGGCAGGGTGTTCCGCCATGATGTACGGAGCCATTGCATAGCTGTAGGATTTTACAATGCCGGGGATCACCAGCAGCAATGACCACAGTGCCACATACAGCCCCTGCAAAAATTTCAGGCAGAAGCCATCCCACAGGCGGCCTTTCTGGGAAAACAGGTCCGAAACAGCGGCCGCTTTTCCGTCCGCCAGATTCAAGTTGAACCGGGCATATCCCAGCCGCACGGCACCGCCCGCCACGAGGGTGAAGAGGGTCCAGACCACAATGCAGACCACCAGCACTGCCAGCAGCCTGCCGCCGTTGGCCTGTGAAAACAACTCAAGGGAACCATCGGGCGTGATGTTGGAATTCTGGTTGGCACGGTTCGCGTTGGATGTAATGTTCCCGGTTGCGTTTACAATATTGGCCCCCAGCGCACTGGCGAGCAACCCGGCCAGCACCGCTGTTTTCCATCTTCCACGCAGGGCATCCCGGGCAAGAGCACGGTAATCAGCAGCTAGTTTCATATCGGCAGCCTCCTTATCCGCAATGGATCGCATTTCTTTCAACTGGAAATTGGTTCCTTTTTCTTAAATACGGTTCATCACACTGAAAAATTGCAGCTTCCCGGGCCGGCAGGCAAAAATTTTTCCGGCACACAAAAGGAAAAGGCGGCACTCGATTGCAGAAGTGCCGCCTTTTCAGGAGAAGAAAGTAGATGGTTCCGTTATGCGCTCATTACACCAGGCCCGTCAGCTGAGGCAGGGCCATGGACACTGCCGGGATGTAAGTGACCAGCAGCAGGCCGCCGATGATGGCGACATAGTACATGAGCATGTAAGGCAGGATCTTTTCCAGGCTGGTACGACCCACCTTGATGCCGACGAACAGCGCGTTGCCGACAGGGGGCGTGATGTTGCCGATGCAGAGGTTGTACACGAGGATCATACCAAAGTGGATGGTGCTCATGCCAAAACTCTGGCAGATGGGCAGGAACAGCGGGGTGAAGATCAGGATCGCCGGGGTAACATCCATAAAGGTGCCGGACACCAGCAGGATGACGTTCATGATCAGGAGGATGATGTACTTGTTGTTGGTCAGGCCCAGCAGCAGAGCCGCCACGGCATCGGGGATCTGCAGGAACGCCATGACCCAGCCCAGAATGTTGGACACGCCAACGAGGAAGACGACCATACCGGACATCTTGGCAGAATCCACAATGATCTTCCACAGGCTCTTGAGGTTGATGGAGCGGTAGCAGAATGCCAGGATGAGAGCGTAGACCACGGCGATGGCAGAGCCCTCGGTGGCGGAGAAGACGCCGCCCACGATGCCGCCGATGACCACGATGATCAGGGAGAGGGAGGGCAGAGCGCGCAGGGTGCAGACGCCGAGGTTCTTCCAATCGAACTTGCCGGGGGTCCCCTTATAGCCCAGCTTCTTGGCCAGGATGACACCGACCACGGCGCAGGCCAGAGCCCAGATGATGCCGGGGACATAACCGGCCATGAACAGGGCAGCCACGGAGGTACCGCCGGAAGCCAGCGAGTAAGTGATCAGGGCGTTGGAGGGAGGGATCAGCAGGCCGGAGCAGGAGGAGGCCGCGTTGGTAGCAGCGGTGACAGCCGGGTCATAGCCCTGCTCCTCGGCACCGTCGCGGATCATGGAGCCAACGGCGGCAGCGGCGGCGGAAGCGGAACCGGAGATGGCACCGAACAGGGCGTTGGTGCCGATGTTGGTGATGAGCAGCGCGCCGGGCAGCTTGCCCAGGATGGACATGACGAAATCCACCAGGCGCTTTGCAATGCCGCCCTGGTTCATGATGTTGCCCGCCAGAATGAAGAACGGGATGGCCGTCAGGCTGAACTTGCTCATGCCCACGAACGTGCGCTGGGCGGCCGTCAGCACGGCAACGTTCAGGTCAATGGACGAGAGGATGGCCGTCAGAGAAGAAACGGCGATGGCGTACGAGATGGGCACGCCCAGGAACAGCAGCACCAGCAGGACTGCCAGAATGACCAACAATGCTTGAATTGCCACGGTTTAGCCCTCCTTCTTTTCGTTTGCAGCGGCTTTCTCGGCCTCGACCTTGGCGATGGCCTCGGAAGCCTCATCGGCGACCTCCAGCGAGATGGTGCCGTTGGCAATGCCGATGATGTTCAGGATGGAATACAGCAGGATGACCACGCCGCAGATGGGCATGACCCAGTAGAACGTACCCACAGCCACGTTCAGCGAGGAGGTCTGCTGGCCCATGGCCAGTTTGGAGACCTGGAAGCCGCCGAAGACGAGGATGGTGGCGGAGAAGAGGAACGCCACGACCTCCCACAGGATGTGGAACGCCTTGCGCATCCCGGGGTTCATCCGGTCCACCAGAATGGGGATGTTCATGTGGCCGCGCTCACCGGAAACGATGGTGGCACCAAACAGGGTGCTCCAGCCGAACAGATAGCCGACCAGCTCCTCCGACCAGGTGGAGGGAGAGTTGAAGATATAACGGGCAATGACCTGATAGGTGGTCAGGATGACCATGACCGCCATGCTCAGGCCAGCCAGAAGCTCAAGCGCCTTGTTCAGCGCGGTACGAAATTTTTCCATATTGGCCTCTCCTTAGTTTGCGGACGCGTATTCGGCGTTGTATTCCTGAATACGGTCATAGATAGACTGCAGCTCGGGGTTGGCAGCCAGCACCGAGGTGTGCAGGGGTGCCATGGCCTCCTGGAACGGAGCCGTGTCCGGGTAGAGGAAGTTGACGTGCTGCTCGTTCTCGGCCTTGTCCTTCGCCTCTTCCACGGCAGCGGCCCAGGCATCCCGCTCCACCTGATTGATGAGCTGGAAGCCCTCCTCAAAGATGGCCCGCTCGTCGGGCGAGAGGTTGGAGAGGAACTCGTAGTTCGCCACCAGCAGGTCGGGGACCATCTGGTGCATATCGTAGGAGTAATACTTGCAGATATCGCCGTGGCCGTTGTCGGTCAGGGCCAGCTCGTTGTTTTCGGCACCGTCCAGAATGCCGGCCTGCAGGGCGGTGTACACATCACCAAAGCCCATGGGGGTGGCGGTACCGCCCAGCAAACGCATCATCTCCACATTGGTGGGAGACTGCTGGACGCGAATTTTGAGGCCTTTCAGGTCAGAGGGCTGGTTGACGGGGGTCTTGACGGTGTAGAAGTTGCGGGTGCCCGCGTCCAGCCAGGTAACGGTCTCCAGACCAGCTTTCTGGGTGGTCAGGAAGATCGGGTCGGTGACCTCATTGTCCTCCATGGCGGCGTGGTAAGCCTCCTCGCTGGAGAACAGATACGGCAGGTTGAAGATCTGGTACTGGGAGCTGAACGTCTCCATGATGGCGTTGGATGCCACCACAAAGTCGATGGCGCCCGTCTGGGTCAGCTGCACCATCTCGGTCTGGCTGCCCAGCAGCTCGCTGGGGTAAACCTCCACGCGGTACTTGTCCCCCAGTTTCTCATTGATAAAATCCGCAAACGCGGTCAGGCCCAGGTGGTCAGGGTGGTTGGCCGACTGCACATGGCCAATGCGGATGATCCGGCGGTCATCCGCAGCCTCTCCCCCGCCGCATCCGGTCAGCAGCAGGCCGCTTGCCAATGCGGCCGTGCCCATCAGCGACAGGAATCTTCTTCTCTTCATGCGTTGTATCCTCCCTTTTTCGATTCACGGTTTGTAAATTTATTGTAACAAAGGGTTCTTTGCCGCGAAACGGGAATTTTTTGTGAACCGCAGGACTATTTTGTCATTGTTGTATCCAAGTACAATTTTTTCGTCTCCGAGGAGAAAGAAACTGGCAAAAAAGAACCGGAAACACGTCCAAATCAGACGTGCTTCCGGTTCTTTGCCACACTTTAGTTGTTTAAATTTTCTAGCCGGTATTCCGAGGGAGTCTTGCCGGTGATCCGCTTGAACACCCGGGTAAAATAGTTGGCATCGGCATAGCCGCAGGCGGTGCTCACGTCTTTCAGGCTGAGGCGGGGGTCCAGCACCAGCTGCCGTGCTTTCCCCACCCGGTACTCGTTGAGGTAGGCCGAAAAGTTGACCTTGAAGCACTGCTTGAACCTCTTGCAGAAATAGGCATCCGAGTAGCGCAGGGCTGTTGCCGCGTCCTGCATCGAGATATCCTCCCGGTAGTGGGCTTCAATAAACGAGAGCATCTCCGCCCGGATGATGGAGGTGCGGACATCCTCGTCCTCTTCCTCGGTGTGGAGCGGGGCAGCCGGGGCCGTAGGCTGTACCCGGGGCGGCAGCGGCGTGCTCCGGGCCGACACCTGCCGGATGGCGTCCTCTACCGCAAACACCAGCTCCTGCTCCTTATAGGGCTTGAGCAGGTAGTCCAGCGCCCGCACCGCAATGGCCTGCTTGGCGTAAGCAAATTTATCATATCCGGTCAGGAAGAGGATGCCGCAGTTCTTGTCCGTCTCCCGGATCTTGCGGGCCACTTCCAGCCCGGTGTAGCCGGGCATCTCAATGTCCAGGATGACCACCTGCGGGGCCTCCCGGGCAAACAGCTCCAGCGCCTCCCGCCCGTTGCGGGCCTCGTACAGGACAATCAGGTCGCCCAGATACTTTTGCAGCGTCTTGCAGAGGACTTTCCGCTCGATCAGCTCATCCTCCGCCACCAGCAGCTTGCACTTCATGCCCGTTCCTCCTCTTCTCCCTGAGGGATCTCAAACCGGATGACGGTGCCATGCCCCGCCCGGCTGAACACCTGCATTTTTCCTGTATCCGGGTAGAGCATGGACACCCGCCGGAAGATATTTCCCAGTCCGATGCTCTTTCCGGTCTGTTCGCTCTGCCGCATTTTTTCGCTCAGAGCGGCAAGTTCCTCTTCCGTCATTCCTTTGCCGTTGTCGGCCACGGTAACGTACAGCATTCTCCCCTGCCGCCAGACCCGCAGCAGGATGCGCCCACCCTCCTCGCAGGCTTTCAGCCCGTGGGAGAACGCGTTCTCAATGACGGGCTGCAATGTAAACGATGGCAGCCGCGCCCGCGCCGGGTCTACCAAGATCTGCTTTTCCACGGTAATGCGTCCATCAAACCGCATCTGCTGGAGGTAGATGTAATCTTCCAGCCCGTCCAGCTCCTCTTCCAGCGTCACCTCCTGCTGCTTGGTGCGCAGGTTGTGCCGGAACAGGTTGCCCAGGCTGACGATCATCTTATCGGTGGTCTCGGCGTCTTCCAGCCGGGCCATGCAGGAGATCATGTTCAGGGTATTGAAGAGGAAATGCGGGTTCACCTGGCTCTTGAGCATCTCCATTCGGGTGTGATCCAGGTCTTTTTCCAGGGCCAGATTCCGCACTTCCTCCCGGTGGAGGGCGTTCAGGGTAGCCAGATGCTCCTGCATGGCGTGCTTCATCTGGTTGAACGTCCCGGTCAGCCGCCCCACCTCATCCTGGCTGTGGACCGGCAGATCCTGCCCGGAAAAATCGTTGTCCGCGATGCTGCGGGAAGCCCGCGCCAGCGCCAGCAGGGGCCGCACCACGGCCCGGGACAGCATATCCAGCAGCACCAGCATCAGCGCCAGCGCCATAAGGAACAGCCCCAGATACACCCAGGGCAGCTGCTCCAGCTGGTCGGCCTGTGCACTGTAAGCGGCGTTCTCCTGCTCCAATGTGGCCTGCGTCAGCCGGAGGGCGTACTCGGAGAGGTAATCCTGCAATTCCATCACCCGGTACATCTGGTCCACATAGGTATCCGCCGCCGGGGTCATCTGCAAAAAGGCGTCCCGGTACTTCTGGTAGCCCGCATAGCCCTGCAGCAGGTTCCAGGTGCGGGCGTAGCGGTCCTCGCCGATCTTTTCATAATCAAAGGGCAGCTCCGCCAGGCTGGCTTCGGTGATCTCGCAGGCCGTCTGATACTCCTCCGTGTTCTCCCGCGAGGGCTCCCGCACCATCCGGGAGAACGCCTTAGTCTCCGCCGCCAGCGCATCCTGCACGGTGTAACAGGCGCTGTTATCGGCCATCATCGCGTCAAAGGCGGTGCTGGTCCACCGCCCCACAGCGGTAGCCATCCCGATGGACACCAGCGTCACGGCCAGAATCGCCCCCAGCCAGCCGGTCACTTTCCGCCGCAGCGAAAGTCCCCGCACCCGTTGCTCTGCCATCTTCTCCCCTCCCCGCTGTTTTGTCCGTTTCGCATTTTCTTTAGTATAGTGTTTTTGCGAGCAAAGTGCAAGCTGAACCAAAAAGCACCGCGCCCCTCCCCGTTTCCGGGAAGCAGAGCGCGGTGCCTTTCTGGTTTTATGGGATCAAGGGGTCAGCCCTCAGCCGCGGTACTCGGTCGGCAGCTGGTCGAGGGTCTGCCACTTGGTCATGGCGTCCTCCAGCTTCATGCCCTTTGCCACCGCGTCGCGGCGGCAGGCGTTGACAGCCTGGATCTCTTTCATCTTCTCGCCGGTCAGGCTGTAGCCTTTCATGGCGATGAGGGTGGCAGCCCATGCCACCATGGGGATGATGCAGAACAGCACGATGACCACCCAGTTCATGCCGGGGGTGTAGGGGTCGTACTGGGTTGGCAGGCTCTCCAGGCCGACAAAGCTGACTGCAATGCCGACGACCGTGGCCGACAGGCTGGAGACCAGCTTGTCCACCAGGCTGAACAGGGTGCCCATGATGCCCGGGATGTAGTTGCCGGAGCGGTAGGTCTCGTAGTCGGAGCAGTCGGCCACCATGGGGATGGGCATATCAGCCGTTGCGTAGTAAGCGCCATAGCCGATGCCGAAGAACGCGATGAACAGGATGGTGTACAGATTGATGGACAGGCCGTTCTCGCCCATGATGGACAGGGTGAACGCATCGCTCTTGCCCCAGAGCAGCAGCAGCACCAGCACGCCGATGTAGCAGAGGAACGCCACGGAGACATACTTCATCAGGCTGGCCTTCTGGCCCTGCTTCTGGCTGGTGCGGACGGTGAGCAGGAAGAAGGGCACACTGAACACATAGCCCAGCACCATCATGGGGAGGTACAGGCCGTCGTAATTGCCCATCATGCAGCCGTACAGCATACAGAGCACGGTGGTGTTGGTAGCGATAGAGAGGGCCAGCTTGCAGCCGGCACCGGCCACCATCAGCCGCTGCATGGGGTTATTGTTCTTGATGATCTGGAGGTACTCGTGCAGCTTGACCTTCTCGCTGACCTCGCCGCCGATGCCGAAGTACTTGGGCTGGTCTTTCTCCCAGATGCCGATAACGGCCAGCAGGGTGAGCAGAATGGAGATGACGATGCCCACAGGAGCCAGGGTGCGGAAGAACCCGGCGGAAGCGTAGCCGCCCTCATAGTTCTTGGCCAGGATGGGGGCAAAGAACTGCATGGCACCCATGCCCAGCAGGCTGCCCACCGTGTTGAAGATGGTAAACAGGGGGCGCTGCTTGGGGTCGTTGGTCAACACGGTCTGGCCAGAGCGGGTGCAGCTGGTCTGGAACGTATAGCCGATGACCCAGACCGCGTACAGAGCCACAAACGCCACGTAGCGCAGAGCCATGGCGCTGGCCGGGATGAGGGGGGTCAGGCAGTACAGCGCCAGGATGCTGGCCGCCATGATGAGGTTGCCAATGACCATGAACGGCCGGAACTTGCCGAATTTGCCGTTGGTGCGGTCCATCAGCGCGCCGATGATGGGGTCGGTGATGGCGTCGAACAGGCGCATCCCCGTGACCATGACCGAGGCAAAGAGCATGGAGAGGGCCAGCACCTTGCTGCCGAAAGTAGCGATGTAGGAAAGCACCAGCACATAGTACACGTTCGTAGCGCCGTTGTTCAGCGGGAACAGCACCAGCTGGTAGGTTTTGGCGCGGTTCAGGCCCGGCGCCTTTGCGGTTTGTTCACCCATTTGCGGTGTCTCCTTTTTTCTAAAAAAGCGGCAGCCTGCCCGCCTTTTGTTGGGGGGACAGGCTGCCTTGGGTTTCTTGCGGGGGATCCTTGGGGAAATGAGAAGAAGAGGAAAGGAATCTACTTGGAGCTTACTGCTGGTCCGCCGCGGGAGCGGTGTTCACAGCGCTCTTCTTGGCTTTGAGGGCCTTGCTGAGCTGCCATGCGCAGAGCACGGTCAGCACAGCCAGCACAGCGATCAGTGCATAGATCGCGGTCTGCCACCAGGGGGTAACGGTCTTCAGGGTATCGGTGGATGCCCAGCCGTTCATGGCGTTGGAGTTCACGACGGTGTACAGGATGTGATGCATTGCGTTGCGCATCTGGGTCACAATGTAAGCGTCGTTCTCATAGTTGGCAGCCTTGGTGGTGTGGATCTTGGGCATGGGGCTGTCCCAGATATCGGAACCGGCGATCAGGCCGTCCACCAGATCCATGTACTGGCTGGAACCAGAGAAGTCGGTGATGCACATGCCGCGCATCCCCAGCTCCTCACGCAGGAAGCCGGTCAGCAGGTTCTGGTTTGCGCCGCACCAGGTAGCGCCCCAGCGGTTGAAGCCGGTCATGACATCCCACGCGCCGCCATCGGTGATGGCCTTATCGGCCACTTCCAGATAGATCTCACGGGCGGTCTGCTCGTTCAGCCAGGTGTTGACGCCGCGGCGGCTGGTCTCGGAGTCGTTCAGGGCAACGTGCTTCAGGTAGACGTACACGCCCTTGGACTGGATGCCCTGCACCTCGGCAGCGCAGATGGTGCCAGCAATGAACGGATCCTCAGCGTAATACTCGAAGTTACGGCCGGAGTAAGCGGTGCGGTGCATGTTGATGCCGGGTCCATACAGGCCGGAGTAACCCATGGCCAGGCAGTCCTCGCCAATGCAGCGGCCCACATCGTTGATGAGGTCCACATTGAAAGTAGCAGCCATGACATCCTCAGAGGTGTAGCACATGGCGGACGCGCCGCCGGTCAGGGCAGCAGTCAGGCCCTGGGGACCGTTCTCGTCCTTGGTGGCCGTCTTGCCGATGGAGGCAGCGGCAGCCGTGTTGTGGAAGCCCAGGGTGATGGTGTTGACCATCTCGTCATAGGTCAGCTGATCCAGCAGGGTATTCCACTCGGGATCATCAAAGTCCTTGCCGATCATGGAAGCCAGGGCCAGACCGTTCTTTGCACCCAGAGTGGGCATCTCGACGCTGTCGGCCAGGCTGCCGTCGTACTGGGTGAATGCCAGGTCAGCAGCCAGAGTCTCGTTGGCAGTGAGCTGTGCGGGAGCGGTGGGGATGGTGCCGGTCCAGTCAGAGCGGCTCATCCAGGTGACAGCGCCGGGAGCATTGCTGCTCTTGTTGGGGTCTGACTCATCAAACAGGTTGGTGATGGCAGTGCCGTTGGCGCCGACAGCGTAAGTGGTGGTATCCAGAGCGGGGTTGTTCCAGGTGTAGACCAGAGAAGCATCGCCATTGGCGGTCATGCGGCCGTTGGTGTTCTCCACGGTGTAGCCCTTGGCAGCCAGGATGTTGTTCAGGGCGTTGTGGGAATCGGTGCCCACGGCGAAGTAGTAGTCGCCAGCGTCCACGATGTAGGTCTTGGCCTTGTTGGCATCGTAGGTGCGCAGCTCGCTCTTCTTGACGGTGATGTTCACGGTCTCAGAAGCGCCGGGAGCCAGGACATCGGTCTTTGCGAAGCCAGCCAGCTCGACTGCAGCCTTTTCAATGCCGTTGGCCTTGTCGTAATCGGTGTAGGGAGACTGGAAGTAGACCTGCACGGTCTCCTTGCCGGAATAGGTCTTGCCGGAGTTGGTCACGGTCAGGCTGATGTCAAAGGCATCGTCAGACTCGGTGACGTTAAAGTTGCTGTAGGTGAAATCGGTGTAGCTGTCGCCGTAGCCGAACGGATAAGCAACCGTCTTGGCCCAGTCATAGTCGCCTGCGTTGGCAGTGCCCATGACCACGTCCTCGTAACGGGTCTCAAAGTAACGGTAGCCCAGGTAGATGCCCTCCTGGTAGACGCTGTACATGCCCTGCACGTCGGCACCTTCGGTCAGCAGGTTGTACTCTGCCGCGTTGGGGTAAGCCTGGGTGTAGAAGTTGTACATGGCGGGGTTTGCCAGGTTATCGTACAGGTAGGTATCGACCAGAGAGCCGGAGGGGGTCACCGCGCCGGAGAGCAGCTGTGCCACACCGTTGATACCGGTCTGGCCCACGTCGCCGATCCACATGGCAGCGTCGATGCCGTAATCCTCACCGCAGATCTCGGGGTTGAGGAAGTCCAGCTCGATGGCGTTGGAACTGTTGAGCAGGACGATGATGGACTTAAAGGTGCCGTTGTCTTTCAGAGCCTTGAGGTTCTGCAGCAGCTCCAGCTCCTCCGCGGAGAGAGCCAGATAGTTGCCGTCGCCCTCCTGGCCGGAGATCCAGCTGTCGTTGGTACCATTCTCACCGCTGGGCAGGTCAGCACCCTCGCCGCCGGAACGGGAGAGGACCACGATGGCGGCATCGCCGTACTCGGCAAAGCTGCTCTCCGCGCTGGACAGAGCGCTCCAGGGAGCCTCGTTGACCGCATACTGGGTGTTGGCTTCCAGGGTATCGGAGATGGAAGCAGGGGTCATGCGGCTGTACTTGCTCATCATGGAGTCAGAGCTGTACAGGTCCCACAGGGTCTGGTTGACGGAGATGCCCTGGGACTCCAGAGCCTGCTTGAAGTTGGGAGCCTTGCTGGTATCGACAGAGCCGGAACCGGTACCGCCGTACATCAGGTCCACGGAACCGTGGCCGAACAGGCTGACCTTGGCGCCCTGTGCCAGGGGCAGGGCAGCGTTCTGGTTCTTCAGCAGGGCAGCGCCCTCGGCCTCGACCTGAGCGCACAGCTCAGCCTCATAAGCCTCACGCTCCGCATCGGAAGCAAAATCGGATTTGAAGTACTGGGTGTCTTCGGTGTTGCTGCTGTCGTGAATGATCTTATAGGTCGATGCATTCAGAGCAACGTTGATGGTGGTGGCGTACTGGTTTGCAATGATGTTGCCAACGATGGCCGCGATGGTCAGGATCGCGGTGATGGCCGTCAGAGCAGACCACAAGCCAACCTTGGGTTTCTTGTTCTTCATGGGTTCTCCTCCTTTTTATTTATACAATAGCCGGCTTTGTGGGAAAGGCGGCGCTTGCCTTGGGGAATCCGCCCGGGCTTACACCCAGTTGGCGCTCTTGGACTTGGTCTTGACCAGCTTATACGCCGGGTTGGGGGTGTCCACCTTACGGAACGATGCCGTGTCGATGCACTCCCCTGCCACAGCCTGCAGCTTGACCTCGCCGTTCAGCGGCACTTTGAACGTAAAGACATGCTCGCCGGTCTGCTCCGCGATCTTCTGGCCGTCAGCAAACAGGGCAACGGTCTTCTGGTTGGAGTAGACCTTGACTTCGATCTCGCTGGCCGTGCGGTCCGCAAACCGCTTGGAGCAGATGTGGACGAACGCCTCATCGCTCCACCATGCCTTATAGAGGTAGAAGCTGTCTTTCTTGGTCTTCCGGTCAAACGTGACCAGACCTTTATGGTTCATGCCCGGCTCGCCGCCCTGGTCACGGGCGTCGGCTGCAAAATCGAACATGTTCCAGACGTGGGTGGACCACATCCAGGGGTGACGGTCGAAGCAGCGGAGCATGTACTCATGGTATTTTGCCTGATACTCCTCGGTGTGGTCGCCCCGGCGGGGGTGCTCACTGTGGAGGTTGGGCATTCCCTCCGCGCCGTACTCCGAGAAGCCCAGCGCCCGGTTGGGATACACCAGATGGAAGAAGTTGAGCCACAGGTCGTTGAGGAACAGCCCCGGCACATACCAGCCCAGGTAGAGGTTCCAGCTGACCAGGTCGGTGATGTGGGCCACCGGGTTGAACGGGCCGCACATGGCGTAGCAGGCCAGCGTGGTCAGGCGGGTGGGGTCCATCCGGTGGCACAGGTCGTTGAGCTGGCGGTGATTGTCCAGCATGTCGGCCTTGTCCTTGGTGGAAATGGTGATCTCATTGGAGACGCCCCAACAGACGATGCAGGGATGGTTGTAGTTCTGGTAGATCAGCTCTTCCATCTGGTCGATGGTGTTCTGGCGGCCATTGGGCAGGTGCTCCGAGATATAGGGGATCTCAGCCCAGACCACCATGCCGTACTCATCGCACAGGTCGTAGAAGTACTGGTCGTGCTGGTAATGGGCCAGCCGGATGGTGTTGGCACCCAGCTCCCGGATGAGGGCCATGTCCTCCTCGTGCATCTCTCGGCTGATGGCATTGCCCAGGCCCTTGCGGTCCTGATGGCGGGAGACGCCGTGGAGCGGGTAAGAGCGGCCATTGAGGAAGAAGCCTTTCTTGGGGTCCACCGAGAAGCTCCGGACGCCCACGCGGGTGGAAACGGTGTCCACCACTTCCCCGCCCTGCTCGAGCTCCACCACGCAGGTGTAGAGGTAGGGGTCTTTCACGCCGTCCCACAGGTGGGGGTGTGCCAGCGTCATGGTGGCGTCTTTGCCCTCGGCGGCGGCCACGGTGTTGCCCTCGGCGTCATTCAGGGTGACGCGGACGGTGCCCTCGCCCTCGAGGCGGGTCTCCACCCGGATGTCGGCGGTGTGATCCTTGCACAGGGTGGGCGTCACTTTCACGCCGGTGTCGCCGTAATGGCCCAGTGCAATGTGATCTTTATTGACCACCAGCAGGCTCACGTCACGGTAGATGCCGCCGTAGAACGTGAAGTCGGCTTTCTGGGGGTAAACATGGTCGTTGACACTGTTGTCCACCTCCACGGTCAGGATGTTCTCCTCTCGCAGCAGGGTGGTGATGTTGGCGCGGAACGTGGAATAGCCGCCGTCGTGCACGCAGACCTCGGTGTCGTTCAAGACGACCTTTGCGCTGGCGTTCACGCCCTCGAACTGGAGCCACACCTGCTGGCTGACCTCCTCAAAGGCCGGAGCCGCAAAACTGGCGCGGTAGACGCAGGTGCCCCGCCAGTAATCGTTGCCGCCGTCCTGGCCGTCGATGGCGTTCCAGGTGTGGGGCAGGTCCACGGTAGTGGTGTTCCCCTCCGGGCCGATGAACTGCCAGTTTTTCATCAGTCGGACAATTTTGCGCATAAGCCGTCTCCTTAAACTTGGTCGTATTTTCACGGGATTCATTCCGTCCGTTTTCGTTCGTCAGTATTTTATCAAAGCAAATATTTTTTGCAAGATGGTTGCGAAAAGTGGTCGTTTTGAGAGGATATTCGGTTTTTTGCTTCCAAATCCAAAGCAAAATCATTGTGCAACTTTCACAATCAGTTGTATCCAACAAATGTTGTGAAAATAAAAAGACCGGCAGGTGCATTCCAACACCTGTCGGCCTGTTTTGTTCCGTATTCCGTTTGTTTACCCCTGCTTCAGCGGGAAAATGATCTTGATGGCAAAAAAGCCGTTCTGCGTTTCCGTGGTCAGGGTGCCGCTGTATTTCTGCACGATGCGGCGGAGCACTTTCAGCTCGTAGGCCTCGGTACGGGTCGCGGCAGCCTCCGGCTCCCGAGCCGGGCTGATGACGTTGATGACGATAAAGCTCTGCCGCACGCAGACCAGCAGGTCGATGTTCCGCCGGGCCGGGTCGGGCGTCCGCACGGCTCCCTCTATGGCGTAGTCCAGCGCGTTGGCAAACAGGGCGTACAGGTCGCCGGGCTCAAAGCCCTGCAGGCAGCTGCCGTTGGCCACTGCATTGAGCTGCACCCGCCGGGACTGGCAGAGCAGGGTCTTCTCGGTGAGCACCACGTCCAGCACCTCGTTGCCGGAGTTCGCCCCGGCGTCGTAGAGGCGGGCGGCGTTCTCCGCCTCCTCCAGCGTCTCCCGCGGCACCGCGTCCGGGGCCAGCTTGCGCAGGGCCGCGATCTGCACCCGCAGCTCGTGGCAGCGCTTGTTGATGATGTTCACGTTCTGCCGCGCCACCTGATACTGCTGGCGCTGCCGCTCGTAGAGCAGATTCAGTGTTTCCATCTCCTTTTGGAGGTCGGATTTTTTGAACAGTTCCGTCTGCAGATAGAGCAGCGTCAAAAAGTAAAGCTGCCCGATGAGGGTGGTGCCCACAACACTCATGGGCCAGTCCAGCGCCTGGGCACTGCTTAAAAGCGCCGCCTGCAGCATGAACATAATCCCCATAAAAAACGCGCTGGCCAGCTGCCGGGGCCCGATGTGGTACACGCCTTTGTCCGGGATCTTCCGGGCCAGTGTCCCGCAGATGACTCCATAGAACACCACACCCGTCAGCACCTGCAGCAGCTTGACCGGGACACTGTTCATATTCAGCGGATGGCTTTTCACCGCGCAGAGCAGCTCAAAGAGGTTCCAGCCCTCGTAAGCCGTCTGGGCCGTCAGCAGGCTCCACACCGCGCAGTAGAGGGCACTCTTTTTGTCGATCTCCACACAGGCATAGATCATGGCACCCAGCAGGATAAAAAAGCCGACGTACATTCCCAGCAGGGAGATCTGCAGCTGCACCAGCGAGTTGCTCTGGGCCATGGGGTCCAGCAGCCAGGTCAGGGCCATCAGGGACAGCAGCAGCTCCACGGCCCGGAGCCAGAACCGTTCCCGGTGCTTGAGCGGGTAGCAGAACGCCAGCGCGGCGCCCCACCGCAGCACCGCCCGAAAAAACACATGCCTGCCGACAACGATCACAGCACACCTCCCAGATAGGAGGCCACCGCCGTCATAAAGGCGGCTTTCTGGCGACGGCTGATCTCCAGGCGGGCGTCCCCCACCTGCACAAAATCATTTTCCACGCCCCGGACGTACTGCAAGTTGACCAGATAGCACTGGTTGCACCGGGCAAAGTGGTAGGCAGCCAACTGCTTTTCAGCCCCGGCCAGGCTCCCCCGTACCGCGTACTCCTGGGTGGCGGTGTGGTAGTAGAGCATCCGGTTGCGGGTCTCCAGATACAGGATATCGCCGGTGTCCAACAACTGCATCCCGCCGCCCGAAAGCTGCAGGGCCACCTGCCCACCCTTGCGGCGCTGCACCCGCTGGATGGCCCGGGAGAGCTTGGTGCAGAACGCCCCATAGCTGACCGGCTTGAGCACATAATCCAGCGCGTCCACCTCGTACCCCTTGATGGCGTACTGGGCCATGTTGGTCACGAACACCAGCACCACATCCGGGTCCACCGCACGGATGCGCTCCGCCGCCCCGAAGCCGCCCAGCCGGGGCATTTCCACATCCAGAAAAATGATGTCATACCCGGGCTGGTACCCCTCAGCAATGACGGCCCCGTCCGCAAAGGGTTCCACTTCCGCCTGCAGGCCCTGCTCCCCGGCGTACTGCCGGATGAACTGGCACAGGCTCTCCCGCACCTCGGTCTGGTCTTCCACCACCGCGATCTTCAGCACGGCTGCTCCTCCTTTTCACACTTCCTGTTTTTCGGCTTACCGGTGTCCCTCCAGCCAGCGCAGCGCAAAGTAGCTGTACGCCGCGCTGCCCTCCCAGAGGACGCTGTCATCAAACCGGACTTTGGGGTGGTGCTGGCCGTAGCGGTAGCCCCGCTCCGGGCTGCCGCAGGCCAAAAACATGCTCACCGTGGGCACCTCATGGCTCACGAATGCAAAGTCCTCACTGCCGCCGCCAGGTTTTCCACCCGTGAGCGGGGCCATATCCATGGCACCTTTCCCCAGCAGGTCGGTCATATAGGTCATGGCATCCTGTGCCAGGGCCTTGTCCACCATCATGCAGGGGCAGTAGTCCGAGAACTCCACCTCGGCCGTGCAGCGGAACGCCTTGGCCACTCCCTCGGCGATTTCCGTCATCCGCTGTTTGATGAGGGCCCCGGTCTTGTTGTCAGGGTCGGTGGTGCGGATGGTGCCCCACATCTCGGCGGTGTCCGGGATGACATTGGAAGCAGCTCCCGCCGCAAACCGCCCGGTGGTCAGCACGCCAAAATCATTCTGGGAGAGTTCCCGGGCGTTGATCTCCTGCAATGCAATGTGGATATGGGCCGCGGCCGTAATGGGGTCGATGCAGTTTTCCGGCATGGAACCATGGCCGCCTTTGCCGTGCACCACAATGTGGTATTGCTCACAGCTTGCCATGGTGATGCCGCCGCCCGGCACCAGCACCTCGCCCAGAGGCAGAGGCATCCCGGCCAGAACATGGAACATGACCGCCGCGTCCACTTTCGGGTTTTCCAGCAGGCCGTTGGAGATCATATCCGGGGAGCCCTGGAAAATCTCTTCGGCCGGCTGGAATTCCAGCTTGATGGTGCCTTCGATCTCCTCCTCGTGCTCTTTCAGCAGCTTTGCCGCACCCAGCATCATGGCCGTGTGCATATCGTGGCCGCAGCCGTGCATCTTGCCCGGCACCTCGGAGGCAAACACCTCTCCGGACTCCTCAAAGATGGGCAGGGCGTCCATATCGCCCCGGAGCAGGATGGTCTTGCCCGGGCGCTTTCCCCCGGCCAGCGCGAGGACACCCGCCCTGCCGCAGTCCTGCGGCGCATAGCCCATCTCGGTCAGGGCCTGCTTGACCAGCGCCTTGGTCTTGGGCAGGTCAAAGCCCACCTCCGGGTTGCGGTGGATCGTCCGCCGCCATTTCTGCAGCTGAGGCTGCAGGGTCTTCGCTTCATCCAGCAATTCATTCGGCTTCATCATTCAAACATCGCTCCTTTGCAAAACGCCCTCTCAGGCAGCTGAGAGGGCGGATGATCTTATGTTACTCCTGCGTGTTACCAGCTCCGTCCGGATGGTACTGTGCACAGGTGCACTTTTTCCATTTGAGGCCGCTGCCGCAGGGGCAGGGGTCGTTCCGGCCGATCTTGATGACCCGCACCGGCTGGCCCTTGGGGGCACCCTTGACACCGGGAGCACCGTTGCCGGGCACAAAGCCCTCTCCGGTAGGCTTGGCCACCTGCTCCCGCTTGGGAGCAGCACCGGCTTTCCGCACCTCGATGGTCAGCAGCATCTTGATGCTGGACTCCCGGATGGAATCCACCATCTGGTCAAACATATCAAAGCCCTCGATGCGGTACTCGACCACGGGGTCTTTCTGGCCGTAGCCGCGCAGCGCAATGCCCTGCCGCAGCTGATCCATATTATCAATATGGTCCATCCACTGGCGGTCTACGCACTTGAGCAGGCAGATACGCTCCAGCTCCCGCATGAGGGGGGCACCGTAGCGCTGCTCTTTATCGTTGAGGACATCCATGCCGCGGTCATACAGCAGATCGGCGATGCCCTCGCGGCTCAGGCTGTCATAATCCTCCACCGTGTAATGGAAGTCGGCATCGGTGGTCAGCCAGCCCTGATAGTGACGGCGGAGAGCACCAAAGTCCCACTCATCCTTGACATCGCCCGCCAGGAACTGGGCGCAGGAAGAGTCGATGTTCTCCCGCAGCATCTTGTGCATCTCGGCGGAGATGTCTTCGCCGTCCAGCACTTTGTGGCGCTGGCCGTAGATGATCTCGCGTTGCTGATTCATGACGTCGTCGTACTTCAGCACGTTCTTTCGGATCTCAAAGTTGCGGCCCTCCAGCTTCTTCTGGGCACTTTCGAGGGTGTTGGTGATCATTCGGTTCTCGATGGGGGTGTCCTCGTCGATCTTGAGGGTATCCATCAAGCCCGCCACACGGTCGCCGCCAAACAGGCGCATCAGGTCATCTTCCAGGCTCAGGTAGAACCGGGAAGCACCGGGGTCGCCCTGACGGCCGGCACGGCCGCGCAGCTGGTTATCGATGCGGCGGCTCTCGTGCCGCTCGGTGCCGATGATGAACAGGCCGCCTGCCTTGCGCACCTCGTCGGCCTCGGCCTCAATGGCGGGCTTGTACTGAGCGTACAGCTCCTCAAACCGCTTGCGGGCTGCCAGAATCTTCTCGTCGGTGGTTTCCCCGTGGCCATCGGATTCGGTCAGCAGCAGCTCCACGGCGCTGGGGTCGGCGTCCTCAGGCTTTTCGGGGTTGAGCAGATTCTCACAGAAGTGCTCCTTGCGCATCTGGGCCTTGGCCATGAACACGGCGTTGCCGCCCAGCATGATATCGGTACCACGGCCTGCCATGTTGGTGGCGATGGTGATGGCACCCTTTTTGCCGGCCTGCGCCACGATCTCAGCTTCACGCTCGTGGTTCTTGGCGTTCAGGACGTTGAAATCCCGGGTGTAGCGCTGGAGCATCTTGGCCAGCGTCTCGCTCTTCTCCACGCTGACGGTACCCACCAGCACCGGCTGGCCATTCTTATGGCACTCCATCACCTGCTCAATGACCGCCTTGTACTTGCCGTTGACGGTCTTGTACACGGCGTCCGGGTAATCCTTGCGGATGTTGGGGCGGTTGGTGGGCACGGTGACGATGTTCAGGCCGTAAATTTCCGTAAACTCGGTGGCCTCGGTCTTGGCCGTACCGGTCATACCGGCCAGCTTCTTGTACATGCGGAAGTAATTCTGGAACGTGATGGTGGCCAGCGTCTTGCTCTCGGCGGCGATCTTGACGCCCTCCTTGGCCTCGATGGCCTGGTGCAGGCCCTCGTTGTACCGGCGGCCGATCATCAGACGGCCCGTGAACTCATCGACGATGATGACCTCGCCGTCCTTGACCACATAGTCGATATCCCGCTGCATGACGCCGTAAGCCTTGATGGCCTGGTCGATGTGGTGGGCCAGGGTCATGTTCTCGGCGGCGGCCAGGTTCTCGATCTTGAAGTATTCCTCGGCCTTTTTGATGCCCTTGGCCGTCAGGGTGCAGGTCTTGTGCTTTTCGTCCACGACGTAATCGCCATCGGCCTGCTCATCGGTCTCCACCTTGTCTTCCAGCTCCACCACCACGCTCTTGCGCAGGGTGCGGACAAAGCGGTCCACCTGGGTATACAGGCTGGAGGAGTCCTCGCCCCGGCCGGAAATGATCAGCGGGGTGCGGGCTTCATCGATCAGGATGGAGTCCACCTCATCGACGATGGCATACACATGGCCGCGCTGCACCATGTTATCCTTATAGGTCACCATGTTGTCGCGCAGGTAATCGAAGCCAAACTCGTTGTTGGTGCCGTAGGTGATATCGGCATTGTAGGCACGGCGGCGGGCATCGCCGTCCAGGCCCTGGACGATCAGACCTACCGAGAGGCCCAGCCAGCGGTAGAGCTTGCCCATCCACTCGCTGTCGCGCTTGGCCAGGTAATCGTTGACGGTAACGATATGCACACCCTCGCCGGTCAGAGCGTTCAGGTAGGCGGGCAGGGTTGCCACCAGCGTTTTGCCTTCACCGGTCTGCATCTCAGCGATGTCGCCCCGGTGCAGGGCGATGCCTCCCGTGACCTGCACGGGGAAATGCTTCATGCCCAGCACACGCCAGGCAGCCTCACGGCAGACGGCAAAAGCATCCGGCAGGATCTCATCCAACGTGGAGCCAGCAGCCAGTTTTTCTTTCAAGGCCGGGGTCTGGGCCTGCAGCTCAGGATCGGACATGGCCTGATACTTGGGCTCCAGTGCCAGCACCTGCTTGGTCAGGGGGTTGATCTTTTTCAGCTCTCGGTCCGAGAAGCTGCCAAAGAGTTTTTCAGCAAGGGACATTGATCACACCTCATCTATCAAAAATCCGGGCAGAAGCCTGCCCGCGCGGAAAACTAATATACAGATATATGATACACCAAACCCGCAGAGCCGTCAAATCCAACTCCCCTGTTTTTCCGGTGTTTTGAATGAACTTTCTGTAAAATCATTCCCATCGGCGTCTCTTTGCCGCATCTTTTCCAAAACAAAACAGCGCCCGTACTCTTTGCAAAGCGCGGACGCTGTCGGTTTTTGTCTTCTGTTTTTTAAAGGGTTTCCAGCACCCCGGGCAGCTGGCTTATGTCGTCGATGACATGGGCGCACACGGCCTCCAGCCGGGCGCGGGACTGATGCCCGCTGGTGCAGAGGACACATTTTGTCCCCATGGCAGCCGCCACCTCGGCATCGTGGGTGGTATCCCCCACCATCACGCAGGCGGCAGGGTCCACCCCGCTGTTCCGGAGCCAGTCTTTGCCCACCTGCACCTTGCTCACGCCGTAAATGTCCTGAAGACCGAGCAACTCGGTAAAATAGTCCTCAAGACCCCGCGCGCGTACCTGCTCGATCAGGTAATCGCGGCGGGAGGCGGAAAGCACAGCCTGCTGCCAGCCCCGGCGCTGGAGCTCTGCCAGCGTGGCGGCGGCGTTTGCCATGGCGGGGCAATGCCGCTCGACTCCGGCGTTATAGTGCTCCATAAACCGGGCAGCCAGCTCCGGGTAGGGGTGTCGGGCAAAATCAAACCCGGCGCGGAGGTAATATTCCTCAATGGGGAAACCAAAGATCTCCCGGTATTCGGCAAGGTCATACCGCTGGGGGTAGCCGTGCGTTTCCAGCATCCAGTTCAGGCACCCGTGGGTGAAATCCACATCGTCCAGCAGGGTCCCGTTCCAGTCCCAGAAGATGATTCCGTTTGGCTGCATGGCTTCCTCCTTTTGTGAGGGCTTACTCAAAAATCTTTTTCAGGGCGGTGTTGGATTCAATGATCTTCACCAGCAGCACACCCAGCACGGTACAGCTGATGAGCTCGCCGATGCCCACCGAGATGCCGTTGGACACGCAGGCCAGCCAGAGCGGAGCCGAGGAGCCCGGCTCCGGGAAGAGCACCGCGATCTCAATGCCGATGATGACGGCATTGAACGCCACCGGAGGCAGCGAGGCCGGGATTGCCAGCCCGCCGATGCGGACATTGCGCAGCTTGTAGGTCACCACGCAGGCCAGCAGCGTTGCCAGCGTGCCAAGGATGACATCCACGATGGTGGAGCCCAGCAGGTTTGCCAGGAAGCAGCCCAGCACCACACCTGCAATATACTCCGCGCCAAACACGGGCAGCAGGCAGAGAGCCTCGGCCACACGCACCTGCACGGCACCGTAAGAGAGCGGCTGCAGCGCCATGCAGAGCACAACGTACAGGGCTGCCACCACCGCGCAGCGGGCCAGTTTGCGGACGGAAACATTATTTTTCATATACTACTCCGGCGGAATGAATTTTGACCGCGCAGGGACCGCCAGTTCCTGCGCGGTTTGGCCCGGCGTGGTTCGAGACACACCGGGGAGCCTAAAATCCTAAGTTGCTCTTTGGAGCTGTGCACCAGGCACAGCAGAGAAAATTATAGCATAAAAATGATGAGAATGCAACAAAAAGCCCTCTCCGCTTCGCTTTGCTCAGCACCTCTCCCAAATGGAGAGGCAAGACTTGGCTCCCTCTTTGGGGGAGCTGTCGAGCATTTGCGAGACTGAGAGGGCGTATTTTTAGTCTCTTGCGTGGCCCACATACACCAGCGCCAGGGTATCGGGGCCGGTGTTGGCAGAAACGACGCCGCCCAGCGTAAAGGTGGTAAGCGGGTCTTTGCCAAAGGCTTTCTTGCAGGCCTTTTCCAGCTCTGCCGCCTGCGGGATGTTGGTGTGACCGATCATATAATCAAAGTCTTCCACATCCCCGGCGCGCTTCTTGCACAGCTCGACCATAGCAGGCACCACTTTGTCGTCGCCGCGCACTTTCCCCTCCACCTTGGTCTTGCCGTCGATGAGGGTGATGATGGGCCGGATGCCCATCAGCTCGCCCATGACAGCAGCGGCGGCGGAAATGCGTCCGCTCTTCTTCATCTGCTTGAGGCTGTAGGGTCCCAGGATGATCTCCATCCGGTTCATCTTGTCCTCAAACTCGTGGATGACCATGGGGATCTCCGCGCCGTTGCGCAGCTTGCGGGCCATCTCACACAGGTACCAGCCAAACACCATGGAGTAGGTGTGGGGGTCGATGAGGTGGATCTTCAGGTGGTGCTCCGGGCGCTCTTCCCGCAGCATTCCCTGTGCCATCACGGCGTTGTTGTAGGTGGAGGAGCCAGACTTGTTGATGGGCACATGGATGACATCCGTATAGCCCTCGTCCACATACTTGCAATACTGCTCACAGAACTGGATGGGGGTGATGGCCGCCGTGGAGGGGATGCCCTTGGCAGCGCGCATCTTGTCATAAAATTCAATGTTGGTACAGCTCTCCCGCTCCACATAGTCCACATCGTCCAGCAGAATGTGGAAGCCCATAATGTCAATGCCGTACTTCTCGGCCAGCTCCTGCGGGATATCGCAGGAGGAATCGGTCAAAATTGCAATTTTGCTCATAGTTTCCTCATTTCCATTCATAGTCGCGCAGGTGGCCATGGTCCAGCAGCTCCGGGAAATCCCACTGACGCAGGGCTTCATACACGCCCACCGCCACACTGTTGGAAAGGTTCAGGCTGCGGCAGGTGTCCCGCATGGGCATCCGGACGCAGTGCTCCTGATTGGCCGCCAGCAAAGCCTCCGGCAGGCCCGCGTCCTCCCGCCCGAAGACGAGATACGCCCCGTCCGGGTAGGCCACGTCGGTGTAGCGCTGAGGCGCTTTGGTGGTAAAGTAGTAAAACGGGCCCTCGTTCTTGGCAAAAAAGTCCTCCAATCCATCATAGTAATGGATGTCGAGGTAGTGCCAGTAATCCAGCCCGGCGTGCTTGAGCTTTTTGTCATCAATGGCAAAGCCCATAGGCCCCACCAGATGCAGCCGGCAGGCCGTGCAGGCACAGGTGCGGGCCACATTGCCGGTGTTCTGGGGGATGCGGGGCTCCACCAGCACGATATTCAGCGTCGGTTTATGTTCCATCGGCTCGCCCCCTTAAAGCTCCCGCAGCGGGCACAGGCGGGGCAGCAGCGGCTCAAACCAGACACCGAAGCGGGTATCCTGGTCGGCGGGCGTCTTCTGGATGGCCAGGGAGACGAACTCCGCCGCGTTGTCCGCCGCCGCGCTCATGACATTGCCCTGAATGAGCGAGCCGATGAGCACTGCCCCATACAGATCTCCCGTGCCGGGGAAGCTCCGCTCAATGTGCAGCTTTTTGATGACAAAACGGTCCCGGCCCGCACCCGCGCAGCCAATGTACTTTCCCATGGCCACCCCGGTAACGATGGCATCCGGGGCCAGCGTGGTCAGCTCGTCGGCCAAAGCCTGGGCCCCAGCCTCGTCGAAATCCTCTGGGAACGTTTCTTTCCGGAGCAGCAGCCCGGCTTCTGTCACGTTGGGCAGAATAAGGTCTGCCCGCTGGCAGAGGGTCCGCATCCGGTCGATGAATTCCGGGGTCACGGTGGAGTAGGCCTTGCCGTTATCCCCCATCACCGGGTCCACCACTTTCTTGGCCGCAGGCCACAGGTCAAAGGCTTTTTCCGCAATCGTCGCCTGCGCCTCGCCGCCGAGGTATCCGGTATAAATACAGTCAAATTCCAGTCCCAGCTCCCGGTAATGCTCCAGCGCGGCCATGCCGTAATCACAGCCGTCCAGCCGGGCCGGGGTGCCAAACCCGCCCGTATGGGTCGAGAGCACCACGGTGGGCAGCGCCACAGGCTGCACGCCCATGACCGACAGCACCGGCAGGATAACTGCCAGGCTGCACCGCCCCACCCCCGAAAGATCGTGGATGCAGAGAACTTTCTTCGGTTCCGTCAATTTCAGCAAAAAAGAAGCCTCCTTCGCAGAATGCGCTGCCCGGCACGGTGCACACACCAAGCCGATTTTATCAGCGTATGATACAGTATACCACATTTTCCTGCGCAAAAAAAGCGCATAGTGGATTCTTTGGCGGAAATACTAGGAACATCGCCTGAAAAATTTGTGAACAGAGAGGAGAGTCCCCATGAAAAACACATCTCATTCCAGCCCCACCGGCTCCCTGCTGCTGGGCATGGCTGCCGGAGCCGCGCTGGGCGCCGTGGGCACCATGGCCGCTACCCAGAACCAGCGGCAGGTCAAGCGCACCGCCCGCAAACTGGCCAAAGGTGCCGAGCACGCTATCTGCCAGCTGGATAAAATGGTAGATAACTTTGTGGAGCAGCATATGGACAGCTAAATTCTGATTTCCACCGCACGCAGGGCCCTTTGGGCTCCGCGTGCTTTTTGCTGCCCTTTGCTCTTGACCCCGCCCTGCAAACCCGATACAATAAAGATAATCTGAATCGGAACAGGAAAGGAAAACACTATGGGAATCGTTGTAATTGGCGCGGTGTTTGTGGACATCAAGGGCTATCCCCTCTCCACCTATATCCCGGGCGGACGGAATGCCGGCCGGGTAGAGCAAGTGCACGGCGGTGTGAGCCGCAACGTGGCGGAGGACATTGCCAATGTGGAGCTGCGGCCCACGTTCGTCAGTCTGGTAGACGACACCGGCATAGGCCAGGATGTCATCAACAAGCTGAAGGACCACAAGGTCAACACGAAGTACATCCGGACGGTACCGGATGGTATGGGCACCTGGCTGGCTGTCTTTGACAACGACGGCGATGTCTGCGCCGCCATCTCCAAGCGGCCGGACACCAGCCCCCTTACCCGCCTGCTGGAAGAAAAGGGCGATGAGATCTTCAAGGACTGTGACAGCATTGCGCTGGAGCTGGATCTCGAAAAAGATACCGTCAAGCAGGTGCTCCGCTTTGCCAAAAAGTACAATAAAAAAGTTTTTGCGGCAGTCTCCAACATGAGCATTGCCATGGAGCGCCGGGATTTCCTGCAGCAGATCGACTGCTTCGTCTGCAACCAGCAGGAAGCCGGGCTCCTCTTCTCGGACGATTACGACCACCTGAGCCCCGCTCAGATGCGGGAAGTTCTGGCCGCCAATGTCCACAGTGCCAATATCCCCTGCATGGTGGTCACCATGGGTGGTCAGGGTGCTGTCTACGCCAGCCACAACGGTGAGAGCGGTATTGTCCCCGCCAAAAAGGTAGACGTCATTGACACCACCGGCGCAGGCGATTCGTTCTTTGCCGGCACGGTCATTGGCCTGACCTACGGCAAAAATCCGGCCCAGTCCTGTGAGATCGGCAGCCGTCTGGCTGCCTCGGTCATTTGCACCTCGGACAATGTCTGTCCCCGCTTCCGCCCTCTGGAATTCGGGCTGGATATTCCTGTTGTAGACTGAATCCATCTCCCATAAAGTAAAAAAGAGTGCTGACAGCTCGTTTGAAAGCCGTGCAGCACTCTTTATTTTTGCAGTAAGTCCCCCAGAGACGCAAAAAGAGCCTTCCCACTCTCCGGAATGGGAAGACTCTTTGTAAGTTTAACCTTTTGCCTTAGAACAGGCGCACAGGGTCAAGATCACTCAATGATCTTGCCGACAACGCCAGAACCAACGGTACGGCCACCCTCACGGATAGCGAAACGCAGGCCCTCTTCCATAGCAACGGGGGTCAGCAGCTCAACGTGCATCATGACGTTATCGCCAGGCATGCACATCTCGGTGCCTTCCGGCAGGGTGAT
>ENA-UESP01000612-UESP01000612.1-human-gut-metagenome-genome-assembly--contig:-NODE-612-length-29996-cov-11.194325_pt1 | contig 29996 bp, 25 predicted proteins | sample MGYA00243003_ERZ508004 | MGnify/ENA primary metagenome ERZ508004 (study PRJEB26167, sample SAMN06115443) | human gut metagenome | host: Homo sapiens | place: China:Henan | collected 2015-07-29...
TATCAAAATTTATATTACATTCTGTAAAAAAAGACCCGCTTGTGATTATTTGGCTAACCACACCCTCCTGAGGCCCCTTCAGCCGGGCACCCCCTCCAGCACCTTGATTTATCTGCCTTATGCAGCCCATCCCTGCAGACAGACCCGCGACAGCGGCATCGGTCACCGGCCATGAATGCCCTGAGCCAAGGGCTCCCGGCCCGCAGATAAAGGCAAAATAACCTTACGCAGCCAATATAATTGAAGATCGTTCAAATCACCCTGATGCGGCATGGAAATTGCTGCCCTCAGGCAAGCTTGTGCCTGACGGCACAGCCTTGTGACCCATATCACCGGCCTGTTCATGCGGACTGGCGAACGTCCTTACAGATGGAGTTGACGTACCATGAGCATCTCAGCGAGCCCCGGGTGGCTCTCCTGCGGCTCTTCCCTGCTGGCCGGCGGCCCTTTGTGCATCATCCTCGGCGCCCTGTGCTTCAGCACCACCGGCACCGTGCAGGCCCTGGCCCCGGATGGCAGCCATCCTCTGGGCATCGGGGCCCTGCGCATGCAGATCGGGGCGCTGGCCCTCTGGGCCTGGTGCGCCTGCCGGCATTCCCTGCCCGCGGGGCTGCGGCACTGGCAGTTGCGCTGGCTCATCCCCGCCACGCTGGGCCTGCTGGGCTTCCAGGTCTTTTTCTTCTGGGGCGTCCAGCAGGCGGGCGTCGCCGTGGGCACGGTGACGGCCATCGGCTTCTCTCCCGTCATGGCCGCCATCCTGGCCCGCATCATCCTGGGCGAACGCCCTGCCCGCATCTGGTACCCGGCCACGGGCCTGGCCCTGGCCGGGCTCGTGCTGCTCAATCTGGGCAGCAGCCAGGACACCAGCACGGCCGCCCTGCTCCTGCCCCTGCTGGCGGGGGCCTGCTACGGCGCCTACTTCGTCTTCAGCAAGCCTCTGGGCCGGACCCACGCGCCGGAGCACATCATGCTCCTGCTCTGCGCGGGCAGCGGGCTCCTGCTGCTGCCCGTCCATTTCTGCACGCCGCCGCTCTGGCTGCTGCAACCCCAGGGGATGGGGATGGCCCTGTATCTGGGCGTCGTGACCGCCGCCCTGGCCTTCAGCCTTACCCTGGCCGGGCTGCGCCGCACCCCCACGGCCATGGCCGCCACGCTGGCCCTAGTGGAGCCGCTGGGCGCCGCCTGCTGGGGCATCTTTTTGCTGCATGAGCCTGTCGGCGGGCAGGAGCTGGCAGGTATGGGACTGCTTTTCGGCGGTGTGGCCCTGCTGGCCCTGGGCAAGAAAACGGAGAACACGCCCCCGACGGAGGAACATGCCTCCTCCCGGCCCCTGAGCGGGGAAGGCGCCCCCCAGCACTGATAGACAGGCAAGATCCCGGAGACTGTCGGCTGCAGACGACAGCTCCCAAGGGTCCGGGAAGGATGTTCTCCGTGTCCTCCCGGGCCCTTGTTTTTTACCGGCCTCCGTACCGGCCGCCTGGCTCCGAAACACCAACGGGCCGCCCCTTTCGGGACGGCCCGTTTCGTTATCCGCGGGACACAGGGGCCCCACAGACGCAAAAAGCCCCTGACGCTCTCGCATCAGGGGCTTGCATGCAATGGTGGTCGTGCGTCAACAAAAATCACACATTTTATACAATAAATTCTAATGGTTATATTTTTGTAAAAATTGGGATACCAACAAAAATACCAACACTTTATTTTCATGCCATGGAGCAGATGCCCCCTGTCCCCCTTTTATCCTTGCATCCAGGTCTTGCGTTGGCGTCCCCGTCTTCCGTATCGCCGCCACCAGAAAGGTCTTCATTCCCGGCAGGTGTTGGTTTACCAGGGCCGCAGCCTGTCTTGCGTGGGAGAAACGAAATAGCGTTGTCCGTATTCCTTTTGGGCCTGGCGCTCCATGCGGCGCAGCACCCCTGGGGAAAGGGATTCCCGCACATGGTAGAGGAAGGCCCACTCCAGCACGCCACGCGTCATCCAGAAGTTAACGAAAGGCGCATTGTTCAGAGCAATGGCCGCCGCGTCCTTGCCCGCTGCCTCCCAGTCTCCACGCAGTGCATGGCCCGGAATGGCAAAAGCGGCATTCAGCATGCTTGTGGCTACAGGGCCGGCTAGCGTCTCCACGGCCGTGTTGCCGTAGCGGTTGAGCTTGCCGAACAGGAAATCCCCGTAGATGCCCAGACCGCCGGATCGGGCCGCGGCAGCTGCCCAGGTCTCCCCTTTGCGGGGATCGCGCGGGGTCTTGCCCCGCACGAAATCGTTGAGCGTCTGCGAGGCATAGCCCAGGGCAAGGGAGATGATGGCGAAGCAGACCACGCCCGGGATGTCCCGTCCCAGCCCCTGCCCGACGGATCGGGCCGTCCAGCCGTAGGTCAGCCCCTGCTGACGCTCGCCGCGTATCCAGAGCCGCCCGCCGAGGATGCGTTGCATATAGGCGATGGGGAAGCTCTTGAACTGCATGACAAGGCGCCACATTTCCCCGGCGGGCGTCCCCGGTCGTGTCCCCTGCCTGGTGACGGCACGGGTGGCATCATCGGCTTCGATGACCCCGAAGGCCACTTCATCGGCCAGCATGGCAAGGGAATCCGTTTCCAGACGGTCGCGCAGGTTGTCCTGGGCCTGCCGGCGCGCTTCCATCCAGGCGGCCTTGTCCGGAGCCGCGGGAAGGGGTGTCCGCGCCGCTTCGGGGTCTTCCCCCATGCGGCGGCGGTTGTCGGCTTTGATGCGGCGGCGTATGGTGCGGGATTCCTGTACCCGGCGGGCAAAGGTCGCCTGCTGCAGAGTCTCCGGCAGGAGCGGTTCCAGCAGGCTTTCCGGCAGATCGCGTGCCGTCACGGGGGCAAAGTAGGCCGTGCCGCCCTCGTCGCGCTGGATCATGTGGCGCAGCACTTCCCAGCGGGGGGCGTCCACCCCGTGGTAACGGAGCATGGCCCGCCGCGCCTCGTCCAGCTGGTCGAAAGCCTTGCCAGCTGCGGCGCCGATATGGCGGGAGAGCCACAGCGTCATGGCGCTGCGCCCTTTTTCCGTGATCCAGTTCAGGCCGCTGTATTTGAACATGGCATTGTTCAGGTCGGCCAGCAGGCCCGGCAGGGAGGCATCCGCATCCCAGCGGGCGGCGAGCTCCCCGGAAAGATAATCGAGGAAGGCGCCTGTCTGCCCGGCGATCTCCTTTTGCCGTGCACTGTAGCGCCGGACATATTGCAAAACGCTTTCCTGGATGGCCTCGCCCCAGGTCAGGCCGTTGACGCGCATGCTGGCCGCCTTGGTGCCCACATCGGAGACCGAAGCCAGGGCCGCGCTCCCCAGCTTGGAAAGCGTCTGGACGCTGCGCAGCAGGTATCCAGCCCGTGCCAGCGTGGGGCTTGCCGCCCGGTTCGTCTCCCCGGTCAGTTCCGCAAGCCAGTTGTTCCCCTTGCCCGGCAAAAAACGATTGTGGCCGAAGGCGCTGTCCAGCTGTCTGATCTGCCTGTTTTTCTCTTCTTCGGAAAGGGACAGGTTCCCCCTGATGGCGGTGCGTTCATCCTCCACCAGGGACATGACCATGGCGCGCGGGTTAGGGCCCAGACGCTCGGCAAGGGAGACGCGCCGGGCCGCGGCGTCCAGCTGGTGGATCATGGCGTCGAACAGATTCCCCCGGCCGAACGTGTCATGGTATTCGATGGCGGCATCGGCGTCCCGGAAATGCAGCACCCGGGCCTTGCTCATGATGGTGACGCGGCTGCCCCGCTCCCTGCTGTCCGGGGCCGTGGCGGCACTGTCTTCAGGATGGAGGCGCCGGGTGCGGTCCTCCCCCGTGACCAGCTCGGAATATGTCTCCCGGAGGATCTTCCGGGCCTCTTCGTCAGGGAAGGCATCGGCGCCGAAGGTGCGCGACCTGTCAAGCCGGGCAAGAATGAAGTCAACCCAGGCCTCCTTGCCTGCCTGGAGCATCTTGTGCTCGTCATGGATCTGCGGCGTCCAGCCCTTGCGCTTGCGGATGTCGGAGCCGTTGGCGTTCTGGCGGTCGATGGCCTGTTCCCCGTAGCGGGCAAAGATGTCCGCCACGGCGCGGGCATCGTCGTTGCCGGTGCTGTGCGGGCTGCGCATCTCGCGGAATACGTCGTCATGGAAGGCCTTGTCCTCCCGCAGCAGGGTCAGGGCCGTACCGTCGCCCACGGCCTCAAGCTCGCGGATCATGGGCACGGTCCAGGAAGCGAAGATCCCCTTGCGCTGAAAGGAGATGGAGGCCCGCGCCCCGTCAAAACGCTTGCTGCTGCCCACCAGCATGGCTTGCAGTCCGTCCAAGGAGGTGAAGCCCTGGGCCCGCACCGAAGCCAGGAAAGCCCTTGCCTCGTTGCGGCGTACGATATTGAGCGCGGCCTGCCGGCGCTTCATGGCGGCAAGCCGTTTGTTGTCGGCCTGCAGCTTGCTCCAGGCACGGGAAAGCTCCTGCGGACTGTTCTTCCCTGCGGCCTGCAAGTCCCTCTTTTCCCGCATCATGCGGTCGATGATGCCCGCGGCCTCCACGGCAGGGGCCCCTGCCTCTTGCAGGGCGCGGATACAGTCGGTCCGTGAGATAGCCATTATTCCGCCCTCCATACGCATTCCACGATGCTTTGCCCCAGCTCGTCCAACCTCGCGGCCTGGAGTTCTGCCTCCCTGGCCTGTGCCAGCTCCAGCTGATCGCGTTCCGTCAGGGCCTGCGCCTGTTCCAGCTCCATGACCCGCATTTCCTCCGGCAGGGGGGAAAGTCCCTCCGGCCCGTCAGCGGACATCCCTTCCCGCAGCGGCGGGGCCGGTGCGTAGGCATCCTGCTGCTCCACGGCATAATTGACCACGGGGCGGCCTTCGGGCATACTGGAAGCAGTCATGTGACTGGCCCCTTGCTTGCCCGCCGGGTGTGAAACATCAATCCCCCGGCCGGTATCTTCGTTTCGGGAGGAACCTGGGACGGAGGACGCAGCAGGGGGCTTTTTTCGTGACACGCCCTCCCCTTCCTTCAACGGCCCCACATACATGCTGACCAGCCGTTCTCCCGGCCTGTCTTCCCCGTGTCGTGTAACGATGCGCAGCACATTGCCGTCTTCACGCGGGATGCGCCATACACGATGGCCGCCCTCAACAAACCCTTCGAAATCCCGTACCAGCCGCGGCAGGGAAATGACCTCTTCCCTCGTGACCGGCGGCATGTCCGGCGTTTTGTTGCCTCCTTCCCCGTGGCCGAAGATGATCTTCACCATACCGAAGCCGCTTTTTGAGCCCGTGACCCGCTGCAAGGCCCGGCCCTGCACCACGATCCGCCCGTCACGCTCCAGTGCCGGGCCTCGATGGGCCAGGACGGCCTCGATGTCTTCCGGGCGGAGCGTAGCCAGCACCTCGTCCGGCGGGCCGCCCAACGGATCGGCCCGTACCAGATCATACGCCCGAGCCAGTGCGTCCGATTCCCGAAAAACGGGTGCCACATTCACAGGATGCCCGGCGGACAGATCGGCAAGCCCTTTTTCAAAGGCCTTGGCTATGGTCAGCCTGTCTTTTGCGGGCAGGCCCACGCGCAACAAATCAGTACCGGCATGGCGTCCTTCCGGGACAGCATCGCCCTGCCGCGTCCTGGTCTGCCACCAGTGGCCCGCACCGCCGCCGATACCGCCCAGCAGCCCACCCAGCGCGGCGCCGAACAGCGTGTCCAGCATGGCGTCGGCAAAGCCCGCATCCTCTCCGCGTGCGGCCAGATCCGGCAGAACCAGGGCATCAGCTGCCAGGGAACCGGCCGCGCCCTCGACGGCGCCCGTTTTGAGGCCAGCCATGATGCTGCCGCGCAGACCGGCACCTGCCGCTTTCACGCCCCCGGCAAAGGGGATGAAGTTCACGGGATCGGGCAGGCTGCCCAGCATGACGGCCCCCAGGCCGAGCGCCCGCAGGGCAGGATTGAAGACCTCGTCCCCCCGGGAGATGAGTGCGTCACGGTAGCGGCGCCGGTCGTAGTTCTCCGCCATGATGCGCGCCCGCGTAGGCGTCATGTCCGGGCGGTAGGCCATGCCCTTGCGATACCAGGAGGACGCTTTCCAGTCCGCTTCCGACATGGCGGCAGGGTGCGACGCCAGAGGGGTGGAAATCCCTGTCAGCCCCATGACGAGCTGCTGCTGCCGGTAGTCCTCACTGTATTCACCGGCGGCTTTTTCGGCCTGCCGGATGGTGGTCTCTTCCCACACGCGCCCGGTGGTGGTGAAGTCGAAGCCCTGGGCCGCATGCGCTCCCAGGTACTCCCCGGCATCGGGGACGGGCAGGGGCGTATCCTGGCTGAACAGCCGTTCGGGCGTCATGGGCTTCCTTTCCTGCTCGGCGTATCCAAACATCAGAACCCCTCCATGGCCGTGTCCACGGCTTCCTGCAGATCTTGCTTCATGCGTGCGTCCCTGGCCTTCCGGGCCCTGGCGGGAACCTCCGCATACGGGACGCGCACCAGCCTCCCGTCAGGCAGGGCCACCGGAGCACCAGACACAGGGTCCACAAGGACGGCTCCCGTACCGTCCCCGCTGGAAATAAAGATACCGTTCTCCGCCAGTGCCCGTGCCTTTGCGGCGTTGAGCCTGTCCTCATAGCTGCCGGCTGCGGCCGTGCTGGCCTGCATGTATGCCCGGAACACGTCCTTGCGAGCAGACCGCAGCACGTCTTCCAGATCGTCCGTATCCACCTGCGCGGCGCGGGGGATGACCAGACGCATGCCGCTGTCGTCGATCACGGTGAACATGCCGTCCAGCGTGTCGGGTGCAAGCCCCAGCAGGTCTGCATTGACCATGGCCTGGCGCATGTGCGTGGCCAGGGAACGCAGCTGGGGACTTGTGGGCAGGTCCTGTGCCATGCCCGTGACGGCCTGCATGATGTCCGAAGCGTCCACACGGGCCTCGGCTTCCTTGCGCAGATCGCTGTCATGGCCGCCGGGAATGTCGCCAGGTTTCAGACCAGAGGCCTCCAGGAACAGACCGGCTTCCCGCTGCGGCAGGGAAGAGAAGACAGGGGCCACAGCCATGACGGACGGAGGCATCTTGAGCTCGCGCAAGACCTGCGGAAAATAGTCTCCGGTTCCTGCCTGCAGCTTGCCGAGATACGCGGCCTTCGCTGCGGGGGATTCCTGCCGGTCATACTCGTTGCGGGCATTTTGGGCCTCGCTGTCCGTCAGAATGCGTGGCGTATAGGGTAGGCCCTGCCCCAGCTCCAGCTGCAGGGCAAGACGGCGGCGCGAACGGTCGGCAAAAGAGGCAGGCTGCTGCGGATCTGCCCCGTCCTGCTGCATGGCGGGAAGCATCGCCACATAGCCGGCAGGATCATTGAGAAACGCCGTCTGACGCTTGCGGAGCGTTTTTTCCACATTGTCCCGCAGGGCGATGGCGTTTTTTGCATTGTCCGGCGTCAGCAGGGCATTCATAGCATCCCTGGCCCGCATTTCCTGCTCCAGCAGGGGGCCTTCAGCGTTATCGCCAAGAGCAGCTTGCGCCGCTTGATAAAGCTGCAAGCTGGCGGAAAATTTTTCCGCTTCCCTGACAGCTCCCAAAGCACGCAACCGGGTGACGGTAGCGGTGGCCGCGGAGAAATCACCGGTATCCATGCCATAAGCGATCTGATCCCCAAAGCCGGATGCCGTGAGGGAGATGTCCGTTTTGCGCCGGCTCTCCAGTGCCCTGGCATGGGAGGCGATGGATGCCTCGACCCGATTCACCTCCCCGCCCAGCAGGTCACGATATTTGTCCAGCGCCCCGCGGGCACCGCTGATGTCATCGTGGGCAAGGTAGCCTTCGATGATGCTGCCCGCCGTCTGGCTGTCCAGGCGGGAAAAGAGCGCCCGGTTGTCCATGCCCGGCCGCATCCCTTCGATGCGCTGTCGCAGGGCCTCCCGGCTGAACTCGATCAGTTCCGGGTTGTCGTAGTTCTGCGCCACGAGCTTCCGGAACTCTTCCATATCGCCCTGCAGCACGGATTCTTCCCAGGCGCTTTTCTGCTGCCGGCCGTAGGCCTGTCCCTGTTCGGTGAAATGCAGGGCAGTCCCGGACGCCTGTTTCATGAACATTTCCGCAAAGCGGCCGGAGAATTTACCCTCTTGCAAGTATTTCTGGGCTGCCTTCTTGGCGAACTGCTCGAAATGCTGCCCGGCCCCGATGGCGTCCTGTCCCTTGTTTTCGGCCATGTAGCGGTCGCGCTCCGCATTGAGCTCCTGCTGCATCCCCAGCAAGGACTGACTGACGCGCGTGGTCTCGTCCTTGACGTATTCCTGGATGCCGATACCGGTGAGCTGCTTCCCCGCCGCCAGCACGTCCGCCAAAAGGCTGTCCTGCGCCGTACCGCGTACGTCCTGGATGGCCCCACGCGGCGCCCCGGGGTCGATAGGGCCCGCCTGGATGCGCCGGGGGACGGAATCGTAGGTCTGTACCCTGATCATACCAAGCCTTCTCCTGGGGCCCGCCACCCAAGTGCGGGCCCATCCCGGTTAGATGTTTTCCTTGCAGAAGTACGCTTCGCCATAAGGATCGCTCGGGCTCAAGGCACCATCAGGCGAAACTTTGCTCCAGCGCAGCCCCAAGGCAGGGATACGGATACGGTGCACGCCAAGGCCGCAAGTGCGGGGAAGGATGATCCCGGGCTCCAGGCGTTCGGACTGATCTTTCAGTTCAAGGAACCGCCGGACATGCTTTGCCAGTTTTGCTGCCAAAGCGTTGTATTCCGCCGCGATGATGCAGGCCTCAAAAACATGGCGCCGGGCCGTCACCTTCTCGTACAGCTTTTCCACCCTTTCACGGGAGGCGCGCAGGGCAGCGCAGCGTGCATCCAGCGCGGCAACGTCTCCGGCAGCCAGTCTTTTCTGCAGGTCATCCGCCGCGCGTGCCTCTGCCAGCGCCAGCAGTTCCTTGTCCAGTGCATGACAGTCCTTGCCGTCAAGGACAGCTTCCGTACGCTGCGCCTCCAGTTCCGCCAGCCTGGCATTCAGCGCAGGGTCTCCTCCCGTACGTTGCTGCGCATCTGCAAGGCGTTCTTCCGTGGCGCCGATCAACGCGGCCAGACCGGCACCGGCAGTATGGATACGCTCCAGGGCAGCGTCCATCTGCTGGATGTGGCTTTTTTTGACGCAGGAAATGTCCATGCTGCCGACATCGGCCACGAACCTGGGGACAGCGATGTCTTCAAGAGGCGCCGCGGCGATCCCTTCCGCTGCCTTGGCCGCGGCCTCCGCTTCGGCAAGTATCACGTCTCGGCCGAAGGTCCTCAGCAATTCATAGTCCGCAGCCCCGCAGTCTCCTTTAAGGCGCTCTTTGCTGGCGATATAGGCATTATGGACAAGATCAAGGTCATCGGTAAAAGGATCGGCCTTCCTCGCTTCACCCGGCGAGGGGGCAGCATGGGCTGTATCATCCATGATGCCCTGTTCGTTTTCCTTGGGCATTTCGTCGTCGGCTTCATAAAAAAGCGTCATGCTATTTCTCCTCATTGTTGCCGTGAGCATTCGGTGAGATCCACCGCACAACCAGCGTCACGCTGTCTTCCGTGTCCTCGTGTTCCGGGAAGGTCTCCCCCTCTTCAAGAAAGATGACCTTCACAGCGGGCGGCTTGTCGCTGCCCAGGAGCCGTTCCAGTTTTTCGATGCGTCGCTCGATCATCCCCATCCGTCATCCCTCCTGCATTTCCAGGCGGCTTCCAGAGCTTCCAGACGCTCCGCAAGGTTGAGGTTCTCGTCCAGCCGGGCCAGTACGCCCAGCAGCTCCATGCACCCCCGGGCCGTATCCAGCGTCATGGTCCCCTTGGTCACGGCGGCCATGATGGCCTTGCCCTGTTCCAGCAGGTTTTTGTCCGCCGGAAAGGACGGCACGGGCTCCGGCAGGGACACAGGCTTTTGCCGGGGGACAGCCAGTGTCACCAGCAACCTGGTCGCGTCCATGTCTCCCTCTTCGGCGGCCTTCATGAGCAGGGGCAGACCTTTTGTTTCCGCCCATTCCCTGGCCATGCGCACGGCCCGGCAGGAGGCGCCCGGTGGACGCCCCGCGGGGTTGCCGGACCGTCCGGCCCGGAATCGGCCACGGGCATCACGCCCTGCCTGTTCCGCCGTGCTTTTACTGGCTGTCATGGGCCCCATCCATGCTGTCCAGGATAGCCAGAAGTTCGCGGGATCCCGGCATGTCACCGCTCAGGACACGTTCATGCAGGGCGCGCAGGTCTTCCTCCGCGTTCCCCCTGAAATTGAGCTCCATATGCACCTCCGTGCGTTGATGGTTAGCGACCTTCCACCGCATCATGGGCCTTCACGATGGCGGCCCAGCGTTTCCGGGCCCCTTCCAGGTATTGCCGCAGGAAGCCCCAGGCCGTGTACTCCGCCGCGGCCCGGCTCCCGGCAAAGAAGAAGGGCAGGCGGTACCGTCCGGCGAAGGCCAGCACGCTTTGACAGGCCGCATGCGGGTTCAGCCTGCTGCGATACTGCCCGCCTGCCAGATCGGCCCAGCTCGCCTCCACCACCACACAGAAAGCATCCAGGGCAGCGCCGCGGGCCAGCTCACGTTCAAAGCGTTCCCGCTCACGTCCCAGACAGGCCACCAGATCGGACAGCTCCTTGCGTTCCACAGCCACCTTGTCCGCCAGTCCGGCAAGGGAATAATCGCCCACGCCCAGGGTGCCCACTTCCACCGTCACGCCTTCATAGCGCGGCCCCCGGAAAGAAAAGGGAGCCTGCTCCCGGCTATCCACGATAACGCGCACCGCTGCCCTCCTCCCGCGTTTTCCCCTCGTTTGCGCCCTGTGAATCGTCCGCGCCCCTTTCGTACGACAGGGCGGCGATACGGGCTTTTTTGACAGGGCTGGACAACGCCACCTCCAGCCATTGCGCGATGGTCGGCACCGGCTCCAGCGCCAGGGCCGCCCGGTGCATGTCGCCCAGGTCCTTGCCTCCGGCGGAGGGGACGCATGCGGCGGCAGGGAAAAGGCCTCGCCAGCGCAGCCAGGCGCTTTGCCCGCCCGCGTCATTGTCGGGGCAGGCGATCAGCCGCGGCGCGGCCCGGATGAAATCCGCCGTGTCCGCATCCAGCCCCTTGCAGTTGCCCATCAGGGCCACGGCCGCCACGGACGCTTGGCTTTCCTGCCAGACAAGACAGGCATCCAGCGCGCTTTCCACCAGCACCACCGGCACCCCGGCCCGGCCGGCCACAAAGGGCACGTTGGCGCTCCCGGCCACCTGCCAGTATTTGGGCCGCTTCCCGTCCTGCCGGTCTTCGTCCGGCACACGGATGGCCAGCGCCACCACCCCGGCCCTGCGCCGTGTGGCGATGACGATGCCGCGCGGCAGCAACAGCTTGCGCCTGTCCTCCAGGGGCGGCAGGCCCCATGCCTGTCTGGTGGGGAAGGTGTCCGCCCCATTCCAGCCGACGCCCAGGGCGCGGCATGTGTCGGGGCGCAGGAAGCGGGCCGCGCAGATCCCGGCGGCTGCTTCGGGGGACCCCTCCACAGCGCACAGCCCGGCCAGAAAGGCCCCGGCCTGCTCCCGCCAGGCATCCGGGGGCAGCACGGCAGGGGGGAAGGTCTCTGGTGCGGACGGCACAAAAGGGGCCATGCCGGTCTGTGCCGCCCGTGTGCCGGTGGGGCGGGCGGGGCGTCTGCCCCGGCCCGTGGTCCCCCGTGGTCCTTCCCCGGACGCCAGCCCCAGGGTGCGGCAGGCATCGGCATAGGACAGGCGGCAGAAGTCCCGCAGGAACTGGATGCCGTCGCCCCGGGCACCGCACTGGCGGCACAGGTACGCGCCGCCGCGCGGGCGATCCGGCCAGACCAGGAAGCGGTCCCGGCCGCCGCAGGCCGGACAGGGGCCCGCCAGCTCGTGCGGCCCCTTGCGCTTGAATCGCTCCGGGCAGGGAAGGAAGGCACTCAGGTCAGGCATCGTTCCCCTCCTGCCCGGCACAAGCACCGGCACAAAGCAGTTCTTTTCCAGGCAGCATACCGCAGGCATCCCCCGGTACCGGCACACCGGCACACCCCCTAAAGGGGGTGTGTGCCGTTTGTGCCGTCTCGGGATGGGGTATGCCCCCGGCACATGTGCCGTTTGTGTGCCGGTCTGTGCCGTCTGTGCCGGGTAACAGAGAATAGAGGTCGTCCAGTACGTTTATGGCGTTGAGATTGAGCAGGTCTTTTCTGGCCCGCTGGAAGGCCATCTTCTTTGCATGGGTATTGTCCGCAGGGGACCGGGCATAAAAATGCCTGCGCCAGACGTCGATATGCACGGCATCGTCTCCCGCTTCCTGCAGGGCCGCCTTGAGGGAGGCAAGGCCGTATTCCTGCGAGGGGGTCAGGTGCGGCCGGCGTTCGGCCCGCCTTGCCGTGACATCGGGAGCCACCACGCAGGAGGACAAGGGGTCCCCGTCCTCGTCGGTCCCCAGCGGCACGGCCTTGAGCAGGAACGGCCAGCGCATGCCGTCCACGCCTTCCTTGCTCTTGCGCAGCACCACGGCGCGGGCGCCGTTCTTTTCCCGCTCCACCTCCAGCACGGCGTCGGCATCGGCCGTCAGGCTGTAATGCCCCCGGGCCCCGCGGCCCTGGTCCTTGCCGGTATGGTGCACCAGCACCACCAGCCCGCCGGTCCGGGTCTGCAACCGCGTGGCTGCCTCGATGATCAGGCCCATGTCCTGGGAGCTGTTCTCGTCCAGATCAGGAGCCGCCGCGTGCAGGGTGTCGATAATGACGACACCCCCGTCGGGGCTGACATTGGCCAGCGCCTCCACGTCGTCCATAAGGCGCAGGCGTTCGCGCACGAACTGGACGTCCCGGGGGTAGCTCTGTTCGTATTCTTTTTCCCAGGCCTCAAGGCGCGTCCGCAGCCCGCCGGAGCTTTCCAGGTTCACATAGACCACCGAGGCTTCCTTGACCCGGCAGCCGAACCAGCGGCGGCCAAGGGCGATGTGCGCGGCCAGATCGAGCATCACGAAGGATTTGCCGGAGCCGCTGGCCCCAAAGACCACCGCCACGCCCTGGGCCGGCAGGACGCCTTTGACGCGCCAGGCCACGGGCGGCGTGGACAGGATGCCGGCCGCCGTCTCCAGATGGATGGCCCGCACCGGGACCACGGCGGCGCAAGGCTTCCTTCCTGCCGTGTCCGCCCGGGAGGCGAAGGCCGCGGCGTTGGCAAGGATCATGTCCGCATAGGGGGGCTGCCCGCCGCAGGGGATGATGTCGTCCGTGATGTTACTCATGGTCGCCCCCTTCCCGTTCGGGATCCCACAGCGGGGGCAGGTCGCGCTCATGCGGCAGCCCGGCAAGGGGGAAGGAGAGCTCCCCGCCGGCGATGGCGATCTTGTCCAGGAGCAGGTCGAAGCAGAGGGCAAGGCCCATATTGCTTTCATCAGAGGGCAGGCCACCGTCCTGGGCAAACATGTCGCCCACGACGTTGCGCAGGAACGTGGCAAGGTGGGCAGCGTCTTCAAGGGCGCTGTTGGGGGAGACGTGCCGCAGGCTCCGGGGGATGCTGGAAGAGCGGGCGCAATAGTTACGCATGGCGCACCTCCACCACGGTCAGGACATGGCCGAGCATGGCCCAGCGCACACGGGCCGACGTGGACAGCGACGTGCCCAGCAGGGCCACAAGGGCGGCAGTTTCACCGGCACGGGCCAGCTTGCGAAGAAGGAAGGACAGGGACGCACGGCCACCGCAGGACGCGGGGCGGAAAAGGGGGATGGAATGCATGAAGCACCTGCACTGTTTAGGGGGATTAAGGATACAAAAAAAGGCGGAAACAACGCTCCCCGGCCAGTGCAAGGCCGCCGGGGTCTCACGAACACCCGGACGTTGCTTCCGCCAATGTATAGCACCGCGCAAAGGGTACACCTCTCGCGTATTGCTGGCAGAAAAAAAGACCGCTCTTTTCACCGCGTGGGGCACGGTAAAGGCGTCGGTTACGCCTTGCACTGTTTGGGGAAGTTCAGTCTGCCCCAGACAGCGGGCGCGCGTCAAGGGCCGCAAAGATCCAGCGGTATCGCTACGCAGCATGGCAGCCCTCCTTCACCGTGAAGCCGGGGCAGAGGACAGGCCAGCCGCGCCCGTCCGGCAGGTAATGGGAGCGGCATCCCGCAAGGCCGATGATGGCGGCCCGGAAGGACGGCACGATGCCATGCGTGCAGACACGGCAGAGCCAGCTTTGACGGGGGGCCGGTGCAGGATCGGCCCAGGTCTCTTCCCACTTGCCGGGCGCGAACAGGTCACACCACCCGGCGGCGGTACGGAGCTTTTCGCCGGTCATCATGCAGAGCTTGCGATCATGGCCGGAAGCCAGGGCCACGCGACGGAAAAACTGGCAGCGGTCGCAGCTTTCGCCTTGTGCGGGGCGGGGCGGTGTGGCATCATGGGGGCAAGCAAGATTGACCACCTTGCCGCCTTTTTTACCTGCCCCCACCGCCGCCAAGCCTCGGGGGCTTTTCTTTTGGATCATGGCCTAGGCCTCCCTGCTTGCGCCCTGCTGGCGGACAAAATCTTCCAGAGCCGTCACCGGCCACACCGTGCAGCGTGCAGACAGGCGGGTCCCCTGGGGCAATCGCCCTTCACGGATCCAGCGCCAAAAAGTCGAGGTGCCGATGCCCAACGCCTCGGCAAAAGCCTTTGCCCTGAGATAACGGGTAACTTCCGGCATGAAAAAAACCTCCTGGAGAGTTCGTGGAACTTTCCAAGAGGCTAAGAAAATGCGGACCGGGGAAACCGATCTCGGGGAAATTATTCCCGAATTCGGTTTTTATTTTTGCAGTTCTTCGATTTCTTTGATGATTTTTCTTGTGGTATCCTCGGAAACCGGAAAACCGAAATTTTCCGTTGCCCTGCTGATAGTCACCGCCGCCCCGCGCTCGTGCAGATCTACCTTGCCGTTCCTGTTGGCAAGGGCGGCAATGACCTTGAGGTAGGTATTTCTGCTCCTGGGATTGACCCCTTCCGCCTGCCGGGCCTTCTCCAGTTCCGCTCTGGTCTTCTCCAGCTCTGCTTGCAAGGCCGCCTTCTCTTGCCGGGCCTGCTCCAGTTCTGACTTAAGGGTAGTAAGTTGGCTTTCTAGACTGGCAATACGGTCTTCCGGGGTCTCAACGGCTACAGGGCAATTCCCCTGGTGGCAAATCTTGATATGCGTTTCAATTGCATAGGCCGGCAGCCCAACGTCTTTGATGAGCTTTCTTTCAAAATCTTTGCAGCGGATGAGGTAAGCGCCTGTCTCTTTGGTGAATGGGCGCTTGTATATTATTTTACAGTCTGTATTTGGCGGAATTCTTAAACTCCACTCATCAGTTTTTGACATGCATTCCCATAGGTTCAATATCGGAAGGCCATAAAATTCTTCCAGCTCGACAGCCGAGAAAAAATATTTGTCGGGGGGGAATCCTCCATATTTCCTGATTCGTTCTATAGCTTTTCGGGATTCTTCAGGAGATAGCTGCATATTGTTCCCCTTGCTGCTCTCTTGTTAGCTATCCGGTAGGGCAGGGAGCATAATCTGTCTATGCCCCTTCCCCGTCGCGCAGGCTGTCCAGGTAGTCAGCCCACTCCTGCATCATGCGGCGACGCTCGGGCAGGTATTCCGCATAATTGTAGGCGGCCCGGACGCTGTTGCGTTCACCGTGGGCAAGCTGCCGTTCGATCCAGTCCCGGTTGTAGCCCTGCTCGTTGAGCAAGGTGGAAGCCATGCTGCGGAAGCCGTGGACGGTCATCTCATCCTTGCCGTAGCCAAGGCGCCGCAGTCCGCCCAGCAGGGTCATGTCGCTGATGGGCGCTGTCCTGCTCCGCATGCCGGGGAACAGATAGCGCCCTCCGCCAGAGTACAGCGCAAGCGCCCGGAGCTGTTCCACCACCTGTCTGGCCAGCGGCACGATATGCATGACGCGCATCTTCATCTTCTCGGCAGGGATGCGCCATTCCGCTCTGTCCAGGTCGATCTCCGCCCACTCCGCTTTCCGCAGCTCTCCGGGCCGCACGAAGACATAGGGAGCCAGACGCAGGGCCGCCCGCACGATGACGTTCCCTTTGTAGGCGTCGATGTCACGCAATAGGGCCCCGATGGCTTGCGGCTCCCTGATGCTGGCATAGCTCTGCGAACGGATGGGAGACAGCGCCCCCCTGAGACTGGCCACAGGATCCACGTCCGCACGGCCCGAGGCGACGGCATAAAGGAAAATGCGGCTGCAATCCTGCATGGCCCTGTGAGCGGTGTCCACGGCGCCGCGTTCTTCGATACGGCGGGCCACGGCCAGCACATCCGGCGCGGTGATCTCCCGTATGGGGCGCGATCCAAGCAGGGGGAAGACGTCCCGCTCCTGCCTGGCAAGGATCCTGTCCCTGTTGGACGCCGTCCAGCCGGGGGCATGCTTGGCGAACCATTCCCGCGCCACCACTTCGTATGTCATGGCCTGGGCCAGTACCTCAGCGGCCGCAGCGGCCTTGCGTTCCTTTTTCGCTTCGCCGGGATCGATCCCCCGGGCCAGCAGCTCCCGCGCTTCCTCGCGCCGTTTACGGGCCTCCACGAGGCTGACCGCAGGATATTGCCCCAGGGCGAGCGTTTTCTGTTTGCCGCCAAAACGATAGGCAAGGCGCCAGAGTTTCCCCCCGGAGGGCGAAAGATGCAGGTACAGCCCCCCTTCATCGGAAAACTTCTGTGTCTTGCCGGTAGCCTTCAGGCTCCGAAGCTTGGCATCCGTGAGTTTCATGGCAATCTGTTGGTATTTTTTCGGCGGGTGTGTTGGTATTTTCCAAGATACCAACAAAAATACCAACAAATAGGTGAGAGGTACAGGGACTTTCTGGGACTACGCGAGAGAGGACAAAAGGAAAAAAGTGAAGCCCCACAAGGGGTTCGATACCTTGTGGGGCTTTCTGAGATTTTAATTTGGTGGGTCGTGCGGGGTTCGAACCTGCGACTCTCTGCTTAAAAGGCAGATACTCTACCTACTGAGTTAACGACCCGTTGAGACGTTTCAGATATACAAATCCCCACATGAAGTCAAGGATTATTTTCCACAAATCCGTTTTTCCGGCCGTTCCATGCCGCAACGGCATGGCTTTGTCCCCCCTCATCGCGCGGGGCACCGCCACGGCCGGATACCCTAATGTCTTTCGCCGGGGCTAGGCGTTCTTCTTTTCCTGCTTGGCCCAGGAATCGCGCAGGCCCACGGTGCGGTTGAAGACCGGACGCTCGTCGGTGCTGTCCTTGTCCTTGCAGAAGTAGCCCACGCGCTCGAACTGCACCTTGGCGCCCACTTCCTTGACAGCCAGGGCCGGTTCCAGCATGGCGGTCACTTCGCGCAGGGAGTCGGGATTGATGGCATCCAGGAAGGTCTGGCCTTCAGGCATGGCATTGGGGTTCTCGACCGAGAACAGATGCTCGTACAGGCGCACGGTGGCGGGCACGGCATGGCGCGCGGAGACCCAGTGGATGGTACCCTTGACCTTGCGGCCGTCGGGGCTCTGGCCGCCGCGGCTCTCGGGATCGTAGGTGCAGCGCAGTTCCACCAGATTGCCGGCATCGTCGTACACGGCTTCGCGGCAGGTGATGAAATAAGCGTAACGCAGACGCACTTCCGCGCCGGGCGCCAGGCGGTGATACTTCTTGGGCGGATCCTGACGGAAGTCGTCGCGCTCGATCCACAGTTCACGCGAGAAGGGCACGGTGCGGCTGCCGTAGGCGGCATCTTCGGGATGCCAGGGCATCTCGAACTCTTCCACCTGGTCTTCGGGGTAGTTCTCGATGACCACCTTCACGGGATCCAGCACGGCCATGGCGCGCGGGGTGTGGGCGTTGAGGTATTCGCGGATGCAGAATTCCAGCACGGCGTAATCCACCATGGAGTCGGAGCGGGCGATGCCGATGCGGCTGCAGAACTCGCGCAGGGCCTCCGGCGGCACGCCGCGGCGGCGCAGGCCGCTCAGGGTGGGCATGCGCGGGTCGTCCCAGCCCTTGACGTAGCCTTCCTTCACCAGCTGGATGAGCTTGCGCTTGGACAGCACCGTGTGGGTGAGGTTGAGGCGCGCGAACTCGATCTGCTGGGGATGGTACACTTCCAGGGCGTCCAGCACCCAGTCATAGAGCTCGCGGTTGTTCTCGAACTCCAGCGTGCAGATGGAGTGGGTGATGCCTTCCAGCGAGTCCGACAGGCAGTGGGTGAAGTCGTACATGGGATAGATGCACCATTTGTTGCCCGTGCGGTGATGTTCGGCATGGCGGATGCGGTACAGGGTGGGGTCGCGCATGACCAGATTGGGCGAGGCCATGTCGATCTTGGCGCGCAGCACATGCTCGCCGTCGGCGAATTCCCCGGCGCGCATGCGGCGGAACAGGTCCAGGTTCTCTTCCACGCTGCGGTTGCGGCAGGGGCTCTCCTTGCCGGGACGGGTCAGGGTGCCGCGGTACTCGCGGATCTCGTCGGCGCTCAGGTCGTCCACATAGGCCTTGCCCTTGAGGATGAGCTGCTCGGCGTATTCGTAGAGCTTGTCGAAATAGTTGGACGCGTAGAATTCGCGGTCGTCCCATTCACCGCCCAGCCACTTCACGTCCTCGCGGATGGAATCCACGTATTCGGTGTCTTCCTTGACGGGGTTGGTGTCGTCGAAGCGCAGGTTGCACATGCCGCCGAACTCGCGCGCCACGCCGAAGTTCAGGCAGATGGACTTGGCATGGCCCAGATGCAGGTAGCCGTTGGGTTCCGGAGGAAAGCGCGTGTGCACCTGACCCCCGAAACGACCCGACGCGTTGTCGTCCATGATGCGGGCGCGGATGAAGTCCACACCGGCTTTGGGATTGTCGTTGCTTTCCGCGGCAGCGGCCACGGTCTCGGCCTTGTTTTCGCTCATGGCGTTGTTCCTCCGTAAGATATTGAACGCAGCAGGATACGCCAAGCCGGTACGGGGGTCAACGTTGCCCGCCGGGCCTTCCCGGCAAAGACGAAGATTTTTTTGTGCCTTTGCCGGATTTTCCCTTGACAAGTAGGCCCTTCCCGCCTAATGTACAGCCTCACGCGGGAATGACGATGTCTTCCCTGAGCGGAGAGGTGTCCGAGTCGGCCGAAGGAGCTCGCCTGCTAAGCGAGTATACGGGCTTAAACCTGTATCGAGGGTTCAAATCCCTCCCTCTCCGCCATCTAAAGCGCACAGAGCGGTTCATTCTAGGAATGGACCGCTTTTTTTATTATCTATCCCTTCAAAGAGGCTGTCGTGCAAGGTAGCGAGTTTATCGACATGATGAAAAAGGTTCTAGGGGTAACTACCAATAAAGAACTGGCTTCTTTTTTGGGAATCACCGCAGAGCATATCAGCAGGCTGTATAAACAAGAATCTCTGTCCGAGAAATATGTTGATAGGCGTCTCATCCATGCACACAAAGAAATACAGAGGAGAGCACGAAAACAGGCTTTTCAAACAGCCATCAGTCCACTCGTGGAGTTTTACCCTATCGACCTGACACTCAGCAGAAGGGCAGCCAACTGGGAACTCTTCGATGCGAACAGTAGCACATATGCCGCCGGTCTCAGAGACTCACTGGAAGAACACCACGGGATTTACGTCTTCTTCGACAGCAGAGGAAAATCTATCTATGTTGGGAAAGCCAAAAGACAAAGTCTCTGGATGGAGATGAATTCTGCCCTCAATAGGAAAAGAAAAAATTTGCAACGTATGATGCTCGTTAGCCACCCTACACGGAACCAACAATTCATACCATCTTGCGATAAGCCGAGACAGATCGTTGAGTGCAATGTATTCCTTTCTGATATCGCGACCTACTTCAGTGCCTATAGCGTTGCCGATGAGTTTATCGATATTGCAGAATCCCTGCTGATACGCTGTTTTCCCAATAACTTGCTCAATAAAAAAATGGAGCAAGCTGTATTTAGCAACGACTAACTTCCCAGCCGGCAGAATTTCCCCAAGCCATCCCAATCCATCGGGATGGCTTTCTTTTTTGGTGATCCGGCTACCCTTGAAAAATTTCCCCCACAGTGTCCACATTCTGGAACACCGTCATGGCAACCTTGAAGAATCGGGCGTCTGCCCGGCAGCCCTCGGCAAGACGCCAACGCTACACCGCAAACAGCAGGACGATACGCCATGAGCGACAGACACGGACGCAGCAACAAGGAGCGCTTCCCGCGCCGCAAGGACGAGGAAGGACGGATGCTCTGCCGCATGTGCGGCCAGCGCACCCTGGACAACCGCCACACCTTCTGCGGGCCCCGCTGCCTGCGGGACTTCTTCATGCTCACGGACTGGTCGCGTGTACGCCAGGTTGTCTATGTGCGCGACGGCGGCATCTGCATGAAATGCGGCGCCTTGGTCAGTAAAAAGAACTTCCATGTGGACCATATCGTCCCCATCGCGGCCGGGGGCGACGAATGGGATCTGTCCAACCTGGAACTCTCCTGTCCGCAGTGCAACTTGCAAAAAGGGACACGGGAAGAAAAAGAATACGTCGTCCTCAAGCGCTGACCGTCCCCGCCTGTCCGGCCGGCCCTGTGGCAGCGCCCCTCCTTGCAGTCTTCCCCGCAATGATTACTCTGTGTCTCACACGCCGGTCAGGAGCTTCCCGGCAGCCGTCCCAGGGGGGAGGAGACGCGCTATTTCCCGGACATGCCGCGTGCAAGGGGGCCATCGTGAAAACTTCGGATGTCGTCAAACGGTATGGTTGTCTTTCCGTCTCGCTGTTCTTCAACGCCCTGGGCATCGCCCTGATCACCCAGGCCCACCTGGGCACCACCCCCATCACGACCCTGCCTTATACCCTGGCCGCCATCTTTGGCCTGACCCTGGGCACCACGACCTTTGCCTGCAACCTGATCTTCCTGCTGCTCCAGCGCATCCTGCTCCGGCGCAGGCTGGGCATCGCGGAGCTCTTGCAGATCCCGGCCGTGCTCATCTTCAGCGTGTTCATCGACTTCTGGATGCACCTCACCGGCGCGCTGGTCACGGACATCTATGTCTGGCAGATCGTCATGTGCATCGTGGGCAGTGCCGTGCTGGGCGCGGGCATCAGTCTTGAGATCATGAGCAATGCCACGGTCATCCCCGGCGAAGGCCTGGTCATCGTCATCGCGGCACGTTCCCGCAAGAACTTCGGCAACATCAAGGTCCTGTTCGACTGCTCGCTGGTCCTGGCCTCGTGCCTTCTCGGCCTTGCCGTGCTGGGCAGCATCGTGGGCCTGCGCGAAGGCACCGTGCTCTCGGCCGTCCTGGTGGGCATGTTCGCCCGTCTGTCCTCGCCCTGGACACGCAAGCTGAAGCCCCTGCTCTGGTCCCCGGAACAGCGCCGGCTCCTGCGCCAAATCAAGGCCGAGATGCCGCCCCGGCAAAAGTAAGCCTCTTGCCGACAGGCTGCCGCCCCTGTCTGCCGGCGCCGGCAGCACGGGACAGGCCTTCCAGAACCACCAGCTACCGGGGCAGCTCCAAACGCACCGTCACCGCGAACCAGGACACTTTTCCCCAGTTTTCCCGCTGTGGTGCGAACGTCCCCTGCTGCGGGACCTCTCCCATGCTTACCGTGCAGGACGGCCCCTTCTTTGGAGCGCTGTCCGCAAGGGCCGCCGTCCCCTCCTTAGCTGCGGCACCCGGTACAGCGGCCGGGCTCCCCTCCGCGACGCTTCCGGCAGCTCCGGCCATCCCGTCATCCTGTGCCGCAGGGACCGAGCGCCCGGCAGACGGGAGCGTGCCGGCCTCGCTGCCGGTGGCACCATCTCCGGAAAGACCGTCCCGCAGCCCCTGGACCGAAAAAAACGTGCCCGCCATTTGTCCGCCGGGCCTGCCCTCCCCTGTGCTTTGCCGCAGGACGAACCGACCTTCCCCGCCTTCCGGCAGCTGCCAGATACCCATCTGGCGTTCCAGAGCGGCCATGCCGGTGCGCTCCCGCAAGGCCGTCTCCACGGCGGCGGCCTGCGGCCCCGGCACACGATAGCGGGCCGTGAGGGTCCGGCGTCCTGTACGCGGTTCCGTGGCAGGACGGCAAAAAAGATATTCCAGCCCCTCCGGCCTGAGTCCCGCCTCTTCCAGAAAATCGGCACAGCGGTAGCCCGGCGCCGCTTCCGCCGTCGGGCCGGACAGCCCCGGCAGGAGCAGGACCGGCCCGCCGTCGGCCGCCCGCGCGGGCACGACCAGATACAGACCCAGCAGCAGGGCCATCATCACGCGCATGATGCGTCTCCTTCCTTCTTATTTGCCGGCGTCCCGCCTTTCGGGGACGCGACCGTGTCTACCACGGCCAGAGTACGTTCCTTGTCTTGTGCCGCACTGTACGCAGGCCATCCGGCATGTCCCGCCCTGCGGCACAGAGCTTCCTCCGCCTGCCCGCCGCAGCGCCCTCTTCGGCCTTGCGGACAAACCGGCAGCAGGGAAGACGGGCCCTCCGCAGACGGCCGGACATCACGGGTATCGAAGCAACAGCAGCACAGGCCCCATCCGCCTGGGATGACCGGCAGGACGAAAAAAGGGGAAGGACGCAGGATGCTTCCTTCCCCCAATACAAGTCAGGCTTATGCCGCGAGCGGGCCGTTACGCACGGCCTTCCCAGGCCTGGACGGTGTTCTTCAGCAGCATGGCGATGGTCATGGGGCCCACGCCGCCGGGCACGGGCGTGATGGCCGCGGCCTTCTTGCTCACGGATTCGAAGTCCGCGTCGCCGCACAGGCCGTCGTCCGTACGGTTGATGCCCACATCGATGATCACCGCGCCTTCGCGGACCATGTCGCCCGTGATCATGCGCGGGCGGCCGATGGCCAGGAAGAGGAAATCCGCGCTGCGGCATTCCGCCGCCAGATCGGGCGTGCGGGAGTGGCACAGGGTCACCGTGGCATCGCCGAATTCGCCGGGACGGGCCAGCAGCAGGGCCAGGGGCTTGCCCACGATGTCCGAACGGCCCAGCACCACGGCCTTCTTGCCGCGGGTGGGCAGGTTGTAGCGGCGCAGCAGCTCGATGACGCCCGCCGGCGTGCACGAGACCATGCCGGGCAGGTTGAGGGAAAGGCGCCCCACGTTCTCGGGATGGAAGCCGTCCACGTCCTTGGCCGGGTCGATGGCCAGCAGGCAGGCGGAGGCGGAAAGATGTTTGGGCAAGGGCAGCTGCAGAAGGATGCCGTCCACGTCGTCACGGCCGTTGAGCTCGGCGATGAGGGCCAGCAGGGCCTCCTGCGTGGTATCGGCAGGCAGACGGTAGGGGAAGGAAAGGATGCCCGCCTCGGCGCAGGCACGTTCCTTGTTGCGCACGTAGACCTGCGATGCGGGATCTTCTCCCACCAGGATCACGGCCAGGCCGGGAGCGCGGCGGCCGGCCGACACAGCGGCCTCCACCTGGGCCTTGAGTTCCGCGCGGATGTCGCGGGCAGTCTGCTTTCCATCAATAAGGATCATGGCGACCTCGTGGCTGACGTTGGCGCCGGGGCCGGCGCGTGGAAGGGGCGGAGTATACTCCGGGAGCGCGGCAAGCTCAAGTTCGCGATATCCCTGACCCATAGGCCCCGCAGCGTCTTGCGCTCCGAGCATGATGCGTTGTACATTCATACTTTGAACGGCCCTTCCCGTCCCCGGGAAGTCCCTGCCGTGATGCCATGTCTCCGATGCGGCGGCATGATGTGAGAACGTACCATGCTCCGAACTTTGCTGCTTTTCCTGCTTTGCCTGCTCCTGCCCGTTCCCCAGGGAGCTCTCGCCGCCGCCTCCGGGAAAACCCCGGTCCAGGCGGAAACGAGCCTGCCCCTGAACAGGACGACTTTCCATTTTTTCTCTCCCGAAGACATCGCCGCCAATTATAAAGCATCCAAGATCATCCGTGTGGGCTATTTCGACCAGCACGGCGTTTTCGAAGGTGAAGGGGAACACCTTTCCGGCTATGCCGTGGCCCTGCTCACGGCCATCTCGCGCTATACGGGATGGGAATACAAGTGGGTCAAGATCCGCTTCGACGAGCTGGCCCAGCGCCTGGACGACGGCACCATCGACCTTTCCTGCGGCATCAGCTTCACGCCCGAGCGTTCCCGGCTCTACAGCTTTTCCAAACTGCGTGCCGGATACGAGAACACCTGTCTGCATGTCTCCAGCATGAGCGACATGCATTACATGGATCTGGAAGCCTTCAACGGCATGCGCATCGGCTTTTTCACCGACTCCCTCCAGTATGACGTGATGAAGCGCTTTGCCGCCCAGAACGGTTTTTCCTTCGAGTCGTTCTTCTTCAAGGAAAGCAACGAGATGTCCCAGGCCCTGGCCGAAGGCCGCATCGACGGCTATGTGGACGGCGTCCTCCAGGGCAAGGGCACCAAGGTGGTGGCCACCATCTCCACGGACCCCTTCTTCTTCGTCACCCGCAAGGATGACAGTGCTATCATGGACCCGCTCAACGAGGCCATGCGCCAGATCCTGCTGAACCACCCCACCTATCTGGCCCGCCTGTACGACAGTTATCTCAACGTCTCCTCGGGCGTGCCCGTGGTCTTCACCCGGTCCGAATGCCGGTGGCTGGCCACCAAGCCCGCCATCCGCGTGGCCTACAGCCGCGAACAGGATATGATGGACCCCGAACACGGGGGCCATTTCCTCTATGCCTTCCTGAAGATGCTGGAACGCCAGAGCGGCATCCGTTTCGAATTCCTTCCCCAGCCCTCCTATGATGCCTGTCTCAAGGCGCTGGCCGACGGCACGGCGGACATCATGCCCGATGTCTATCCCAAGCTCTCCTTCCTGCGCAGCCAGAACATCTTTTCGGGCAGGATCTTCTATAACGCGCCCATCACGGTGGTGGGACGGCTCCATGACAAAAAGATCCCCGGCCAGGCCTGCACCGTGGGCTTCACCAGCGAGATGCGCAGCGTGATGCTGGCCTACCAGAGCGCCTATCCCGAGGACATCCCCAAGATCTTCCCCAATATCGACGCCTGCCGCACAGCCTTTGAAAAAGGGGAGCTGGACGTCTACGTCTGGCCCTATCCCGCCGCCGCCCTCCAGGACGACCCGCCCAAGGACGGTCTGCTGCTCCCCACCCGGGCCATGTATCCCATGGCACTGGGCATCTCGCCCCATGCCTCGCCCTTCGTGACCTCCGTGCTGGACAAGGTCATCACCTCCACCACCACGGCCACCATCGATGCCCTGCTCCTCTCCGCCACGCCGGACTCCCTGATGGACATCATCCACCGTTTCCTGCGCCGGAACCTCGTGGAGACGCTCTGCGGCCTCGGCCTGCTGCTGGTCCTGATCGTGCTCCTCGTCCTGCGCCACAACAGGCGGCGCCTGGCCGCGCTCCGCGCGGCAGCGCTCACCGACCCCGTGACGCAGGGCCCCAACCGGGCAAGGTTCCTTATGGATGCGGCCAAGATCCTGCAAAAGGACCCACGCTGCCATTACCTGTGCACCATCAACATCCGCAAGCTCAAGCTCATCAACCGGGCCTGCGGCCTGCGCACCGGGGACAGCCTGATCCGCTTCTGCAACCGCGAGTTCGCCCTGCGCAGCCGCCAGGGGGAACTGGCCGCCTACAGCGGCTCGGGACAATATCTCCTGCTCTGGAGATGCCCTGACGAGACCACCTTCACCCAGCGCATGGAAGAGCTGTTCAGCGTCGCGGACATGGCCCGCAAGCTGTACCAGCGCCCGGTGAGCTTCTCCTGCGGCGTGTACGTCATCCGCAACGATGCCGACATGGAAGAACACGAACCGCAGCCCACGTCGGGGGCGGGAAAAAACATCAACGAATCCGAGCGCTTCGTCTCCCGTTATCTGCTCTATGCCGAAACGGCGGAAGCCAGTATCGCTTCCGGCGGCTACCGCTCGCAGTTCCTGATCTACAACGAGCTCATCGGGGCCCGGCAGCTCAAGGCCAACGACATCGAGAACCGTATGGTCAACGCCCTGGAACACGGGGAGTTCACCGTCTTCATGCAGCCCCAGGTCTGCCTTGCGGACAGGAAACTGCTCGGGGCCGAGGCCCTCATCCGCTGGCAGGGCCCGGACGGGAAGATGGTCTATCCCGACGAATTCATCCCCCTGTTCGAGCAGAACGGCTTCATCCGCGAACTGGACCTCTTTGTCCTGGATACGGTCTGCGCCTGGATACGCCGCCGCCTGGACGAAGGCAAAAAGGTGCCCCCCATCAGCATCAACCAGTCCAAGGCCCTGTTCTTCCACGACAACTATGTCGAGACCGTCCTCGGCATCGCGGCCCGCCACGATGTTCCCGCCCACCTGCTGCATGTGGAGGTCACGGAGAGCATGGCCTGGCTGGATGAAGAAGCCTTCATCCGCACCCTTGATGCCCTGCGCCGTGCGGGCATCGGCCTGAGCCTCGACGACTTCGGCAAGGGCTATTCCTCCATGGCCATGCTGCATTCCTTCGGCTTCGACACCATCAAGCTGGACCGGGCCTTCCTGGCCCCCGGGCAGGAAAAGCAGCGCTCGGTCTGGATCATCATTTCCTCGCTTGTGGACATGGCCCGCCGCCTCGGCATCGAGATCCTCTGCGAGGGCGTGGAGACCGAAGACCAGCTGCAAAAGCTCCTTGCCTCGCACTGCAAGTACGGACAGGGCTATCTCTTCTCCCCGCCCATGGATCTGGAGACCTTCGACGCCTACGTGGATGCCCACGAGCTGGAGCGGAAATAGCCACATGCTCCGGAGGCCTCTTCTCCGACGGAGAAGGGCTCCGTCTGACGCCCCTCCCTCAAATGCAAAGCGCCGCCTTCTCTTGATGAAGGCGGCGCTTTTGTCCGGCAAGCTTTCCCTGCCGCATAAAAAAGGGGGCCTTGCGGCCCCCTCGGGAATACGGATGACGGCAGGCCGTGCCTGCGTCTGCCGGATTAGTCTTCGCTCTCGTCCAGGGCGTAGTATTCCGCCAGCATGGGACCGAAGAATTCGGCGCCGTCGCCCAGTTCTTCTTCGATGCGCAGCAGCTGGTTGTACTTGGCCATGCGCTCGGAGCGGCACAGGGAGCCGGTCTTGATCTGGCCGGCGTTGACGCCCACGGCCAGGTCGGCGATGAAGCTGTCTTCGGTCTCGCCGGAACGGTGGGAGACCACCGTGGTGTAGGCGGCTTCCTTGGCCATCTCGATGGTGTCCAGGGTCTCGGTCACGGTGCCGATCTGGTTCAGCTTGATGAGGATGGAGTTGGCCACGCCTTCGGCGATGCCTTCAGCCAGGATGGAGGGGTTGGTCACGAACACGTCGTCGCCCACCAGCTGGGTGCGTTCGCCCAGGCTGGCGGTCAGCATGCCCCAACCGTCCCAGTCGCTTTCGGCCATGCCGTCTTCGATGGAGATCAGGGGGTACTTGCTGGTGAACTCGGCCAGCCACTGGGCCATTTCGGCATTGTTGAAGGTCTTGTTCTCACCCTTCAGCACGTACTTGCCGTCCTGATAGAATTCGGAAGCGGCGGCGTCGATGGCCAGGGCCACTTCGCTGCCGGGGATGTAGCCGGCTTCTTCGATGGCCTTGACGATGTAGCTGAAAGCTTCGTCGTGGTTCTTCAGGTTGGGGGCAAAGCCGCCTTCGTCGCCCACGCTGGTCACGTGGCCGTCCTTTTCCAGCAGCTTTTTCAGCACGTGGAAGATCTCGGAACCCATGCGCAGGGCATCGCGGAAGCTCTGGGCGCGCAGGGGCATGATCATGAATTCCTGGATGTCCAGGTTGTTGGGGGCGTGGGCGCCGCCGTTGATGATGTTCATCATGGGCGCGGGCAGCACCTTGGCGTTGACGCCGCCCAGGTACTTGTACAGGGGCAGGCCCAGGTATTCGCTGGCGGCACGGGCGCAGGCCATGGACACGCCCAGCATGGCGTTGGCGCCCAGACGGCTCTTGTTGTCGGTGCCGTCCAGGTCGATGAGGGTGTTGTCCAGCTGCACCTGCTGCAGGGCGTCCAGGCCCAGCAGGGCGTCAGCGATCTCGCTGTTGACGTTCTCCACGGCCTTGGTCACGCCCTTGCCGCCGTAACGCTTGCCGCCGTCACGCAGTTCCAGGGCTTCACGGCTGCCGGTGGAGGCGCCGGAAGGCACGGCCGCGCGGCCGCTGTGGCCGGACTCCAGAGAAACTTCCACTTCCACGGTCGGATTGCCGCGCGAATCCAGGATCTCGCGGGCATACACAGACGCAATGCTGCTGCTCATAATCGCTCCTTTGAAGGTTGATTCTTCCGCCGCGCGAAAGAGTCGTTTTCTCCGCTGCGCCCCACGGGCGGTGGCGGGACCATTGTCCGGCGACAGGGAAGCCCTGCCGCAAAAATATCTCTCCCAAAGGGGGGCCTCCGGGCCCCGCGCGCGACGGCAGGCCCGGGCCCACTGCCGCACGGGGCGGCACGGCCGGTACGGCCCTCAATAGGGGTGACGTTCGTAATACAGGCGGCGCAGGCCCTCCAGCAAGAGCGAGGGCAGCACGGCGTCGAAAACGTCGGGGCTGATGCGCGCGATGGACGGGGCGAAGCCGCCCGTGGCCAGCACCAGACAGTCACCGGGCAGGCCCTTTTTCAGGCGCTGCGTCAGGCCTTCCACCATGCAGGCGAAACCGAAGACCAGGCCGTGCTGGATGCTCACCGACGTGCTGCGGCCGGGCGCGGGCTCCAGGGCGTCCACGTCCAGGTTGACGCGGGGCAGCTGGGCCGTTTCGCGCGCCAGGGCCGAGATGGCCGTACGCGGGCCGGGAAAGATCAGGCCGCCGAGATAGGCATTGCCGCTGATGCAGTCAAAGGTGACGGCCGTACCGAAGTCCACCACGATGAGGGACTCCGGGCCGGGATGCAGACGGCGTGCCTCATAGGCGCCCACCAGGCGGTCGGCGCCCACTTCCTGCGGGCGTTCGTAATGGTTCTGCAGGGGGATGGGCATGTCCTGCGGCACCATCCACAGGGGGCAGCCCAGATAGCGCTGGACGGCTTCACGCAGCAGGGGGTCGAAGCCCGGCACCACCGACGAGGCCACGCAGGCCGTGAAACGGGGCTCGGCACCGGCGTGACGCAGCAGCTCCAGCAGGGTCAGGCCCAGACTGTCCGAGGTCTGGGCGGGGTCCGTGCGCAGATTGTAGGAGGTCATCACCCCCCGGGAGTCGGCCAGACCGACCTTGATGCAGGTGTTGCCGATGTCGAAAAGAAGAAGCTCTGGCTGCATGTCATACTCCTTGGGGAACAGATGCCCCGCGCACAGGAATCCGCAGGCAGAAAGTATGCCAGAAAGCCCGCCCGTTCGCAAGGAAGGGCAGGGACCGTTATCTGCCGGCCCGCCTCACATTCCACATCATTGTAGCCGCGTATCCGGTACGCCCTTTTCCTTTGCCATTCGGTAGCTCGCCTGCCTGGAGGATTTTCCAGGATTCGTCTTTTTCTGGAAAAAACAATCTGGAGATGATAACGTTCCCGTATCTCTCCCGACCTCAGGACATCACATGAACCCATTTCACGCCGGAGGATACAGATGGAACAACTTTTTAGGGAATGCTGCGATTTTATTGATGCGGAATATAACCGCCTTGGCCATACCCTTGGCTATCGTTTCCTGACGTGTTCCCACACTCTGCTGAACCCGGACATGAAGTTCCTTTATCTGAGCCAAAGTCCCGCAGGGGACACAGACATCAAGGAGCATCCGAAAACCAGCTGTGAATATGGCAGTCCCTTTTTCGTAGAGCGCTGGGACGGTAAAGAAGTGGGAACGTCGGTATTGCAACAGCAGACACGGCAGATGTTCGCCATGCTGCAGGCTCAACTAAAGATCCCCGGAACTGTCCGTGATTTTGCGGAACAGCATATACTTTCTGGCTACTTTGTCCCATTCAGATGTAAGGGCTTGGACAACTTAAAAAATAAAAAAGATTCTATTGAATCAGCATGTCATCTCTGGGGAAAAATATTTGCAAGATGGACACCAACACATATCCTCATATCGGGATCAGGCATTCTCAAATACGTCGTAAAGTCACTGCGACAATCAGGATTTGAAGAATTACATAGAAAACAAGCTTATTCTGGATGGCAAGGCGTATACATATATACGTCTGTTCTACAAAATAAAAATGTAAACATATTTATAGC
>ENA-UESP01000625-UESP01000625.1-human-gut-metagenome-genome-assembly--contig:-NODE-625-length-29510-cov-6.647369_pt1 | contig 29510 bp, 25 predicted proteins | sample MGYA00243003_ERZ508004 | MGnify/ENA primary metagenome ERZ508004 (study PRJEB26167, sample SAMN06115443) | human gut metagenome | host: Homo sapiens | place: China:Henan | collected 2015-07-29 | study...
GGATAATGTGGATAACTCTGTGTATAACTCATTTTTCCAGAAATTGACTGGAAATTGTGTGTGGATAACTCATTGTAAAAGTAAATGTGGAAAAGTGTGGATAATGTGGACAACCCAAAAATCGAACATAATTTTTGTGCAATGTGACAGGTTTACCGTAAAGAAAAATATTATGTCATCTTGAAAAGTAAAAAAATTGTGAACAAAGGCCGATTTAGTTGAATAAACCCGCGGTTAGTGCTACAATATATAAGATTGTATCGTAAATTATTATAGTAAAATAGGAGTGTGATTCATGAATCTCTTTGAAAAGGTGTTCGGTACTCATAGTGAGCGCGAACTGAAATTAATATACCCGATCGTAGATAAGATTGTAGCCATGCGTCCAGAAATGATGGCTCTGACTGATGAGCAGTTAAGAGACCGTACCCGGATTTTCAAAGAGCGCCTGGCAAACGGTGAGACCCTGGATGATATTCTTCCAGAGGCATTCGCAACGGTCCGCGAGGCGGCCAGACGAGTATTAAATATGGAGCATTACCCGGTTCAGTTAGTTGGTGGTATTGTTCTGCATCAGGGACGTATCGCCGAGATGAAAACTGGTGAAGGTAAAACTCTGGTATCCACGGCTCCGGCTTATTTAAACGCCTTAATGGGTAAGGGCGTGCATATTGTTACGGTTAATGACTATCTGGCAAAGCGAGATGCAGAGCAGATGGGACAGGTTCATGAGTTCTTGGGCCTGACCGTAGGTGTGGTATTAAACGCCATGACTCCGGAAGAAAGAAAGAAAGCGTATGCCTGCGATATCACTTATGTGACGAACAACGAGTTGGGCTTCGATTATCTGCGTGATAACATGGCTATTTATAAGGAACAGATGGTTCTGCGTGATCTGGATTACGCGATCATCGATGAGGTGGACTCTGTTCTGATCGATGAGGCGAGAACTCCTCTGATCATTTCCGGTCAGAGCGGTAAATCTACCAAACTTTATGAGGTCTGCGACATTTTAGCAAAACAGCTTGTCCGCGGTGAGGCTTCCGGCGAGTTTACCAAGATGAACGCCATCATGGGCGAGGACATCGAGGAAACCGGAGATTTTGTTGTCAATGAGAAGGATAAGGTTGTCAACTTAACGGAGGATGGTGTCAAGAAGGTAGAGCAGTTCTTCCATATTGATAACCTGGCAGATCCGGAGAATCTGGAGATCCAGCATAACATCATCCTGGCCCTGCGTGCCCACAACCTGATGTTCCGTGATAAGGATTATGTGGTAAAAGATGACGAGGTTCTGATCGTTGATGAATTTACCGGACGTATTATGCCGGGACGCCGCTATTCTGATGGTCTCCATCAGGCAATCGAGGCAAAAGAGCATGTGAATGTCCGCCGTGAGAGCAAGACTCTGGCGACCATCACCTTCCAGAATTTCTTTAATAAGTTCCGGAAGAAAGCAGGTATGACCGGTACTGCTCTGACTGAGGAAAAAGAGTTCCGTAATACCTATTATATGGACGCCATCGCTATTCCGACCAACAAACCAGTTGCCCGTATTGATTTAGATGACGCTGTATACAAGACCAAGAAAGAAAAATTCAAAGCCGTTGTGGATGAGGTGGAGAAGGCATACAAGAAGGGTCAGCCGGTTCTGGTTGGTACCATCACCATCGAGACTTCTGAGATGTTAAGCCGCATGTTAAATAAGCGCGGCATCCCGCACAAGGTATTGAATGCGAAATATCATGAGATCGAGGCTGAGATCATCGCTCAGGCGGGTGTTCATAAGGCAGTTACCATCGCTACCAACATGGCAGGCCGTGGTACCGATATCAAGCTGGATGATGAGGCAAGAGCGTTAGGCGGCTTAAAGATTATCGGTACGGAGCGTCATGAGTCCAGACGTATTGATAACCAGCTGCGAGGCCGTTCTGGTCGTCAGGGAGATCCGGGTGAGTCCAGATTCTACCTGTCCCTGGAAGATGATCTGATGAGACTGTTCGGTTCTGAACGTCTGATGAGTATGTTTAACGCATTGGGTGTTCCAGAGGGCGAGCAGATCGAGCATAAGATGCTTTCCTCTGCCATTGAGAAGGCACAGCAGAAGATCGAGAACAATAACTACGGTATCCGTGAGAACCTGTTAAAATACGATGAGGTTAACAATGAGCAGCGTGAGGTGATTTACGCAGAGCGCCGTAAAGTACTGGATGGTGACAACATGCGCGATGTGATCTTAAAGATGATCACTGACATTGTTGAGCATGCGGTAGATATGGCGATTCCAGAGGATACCACTGCAGATAACTGGGATTTAGGAGAACTGAATTCCCTGATTCTGCCGATCATTCCATTAAAGACGATTACTCTGACTGATGAGCAGAGAGCTGGCATGAAGAAACAGGAACTGAGCCATATGCTGAAGGAAGAGGCGGTAAAACTCTATGAAGAGAAAGAAGCTGAATTCCCAGAGGCTGAGCAGATCCGTGAGATCGAACGGGTGGTTCTCCTGAAAGTGATCGATAATAAATGGATGTCCCATATCGACGATATGGATCAGCTGCGCCAGGGCATTGGTTTACAGGCTTATGGTCAGAGAGATCCTCTGGTTGAGTACAAGATGAGTGCTTACGAGATGTTCGACGGCATGACCGCAGCAGTCAAAGAGGATACGGTCCGTATTCTGTTCCATGTCCGCGTTGAGCAGAAGGTAGAGAGAGAGCCTGCAGCGAAGGTAACAGGAACTAACCGTGATGGCAGTTCTGCCAAAGCTCCGATCAAGAAAGAAGTGCAGAAGATTTATCCAAACGATCCATGTCCGTGCGGAAGCGGCAAGAAGTATAAACAGTGTTGTGGACGGAAACCGGTGTAACTCAAAAAACAAGGATGCGAAGTGATTCTAAAGTGGAAAGCGTCAGCAAAGCTGACCAGAATCACGCACCAGGGCTCCGCGGACATCGAATGGAAAGTCGATAGTTAAAGATAAGTTTGATGAGAAGCCTCGGCTGCTTGGCAGATAGAAAATGCCGGCAGCCGGGGTTTTCATATAATGTAACTGTGAAATCCTGGATTCAGGATTCTGGTGGAAAGCACGAAGAAACGCCAGGCAGTTACCCATCATAATAAATGAAAGAAGGTGACACAATGGTAGAATTAGATCAGTTTAAGTACACACTCTCAACCTTTGAAAAACCATTAGTGGAAGTGAGGGATTCACTTTGACCTGGACAACAAGGAGAAACGAATTGCCGAGTTAGACAGGTCCATGGAGGAGCCGGGGTTCTGGGATGATCCGGACCGTTCCACCAAACTGATGAAAGAAGCTAAGAATTTAAAGGATACCGTCAACGGATTTAAGGCGCTGGAGCAGGAATATGAGGATATCAGCGTGATGATCGAGATGGGATATGAGGAAAATGATCCAGAGTTGATCCCGGAGATCGCCCAGATGCTGGAAGAACTGGAGAGCAAGCTGGAATCCCTTCGGATTACCACCTTATTATCCGGTGAATATGACAATAATAATGCCATTCTCCGTCTGAATGCGGGAGCCGGTGGAACCGAGTCCTGTGACTGGTGCAGCATGCTGTACCGGATGTACTGCCGCTGGGCAGACAAGAAGGGTTTTACCACGGAAGTGTTGGATTATCTGGACGGTGATGAGGCGGGGATCAAGTCTGTAACCGTTCAGATCAATGGGGAGAATGCCTACGGCTATTTAAAATCCGAACATGGCGTTCACCGTCTGGTCCGTATCTCGCCGTTTAATGCGGCTGGAAAGCGTCAGACATCCTTTGTTTCCTGCGATGTGATGCCGGATATTGAGGAAGACCTGGATGTGGAGATCAACCCGGATGATTTAAGGATCGATACCTATCGTTCCAGCGGCGCCGGTGGTCAGCACATCAACAAGACCTCTTCCGCTATCCGAATTACCCATATTCCAACAGGCGTTGTGGTACAGTGCCAGAATGAACGTTCCCAGTTCCAGAATAAAGACAAGGCCATGCAGATGCTGAAGGCCAAGCTGTTTATTTTGAAGCAGCAGGCCAATGCGGAAAGCTTATCCGAGATCCGTGGCGATGTGGCGGACAATGGCTGGGGAAGCCAGATCCGTTCCTATGTGCTCCAGCCATATACCATGGTGAAGGATCACCGGACCAGCTATGAAACCGGTAACGTTTCCGCAGTCCTGGATGGCGATCTGGATCCATTTATCAGCGAATATCTGAAATGGATTCGTCTCGGAGGAGAGAAAAAATAGTTGCATCAAAACATAAAGTGTGCTAATATCTTTCACATGAACACAGATGTATTTGCTGTGCGAACACGAGAGAGGAATTGTCATGGAGACGAAGAGTAAGTATTTTGTGGTAAAACAGAAAGCAGTGCCGGAGGTGCTCTTAAAGGTAGTAGAGGCGAAAAAACTTCTGGAATCGGAACGGGTGATCACGGTACAGGAAGCGACGGAAGCAGTAGGAATCAGCCGAAGCTCCTTCTATAAGTACAAAGACGATATTTTCCCATTCTATGATAATGCCAAGGGAAAAACCGTAACCTTTGTGACCCAGATGGACGATGAGCCAGGGCTTTTGTCAGACCTTCTCCATATTGTGGCTGTTTACAAGGCGAACATCCTGACTATCCACCAGAGTATTCCAGTCAACGGTGTAGCAACCCTGACCTTAAGTGTCGAGGTGCTGTCTGATACCGGAGATGTTTCGAATATGGTGGAAGAGATCGAGATGATGAAGGGAATCCATTACGTAAAAATATTAGCCAGGGAGTGAGAAGACATGGTCAAAGTTGCAATTATGGGATACGGCACCATCGGATCTGGTGTCTATGAGGTATTGACAGGTAACAGAGATAAGATCGCAGCCAATGTTGGACAGGAAGTCCAGGTGAAATATATCCTGGATTTACGGGATTTTCCAGGTTCTCCGGTAGAGGATAAGATCGTGCATGATTTCCAGGTGATCGCAGATGACCCGGAGGTTCAGATCGTAGTAGAAACCATGGGAGGATTAAATCCGGCCTATCCATTTGTTAAGACCTGTCTGGAAGTCGGAAAGAATGTAGTGACTTCCAACAAGGCCCTGGTAGCAGCTCATGGAACCGAACTGCTTGCTATTGCAAGAGAAAAAAAGGTAAACTTCCAGTTTGAGGCTAGTGTCGGTGGAGGAATTCCGATCATCCGTCCATTATACGAGTGTCTGATGGGTGAACAGATTCAGGAAATCACCGGAATTTTAAATGGTACCACGAACTTTATCCTGACGAAGATGGATAAGGAAGGCGCATCCTTTGATGCAGTACTGAAGGAGGCACAGGAGCTGGGCTATGCGGAGCGTAATCCTGAAGCAGATGTGGAAGGATATGATACCTGCCGTAAGATCGCAATCTTAACTGCCATGGCAACCGGAAAAGAAGTGGATTTTGAGGATATCCAGACAGAAGGAATCACGAAGATCACCGATGTTGATTTTAAATATGCAGATAAAATGGGAACTTCCATTAAGCTGTTTGGAACCAGCCGTATGAATGGGGATCAGGTTTTTGCCTGGGTCGCTCCATTGATGATCGGTAAGTCCCATCCACTTTACGCAGTGAATGATGTTTTTAACGGCATTATGGTAAAGGGCAATATGCTTGGCACCTCTATGTTCTATGGGAGCGGTGCAGGTAAACTGCCGACAGCCAGCGCAGTGGTAGCAGATATTATAGAAGAGGCAAAGAACTTACATCACAATATTCCATTGGGATGGACCAGTGAAAAACAGGTGATCCAGCCGATGGAAGATTCCAGCCATAAGTATTTTGTGCGTATTTCCGGCGTATATGAGAGCCAGAAGGATAAGCTTCAGGAACTTTTAGGAACCTGTCAAGTCATTACCTTAGAAGGAGCTGATGAATTCGCTCTTTTAACAGAGGTGCTGAACGAGAAGCAGTTCCGGGATGTAAAAGCTGCTTTTGAGGCTGCTGATGGCAAAGTTCTTCAGGTGATCCGCGCGGAAGTATAAAATCCCATGGAGAAAGTGGGTCAGGAAAGGATTTTGCCTGTATCTGCAAAAGGCTGAGCAGATGGAATACAGATAGAGGAGTTTTTTGACAATATGTTAGTAGTAAAGAAATTTGGCGGAAGTTCCGTGGCAGACAAGGAACGGATCTTCAACGTGGCAAGACGCTGTATTGAGGATTATGAGAAAGGCAATGATGTGGTCGTTGTCCTGTCAGCTATGGGTAAGACCACAGACGGTCTGATCGCAAAAGCACATGAGATCAATCCCAACCCGCCTAAACGGGAACTGGATATGTTATTAGTAACCGGAGAACAGGTATCGGTTGCGCTGATGGCGATGGCCATGAGCAGCCTGGGAGTACCTGCCGTTTCCCTGAACGCAGCCCAGGTGGTGATGCATACGTCCTCTGCCTACGGTTCTGCCAAACTGAAACGAATCGATACGGAGCGGATCCGCCATGAATTGGAATCCCGCCGTATCGTGATTGTGACAGGATTCCAGGGAATCAACAAATATGATGATTTTACCACTTTGGGAAGAGGCGGCTCAGATACCACAGCCGTGGCTTTGGCTGCTGCTCTTCATGCAGATGTGTGCGAAATCTATACGGATGTGGAAGGTGTCTATACCGCAGATCCGAGAGTTGTACCGAACGCCAGAAAGCTGGCAGAGGTTTCCTACGATGAAATGCTGGAATTTGCCTCCCTTGGAGCTAAAGTGCTTCACAACCGCTCGGTAGAGATGGCAAAGAAATATGGCGTGAAGTTAGTGGTCCTGTCAAGTCTGACAAGAGCAGAAGGAACCATTGTGAAGGAGGAGACCAAAGTGGAGAGAACGCTGATCAGCGGAGTTGCTGCAGATGCCAGTGTGGCGCGGATTTCTGTCCTGGGTGTGGAGAACAAGCCGGGCATTACCTTCCGCGTATTCAATCTGTTAGCGAAAAATCATATTAATGTCGATATTATCATTCAGTCTGTGACGGAGCCGGGCAAAAAAGATATTTCCTTTACCGTTGCCAAGACAGACTTAAGTGATACCATGGATCTGTTACGGGAGAACCGGGAGTCCTTAACTGCAAGAGAGATCGTCAGTGAAGAAGGTGTGGCAAAATTATCTGTCATCGGTGCTGGTATGTGCAGCAATCCTGGCGTTGCAGCCAAGATGTTTGAGGCGTTGTACAGTGCAGATGTGAACACGGAGATGATTGCGACTTCTGAGATCCGCATCACTGCCCTGATTGATGAGCGGGATGTGAAGCGTGCCATGAGAGCTGTTCATGACGCCTTTGATCTGGCAGATTAATGGGAGTATCGATGTTTCGACTTATAGAAATTTATATCAGGCAGGGACTTCCCTGCCTTTTTCATCTGATCACGGGTTTTTACTGTCCAGGCTGCGGAGGCACCAGAGCAGTGAAGTATCTGCTGCACGGACAGATCTTAAAAAGTATCCGTTATCATCCGCTGGTCGTTTATGCTGTGGCTGTCATTCTGGCAGAATTTGCTACGTATGGCCTGTCACGGCTGTTACATAAGCCGGAGATCCATCTGAAACGGTATCAAGAGTTCGTTTATCTGGGAGTCGCGGTGATTCTGGTTAACTGGGTTTTGAAGAATATCCTGCTTTTGTATGGGATTGATCTTTTGACGGAGAGAATATAAGAAAATGGCCTGATTGGAAGAAGTCTGATGATGACTTTCTCCAGTCAGGCCATTTTATGAACGCAGATAAGCATTCCCCCGCTTCAGGTGCGCGGAGCACTAAGCGGCGGGTGAGGGGGGATGCTTATGTCAGCGGAAGCTTTCAGCTCCCACTGACAGATCGCGAAGCGACTGCGTTCATGAGCAAGTAGCGAAGCGGATTGCGAATGTCCGCTTTACTGCGTATAATAACGCATATAAGAAAGGAATATCCTTTACAAGAATAGGCCGCATCATGTATAATCAAGAGATGATCTTATGAAAATGATGTGGGGGATAGGGAATGGAAGGAAATTTAACAAAAGGGCCGATCCTAAAAACCTTGATCCGGCTTGCTGTACCGATCATGGCGTCTTCATTTCTTGCGACGCTCTATAATATCACGGATATGGCATGGATCGGAATGCTGGGTTCCAAGGCGGTGGCCGGTGTCGGAGTGGGCGGAATGTTCACGTGGTTTTCACAGGGGCTGGCGTCGATGGCCCGGATGGGTGGACAGGTTCAGGTTGCCCAATGTGTCGGGTGCGGAGAGAAGGAGAAGGCTCATGGCTTTGCCCAGGCGGCTGTGCAGATGTCACTGATAATGGGTCTTATCTATTCGGCCGTTTCTCTGCTCTTTACACGGCAGATGGTCGGATTTTTCCAGCTTGCGGATGCTGAGGCTTACGAGGCAGCTATGTCTTATACGAAAATTGCCTGCGGTCTGATCGTTTTTTCCTTTTTGACACTGACCTTGAACGGCATTTACACGGCCCAGGGAGATTCTCATACGCCGTTTATCGCCAATCTGGTCGGACTTGTTGCAAATATGATCCTCGATCCTGTTCTGATCCTCGGAATGGGGCCGTTCCCGAAGCTTGGCGTCACAGGGGCAGCCATCGCAACCGTAACGGCGCAGATGATTGTTATGGGCATTATGATCTTGAGGATCGTCTGTCAGAAGCAGGATAATGCATTAAAGGGAATGAATCTGTTTGCAAAGATCCCTCGTAGCTATCGAAAGGAGATCTGCCGGATCGGTATCCCGACGGCACTTCAGGGAATGGCATACTGTGGGATCTCCATGATCCTTACGCGTATGGTATCCGGTTATGGTGCGGAGGCTATCGCGACCCAGAGAGTCGGCGGCCAGATCGAATCTGTTTCATGGAACACGGCAGACGGCTTTGCGGCGGCTTTAAATGCCTTTGTGGCACAAAACTTCGGCGCCGGGATGAAGGAGCGCGTGAGAAAGGGATACAAGGTGTCCCTTTGGACGGTCGGTATCTGGGGAGTTCTTGTTTCTGTAATATTTATCTGCTTTCCGACGGCGCTTGCCGATGTCTTTTTCCACGAACCGAAGGCGGTGGAGACAGCGGTGGGCTATCTTGTTATCATCGGCTTCAGTGAGGCCTTTATGTGTGTGGAGCTGACAACGATCGGCGCATTATCGGGTCTTGGAATGACAAGGCTCTGCAGTATTATCAGTATTGCCATCACCGGCGCAAGGATTCCGTTGGCAGTCGTATTAGGCGGAATTATGGGCTTAAACGGTGTCTGGTGGGCTCTTACGTCGACCTCTATTGTGAAAGGCATCCTTTTTACGATCGTATTTTTATGGATAACCGGAAAACGATGGGACGGGGAACCCGGGCGCATTTAACGGTATAGAGAAGATAAAAAGAATAAAAGAGGTGGGAGACTTATCTTGGCCAGATAAGACTCCCGCCTCTTTTTGGCGGTGTATAATCAAGAATATTCAGTGATTACTTGCTGTAAACACCATCGTTATATTTTCTGATCAGCTTCTGGATCTTTCCTGTCGGAGACAGAGCATTGCTGATGGATACATCATGGTTTAAGGAGTTGATGATGGCAGCGATGTACTTACTCATATCTGCTTCCACATACCAGTCACGGGTGAATAACTCCGGAGCACGGTAGTTTAAGTTTGTGGTAACTACGCTGTCGATATAGCCTTTTTCGTAGAATTCATCGAATTTTTCAAAGCCGTTGGTGAACAGGCCAAAGGTGCAGCATACGACTACCTTGGCAGCTTTTCTTTCCTTCAGCTCCTTTGCTGTATCTAACATACTTTCTCCGGAGGCGATCATGTCATCGATGATGATAACTGTCTTTCCTTCCACGGAGCTTCCGAGGAACTCATGAGCTACGATGGGGTTTCTTCCGTTAATGACCTTGGAATAGTCACGTCTCTTATAGAACATACCCATATCGACACCTAAGTTGTTTGCAAGATATACAGCACGGTTCATGGCACCCTCATCCGGGCTGATGACCATAAGATGATCCTTATCGATCTTTAAGGAGCTGTCATGCAGGAACAGTGCCTTTACAAACTGGTAGGTCGGCATAAAGTTGTCCAGTCCGGACAGCGGGATCGCATTCTGGACTCTCGGGTCGTGTGCATCAAAGGTGATGATGTTGGATACGCCCATATTTACAAGTTCTTCTAAGGCCATTGCACAGTCGAGAGATTCACGGTTTGTACGCTTATGCTGGCGGCTCTCATAAAGGAACGGCATGATCACGTTGATACGGTGTGCAGTAGATGCACAGGCACCGATGATCCTCTTAAGATCCTGATAATGATCATCAGGGGACATGTGGTTTACATAGCCGGACATTTTGTATGTCAGGGAATGATTTGTTACATCCACCATTGCAAACAGATCTGTACCGCGTACAGATTCTCTTACAACACCTTTCGCTTCTCCGCTTCCGAAACGCGGGCAGGCACAATCCAGAAGGTAAGAGTCTACATCATAGCCTCTGTACTGCAGGTTCTGCTGTCTGCGCTTTAATTCTTCCGCGTCATTGCGACGGAAGTTCACAATGTGGTCATTGACCTTTTTTGCAAGGTCGTTGCAGCTTTCCAGTGCGGCGATTTTTAACGGCGCAATAGGAAGCCGGTCGTTGAAAACGTACTGATTCGACATTTCAAAGATTCCTCCGCTATCTATCGTAGTGATATGATATATTCCCATCCGTTATAACATTTTTCGATTAATCTCGTCAATAGCAAAATGAAAAAGAATCCATATCATTTCTTTACAAATTAAAGGGGTGCTGGTATTATTGAGGTGAAATGATAAAATTAAGAGAGGCAAAGATATTGAAGAATCAAGGACATAAGATCACGGCAGTCGCTCCCGGCTCGATCGGTGAGGAGCTGGAGCTAGAGCCTGGTGATATACTGCTTTCCATAGACGGACAGGAAATTGAAGATATTTTCGATTATGATTATATGACAGACAGTGAGTCCTTCGTTATGATGGTCAGAAAGGCAGACGGAGAGGAGTGGGAGCTTGAGATCGAGAGCGGAGGAGAAGATCTGGGCCTTACCTTTGAAAACGGTCTGATGAGTGAATACCGCTCCTGCAGAAACAAGTGTATTTTCTGCTTTATCGACCAGATGCCCCCGGGGATGCGGGAAACGCTCTATTTTAAGGATGATGACTCCAGACTTTCGTTCCTTCAGGGAAACTATGTGACACTTACCAATATGAGCGATAAAGATATTGACAGGATCATCCGCTTCCATCTTGCTCCCATCAATATCTCGGTGCAGACAATGAATCCCAAACTCCGCTGTAAAATGTTAAACAACCGTTTTGCCGGTGAGGCATTAAAAAAGCTGGACAGGCTCTATGAAGCGGGAACGGAAATGAACGGTCAGGTGGTGCTCTGTAAGGGCGTAAATGACGGAGAGGAGCTGGAATATACCATCAGCCGGCTTTCTGAGTATGCCCCGTATATGCAGAGTGTTTCTGTGGTGCCGGTGGGACTTTCTAAATATCGTGATGGTCTGTATCCGCTGGAGCCCTTTACAAAAGAAGATGCGTGCCGGGTGATCGATCTGATCGAAGGCTGGCAGAAAAAGATATATGCTAAGCATAAGATCCATTTCATCCATGCCAGTGACGAATGGTATCTCCTTGCCGGGAGAGAGCTTCCGGAGGAATCCCGTTATGATGGCTATATCCAGCTCGAAAACGGCGTGGGGATGCTGCGGCTTCTTAAAGAGGAAGTGATGGATGCCCTCGACGGAAAAGAGGATGACGGAATCAGTGAGGAGATCTCCATTGCCACAGGACGCCTGCCCTATCCCTATCTTTCCCGCTTCCTTGATGAGGTAAAGCGTGTTTATCCGGGAAGAAGGATCCATCTGTATGCGATCCGAAACGACTTCTTCGGCGAGCTCATAACCGTTGCCGGGCTGATCACGGGGCAGGATCTTATTGCCCAGCTTAAAGGAAAGGAGCTTGGGGAACGGCTTCTTCTTCCCTCCGTTATGTTTAAGAGCGGCGAGGAGGTATTCTTAGATGATGTGACAAGGTCTGAGGCAGAAGCCGCTTTACAGATTCCGATAAATATAGTAAAATCAAGCGGATATGATCTGGTCAGTGCCATCCTTGATCCCGAAGCCGCTCGTGAGCAGACAGCAGAGCATGGCATGTATGAACCGGAATTGAAAGATCTGGAGCTCTCAGAAGACGGAGAGATCCTTGAAACAGAAGAATAGGAGCAAAAAAATATGAGTAAACCAGTAGTAGCCATTGTCGGCCGCCCGAACGTGGGAAAATCCACCCTGTTTAATGTACTGGCCGGCAGCACCATTTCCATTGTAAAGGATACTCCCGGTGTTACCAGAGACAGGATCTATGCGGACTGTACGTGGTTAAACCATTCCTTTACGTTGATCGATACAGGCGGTATCGAGCCGGATTCCAAGGATATTATCTTATCCCAGATGCGTGAGCAGGCCCAGATCGCCATCGATACGGCAGATGTTATCATCTTCATCGTAGATGTCAGACAGGGGCTTGTGGATGCAGACTCCAAGGTCGCTGACATGCTCAGAAAATCAAGGAAGCCGGTGGTGCTTGCCGTTAATAAAGTAGACAGCTTTGAAAAGTTCGGAAACGATATTTATGAATTTTATAACCTCGGTATCGGGGATCCGGTGGCGGTATCCGCAGCGTCACGTCTCGGTCTCGGAGATCTCTTAGATGTTGTGACAGGTTATTTTACCCAGGATCAGTATAGTGACGAGGAGGATGACCGCCCGAGGATCGCCATCGTCGGCAAGCCGAATGTAGGAAAATCTTCGATCATCAATAAGCTGATCGGTGAGAACCGTGTGATCGTATCCGATATCGCCGGTACGACAAGAGATGCCGTCGATACAGAGGTGGTCCATAACGGAACCGAATATATCTTCATCGATACGGCCGGTCTCAGAAGAAAGAGCAAGGTAAAGGAGGATATTGAGCGCTACAGCATTATCCGCACCGTTACGGCAGTGGATCGTGCCGACGTCGTGCTTATGGTCATCGACGCAACAGAGGGCGTCACAGAGCAGGACGCAAAGATCGCCGGTATTGCCCACGACAGAGGTAAAGGCATCATCGTCGTTATCAATAAATGGGATGCAATCGAAAAAAATGACAAGACAATCTATGAGTATACGAATAAGCTTAAGGAAACCCTCGCATATATGCCGTATGCGGAATATGTATTTATCTCTGCCCTGACCGGACAGCGGATGAATAAGCTTTATGACCTGATCGATATGGTTCGGGAAAACCAGACCTTAAGGATCGCAACCGGTGTCCTCAACGAGATCGTTACAGAGGCAGTGGCTATGCAGCAGCCTCCGTCCGATAAGGGAAAACGCCTGAAGATCTACTATGTGACCCAGGTTTCCGTAAAGCCGCCGACATTCGTTATCTTCGTCAACGACAAGGAGCTGATGCACTTCTCCTATACCAGATATCTGGAAAATAAGATCAGAGAAGCATTTGGCTTCCGGGGAACCGCATTGAGATTCATTGTCCGAGAGCGGAAGGAGAAGGAATAATTATGTCCAGAATATTATGTGTTCTCATGGGCTATGTATTTGGGATGTTCCAGACAGGCTATCTGTACGGAAGGCTCCATCATATTGATATCAGAAAATATGGGAGCGGAAATTCGGGTACAACGAACGCCCTGCGTGTGATGGGAAAGAAAGCAGGACTGATCGTTTTCCTCGGAGATTTTTTAAAGACCTTCCTTGCCTGTCTGATCGCAAGGCTTATATTTAAGAACGATCCCAATGAGGATCTGTATGTATTGTATACAGGACTCGGTGTGGTTTTCGGACACAATTTCCCCTTCTACCTGCGGTTTAAGGGCGGAAAGGGGATCGCCTCCATGGCGGGGATACTGGTATCCATGGACTGGCGCATCACACTGGTCTGTGCAGCGTTTTTTCTTGGGGCAGTCATCATCACACGCTATGTATCACTGGGATCCATCTTAGTGGTAATCTCGTTCTTTGCTCAGATCGTTTACTACGGTATGTGGGGAGAATTCCGGGTAACTGCGGGAGAAATTCCTGAATTTTTCGCAGTCGCCGCTTTTCTGATGCTCATGGCGATCTGGCGCCACAGAGCGAATATCAAACGTCTGCTTTCCGGCACGGAGAGTAAGCTGTGGGGGAATAAGGCGAAATAGCAGAAGGGAGTCAGGTTTATGGGAAAAATTGGAGTGATCGGTTCAGGTACCTGGGGGACGGCGATCGCTGTTCTGCTTTATAACAACGGACACGAGGTGGATCTTTGGTCTGCGATCCCCGCAGAGATCGAGGAGATGCAGAAAACACATAAGCATAAGAATCTTCCGGAGGTAACGCTTCCGGAGGAGATCTGCTATACCGCAGATCTTAAAAAGGCAATGGAGGATAAAGAGCTTCTTGTCATGGCGGTTCCCTCCGTATTTGTGAGAAGCACGGCAAAACGCATGAAGGAATTTTGCCGCGCGGGACAGATCATCGTGGATGTGGCAAAGGGTATTGAGGAAAATACACTGTATACAATGTCCATGATAATAAAAGAGGAGATCCCGCAGTGTGAGCCGGCTGTTCTTTCCGGCCCCAGCCATGCGGAGGAGGTTAGCCGCGGTCTTCCGACAACGTGTGTGGCAGGTGCCCACAAAAAGGCAGTTGCGGAGTATATCCAGAATGTCTTTATGAGTCCGGTCTTCCGTGTATACACAAGCCCGGATGTTCTCGGCATCGAAGTCGGAGCTGCTCTTAAAAATGTGGTGGCTTTGGCAGCCGGTATCGCAGACGGACTGGGATACGGTGATAACACAAAGGCGGCTCTTATCACCCGCGGAATTGCAGAGATCGCAAGACTCGGCACAGCCATGGGCGGAAAGTTTGAAACCTTCTGCGGACTTACCGGGATCGGTGACCTTATCGTGACCTGTGCCAGTATGCACAGCCGGAACCGCCGCGCCGGTATCCTGATCGGTAAGGGCTATACAATGGAAGAAGCCATGAAGGAAGTACAGATGGTCGTTGAGGGCGTGTATTCCGCTAAGGCCGGAAGGGCGCTGGCAGAAAAATACCACATTCCGATGCCGATCGTCGAGGAGGTCAATCGGGTTCTTTTTGAAGGAAAACCCGCAAAAGAGGCCGTGACTGATCTGATGATGCGCGATAAGCGGATCGAGCACAGCTCACTCCCGTGGGAAGCATAAATATCCGATGGCTTAAAGTCCCTGCGGCTTTACCATATGTACGGCATATCAAAAAGCCCCCTTGCATATACTCTAGCAGTATAACAAGGGGGTATTTTTATGGACAATTTCCATGTATACAGAGATATCGAAGCCCGTACCGGAGGAGAGATCTATATTGGCGTGGTCGGACCGGTCCGCACCGGAAAATCCACCTTTATCAAGCGGTTTATGGAGCTTATGGTTTTACCGGGGGTTACGGATGCAAAGGAAAAGCTCATAGCGAGGGATGAGCTTCCCCAGAGTGCCGCCGGAAAGACCATTATGACAACGGAGCCGAAATTTATCCCGAAGGAGGCTGCCGAGATCACATTAGACGAGGGGATAACGGCCAGAGTGCGCCTGATCGACTGTGTCGGCTTTATGGTGGAGGGGGCATCCGGACATGAGGAGAACGGAGCGGAAAGACTGGTGAAAACACCGTGGTACGATCATGAGATCCCATTCACCCAGGCGGCAGAGCTGGGAACACGCAAGGTGATAAGGGATCATTCCACCATAGGGATCGTCATAACCAGTGACGGCAGCTTCGGGGAGCTTTCGCGAAGGGATTATGTGGAGGCCGAGGCAACTGCAGTCAGAGAATTAAAAGAGATCGGAAAGCCCTTTCTTATGCTGTTAAATTCGGTTAAGCCTTACGGAGAGGAGACAGAGGAAACGGCAAAGGAGCTGGAGAAAAGCTATGGGATCCCGGTACTTCCGATGAATTGTGAGCAGTTAAAAAAGGAGGATATCGAAACGATCTTAGCAAAGATCCTCCGGGAATTTCCGGTGACCGAGCTGGATTTTCATATTCCGAAATGGATGGAGCTTCTTCCTGAGGAGCATCCTCTTAAGCAGGAAGCCGTCCAAAACGCCGTAAGGATTTTAAAGCAGACGGAGCAGATGAGAGATGTGTCGGAAACGGAGATCAAGCCCCAGGGGGAAAATATCCGGGATATTTCCGTGGAACGGATGGATATGGCGGATGGAACGGTATCCTTTAAGGTAGAGCTTAAGGAGGACTGCTATTACCGGGTCTTAAGTGAGCTGACAGGACTTCCCATTCCGGATGAATATGGATTATTCCATACGCTGACCGGTCTTTCCGGCATGAAGTCGGAATATGAAAAGGTCAGGGAGGCGTTAAATCTGGTAAGGCAGAGAGGATATGGGATCGTGCTTCCGGATAAGGGAGAGATCCTGCTGGAGGAACCGGAGCTTATCCGCCACGGAAGCAAATACGGCGTGAAGATCCATGCGCAGGCCCCCTCCATCAACCTGATCAAGGCCCAGATCGAGACGGAGATCGCTCCCATCGTGGGAAGTGAACAGCAGGCAAAGGATCTGATCTCCTACATAAAAACAAGCGGAGAAACAGAAAATGGTGTCTGGGATACGAATATCTTTGGAAAATCGGTAGAACAGATCGTGGAGGACGGCATGCAGGCAAAGATCTCCCAGATGACCGAGGACTGCCAGTCAAAGCTTCAGGATACGCTGCAGAAAATTATTAATGACAGCAAGGGCGGGATGATTTGCATAATCATCTAAAATGTGCTATACTCGCATTAGAATAACTATATGTCATACAAAAGCAGACGCATGAAAACATTTTGGTCATACCTGACGGATTGACCATACCGACCTTCTCCCAAATGTGCTATACTCGCTTTAGAATAGCTGTATGCCATACGAGAGTAAACGTAGGAGGTATCATTATGAAATTAACATTTATTGGTGCGGATCATGAGGTTACGGGAAGCTGTCATTGCCTGCAGGTCTGTGGAAAAACGATCCTGATCGACTATGGTATGGAGCAGGGAGGAAATGTATACGAGAATGCGGATCTCCCGGTGCCGGTCGCAGATGTGGATTATATCCTGATCACCCATGCCCACATTGACCATACCGGATTGCTTCCGCTGCTTTATGCACGGGGCTTCAAGGGGCAGATCTTTGCGACACAGGCAACCTGTGACCTGTGTAATATCATGCTGAAGGACAGTGCCCATATTCAGGAAATGGAGGCAGAATGGAAAAACCGTAAGGCACGCCGTGCAGGTAAGCCGGAGGTGGAGCCGCTTTATACGGTCAATGATGCTGCCGGTGTCCTGACCCACTTTGTTCCCTGCAGATACGGCGAGATCTACGCTCTTACCGAGGGAGTTGAATTTCGCTTTACGGATGTCGGCCACCTTTTAGGCTCGGCTTCCATCGAGATCTGGATGACAGAGGATGGTGTATCAAAAAAGATCGTCTTTTCGGGGGACATCGGAAATAAAAACAAGCCTCTTATCAAAAACCCCTCTTATGTAGATGAGGCAGATTATGTAGTTATGGAGTGTACTTACGGTGACCGTTTGCATGACCGGACCCATGAACATATCAGTGAGCTTGCAAGGATCCTGCAGGAAACGCTGGACCGCGGGGGAAATCTCGTTATTCCGGCCTTTGCAGTGGGGCGTACTCAAGAGATCCTGTACTTTATGAGAAAGATCAAAGAGGAAGGGATCATAAAGGGCCATGACGGCTTTCAGGTATATGTGGACAGTCCGCTGGCTGTGGAGGCAACTCACGTTTTCAACAGAAACATTATCGACTGCTTTGATGAGGAGGCAATGGAGTTAGTCAAAAAGGGCATCAACCCGATCACCTTCCCCGGTCTTAAGCTGTCCGTAACAAGTGATGATTCTAAAAATATCAACTTTGACATGACGCCGAAGGTCATCATCTCTGCTGCTGGAATGTGTGATGCGGGTCGTATCCGTCATCATTTAAAACATAATCTCTGGAGACCGGAATGTACGATCCTGTTTGCGGGATATCAGGCAGTAGGCACCCTGGGCCGTGCCCTGATCGATGGCGCTCAGGTTGTTAAGCTCTTTGGTGAGACCATCGAGGTGGAAGCACATATTGAGAAGCTGGAGGGACTCTCGGGCCATGCAGATAAAGAGGGACTTCTTACCTGGATACAGGCCTTTAAGAAAAAACCGTTCCACGTCTTTACCGTTCACGGAGATGATGCGGTATGTACCAGCTTTTCCGGACTTTTAAGATCTGATCTTGAGCTTGAGGCGGATGCTCCGTTTTCCGGTTCTGTCTATGATCTTGCCGAGGGCGTATGGATCAAGCAGACCGTCGGTGTTCCGATCAAGAAGGAAACAGAGAGACAGAAGGAGAACAGAGGTATCTTTGAGCTGCTGCTGGCTGCCGGTGAGCGCCTGATGCGGGTGATCAGAAAGAACAAGGATTGTGCAAATAAGGATATTAAAAAATTCACAACGGAGGTCAATGCCCTTTGCGATAAATGGGATATGTAGAAGCGTAAAGGGAAATTTTCAGAATGAAGGTGACGTTATTTACAGACGGGGCGGCCCGCGGGAATCCCGACGGGCCGGGCGGATATGGAGCTGTTCTCCAGTATAGGGACAAGCAGGGGCTCCTGCATGAACGGGAATTATCGGCCGGTTATAAAAAAACAACGAATAACCGTATGGAGCTTATGGCGGCCATCGCCGGCCTAGAGGCTCTTAATCGGCCCTGTGAGGTCGAGCTGTATTCGGATTCCAAATATCTGGTGGATGCGTTCAATCAGAAATGGGTGGACAGCTGGATCAAAAATGACTGGAAAAGAAAAACCGGCCCCGTAAAAAATGTAGATCTGTGGAAAAGACTGCTGGCAGCAATGGAGCCCCATCAGATAACCTTCCTATGGGTAAAGGGTCATGACGGACATCCGGAAAATGAACGCTGCGACCGTCTGGCAACAACGGCCGCAGACGGTACAGAGCTGCTTACCGATGCCGGTATCGTGTAAAAAATTACAATAATCTTACAATCTGTTTCGGAGCACATTTTTTTATTCCCATGGGGTGAGGTTTGTGCTATGGTTATAGCATAAATTCTTAATAAGGCGGCAGAATAAAATGAGATATATCAAAATGTGGGCTGTAATACTCTGCATTTTGGCGATCGGTATTTTTACCACAAGGATGACAAGGCAGTTTGTAGGAGCGGAAGGCGAAGCGGAAATGGCTGCGTTGGCTTTGGGAGAACAGGCTTTGTCAGCATCCGCATACAGTGAACAAATGCAGCCGGAAGAAGCGGCTGAGCCGGAAGCTGAAAAAGACAGGGCGGTTTTTGAGGCGGACGCCGGTGAAGCTAATGCAGAAAACGAAGCTGCCGGTGCTGCCAATTTGGAAAATACCGATCCGGGCACGGCTGATGCGGAAAATGCCGAACCGGGTGCAGCCGGTACAGAAAAATCGGATACGGAGGCGTCTGGTCAGGCTGAGACCGGTGATCAGGTGTTATCTGCATACAAGGAAACCGTCAAGTCTCCGTTAGAGCCGGATCCCGGTGTGGAAGGAAAACAGGCTATGTTTTCCGATAACAGCACAGAGTCACAGCTATATGGATTTGAGGAGCTTGAAAACGGGCTTAGTGAGGCGGAAAAACAGGCAGAGCAGGGAAAGAATAAGGAATCCGAAACGAATCCGGACCTTCTGTATGCAATGTCGGAACGAGAGCGGCTGATCTGGGACAGGGAGTTAAGTAAGATCGCAGGCTCGATCACGGGACGGATGACACCGGAAGAAGCAGATGACTTTCAAAATCAGGAGCTGGAGTGGCTTAAGGAGAGAGAACGCGCGGGAGCGCAGGCAGCTGAAGAAAGAAAAGCATCCGGTCATTCTCAGGGCGTCTCCGGCACTATCGCCCGGATGACAAGAGAACGATGCTATTATCTTTTAAAGGAATATGAAGAATTATTAAAAAGCGATGAGATAGGGCAATAACGGCCCATACTAAGCCCATACAAAGCAATTATAAAGTCAAAAATAGCTTGCATATATCATAAATTGCGATTATGATAGAATACAAGCTATTTTTTAAGGAGGAAATTCTATGGCAGCTATTATCAGTACAACAATAGAGACCGCTTTAAAATTTGTGATCCTTGGAGCAATCGCGATTGCAGGAGTTGTCTGCGGGAAAAAATTCAAGGACAGAAAAACTAGCAATAAACAGTAACCTAGGAGGCATAAAACCATGCAGAAATATGGTGTAAACGAACTGAGGAGAATGTTTCTCGACTTTTTCGAGAGCAAAGGGCATCTTGCAATGAAAAGCTTCTCCCTTGTTCCCCATAATGATAACAGCTTACTTTTGATCAACTCCGGTATGGCACCGTTAAAGCCGTATTTTACCGGTCAGGAGATCCCGCCGAGACGCAGGGTCTGCACCTGCCAGAAATGTATCCGTACCGGCGATATTGAAAATATCGGAAAGACAGCCCGCCACGGTACATTCTTTGAGATGCTTGGAAACTTCTCCTTCGGAGATTATTTTAAAACAGAGGCAATTCACTGGAGCTGGGAATTCCTGACAGAAGTGGTGGGTCTTGATCCGAACCGCCTGTACCCGTCTATCTATCTGGATGACGAGGAGGCGTTTAAGATCTGGAACGAGGAGATCGGCATCCCGGCAGACCGGATCTTCCGCTTTGGCCGTGAGGACAACTTCTGGGAGCACGGCGCAGGTCCCTGCGGCCCCTGCTCTGAGATCTACTATGACCGCGGTGAGAAATACGGCTGCGGAAAACCGGGATGTACGGTGGGCTGCGAATGCGACCGTTACATGGAGGTCTGGAACAACGTATTCTCCCAGTTTAACAATGACGGCCATGGAAACTATACAGACCTTGTGCAGAAGAATATCGATACCGGTATGGGTCTGGAGCGTCTTGCAACGATCGTTCAGGATGTGGATTCCCTCTTTACGATCGACACAAATAAGGCTCTCCTCGACAGAGTATGTGCTCTTGCAGGAAAAGAGTATCAGAAGGATCATGAAACAGACGTTTCGTTAAGAATCGTGACAGACCATATCAAATCCTGTACCTTCATGATCTCTGACGGGATCATGCCCTCCAACGAGGGCAGAGGCTATGTGCTCCGCCGTCTCTTAAGACGTGCGGCACGCCACGGAAGAAAGCTCGGAATTGAAGGAAAGTTCTTGGCAAATCTTTCCGATACCGTGATCGAGCTTTCCAAGGACGGATATCCGGAGCTGGAAGAAAAGAAGATCATGATCTTTAAGGTCCTCACAGAGGAAGAAGACAAATTCAACAAGACGATCGATCAGGGACTTGCCATCCTTGCCGATATGGAAGAAGAAATGAAAAAGGAGAAGTCCTCTGTTCTTCCGGGCGCAGATGCCTTCAAGCTTTATGATACCTACGGATTCCCCATCGACCTTACCAAGGAGATCCTCGAGGAAAAGAACTTCAAGGTGGATGAGGACGGCTTTACCGCATGCATGAAGGAGCAGAAGGATAAGGCGAGAAAGGCAAGAAAGACAACAAACTATATGGGTGCTGACGTTACCGTATATCAGTCGATCGATCCTGCCATTACCTCAAAATTCGTGGGCTACGACCGTTTAAGCCATGAATCTAAGATCGTTGTCCTTACAACGACAGATGAGATCGTGGAAGCCCTTACCGACGGACAGAAGGGAACGATCCTCGTGGAGGAAACACCTTTCTATGCTACCATGGGCGGACAGCAGGCAGATATCGGTGTGATCGTATCGGAAAACGGAGAGTTTAAGGTTGAGGATACAATTAAGCTTCAGGGCGGAAAGATCGGCCATGTCGGTGTAATGACAAAGGGAATGCTTCAGAATGGTGAGACAGTTACCCTTAAGGTCGACGAGGAAAACCGTGCATTGACCGCAAGAAACCACAGTGCGACCCACCTTCTTCACAAGGCTCTCAGAATGGTTCTCGGCGAGCATGTTGAGCAGGCCGGTTCTCTTGTGACGAAGGACAGACTCCGTTTTGACTTTACTCATTTCTCTGCCATGACTCCGGAGGAGTTAAAGAAGGTAGAGGAGATCGTAAATAAAGAGATCCGGGCAGGTCTTAAGGTCCACACGGATATCATGAGCCTTGATGAGGCAAAGAAAACAGGAGCAATGGCCCTGTTCGGTGAAAAATACGGCGATACCGTGCGCGTTGTAAGAATGGGAGATTTCTCCACAGAGCTCTGTGGTGGTACCCATGTGGCAGATACCTCCTCCATCAGCTCCTTTAAGATCCTGTCTGAAGCAGGAATCGCTGCGGGTGTAAGACGTATCGAGGCATTAACCTCTGACGGACTGCTGACACACTACGAGAAGGTGGAGAGTGAGCTTCATGAGGCAGCAGCTGCTGCCAAGGCAACACCGGATGCCCTTACCGCTAAGATCGAGGCAATGGCAGAGGAGATCAAAGCCCTTCATTCCGAAAATGAAAAGCTTAAGAATAAGCTTGCCAAGGAAGCAATGGGTGATGTTATGGATCAGGTAAAAGAGGTCAAGGGCGTTAAGGTGCTTTCTGTAAGAGCAGACGGTGTCGATATGAACGGCCTCAGAAATCTGGGCGACCAGCTGAAGGAAAAGCTCGGGGAAGGCGTGATCGTGATCGCCTCCGTGCTGGATGGCAAGGTAAATTTGATGGCTACCGCAACAGAGGGCGCTCAGAAAATGGGATGCCATGCCGGAAATCTGATCAAGGCGATCGCAGGTCTTGTAGGAGGAGGCGGCGGCGGACGCCCGAATATGGCTCAGGCCGGCGGCAAGAATCCGGAAGGCGTTGATGCCGCCCTTGCAAAAGTAACAGAGACGGTGGAAGAACAGATTAAATAATTCAGTGCACAGGTACGCAGGAAGCGTACAGAAAGATTACAGAAGTAATCTGCACTGGCGCGAAGATGCAGACTGTCGCAAGCGCCCGGCACGGGTATGGATTATCGAAGTAATCGGTAAATAGAACGATCAGAGGAACTGATCTTTATACCAGAAGGTATAGCGTGATTGCTATACCTTCTTTTTTCTGCGAAACTTTTCAGGCGGGCAGGAAAAGAAGGCAGGAGGTTTGAATTTTAGGAGGAATTGACCGAAGTGGATGCGTTTAAACAAAAAGTTCGTGAAAACTGGAATGTTCATGCAAAAGATTATGATGAACAATACCAGCACGGTTTAAAGAGTGCCGGGGAGCGGGAGGCATGGATGAAGCTTCTGGCTCAGCTGATCCCGGAGAAAAATGCAAGGATACTTGACGTAGGGGCGGGAACCGGCTTCTTAAGCCTTATGCTGGCCCAACAGGGACATCAGGTGAAGGGAGTCGACCTTTCTCCCGGAATGCTGGATAAAGCGAAAAAAAAGGCTGCAGCTGAGAAGCTTGCCAACATAGAATTTGCCGAGGGAGATGCGGAGGCATTGGAGGAGCCCTTAGAGAAGTATGATATCGTGATCAACCGGCATCTGCTCTGGGCCATGCCGAATCCGAAGCAGGCTGTTTCGGAATGGGCGCGGGTGTTAAAGCCGGGTGGACGCCTGATCATTATCGACGGAGATTGGCATTACGATCTGTGGAGCAATAATCTGAAGATCTTTTTCGGAAAGCTCCTTTTATTACTGATCGAGCATAAAAATGAATTTGGCAGTCAGTCCTCCGGCATTTCCGACAGCCTTCCTATGACGAAGCCGGAAAATGCAAAGGCAGCGCCAAAGCTTGTGGGCTCTGTCGGGCTTACGGTATCCGTGACAGATGCAAAAGAGGTGGAGGCGGCGGAAAATGCCGCAATGCCTCTTAGATATCGGCTGCTGAATCCGTATCACCGGATCATCATCATCGGCAAGAAACCGGAGATACACACAGAAAGCTAATCATATTTACGGGGAGAAAAAGAAACAATGAAAAGAAAATTAGCAGCATTACTTATTGCCTCCATGATCTTTGCCTGCGTCGGCTGTGCAAAGGAAAAGACAGGACAGTCTCAGACAGAGGCAGGGACAGAACAGACAAAGCAAGCCGCAGCAGAAAAAGAGAGTACAGATGCTTTGGAAACATCAGAAAAACCGACAGAGCTGGTTGTTTGTGCAGGACCGGGATCTCCGATCACATCGGGAAACTTTGATCCGCTTCAGGGCTTTCTGGTGCAGGGATTTTTTATGTTCCACAGCTCTCTTTTAAAATATGATGCCGATTTGGTTCTTCAGAATGATCTGGCAGTCGGTGAACATGAGATCAGTGACGATAAGCTTGTCTATACCTTTCATATCCGTGAGGATGCAAAATTCTCCGACGGAACCGATCTTACTGCAGAAGATGTGGCATTTACCTTTAATAAGATGAAGGATGCCGGAACCGATGTTGATGTAAGCAACCTCGATGTGGCAGAGGCCATTGACGATCATACCGTGCGCTTTACCCTGACTGAGCCTCAATCCTCCTTTATCGATCAGCTGGGCCTTGTCGGCATCGTTCCGAAGAATGAATACGATGAGAATTATGCCGCCACCGGTATCGGCTCCGGCCCGTGGAAAATGCTTCAGTGTGATGTGGATCAGCAGACAATCGTTGTCCCGAACGAATACTACTATGGTGAGAAGCCGTATTTTACAAAGGTCACCTTTGTGAATCTTGATGAGCAGGCAGCCCTTGCGGCCCTTAAGGCCGGTGAGCTTGATGTCTCCGATATCAGCTGTGAGTATGCGTTAGAGGAGATCGACGGGATGCATCTTGTCACTCTGGATACCGTCGATACCCGCGTCATCACTCTGCCGACAGTCCCGAGAACGACCCGTGAGGACGGTACGGTGATCGGAAATGATGTCACCTGCGATCCTGCCATCAGAAAAGCTCTCAATATCGGGATCGACCGTCAGCAGATCGTAGAGGAAGCATATAACGGCTTTGGAAAGCCGGGCTACGGCTGGGCCACCTCCTGGTCCTCCATGGAGCCCTTTGAGGACGGACAGACAGAAAAAGCAAAGCAGATGCTAAAGGATGCCGGATGGGTCGACAGCGACGGGGACGGTATCCGGGAAAAGGATGGCATTAAGGCAGAATTTGATGTATATGCCTTCTCCTTCCAGATGGAGCGCTACTATTGTGCTCTGGCAATGGCAAACCAGGCGAAGGAGCTTGGCATTCAGGTCAATTGCTATGCTGATTCCTCCGATGTGATCCGCAAAAACAGATACAGCAGCGGCATCGTATACGGACTTGGAGAATATACGGTCCATCAGATCAAGGGCTGGTACTACACAGGAGTTATGATGAACTGTGCCGATTACTCCAATCCGGAGGTGGATGCGGCCATAGATGCGGCCATCAACTCCACAACACAGGAGGAGGCAATGGAATACTGGAAGAAGGCCCAGAACATTGCGGCGGAGGATGTACCCTACCTTTTCCTTGTAAATATGGATCACTGTCTCTTTGTACGCGACGGTCTGGAGCTTGGTACGATCATTCCGAACCCCCACGGTCACGGAGCGCCGATCATCGGCTCCATGAACGAATGGAAATGGGAAGAATAAGGACATAAAATGGTAAAGTATATTTTTAAGCAATTTGTACGCTCTCTGGGGCTTTTGATCGCCGTTACGGTCATATCCTTTGTTTTGATCGTATCATCAGATATCGATCCCGTAGAAGCGTACATCGGCCCGGATAAAGCGATCTCTGAAAAGCAAAGGGAGGCCATTGTAGAATACTGGGGGCTGGATAAAAAGCCCCCGGAGCGTTTTGTGATCTGGGCAGAAAATCTTATCCATGGAGATCTCGGAGAATCCATCGCCTATCGAAAGCCTGTGATCCAAGTGATTTCCGAACGCTTTTTTACATCACTTATGCTCATGCTGACCACATGGGTCATATCGGGCGTTTTGGGATTTTCCCTCGGCGTGCTTTCCGGAACGTATGAAGGAAGCCTGTTCGACCGGATCGTAAAGGGCTTCTGCCTGATCCTTGCTTCAACACCTGCATTCTGGGTCGGGATCCTTGTTTTGATGGTGTTTGTAGTCAGGCTAAAATGGTTTCCGATGGGAATGGCGGTTCCTCTCGGAGTGGCGGCGGAGGATGTGACCCTTGGCGATCGGCTTTATCACCTGATCCTGCCGGCATTTACCCTGAGCATCGTAAGCATTTCCGGGATCACGCTGCATACACGGGAAAAGCTGATTAACGTCTTACAGAGTGAGCCTGTTCTGTTTGCAAAGGCGCGGGGAGAAAGCAAAAAGCAGATCATCATGCGTCATGGGATACGAAACATAGCGATCCCGGCGATAACGATCCAGTTTTCAGGCTTCAGCGAGCTGTTTGGAGGAAGCCTGCTGGCAGAGCAGATATTCTCTTATCCCGGTCTTGGCAATGCTACCGTAAAGGCGGCTTCAAAGGGAGATGTTCCGCTTCTTTTGGCGCTGGCCATGTTCAGTGCGATCTTTGTATTTGCAGGCAATCTGATCGCAAATATTCTATACGGGGTACTGGATCCGCGTATCAGGGAAAGGGAGAGGATGAAGGATGTCCAGTAAAGCAAAAGGATGCCCGTTGTTTGGCATGAATTACCGAAAACGCCTTCTCTGGATGGCGATACTGATCCTTATTTTGCTGGCGGCGATCGTTATTGCGGGAGACTGTATTTCCTCGGAGCTCTATGCTGAGAATTTTAGGAATAAAAAGCAGGCTCCATCATTGGAACATTTGTTTGGTACGGATGCAGCCGGAAGGGATATGCTGTTCCGCAGCCTGAAAGGCTTGTCCACTAGTGTAAAGATAGGGCTCGGCTCTGCGATCGTCAGTGCCGTGCTGGCTCTTGCACTGGGGCTTGCCGCCGCACTTTTAGGGGGCTTTGCGGACAGCATGATCACTTGGCTTATCGATCTGTGCATGAGTATACCGCATCTTGTTTTGATGATCATGATTTCCATGCTCGTGGGGAAAGGTGCTAAAGGTGTGGCGCTGGCGGTGGCCCTGACGCATTGGCCCGGCATAACCCGTATCGTGAGAGCAGAGGTCAAGCAGATCTCGACGGCTACCTTTATCCGCACGGCACAAAAGCTGGGACAGAGTCGGTTAAAGATCGCGCTGTTCCATATTTTCCCCCATGTGTTCCCACAGTTTATTGTGGGTCTTGTTCTTATGTTTCCCCATGCGATCATGCATGAGGCATCGATCACGTTCCTAGGCTTCGGGCTTTCCATGGATTCTCCGGCGATCGGTGTGATCCTTTCGGAATCCATGAAATATCTGACGGTGGGCTTATGGTGGCTTGCGGTATTACCCGGCTCCATGCTGATCGCGGTGGTGATCCTGTTTAATATTCTCGGAAAAAATATTGAGGTGCTTCTCAATCCGTACACCGGGCAGAAATGAGGCGGCAAATGGAAAAACAGATGGAAAATCAGACAGAACAAAGATCTGACAGGGGAGTGCCGGTCTTATCGGTGCAGAACCTGTCGGTAAAATTCAGTATGTATGCACAGGGGACAAAAAGGCGTGAGCTGGAGGTGATCTCCGGCCTGTGTGCAGAGGTATATGCCGGGGAAATCTTAGCGGTGGTGGGCTCCAGCGGCTCCGGAAAAAGCATCCTTGCCAGTGCGGTGATGGGAATCCTTCCGTCCAATGCCACTGTATCCGGTGAGATGGCCTACTGTGGGGAACCCCTGACGGAAAAGAGGCAGGAAAAGCTGCGGGGAAAAGAGATCTCTCTTGTTCCGCAATCCGTCTCCTATCTGGATCCCCTTATGAAGACAGGGAGGCAGGTGCAGGGGATCAATGGGACAAAGGAGCAGCAGAGGAGTATATTCCGGCGCTTTAAGCTTGGAGAAAATGTCGAGAAAATGTATCCCCATCAGCTTTCCGGCGGGATGGCACGGCGCGTTCTTGTGTCAACGGCTGTTATCAACGGATCAAAGCTCATTATCGCGGACGAGCCCACACCGGGGTTAAGTATTGATCTTGCCATGGAGACGTTAAGCTGTTTTCGTGAGCTTGCAGATTCCGGAGCTGCTGTGATGCTGATCACCCACGATATCGATCTGGCATTAAAGGTGGCGGATCGCATTGCCGTATTTTATGCGGGAACAACCCTTGAGATTGCCCCGGTATCCGATTTTTCGGAGGAAGGAAGGCGGCTTCGGCATCCATACACCAGAGCGTTTTATGACGCCCTGCCCCAGACCTCCTTTAAAGGGCTTCCGGGTGTCCAGCCCTATGCAGGGAGCCTGCCGCAGGGGTGCGTATTTGCACCGAGGTGCCGGTATCGTACAGACAGATGCCTTGAGGCTATGCCCAAAATGCGGAATCTTCGCGGAGGGATGGTGAGATGCTTTGAAGCTGTTTGAGTTAAAGGATGTGTGTTTTCGGTATCCAAAAGGCCCATGGATCCTGAAAAATATAAATCTTGAGATCGAAGAAGGGGAGAGAGTCGGACTTGTCGGCCCCTCCGGATATGGGAAAAGTACATTGGCTCAGATCATGGCAGGATATTTGAAGCCGGTTTCCGGAAGCGTGCTATGGAAGGGAGAGCCGCTCCCCCAAAAGGGATATGCACCTATGCAGCTCATCTGGCAGCATCCGGAGCGTGCAGTCAATCCACGCTGGCGCATGAAGCGGATCCTGTCGGAGGGCTGGATGCCGGAGGAGAGTTTTCTTAAGAAGATCGGCATTGAGCAGGAATGGATGGACCGCTGGCCGATCGAGCTGTCAGGAGGAGAGCTGCAGCGTTTCTGTATCGCCCGCGCCCTTGCACCGCAGACTCAATTCCTGATCGCAGATGAGATGACAACGATGTTAGATGTGATCACTCAGGCTCAGATATGGGAATTTTTGTTAAAGGAGACAGCCGAGAGAAATATCGGTTTGCTGGCTGTTACCCACAATCTTTCGCTGGCTTCCCGCATCTGTACGAGGGTCATTGATCTGTCCCGGATTCAGGACGGATCGGCATCATAAAAATATATTTTGCCCCCGGATTGAAAGGATCATACCATAATACGGCTTTTTTCTAAAAAAAACATTAGAAAATATAAAAAATATGTTGACGAATGTGTAATTTATGATATAATCATACCAGTGCTAAAAAATACCCAAACAGTTGTATTATGCACAATTACACAACTGGAGGGAGGTTAGGTGTGAGCTATGTCAAACGTAATCGTTAAAGATAACGAAAGCCTGGACAGCGCTTTACGCAGATTCAAAAGAAACTGCGCAAAGGCAGGTATTCAGCAGGAGATTCGTAAAAGAGAGCATTATGAAAAGCCGAGCGTAAGACGTAAAAAGAAGTCTGAAGCGGCAAGAAAGCGCAAGTACAACTAATAAGCGTACAGGGGCTGTTCCTTTGGGGACGGCTCCTTTTCTTTTTGCGCGAAATACAGGATAAGAAAAAGCTGTTGCGGG
>ENA-UESP01000648-UESP01000648.1-human-gut-metagenome-genome-assembly--contig:-NODE-648-length-28508-cov-6.007984_pt1 | contig 28508 bp, 30 predicted proteins | sample MGYA00243003_ERZ508004 | MGnify/ENA primary metagenome ERZ508004 (study PRJEB26167, sample SAMN06115443) | human gut metagenome | host: Homo sapiens | place: China:Henan | collected 2015-07-29 | study...
GCGAAAAGGTTGCGCGCGGGGAAAAAGCGTGCCATAATAGAGAACGAGAAAGCCCGATGAAACGGGTGTGAAAGGAAGTTCAAGCTCATGAAATCTCCTAAGCGTTTGATGGCGCTCGCTCTTGCGGCGACGCTGATGTGCCTGCCGGGTGCGTCTCTGGCAGAGGATGCCGCGGCGACGGATGCGCCGGCTGCAATCGAAGAAACGACGACGACGGTGGCGGAAGACCCGAATGAGGTGCTGGCGACGGTCAACGGCGTGGAAATCACCCGTGCGCGTTTCAACACCTTCTATCAGTCCATGCTGTCCTACTATGGGCAGTATTACGACACGACGAACGAAAGTCTGCAGGCAGCCATCCGCCAGAGCGCGCTGGAAGTGGCAGTGCAGTATGAGCTGATGAATCAGAAGCTGGTGGAGCTGGGGCTGTCGCTGACAGACGAAGAAATCGCCGCCGTGGAAGCGGAAGCGCAGACCAACTGGGATGCTGCCGTGCAGAATGGCATGGAGTACATGGGCATCACCGATGATTCCACCGACGAAGAGCGCGCCAGCGCCATGGTGGAGGTTCTCTCATCGCTGGAAGCGGAAGGCTTCACCGAGGAATCCTACAAGGCGAGCTGCGTGGAAGAAGCGGGTTACAATAAGCTGATGGACGATATCGTCAAGGATGTGACCGTCTCCGACGAGGATGTTCAGGCGGAGTTTGACTCGCTGGTGGAAGCCGACAAGGAAAAGTACGAGGGTCATGTCGATCAGTATGAGAATGACCAGTACATGAACCGCATGTACGCTGCCTATGGCTACACGGACTACATCACGCCCCAGTACTATGTGCCCAGCGGCTACCGCGGCGTCAGCCATATCCTGCTGGACGTGGATGATACCCTGATGGAAACGTACACGAACCTGCTGGCAACCTACGAAGAGCAGCAGGATCAGATTGAAGCGGGCGAAGAAGTGACCGAAGAGCTGGTGACGCTGGAGCAGGTGGAAGCGGCGAAGCAGGCGATTATCGACTCCGTGCAGCCGACGATTGACGAAATCAACCAGAAGCTGTCCATGCCGTGGGCAAGGCTGTGGACGAGCTGCAGCTGATGACCATGCTGAACGGCGAGTATGACCACAGCAACGCCATCCTGACGTTCCACGCCGGTACCGGCGGCACCGAGGCACAGGACTGGGCCGAGATGCTCTACCGTATGTACAACAAGTGGGCCGCTGCCCATGGCATGAGCGTGGAAGTGCTGGACTATCAGGACGGCGACGAGGCCGGCATGAAGAGCGCTTCCATGATGGTCAAGGGCGCAAACGCCTACGGCCTGCTCAAGAGCGAGAACGGCGTCCATCGTCTGGTGCGCGTCTCTCCGTTTGACGCCAACGCCCGCCGCCAGACCAGCTTCGCCTCGCTGGAAGTGATGCCTGAGCTGGACAACACCATCCAGGTGGACATCCGCCCCGAGGACATTGAGATGCAGGTCTACCGCTCCTCTGGTGCCGGCGGCCAGCACATCAACAAGACTTCTTCCGCAGTCCGTCTGATCCACAAGCCCACCGGCATCGTGGTCAGCTGCCAGACCCAGCGCAGCCAGTTCCAGAACCGTGACTACGCGATGGAAATGCTGAAAGCGAAGCTGTATCAGATCGCAAAGCAGCAGCACATGGACAAGATCGAGGACATCAAGGGCGTCCAGAATGAGATCGCCTGGGGCCACCAGATCCGCAGCTATGTCTTCATGCCCTATACCATGGTCAAGGATCACCGCACCAACTACGAGACCGGCAACGTCGATGCCGTGATGGACGGCGACCTCGACGGATTCATCTTCGCTTACCTGAAAGCCGCTTCCCGTGGCGAGCTGCAGGACACCTGATCATCCCTGGAAATCACAAAACCGCTCATGCGTTCTTCACACGAAGACTGCATGGGCGGTTTTTCTGCTGTTTATGATTCAGTGTCCCGCTTTGCTGGGAATCTCCTGCAACTCAAAACGGTACTCCTGCGGGCAATCCGGGTACTTTTCTTGATCCACCTTGCTCAAAAACATCTCCAGCGGGCGGAGCCAGAGCCCGCCGTCACCGTAAAGCTTCCGGTAAATGACAAACGGGGCCCCAGTCTCGGAGTCGTTGGCGACCCCCTCCACCAGATAATAGTCCCCTTTGAAGTGGCGGTATACCCGCCCGATCTGCAATTCACGCATGAGCAAAACTCCTTTAGGCTAGGTCTGCCAGAATATCCGGCCAGAGAGCTTCTTCCTGCCGCTGGGCCGCGAAGAAACAGTCCAGATACATTTTGTTGGCAGCGGCCAGAATGGTGCTGCGGAGGAGCCGTTTCTCGGTGGCGGCATCCACGGCGAGGTCCCGGATGGTATTGCGCGCCCCGAACACAAAGGGCAGGCAGTTTTCCATCTCGTCGCAGAAGTAGTTGTAGGCTTCCTCGGCGGTGCAGTGCGCGCGCTGCATCTGGAACAGCGCGTCGATGTTTTCCATCGAGAGCACGGTCTTGGAAACCACAATATACATGAGAGAAGCAAGCTGCTCCCGGGTATACTTCTTTTTGACGGGGTGGCTGATGATGCCTTTCTTCACATAGTTGCTCACCATGGAGGGGGTGAGCTCCACCCCGGGGAAATCCCGGAAATAGCCGTTGATGAACTGGACGGTCTGGTCCAGATACAGCCCCACCTGGGGCAGGTCACTGTACCGGGGCAGGGCAAAGCCTGCGGCACAGGCCGCAACGCGGCGGTTCAATTCCTGTTTCATGCTGCCAGTATAGCGCATTTTAAAATGAGGGTCAACGGGAAAACAAAAACTTTTTAAATAATTTTTGAAATCTGTTGACAGGTTTTTGAAAAACTGATATAGTGTTTTTACAACCAGAGAAAAACGCGGCAGACGTCCGCTTGTAAGATAGGGAGAATTGCTATGAAAACCAAGATCGTTGTGGACTCGGCTTCCAGCCTGTACGCATTGAAAGGTGTGGACTTTGCCTGCGTCCCGCTCAAGATCATCACTGACGATGCCGAATATCTGGACGATGGCACGCTGGATACTGTGGGCATGGCCCGGACCCTGCGCACCTATAAGGGGAAAACGTCTACTTCCTGCCCCAATGTCAGCGATTGGCTGGCCGCCTATGAGGGGGCCGATGAGGTCTATGCCATCACCATCACGGGCACTCTCTCGGGCAGCTACAATGCCGCCCAGCTGGCGGCGGAGGAGTACCAGCAGGAGAACCCCGGCAAGCGGGTGTTCGTGCTGGACAGCCTTTCCACCGGCCCGGAGCAGTACCTGCTGGCGGAGCACCTGCAGAGCGAGCTTGCCGCCGGGCACGAGTTTGACGCCGTCTGTGAGGAGATGCTGCGCTACCACAAGCACACCCATCTGCTCTTTTCCTTGGAATCGCTGGCCAATCTGGCCCGCAATGGCCGGGTGAAGCCCGCCGTGGCCGCTGTGGCGCGGATGCTGGGCATCCGGGTCATCGGGCAGGCGAGCGAGATCGGCGAGCTGGATGTTCTCTGCAAGACCCGCGGGGAACACGGTGCTCTGGAGCGCATCGTGCTGGAGCTCAAGGACCACGGCTACAACGGCGGCAAACTGCAGATCTCTCACTGCGACAACCCTGCGGCGGCCGAGCGCCTCAAGCACATGGTGCAGGCGGTCTTTGACGGGGCTAAGGTAACGGTGACGCCCTGCGGCGGCCTGTGCAGCTACTATGCAGAGCTGGGCGGCCTGCTGGTGGGCTATGAGGACGGCGAAGCCTGAGCTTGATAAAACTGGAAAAACGCGCTATACTATCTTCATTCCAAAAAAACTGACCGGGGAGAGAGGTGGCGCGGATGTTCTTTCGACTGCCGATCGTAAAATTTTTCAGCAGACTTCTCAACAGGGCTACCATTACGGTGGCCCTTGTTCTGCTACAGGCGGGCTGGCTGCTCTGGGCGTTCAGCTACCTGACCACAGGCCGGATATGGGTCAATGCGGCACTCCGGCTGCTCAGTCTGTTCATCGTGCTGTATCTGGTCCGCAAGGATGAGGACAGCTCTTATAAGATCATCTGGATCGTTCTGATCGGTCTGCTGCCGCTGCTGGGTGGAGCCCTGTATCTGGTATTTGGCAACAAAGCACCCTCCAAAGGGATGCGCCGCCGGATGCAGAGCGTGGAGAAAGCCCACACGGGAGATCTGGCCCAGCAGCCCGGGCCGGCGCGGCAGCTGGCGGGGGATCATTTTTCTGGCCTGAGCCGCTATGTGGCCCGGTACGGTCCGTTCCCGGTATGGGATAAGACACAGGCGCGGTATTTTTCCTGCGGAGAGGCCATGTACCCGAAGCTGCTGGCCGATCTGGAAAAAGCCGAGAAATTCATCTTTCTGGAATACTTCATTGTCCGCTCCGGCAAAATGTGGAGTGGCGTGGAAGAGATTTTGATGCGCAAGGCCGCGCAGGGGGTGGATGTCCGCCTGATCTACGATGATTTTGGCAGTCTTCTGGGCCTGCCCAAGGATTTCGTGGTTCGGATGGAGCGGCATCACATCCGCTGCATCCCGTTCAACCCGGTGGTGCCGCTGGTCTCCGTGGTGATGAACCACCGGGATCACCGCAAGATCGTGGTGGTGGATGGCAGTGTGGCCTACACGGGCGGCGTCAACCTGGCGGATGAATATATCAACGCGGAAAAACGCTTTGGCTACTGGAAAGATGCCGCCATCCGGCTGGAAGGAGCCGCCGCCTGGAATTTTACGGTCACATTCCTCAACGTCTGGAACGCGTTCCGCCCCAGTGAGACGGATTATACCCCCTTTGCCCCAACGCCGGAGCAGCTGCCCGAGACTTCGGACGGGCTGGTGCAGCCCTACGCGGACAGCCCGCTGGACGAGGAAAACATGGCTGAGACGGTTTACCTGAACATTCTGGCCCAGGCCAAGCGCTATGTCTATCTCTATACGCCCTACTTCTCCGTGGGACAGGAGCTGCTGGGGGCCATGAAAGGCGCGGCCAAGCGGGGCGTGGACGTCCGGCTCATCCTGCCCGGCATCCCGGACAAAAAGCTGGTCTTCCGGCTGACCCGCTCCTACTATGTGCCTCTCCTCCGGGCCGGGGTGAAAATATACGAGTACACGCCCGGTTTTCTCCACGCCAAGTGCTATGTCAGTGACGACCATGTGGCCGTGGTGGGCAGCATCAATATGGATTACCGCAGTTTGTTCCTCCACTTTGAGTGCGGCACCCTGCTTTACCGCAACAGCCAGATCCTGGCCCTGCGGGACGATGCCCTCAACACCCTGCGCAAATGCCGGGAAGTGCAGCTCTCGGACTGCCGAACCAACCTGCTGGGCACCCTGCTGGACAGTGTGCTCCGCCTGCTCAGCCCCCTGATGTGATTCGGTTGGATTCTGAACCATGAATATTCTTGGGAGCCTCCGGGTAAACTTTCCCCAAAAGCCTCCGCCTGATCAGGGCGGATGGAAAGGGGAGCGTAACAAATGAAACTGAAACACACGGCGCTTTGGAGCGGAGTGGTGGCAGCGGCGCTGCTGCTGACGGCCTGCGGCAAATCGAATTCCGGCTCCGGCAGTATGAACTCGTCCGGCATGAGCAGCAGCACCGCCAGCACGGCTCAAAATGGGGCCTGGAAAACCGGCCTGGGAGTCCTGACCGAGACAACGGACGACCACCGCACAGGCAAGATCAACCTTGTGGCGGCGGCTGTCCTGCTGGACGGTGAGGGGAAGATCATCGACGTGACCTTTGATGAGCTGGAGAGCACCCTCTCTGCCGATGGCAGCGGGGTGCTCTCCATGCCTACGGATTACCGCACCAAGCGCCAGAAAGGGGACGATTACCCGTTGGCGGCGGCCTCCGGCATCAAAAAAGGGTGGACGGAGCAGGCGGATGCCTTTGCCGACTACCTCAAAGGGATGACAGCCGAAAAAGTTGCCAAGCTGGAGACGGAGGAAGACGGGAAGCCCAAGGATGCCGACCTGCTTTCCAGCTGCACCATTGCCATTGACGGTTACCGGGACGCCGTTGCGAAGGCCTGCGCCAACGCCGAGGCGCTGGGTGCCGCCAAAGGCGACCGGGTCTCGCTGGGGATTGAGGCAGCCAACGCTTCTTCGGACGTGACGGCCACCGATGACAAAGATGTCAACGCGCAGGTGGATGTGACGATCGTGGCCCTGACCGCCGATTCCGATGGCCGGGTGACCAGTGCCATCGGGGATATGGCGGAGCCCGCCCTGACCGTGATGTCGGACGGCAATGTCATGGCTCCGGACGCCGTGAAAACCAAGCTGGAGCAGGGCGACAGCTACGGGATGCGGGGTGCTTCCTCTCTGGGCAAGGAATGGTACGAGCACAGCGAGGGCTTCTGCTCTTACCTCAAGGGAAAGACCGCTGCAGAGATCGCAAAGCTCCCGGCGGATGGCTCGGATGCGGACCTGGCTGCCCTGTGCACCATTGATGTGACCGAGCTGCAAAAAGCCGCCGCCAAAGCGCTGGAAGAAGCAAAATAAAGGATGATTTTTGAAGCCGCTCTGCAAAGGGCGGCTTTTTGCGATGTTTTGGAGGAAACTTTGGCAGAATGCTCGAAGTTGCAGCGTGCTATTTGGATAGAATGCCAGCCAAAGAAATGGTATACTAAATATGATACGGCCATTGGGCCGGAACGGAAAAGGAGAAACGAACATGAAAACGAAATTTGGCATCGTGGGCTGCGGTTTCCTGGGCAATATCGTGGCAGACGCCTGGAAAAACGGTCTGTTGGAGGATTATGAGCTGGTGGGTGTCACCAGCCGTACCCCTGCTTCCAGCGAGAAAACTGCTTCCAACGTAGGCTGCAGGGCCTGTGCGGATGTGGAAGAGCTGCTGGCATTGGAGCCGGAGTACATTGTAGAGACGGCTTCGGTGGAGGCGGTTCGTGCCATGGCCATCCCGGTACTGCGCCGGGGGGTCAACCTTGTGATCATTTCCATTGGAGCCTTTGCGGATCTGGATTTCTACGCACAGGTGCAGCAGGCCGCCCGGGAGGGCGGGGCAAAGGTGCATCTGGCCAGCGGCGCCATCGGCGGCTTTGATGTGCTGCAGACCGTTACCCTGATGGCGCGGGCCCGGCAGCTGAGCGAGACGGCAGGCATCGAGACGCACACGGGAGCCAAGGGCTTCCGCAACACGCCGGTGTGGGCTGACCATCTGCTGACGGATACCGAGAAGACGACGGTGTTTACCGGCAACGCCAAGCAGGCCATTGCCACATTCCCGCGCCGGGTCAATGTGGCGGTCGCTACCTCGCTGGCCACCACGGGCCCGGAGATCACCGGCGTGACCATGCACTCGGTGCCGGGCTGGGTGGGCGATGACCACCGCATCACGGCCGAGATCGAGGGTGTCAAGGCAGTGGTGGACATCTGCTCCAGCACCAGCGCCATTGCAGGCTGGAGCGTTGTCTCCCTGCTGCGCAATCTGGCTTCGCCTGTCTGCTTCTATTAAAAAGGAGGAACTTTGCCATGTTTGAAAAACTGGTTGCCATTGAACCCGTCAGCCTCATCCCGTCCGCTGAAGAAAAACTGCATGATTACGCTAAGGAAGTTGTCCTTTACCGGGATGTTCCGGCGGATGACGAAGAGATCGTCCGCCGCATCGGGGACGCGGATGCCGCCCTGTTGAGCTATACCTCCCGCATGGGCAAAAATGTCATTGAGCGCTGCCCCAACCTCAAGTACATTGGCATGTGCTGCAGCCTCTACTCGGAGGAGAGCGCCAATGTGGACATCGCATATGCCCGCCAGCACGGCATCAAAGTGCTGGGCATCCGGGATTACGGCGATAAGGGCGTGGTGGAGTATGTACTCCACGAGCTGACTGGTCTGCTCCATGGCTTTGGAATGCCCATGCTGCGGGACGAGCCGGTGGAGATCACCGGCCTGAAAGTGGGCATCGTGGGTCTGGGCGTTTCCGGTAAAATGATCGCCGATGCACTGGCCTATCTGGGGGCTGACATCTCCTACTACAGCCGCACCCGCAAACCGGAGGCCGAGCAGCAGGGGATGCAGTACAAGCCGCTGGCTCGGCTGCTGGCCGAGAGCGAGGTGGTGTTCACCTGCCTGAACAAAAATGTCCTGTTGCTGGGCAGGGAAGAGTTTGCCCGGCTGGGTGCGGGAAAGGTGCTGTTCAACACTTCCATCGGTCCCGGCTTTGATTCCGCTGCCCTGGAAGCATGGCTGGACCAGCCCGGCACTTATTATTTCTGTGACACCCGCGCCGCAGCCGGACCGGTGGCCGAAGGCTTCTTTGAGCGGCCCAATGTCCACTGCGCCAATGTCTCGGCAGGCCGCACCAAGCAGGCCTTTGTGCTGCTGAGCCAGAAAGTGCTGGCCAACATTGAGGCGGCGCTGGCAGAGTAACCCCGCGGTACTTGTGCAGATTCACCGCCATAAGGGCGGAATGTCCCTCTCAAACCGTCAAACTGCGAAAAAACGCGTTTGCCTCTTGCAAAACGGAGGCAAACGCGTTATTCTATAGTCACAGTTTAACAATTTAGCATGGTAAAGCGGTGAAACGAAGCCGCCCGCCCCGATCGGTACGGGGCTGGTGCCATGGGACAATGAGAGGGGAATATCTTATGAAACGAATCGTATCTGCATTTTTGGCCGGTGCCATGGCACTGAGCCTGGCTGCCTGTGGTGGTGCTTCCAGCACGGCTGCTTCTTCCACGGCTTCCAGCGCGGCGGCTGGTTCTGCCGCTGCTTCCGCTGTCTCGGACGCGGACAGCGACCTGGCCTACATCCAGTCCAACGGCAAGATGGTCATTGGCTACACCGTGTATGAGCCCATGAACTACACCGATGCTGACGGCAACTTTACGGGCTTTGACACCGAGCTGGCAACCGCCGTCTGCGAGAAGCTGGGCGTGGAGCCGGAGTTCGTGGAGATCAACTGGGACACCAAGGAGACCGAGCTGGCCGCCAAGAGCATCGACTGCATCTGGAACGGCCTGACCCTGACGGATGACCGTGAGGAGAACCTGGCCTGCACCAAGCCCTACGTCAAGAACGCACAGGTCGTTGTGGTCAAGGATGGCACTGAGTACACCTCCACCGCGGACCTCGTGGGTAAGACCGTGGTCGCCGAGGCCGGTTCCGCCGGTGAGACCACCATCCAGGAGGACGAGAACCTGGCACAGGCCGATTACGTTTCCAAGAGCGTCCAGACGGACTGCCTGATGGAAGTCGCCGCCGGCACCGCCGACGCTGCTGTGCTGGACCTGACCCTGGCTTCGGCCATGATCGGCGAGGGCACCGATTACGCCAACCTGAAAATGGTGGACGAGCTGAACGTGGAAGAGTACGGCGTGGCATTCCGCAAGGGCAGCGATGTGGCCGCCGCTGTGGACACCGCCTTTGACGAGCTCAAGGCCGATGGCACCATGGGCGCTCTGGCCGAGAAATATGGTCTGACTCTGGCGGAGTAAAAACCGAACGTACGTTTGAATTGATGGGTGTGTATTTGTGGCTGTGATTCTTGAGCGCCTTTCCGGCGCGTTTCTGCTCAACTGTGAGCTCTTTTTCTGGACACTGGTGTTCTCCCTGCCGCTGGGGCTGGTGGTGGCGTTTGGCTCCATGAGCCGCTGCGCCCCCCTGCGCGGCGCGGTCAAGACGTTCGTCTGGATCATCCGCGGCACCCCGCTGATGCTTCAGATCATCGTCATCTATTTAGGCCCGGGCCTGATGGGCTTCAATAACCCCTGGCCCTCCGGCTCCAATGGCCGTCTGGTGGCGGCGGTGGTGGCTTTTGCCATCAACTACGCCTGCTACTTCTCGGAGATCTACCGCGGCGGCATCGAGGCGGTGCCCAAGGGCCAGACTGAGGCCGGGCAGGTGCTGGGCATGACCAAGACCCAGATCTTCTTCAAGGTCACACTGCTGCAGGTGGTCAAACGGATCCTGCCTCCCATGGGCAATGAGATCATTACCCTGGTCAAGGATACCTCGCTGGCCAACACCATTGCAAACAAAGAGATCATCATGATGGCAAAGGAATACAGCGCAAAGGGCCTCATCTGGCCGCTGTTTTCCACCGCGATCTTCTTCCTGGTCTTTGTGGGAGCCCTCACGCTCCTGCTCAACTGGGCCGAGAAGAAGATGGACTATTTCCGCTGCTGAGGAGGGCGAAACATTATGGCATTACTCGAAGCCTCCGGCATCGGGAAAAATTTTGAGGACACCAAGGTCCTCAAGGACATTTCACTGACTTTGGAAAAAGGCGAGGCGCTGGCGATCATTGGTTCCTCCGGTTCTGGCAAAACCACGCTGCTGCGCTGCCTCAACTTTCTGGAGCGGCCGGATACCGGCGTCATCAAGGTCAACGGTGAGACCATGTGGGATGCCGCCGACCCCGCCACCCAGCGGGAGAGCGAGATCCGCAAAAAGCGGCTCCACTTCGGCCTCGTGTTCCAGAACTTTAACCTCTTCCCGCAGTACACGGCCCTGCAGAATGTAATGCTGGCCGGAGAGCTGCTGGCGAAAGAGCGGCCGGATTATAAGGCCAACAAAAAGGCCATCCACGCCGAGCTGGAAGCACAGGCCAGAGAGCTGTTGGCCCAGATGGGCCTCTCGGAGCGGGCAAACCACTACCCGCACCAGCTCTCCGGCGGCCAGCAACAGCGGGTGGCCATTGCACGCGCGCTGGCTCTCCACCCGGACATCCTCTGTTTTGACGAGCCCACTTCCGCGCTGGACCCGGAGCTGACCGGCGAAGTCCTCCGGGTGCTGCGAGACCTGGCCGATCGGAAGACCACGATGATCATCGTCACCCACGAGATGCACTTTGCCCGCGACGTGGCAGACCGCATCCTCTTTATGGATGGCGGCGTGGTGGTGGAAGAGGGCCCTGCCAAAGAGCTCATCGACCATCCCAAGGAGGAGCGCACCAAACAGTTTCTGGCACACTATTCCGAATAAAACGCATCAGAAAAGCCCGTTCCGTGAAAGTTTCGCGGAACGGGCTTTTTGTGTCATAGGGGAGGAAAATCAGCGCTTGTGGTACTTGCGGTCCTCTTCCTCATAAACCGGCTCACAGGTCAGGTACATGCCCAGCCGTTTGATGGTATCGGTGTCCACACTGGACAGGATGACGGTCGAGTGCATGTCGCAGCCTTTCAGCTTGGAGAGCTGGCGCAGGGCCTTGGCGGCAGTCTCGTTCTCGGCAGCCGAGCTGGAAAGGGCAATCAGGATCTCGTCGGTATGCAGGCGGGGGTTCTTGCTGCCCAGATAATTGGTTTTCAGGGTCTGGATGGGCTCAATGGCGCGGCAGGAGACGAGGTCTTCTTCCTGGTCGATGCCGGCCAGCTTCTTGAGGGCATTGAGCAGGGCAGAGGAAGCAGCACCCAGCAGAGGGCCGGTCTTGCCGGTGACAACGGTACCGTCCGGCAGCTGGATGGCGGCAGCGGGAGCACCGCCGGTCTTCTCAGAGATAGCGTGAGACTGCTGCTCCACCGGGCGGCTGCCCACGGTGAGGCCTGCCTGATTGAGGAGCAGTTCCAGCTTGAACAGCTCACTGCTGGCGTTTCCGCTGACTTTCTGGTCGCACAGGGCCTTGAAGTAGCGGCGGACGATCTCATTGCGGGAAGCCTCGCGGCAGACAGCATCGTCCACAATGCAGTTGCCGGCCATGTTCACGCCCATGTCGGTGGGAGAGTGGTAGGGGCTCTTGCCCGCGATCAGCTCAAACATGGCGTTGACCACCGGGAAGATCTCAATGTCGCGGTTGTAGTTGACAGCGGTCTTGCCGTAGGCCTCCAGATGGAACGGGTCGATCATGTTCACATCGTTCAGGTCGGCGGTAGCGGCCTCGTAGGCCAGGTTGACCGGGTGTTTGAGGGGAATGTTCCAGATGGGGAACGTTTCAAACTTGGCGTAACCGGCCTTGACGCCTCGCTTGTACTCGTGGTACAGCTGGGACAGACAGGTGGCCATTTTGCCGCTGCCGGGGCCGGGGGCCGTGATGACCACCAGCGGGCGCTGGGTCTCGATGTACTCGTTCTTGCCGTAGCCCTCGTCGCTGACGATGCGGGCCACATCGTTGGGGTAGCCGGGGATCTTGTAGTGGCGGAACGTCCGGATGCCCAGCCCGTTGAGCCGCTGCTCAAACTGCTCTACCTCGGGGGCGGCGGTGTACATGGTGATGCAGACACTGCCCACAAACAGGCCCACGCCCTGGAACGCGTCGATGAGGCGGAGCACGTCCAGATCATAGGTGATGCCGTAATCACCGCGAACCTTGCTGCTGATGATGTCCTCCGCGCTGATGACGATGACGATCTCCGCCTGGTCTTTCAGCTGGAGCAGCATCTGCAGCTTGGAATCCGGCTGGAAGCCGGGCAGCACGCGGGAGGCGTGGTAGTCATCAAACAGCTTGCCGCCAAACTCCAGGTAGAGCTTGTTGTCAAACTGGGCAATGCGCTCCCGGATGTGCTGGGACTGCATGAGAAGATATTTATCGTTGTCAAAGCCTTTTTTCATTCGTTGACCCCTCTTCCTGTTTCAATAACACAATGCTAATAGTATACCACACCAATTACGGCTCTGCAATTGGATTCTGCGAGAAAATGACAAAAACCGCAGCCACCCTGCCGGGAGGACAGGACGACAGCGGTTTGCGATGGATCCGCTCAGTTTTTGTGTTCCAGCGTATCGCGGAGAGCCTCGTGCTCCTCGTGCAGTTCTTCTTTCAGCAGGTGGTCGATCTCGCCTGCTTCCTGCCGGATCTCGGCAAGATCCTGCTCAATGGCGGGGTTGGCCTCCAGATCTTCCCGAATGAACATCAGCGCGAAGCAGATGACCAGCAGCAGGCAGGACCACCAGATGGCCCGGGTGGCAAAATGCTCCACGGCCACCCAGCCAAGGCCCGCACCCACGCCAAACAGGAAGATGATGCCCAAATAATGGAAAACTTTGCGCAGGGCTTTGGGGTCGTGCTTGACGATCCAGACAGCCAGAGCTTCCATGCCGCTGCGCATGTTGCCGATGCACATGGTGCTGGCATACGCATAGCCGTTCACCTTGCGGAACGTCTGTACCTGCATGGCGCAGGAGAACGAGACGATGGCGTTGGCCAGCAGGTTCAGCTCCTGCGGGAAAAATCCCACGCTGAACAGGAGCAGGATCTCTGCCAGAACGATCATCTGCCGCCAGTGCAGGGCTTTCAGGCTCTGGAAGTGTTCCCGGAACAGTTCCGCCGCCAGAATGCCGGAAGCGAAGGCGAACAGCGGGATCAGGTAATGGAGCGCTGTGAGAAAATCTCCGGTAAACAGGTGCTGGCTCAGCAGCACGATGTTGCCCGTCTGGGCATTGGCGTAAACCTTGCCGCGGAAAAAGTAGGTATATGCGTCCTGTAAGCCGCCTGAAAGGGACAAAAACATGGCCGTGACGAACGATTCCGACATCTGGCCGTGCAGCAGGCGCTTGGACGCCGAGCTGGTCTGCATGGAGTATTCCACCTCTCTTGAATTTCAAAGACTGCCGCCGCAAAAGGCAGCTCCTTTATTATAAGCACATTCGGCAAAAAGCACAAGATAGATTCCGGGGTATGGCTGACATGTGAAAATGATATGTCAGCCAAAGGCGGACTCTGCATTTTTGCATTCTGGAGCCGGATGTGCTAGAATAAGGCCACACAATTCTGAACAATGCCAAAGGAGAGCATCCTATGCCGAATATCATCGAGATCACCGATTTTCACGCCCCGGAGTTGGACCCCTACGCCCGGCTGACCCAGAACCAGCTGCGCAATCGTCTGGAGCCGGAGAAAGGCATCTTTATTGCCGAGAGCCCCAAAGTTATTTCCCGGGCGCTGGATGCAGGCTATCAGCCGCTCTCCCTTTTGATGGAGCGCAAACAGATCACCGGTCCGGCGGCAGAAATCCTGACCCGCTGCGGGGATGCTCCTGTTTACACGGCGGATCGAGAGCTGCTGGCGGCTCTGACGGGCTTTGAACTTACCCGGGGCGTGCTCTGCGCATTCCGCCGTCCGGCAGCCCGTTCCGTGGAAGAACTCTGCAAAAATGCCCGGCGGGTGGCTGTTCTGGAGGGCATTGTGGATTCTACCAACGTGGGGGCCATCTTCCGCAGTGCAGCGGCCCTCAACATGGACGCCGTCCTCATCAACCCCTCCTGCTGTGACCCGCTCTGCCGCCGGGCGGTGCGGGTGAGCATGGGAACTGTCTTTCAGGTGCCCTGGGCGCAGATCGGCCAGACGCCCGCCGACTGGCCGGAAAAGGGAATGGAGCAGCTCCATGCGCTGGGCTTCAAAACGGCTGCCATGGCCCTGAGTGACCGTTCTGTCAGCATCGACGACGAACAGCTGGCCAAGGAACCCAGGCTTGCCATCGTGCTGGGCACCGAGGGCGACGGCCTGGCCCGCTCCACCATTGCCGCCTGCGATTGCACGGTCAAGATCCCCATGTCCCACGGGGTGGATTCGCTCAATGTGGCGGCAGCCAGCGCCGTGGCGTTCTGGCAGCTGGGCAAACAGTAAAACGGGTTATTTTGCGCTCTTACCGGAAATTCTGGCTTTGAATCTCTCCCACAGAGGCACGACTTTTTCCCGGGGCAGGTAGTAGTTGACGGCCAGCGCCACGATCACGCCAAAAAGCCCCCTGCACCCGTGTGGCCGCAAATGGCCGCTGGGGCAGGGGACGTTCTCTTTGTAAAAATTGCAAAAGGTCAGTTTTTTTCTTCGGTCAATTTGGTAATGAGCATCTGATAGATCTCATTGCCTTTCAGGATGAACTGCTTTTTGACCAGCTCGGCGCTCAGACGGTCCGGGGTGCCCAAATCCAGGCAGAACAGCTCCTGGTCCAGCGCTTTGACCGTGCAGCGGACGGAGCAGTGGCCGTCCGCTTTCTCGGTAATGCGGGCACTGTATTCCGCTTCCTTGCGGGCCCAGGTCTGGGCGCGCAGCACGGCAGCCACGGCCCGCTCCCGCACACTGCGGGGCAGATCGTAGGCCAGCTCCTGGGCCACCTTGCGGCCTTTCTCCGTGATGGCGTAGCGGTCGTTCTGCAAAGTGACAAGGCTCTGCCGGGTAATATCGTCCAGACAGGAGCCGATCTCAAAGTAATTGACCAGCGCTTCCTCCATCAGGGCGTTTTCGATCTCCGTCCGGGTAATGGGCCCGGCATTCTTGACCAGATAGCACAGCAGCAGCCGGATCTCGGTGCTGTTCGTCAGCCCGCCGGGACGTACTCCGGCAGTAAAAGCATCGTTGGCGGCCATCGTTCACACATCTCCTCTGGTTTTATTTTCTATTCCACCCTAGTATAAAGGGTTTCAGGCCGGATTGCAAGCCGCAACCGCAAAATCCGTCTCGATCCGTTTGTGGCTCTCCGGGGTGGAGTAGAGCCAGTGATCCAGGTGCCCCTCCGTGATGAAATACCGCAGCTCAAACCGATGGCTCTGGCTCAGGCTGTGGTTGACGATGACCAGCTTGATCTTCATTTTGTCCGGGAGGATATTTTTGATGTAGACACTCACAGGCTGGCCGGGGTGCAGGTCGGGGCAGCTTTCCGCCAACCCGGCCAAGTTGGGCGCGATCTCAATAAAGGTGCCGTATTCCTCCACGCTCCGCACGATGCCCACGACCGTTTCCCCTACGGTAAAAGCGGCGGCGTTCTCGGCCCAGGTGCCCAGCAGCTCCCGGATGGTGAGCACGAACCGCCCCTGTACATCCCGGCTCTTGATGGCGCACAGAATCTGCTGCCCTACGCTGACCCGGTCAGCGGGGGAAGAAATGCGGCTGACGGACATGCAATCAATGGGCAAAAGGGCGCTGATGCCGCAGCCCACATCACAAAACGCGCCAAAGGGTTCAATATGGGTCACAGTGCACGGCAGGATATCGCCGGGCGTCAGGGTGTCGAGATACTCCGCCTTGCACATCCGCTGGGCCTCAGCCCGGGAGAGCCGGTAGAACGGCTGGCCGCTCTCATCGGTATCCAGAGATTCAATGATAAAACAGGTGGGGCGGCCCACCCGTGTCAGCACGGCAATATCCCGCACCGAGCCGTTTTCCGCTCCGTCGGCACACTGGGCAAAGGGCATCACCGCTTTGGTGCCGCCCAGCTCAAAGCGGAGCTGCCGCTGGGTATCAAAGGCGAGGGCGGTGCTCTGCAAAATCTCGCGGTTGGCCATGGCGGCCCGCAGCTCCGCGGGGGAGAGGCGGTTAGCACTGCGGTAGTTGCTTTCGGTTCTGAATGTTTGCATCATCTTTCATTCCTCTTTCTCTTGTGTTTTGCCTGCGGTCCGGCTGGTGGTACCAGGCTGGTACACCATATGCGCAGCCGGCAGCAGATATTTGCATTTTGCACGAGTTTGGTTTATACTATATCTGTATGCGTGGGGTTGTGCCCCGCCCATACGGCCTGTACCACTTTGTACAAGCAGGAGGGATACACTTATGGACATTGCAGTGGGAGATACCATCCTCACCCGCAAAAAGCACCCCTGCGGCGCTGCAAGCTTTGAGGTGCTGCGCGTGGGCATGGATTTCAGGATCCGCTGCACGGGCTGTGGCCGCGAGGTCATGCTGCCCCGCGCAAAAATTGAAAAGAACATCAAAAAAGTCATCAAACCGGGCACGGTGTAGCGCCTTGCAGCTGTCAGCACATTCGGAAATTGTTGTAAGGAGAACTGCCCAATATGCCAAAACTGTTTTCCCAAATGGAGGCGGTCAGCCACCGGTTTGAGGAGCTTTCCATCCGCCTGAACCAGCCGGAAACGGCTGCAGACCCGGCGTTGTTCCGCCGCCTGATGCAGGAGTACCACGAGCTGGAGCCTGTGGTGGACGCCTACCGGAAGCTGGCTACCGCCAAAGATCATCTGGAACAGGCCAAAGCCCTGCTGGAGGGGGAGACCCTCGACGCGGACTTTAAAGAAATGGTACAGCAGGAAGTCAGCGAAAAGAGTCAGGATGTGGCGGAGCTGGAAAATAATCTCAAAATTCTGCTGCTGCCCAAGGATGCAAATGACGAAAAAAGCGTGATTTTGGAGCTGCGCGGCGGAGCCGGCGGCGAGGAAGCGGCCCTGTTTGCCCACAGCCTGATGCGGATGTACAGCATGTACGTCCAGAGCCGGGGCTGGGAGTGGGAAGTGCTCAACCTCAACGAGACCGAGCTGGGCGGCGTGAAAGAGGCCATCATCGCGGTGAACGGGCGGGGCGCCTACAACCGCCTCAAATATGAGAGCGGTGTCCACCGAGTGCAGCGAGTGCCGGAAACGGAGACGCAGGGCCGCATCCACACCTCCACGGCAACGGTAGCCGTAATGCCCCAGGCCGAGGAAGTGGATTTTGCGCTGGACATGAAAGACCTCCGCATTGATACATTCCGCTCTTCGGGTGCCGGCGGCCAGCACATCAACAAGACTTCCAGCGCCATCCGTGTGACACATCTCCCCACCGGCATGGTGGTAGAATGCCAGAACGAGCGCAGCCAGTTCCAGAATAAAGATAAGGCCCTTGAAATTCTGCGCAGCCGCCTGCTGGCCCAGAAGCAGAAAGAGCAGCAGGACGCCATCAATGCCAACCGGCAGGGGCAGGTGGGTACCGGCGACCGGAGCGAAAAGATCCGCACCTACAACTTCCCGCAGGACCGCTGCACGGACCACCGCATTGGCCTGACGGTCCATAATCTGGACAAGATCATGGACGGCAATCTGGATGAGATCATCGATGCGCTTGCCATGCGCGAGCAGGCTGAAAAGCTGCGCCAGCTGGACACGCAAAGCGATAGATAATACGCACGAAATGGTGTAAAGAAACTATACTTTACAGTAGAAAAGAGCGATGATTTGTATGAAAATAAAAACAGAACTTCGCCCGGCGGATGCGGAGGGCATCGCCCGCGGCGCAGAGCTTCTGCGGCAGGGAGAGCTGGTGGCTCTCCCTACGGAAACGGTGTATGGCATTGCAGCCGACGCCCGCAACGGGGAAGCCGTCAAAAAAATCTTTGTGGCAAAGGGACGCCCGCAGGATAACCCCCTCATCGTCCACATTGCAGGCCCGGACATGCTGCCCGGCCTTGTCAGTGAGGTGCCGGAGCGTGCCCAGCTGCTGATGGCGGCGTTCTGCCCTGGCCCCCTGACCATCATCATGCCCCGCGGCCCGGAGGTGGCAGCGGAGTGCTGTGCCGGTCTGGATACCGTGGGCATCCGGATGCCCAGCCACCCGGTGGTGCAGGCCATCATCCGGCAGAGCGGCTGCGCCTTTGCAGCCCCCTCGGCCAACCTCTCCGGCAAGCCCAGCCCCACCAACGCGCAGGACGTCTTTACCGATATGGATGGCCGCCTGCCGCTGATCCTGGATGGCGGCGAGTGCGCGGTGGGCGTGGAATCCACCGTCATCTCGGTGGTGGGCGAGAAGCCCACCCTGTTCCGCCCCGGTCATATTACATTGGAAGAGCTGGAACGTGCCCTCGGCGAGGAAGTGGAAGTTTCCAAAGCCATCCTCGAAAAGCTGCCGGAGGGCGCTGTGGTCCGCAGCCCCGGCATGAAGTATAAACACTACGCCCCCAAGGCGGATGTGACCCTGCTGGAGGGCAGCTTTGAGCAGTTCAAGGCGTATGTGGACGCCCACGCCGACCAGAACCCCAGCTGCCTCTGCTTTACCGGCGAGGCCGAAAAGCTGGGAGTGCCCTGCGTGGAGTATGGCCGCGAGGGCGATGGTGCCGACCAGGCCAAGCACATCTTCCGGAGCCTGCGGGCCCTGGATGAGCAGGGAGATTCCGTGGTCTATGCCCGCTGTCCCCAGAAAGACGGCCTCTCCATGGCTGTTTACAACCGCCTGATCCGGGCGGCGGCATTCCGGGTGATCAAGCTATGATCACGCTGGGCATTACGGGCCGCAGCGGCTGCGGCAAATCCACGGTCACGTCTATTTTTGCTGCACACGGTGTCCCGCTGGCCGATGCCGATCAGATGTCCCGGGAGATCTTGCTCCCGGGCTCGCCATTGCTGCCCCGGCTGGCGGAGCGGTTCGGGGACGATATCCTCCGGGCAGATGGCACGCTGGACCGCCGCCTGCTGGCAGACCGGGCCTTTGCAACGCCGGAGGGCAAGCAGGCGCTGGATGCGCTGACCCACCCGGAAATCCTCCGCCGCATCCGGGCAGCGAAACAGGCGGCGCAGGAAGCTGGAAACCGCCTCTTTGTGCTGGATGGGGCTGTCATTGTGGGCACGGAGGCGGAAGCGGAATGTGACCGGTTGGCGGTCGTGACCGCTCCCTTTGCTACCAGTGTGGCCCGCATTGCGGCCCGGGACGGCATTTCACCGGAGATGGCTGCCCGCCGCCTGAATGCGCAGACACCCGAAGAAACACTGCGTGCCCATGCGGATTACGTCCTTTGCAACGACGGAGCGCTGGAGGCGCTGGAAGCTTCCGCCAACACACTGTGTGAGCAGCTGCTGGCTGAGGCGGCCGGGAAAGACGGGGTGGCGCGTCCATTTTGAAAAAATTGATGAAAGCCCTGGTGCTTCTGGCGCTGGTGGGGATGGTGGTGCTCTCGGTGCCGCCCGTCCGCCGGGGCGTGGAGCGGCAGCTCTACCCCCGCAAATATCAGGCCCTTGTGGAGCAGTGGGCGCAGGTCTATCAGCTGGACCCGCTGCTGGTCTACTCGTTTATCCGCACGGAGAGCGGGTTTGACCCGGATGCCACCTCTACCGTAGAGGCCCGGGGCCTGATGCAGATGACGGAGGAAACATTCCTCTGGCTGCGGAGCAAGATCGCCCCGGACGAGGACCTGACATTTGGTGATCTCTACGACCCTGCCGTGAGCATCCGGTTTGGCTGCTACTACCTGCACCTGTGCATGGAGCGCTACAGCAACGATGTAGCCACGGCAGCGGCTGCCTACCACAGCGGCTGGGGCACGGTGGACACCCTGCTGCAGATGGAGGAGCATTCCTCCGACGGGCAGACCCTGAAAGGCTTCCCGTACAACCAGATGCACCACTATGTGGAAAAGATCACCGCCTGCTACGGCGTGTACACCCGGCTTTACGGCACGCCGTGAGCCGGACAAAATTTGGTAAAACCGGCAGGGAAGACCCGCTGGTTTAAAATATCTAGGATAGAAAACAGAAAGGCAGGAGAAATTCTATGGCAGAAAAAACTCCGACCCAGCAGCTGGCCGAAAAGCTGCTCTATACCCCCGCTTACGCGGCGGACAAATCCGCAGATGTCAAAAAGGCAGCCGCCGATTTTGCAGAGGGCTACCGCAAGTTCCTCGATAACGGCAAGACCGAGCGCGAGGTGGCCGCTGAGAGCGAGCAGATGCTGAAAGACGCTGGCTACCAGCTGTTTGACCCCAAAAAGACTTACGCCCCCGGTGATAAGGTCTACTTCATCCAGCTGAACAAGGCTGTTGTGGCTTCCACCATCGGCACCCGTCCCTATGAGGAGGGCTTCCACCTGGTCATTGCCCACACCGACAGCCCCCGCCTGGATCTGCGCCCCAACCCGCTGTACGAGTCCGACCATTTCAGCTATTTCAAGACCCACTACTATGGCGGCATCCGCAAGTATCAGTGGGGCACCATGCCGCTGGCCATCCACGGCGTGTTCTCCCGTGCCGACGGCACCACCGTCAGCGTGAATGTGGGCGAGGACGAGTCTGATCCCGTCTTCTGCATCACGGACCTGCTGCCCCATCTGGGGGCTGAGCAGAACGAGCGGAAGCTGAGCGATGGCATCAAGGCGGAGGAGCTCAACATTCTCATCGGCTCCGAGGCTGTGGAGGATGCCGACATCAAGGAGGCCGTCAAGCTCAACACGATGATCCTCCTCAACGAGAAGTACGGCATCACCGAGAAAGACTTCACCCGCGCTGAGATCGAGGTCGTGCCCGCTTACAAGTGCCGTGACGTCGGCTTTGACCGCGCCCTGCTGGGCGCCTACGGCCACGATGACCGGGTCGATGCTTACCCCGCTCTGATGGCGGAGATCGAGACCAAGAACCCCGCGTTCACCACCGTCTGCGTCCTGACCGATAAGGAAGAGATCGGCTCCGACGGCGTGACCGGTATGCAGAGCATGTACGTCTTCCACTTTATGCAGCAGCTCTGCCGCGCCGCCGGTCAGGATGACATCATTGCATTCCAGAACAGCGTCTGCCTCTCTGCCGACGTGACCGCCGCTTACGATCCGTCCTGGGCCAGCGCCTTTGAGCCCAAGAACGGCACCTACGCAGGCCGCGGCATCGCCCTGTTCAAGTACACTGGCAGCCGCGGCAAGAGCGCTGCCAACGACGCTTCCGCCGAGCTGGTGGGCTATGTTACCCGCATGATGGACGAGAACGACGTGGCATGGCAGATCGGTGAGCTGGGCCGTCTGGATCTGGGCGGCGGCGGTACCATTGCCAAGTATGTGGCAAACCGCGGCATCCCCGTCATTGACATCGGTGTGCCTGTGCTCTCCATGCACTCTCCGTTCGAGATCATCCACAAGACCGACCTGTACATGGCTTACCGTGCCTTTGCGCTGTTCAACAACGCACAGCAGTAATCCCGGAAACCCCACAACGCCCCGAAGAGATCCGTGCTCTTCGGGGCGTTTTTGCACCATTTTTTGAAAAATGCTTGACCTTCAACCGACTTTATGGTGTAGTGTAAGGGCGGAGGTGAAGCAAATGAACATCAAACAGGCTGCGGAACAGAGTGGAGTTTCCAGCCCCAACATCCGCTTCTACGAAAAAGAAGGGCTGATGACCCCTGCCCGTAACCGGGGCAACGCCTACCGGGATTATACCGCCGAGGATATCCGGACCCTGAAACTGATTCGGATGCTTCGGATGCTGGATATGCCGCTGCCCGTAATACAGAGGGTCCTCAACGGGGAACAGCCGCTGACCGAAGCGCTTCGGGCGCAGCAGACGGTACTGGAGCAGCAGGCAGCGCAGCTGGCGGGGTCGATCCGCTTTTGCGCAGAGCTGACCCAACAGGCTCCTCAGGTGGATCAGCTGGATGTGGATGATTGTCTGAAACGGATGCAGGACCCGCAGGAGCCGGGTGGATTTTTCTCCGGCTGGCTCAGGGATTACCGTACCGTGGCAGAAAACGAGCAGAAAAAGCGCTTTTCCATCGTATCGGAACAGTCCATCAACACCCCGGAGGATTTTGCTGCCGTACTGCTGCGCTATGGGGAAGCTCAGGGAAGCCCCATCCGCATCACAAAAGGGGGAATGTACCCGGAGTTTGAGTGGAACGGCATCCGATATAAGGCATGGCGCGGGCAGGGACGTTATTGCGATTCTGTTTGCTGCGAAGCATTCTTCCCGGAATCTCTCCAAACGGGACTCCCGCCAAGGCGGGAACGCCTGCTGCGCTGGCTGCGGCGGCTGCTCCCTGTGGCTGTGGCCGCTATGGTGTTGGGAGCACTTGTTCTACGCGGCAGAATGTGAACCCCTGATCCTGATACCACCGGATGATATCCGGCAACGCTTCCGCCGTAGTGCGGGTAGAAGAGGAGTCGTGCATCAGAACAATACACTGTGTCTGCTCGCCCGTTTCCCGCACGACATTGCGAAAAATAGTGCTGGCACTGGGCTTGCCGCCCACAGCATCCTCCGCGCAGACGTTCCAGTCTACCCACTGGTAGCCTTTCTGTTCCACTTCGGATTTTAATTGTTTCATCAGCCCTTTTCCGCCATAACGGCGGCTGACGGTATTGGTACTTCCGCCCGGAAAGCGCAGATATCGAATGCTCTCGGCGTTGATGTAAGGACTGACGCGCTGTTTCAGCAGGGCGATGTCCTGCCAGTAGGCATCAGAGCCGCGGTAGATGTCGCTGTATTCGTGGGAGGCAGAGTGGAGCGCGATTTGGTGCCCGGCGGCGGATGCTTCCGCCAACAATGGCAGATATTTTTCGTTGTAGCCCGTGGCAACGACAAAAAATGTCGCTTTGACCCCTGCATTGTTCAGAGCCTCCAGCACTGCGGGCGTTGTTTTGCTGGGGCCGTCGTCAAAGGTCAGGCAGACCCATTTTTCAGGTGGTGCAGGCGGCTGTGAGACAGCGGGCTCAGAGCTGGGGGCAGGTGTGAGGAATTCCGTGTCCGGCACCGGGGTCAAATCGTTCTCCCGGCAGCCAATGAGCGGCGCCGCACCAAAGCAATTCCCGAGGCCAAACCCAAGCGCCGTGCCCAAGAACAACAGTGCTGCACCGAGCAGAAAATTCTTTTTGGAAAACCGCATCTCCAAAATCCTCCTTTGTAAGTTGTTTCTTGTTTCAAAGGGTCTTTTATAGGATATGAGCACCAAAAAAATCTATGAAAAAGCTTGACTTTCCAGGAGCAATATGATAATATACTCAAGCAGTCCGCACAACGGTTTCAACCTCAAAACCGCAGGACGCACCACCGATGTATGCGAAGGTGGCGGAACTGGCAGACGCGCACGTTTGAGGTGCGTGTGGTTTATCCTTGGGGGTTCAAATCCCCTCCTTCGCACTAAAGACCAGAACACATTGTGTTCTGGTCTTTTTGTTGTGCGGAGGAGAGGATTTGAACAGCACGGCCACGCCGTAGGCGGGGGCAGTAAACAGCCCAGTGGGCTGTTTACGAGTGCGCGGGTTCTGGAAAGTCAGGAACGTCTACCGGGGGAAATAGGGGAATCGTGCGGCAAATGATTGACATTTTACAGGAATCTTGCTAAACTAATCAAGTTGGTATGTGCGGAAGTGGCGGAACGGCAGACGCGCTGGTTTTAGGCACCAGTTCTTCGTGAGTGAGGGTTCAAGTCCCTTCTTCCGCATAAAGACAGATGAGCTCATCAGCTTTGGCTGAGGGGCTTTTTTGTTTATAATTCGCATTTCTTTTGCACATACTACCCCCAAACCGCAAAAGGGGGCAAAACGCGTGGAAGAGCAGAACCGCAGGAGCGGAAGAGGACGGCGGGTGAAGCTGGCAGCAGTGTATCTGCTGGCGGCGCTGGCCGCCGCGCTGGGCTGGCTGAACGCCTGCCTGCCGGACCGCGTGTACCTGGAACCTGAGCAGTCCCTTGTGCTGCCCCGGTTTGGCTGGGTGGAGCCGCTGCGCCTGCACGGGAGCCAGAATGTTGTCAGCACCCGCGCGGTGGGCAGCTACCAGACCACGCTGGCCCTGGGCGGCTGGCTGCCCGTCAAGACCATCCGCACGGTGGTGACAACACGCCCCAGCGTAACCGTCTGCGGGACGCCCTTTGGGGTCAAGATGTTCTCCGAGGGGGCGCTCATCGTGGGCTTTTCCGATGTGGACCGGGCAGATGGCGGCACCGCCAACCCCGCCAAGGCGGCGGGCCTGCACCTGGGAGATCGGGTGGTCTGCATCGGAGAAACCGCCACGGAAAACAATGACGCCGTGAAAGCTGCGCTGGACGCGGCGCAGGGAGCAGAAGTGGAGGTCATCTATATCCGCGGCGGGGAACAGCTGCAAACCACCCTGACCCCTGCCTGGGACGCCACGGCAGACCAGTGGCGGGCCGGGATGTGGGTGCGGGATTCCTCGGCAGGGGTGGGGACCCTGACCTTTGCCGACGAGGAAAAGGGCGTGTTTGCGGGGCTGGGCCATCCCATCAGTGACAGCGATACCGGGGAGAGCATCGCCCTGCGCAGCGGCGAGATCGTGCCCTGCCAGATCACCGGATGCAGCAAGGGGACGGCAGGCAGTCCCGGAGAGCTGAAAGGCCGCTTCCTGAGTGCCCACGCCATCGGCACCATCCGGATCAATGGGGAAAACGGCGTCTACGGCAGCACCCGCGCCCAGTTTGCAGGCCAAAAGATGGAGGTGGCCTTTGCGCAGGAGGTGGAGGCTGGGGACGCTGAGATCTGGACGACCACCTCCGGCGAGACGCCCCGGGCTTACCGGGTCAAAATTGAGAAGATCAGCGATGCGGACCCCCGCCGCAACATGGTCCTCCGGGTGGTGGACCGGGAACTGCTGGCCCAGACGGGCGGCATCGTGCAGGGGATGAGCGGGAGCCCCATCGTGCAGAACGGCCGCCTGGTGGGGGCAGTCACCCATGTGCTGGTCAACGACCCCACCCGGGGGTACGGCATCTTTGCGCAGACCATGCTGGAACAGGCAGAACGGGTAACCGAGTAAAATCTGGGAATTTATAGCAAAATAAATAAATCCAAAACGACATTACTTTCCTAAATATGTCAAAAATAACCATTGAAAAGAATGGAATAATATGGTAAAATATAAATCGTTAAGGGAACTGCACAGATTGAAGCACACATTGGAGGAAAGTACGATGGATAAAGTGAAATTTTTGATGTCGGATACCAGTGCGGAAGTCACGGCAGCCTGCCGCGAGGCGCTGGAGCTCAAAGGCGTCGAGGTGACGGTCGTGGAGAAAGACGGGCTGAAAGTCCTGCAGAAAATGCTCGCAGTGCGGCCGCAAGTGGTCCTGCTGGATGCATTTATGCCGGGGCTGGACGCGTTGGCCGTCAAACAGAAGTACAATGCCGCCGGGGAGCGCCACACCGCGTTTTTTGTGACAGGTGCGTTCCAGAGCGAAGAAATGGTGCAGGAACTGCTGGATGAGGGCTTCGCGTACTATTTCGTCAAGCCGTTTGACGAAAATGTTCTGGCCAGCCGGGTTCTCAAGGTGGCCCTTGGCCACGAGAAGCGCGTTCTGGTGCAGACCAGCGTGGACAGCGACGAGCTGACCGTTACCGAGATTTTGCACCAGATCGGTGTCCCTGCCCACATCAAGGGCTACCAATTCCTGCGGGACGCCATCCTCCTGACGATGGATGAACCGGATTACATCAATGCCGTGACCAAGCGCCTGTACCCGGAAATCGCCAAGAAAAACGGCACCACCGCCAGCCGGGTGGAGCGCGCCATCCGCCATGCCATCGAGGTGGCGTGGGACCGGGGTGACGTGGATACCCTGAACAGCTATTTCGGGTATACGATTCATAACCTGAGAGGCAAACCCACTAACAGCGAGTTCATTGCAATGATTGCGGATAAGATGCGGCTGGATAAGCGGCAGAGAGTAGGGTAAAATAAAAAACGGCCATAGCCGTTTTCACAGCATGGCCGTTTTTCTCCCTTAGGAGCGCTTGAACGGGTTCCAAATGGTCAGCAAGGCTCCAATGGCGCCAATAATACTGAGCACCATCATAGAAATGTCATAAACCATCTTTTGGCCTCCTTTCTCATAGGGATAATGAAATCCCCTGTCGCATATTGCAAAAGCAACATGCACTGGAACTCGCCCTATGTATGCTGGAAGCAATGACGACAAATGCCGCCCGTTTTGTAGTATGGGATACTACTTTGAGAAAGGTAAAACCTAAGTCGATTTATGGTAGAGATAGTATAATTCTTGTCCCAGAAATTGTCAAGATAAAATAATAAACCAGCTTAACAGGTGAAACTGCTAGGCTGGTTTTGCTTTTTATGATATTTTAAAATCATCAGGTCATGGTTCGATTTTGATTTTGTCTTTTGCATACTCCAATGCAAGGCCAATCAGCTCGTTGCGGGAGCGATTCGTTTTCTGCGCCAAATCGTCGTAAAAGTCTACGATGGATTTATCAACCCGAATTGTGAACATAACCGGTTTGTGCGTTGATTCCTGAAAGGGAATACGGTGTGCGGCGCTAATAGAGAATCTAAGCACAAGACCGCAGACAGGAATCACTTCCCCAGCTGCGGCTCGTTCTTTTAGATAGAGTGTAGTTATCCTTGATTTCAAGGTTTTCCAGCCCAAACTCAACGCATAACTGAATCAGTTCATTGCGGCTATGCCCGGTTTGTGTGGTGATAGCGTCCAAACGCTTGATAGTATCCTCTGACAGGCGCACGGAAACAACGGCGGTCTTACCCAATGCAGCCCGGCGGGGACGAATTATAAGCTTTTTGTTCAAGTTGTTATCCATAACGCACCTCTTTTTACTACAAGTGTAGCCAAAAGGCGGATGATTTTGTAGCCTACAATTATAATAATTGAACTATAAGTGTATACATTTGTAGTCTTCAGATGTATAATTGACAAAAGGAGGACAGACACAACCGAACAACAGTCATTTACCAGTTAGGAGGAAAATCGGAATGAGGCGTAAAATAGCCGGGACAGTTGGCTCAGTGTTGCTTTGTGTTTTGTTGCTTGCTGGATGCAGCGACGGCGCAAGTACAGCAGATAGCACAGCAGTCAATTCAGTAAGCCAAAGTTCACAACAGGAAACCGTAGATACCACAGCAACGTCAGAAGCAATATCTAAGGAAGAACAAGAGCGCAAGGCGGTGCTTGAGGAGACCGAACAAAAATTTAAGTCAGCGGAAAATTATCAAGAAAGTGGAGATTACTATAAGGCATATACATTGTATCAAAAGATTGATGCTGACGATTCTAATTATAATGAGGCTCAAAAGCGTGCTGCTGAGATGTTAGACTTGTATTGGAAACAGCAGGATACTTTGATAGAACAGGGCGATTATCAGACAGCGCTAGATAACGCCGTTCAGGCAATGAACTTTGCAAATATGACTTCTTTCTCAGGTGATGAAGATGGGCTTGAGTCAACGATACTGACTGTCGCTGAAAAAATCGCAGGAAGTTGTGGGTTTGATAATCCGAAGGGACAATGGGATGAAATATATAGTTTGACAAAATTCAAGATAAATATGAACTGTACTGGAATAGCAGGAAAAAGTTTAAGTTCACTATCAAATGCAGAAATCATCAGTAAATATAATGCCTTTGCCGAACAATTCCATGATGTTTGTTTTGGGATTTTAGTGCCTACCTTTGGAGAAATTCACAGCAATGGGGCATGGTATAGCGTAGAAAATGGAGTCCTTTCGATTGACAGTGATAAAGCACGAGAGAAAGCAAAGGCAGAAGAAAAATCGAAACAAACACAACGAGAACAGCAACGGTTAGAATCGCAAGAAAAGGCGAAAGCTGCAAGCGACCAACAAAAACAGGATGCGAAGAAAAGTTACTCTGGCAAAGTAACACAGGAGTATCAGAACGCTTTAACCAAAGGCTTGCAGTACGCTAACCAACTGCATATGTCCAAGAAGGCCGTTTATGACCAACTGACATCTTCTTATGGAGAAGGATTCCCGGCGGATGCAGCGCAATATGCTGTTGACCATATGACAGATGTTGACTGGAATGCAAATGCTCTTGCAAAAGCAGAACAGTACTATTACAGTATGTCGATGTCAAAAAGTGCAGTGTATGACCAACTGACTTCTAGTTATGGCGAACAGTTCACAGCATCACAAGCACAGTATGCTATTGACCATCTGGATTGATGATATTTGAATCTAAAGAAAATTGACGACGACCGCACACGGAATAACAAAAGCTGTGTGCGGTCTTTTCTTTTAGATTTTGTCAAAACAGAGTATGGTTCGATTTTGATTTTGTCTTTTGCAAATCGAAAAAATCAAAATTTCCCTCTTGCAATTCTCAAAATCCGTGCTATAATATTAAGGCAATCGTTTCCAAGGCCGCTCGACG
>ENA-UESP01000684-UESP01000684.1-human-gut-metagenome-genome-assembly--contig:-NODE-684-length-27407-cov-14.406659_pt1 | contig 27407 bp, 19 predicted proteins | sample MGYA00243003_ERZ508004 | MGnify/ENA primary metagenome ERZ508004 (study PRJEB26167, sample SAMN06115443) | human gut metagenome | host: Homo sapiens | place: China:Henan | collected 2015-07-29...
GTCATTTCCGAAGACAAGGCCTATGGCGTGAAAAAGATTGCATCCCCTAAGGGTGTCATCGCCGCCATTACCCCCACTACCAACCCTACCTCCACTACCATTTATAAAATCATGCTGGCGCTGAAGACCCGCAACGCCATCATTCTCTCCCCCCATCCCCACGCGGTGAACTGCTCCATCGCCGCCGCGAAGATCATGCGGGACGCCGCCATCGAGGCGGGCCTGCCCGAGCATGTCATCAGCTGGATCTCCGTTCCCTCCCTGGAGATCTCCGACGTGCTGATGAAGAGCGTGGACCTGATGATGGCCACCGGCGGCTCCGGCATGGTAAAGGCCGCTTACTCCTCTGGCACCCCCGCCATCGGCGTGGGCCCCGGCAACTGCAACGTGGTCATTGACGAGACCGCCGACCTGCGGATGGCTGTGGAATCCATCATTCACTCCAAGACCTTCGATAACGGCATGATCTGCGCCTCCGAGCAGCATATCACCGTTCTGGCCAGCGTATATGACGAGGTCAAGCGTCTGCTGAAGGAGGCCCGCTGTTATTTCCTCAATGACGAAGAGGCTGCCAAGGTGGCCGATGTGTTCTTCAACGCCAAGACCCACGGCGTCAAGCCTGATGCCGTCGGCCAGACAGCCTGCCGTCTGGCGGAGATGGCCGGTATCGAGGTGCCCTATGATACCAAGGTCCTGATCCACGAAACGGACGACACCTCTCACGACTGCCCCTGGGCCAACGAGAAGCTGACCACCCTGCTGGGCATGTACAAGGCTGAGACGCTGGACGAGGCCTTCGATATTTGCTACAAGCTGGTGCTGGAGGGCGGCGCCGGCCACTCCGCGGCACTGTACATCGACCCCACCGAGGAGGAAAAGATCACCAGGTTCGGTCTGCGGATGAAGGCCGGACGCATCCTCATCAACCAGCCCACCTCCTTCGGCGGCATCGGTCTGGCTCCCTCCCTGACGCTGGGCCCCGGCTCCGTGGGCCACTCCGCCTTCATGGGCAACACCCACTATGAGCAGCTTCTGGATATCAAGACCGTCACTCTCCGCAAGGAGAATATGCTGTGGCTCCAGCTCCCCAAGAAGGTCTACTACAAGACAGGCTGCACCCCCGTGGCCCTGCGGGAGATGAAGGAGGTCTATAACTTCAAGCGGGCCTTTATCATCACCGACTCCACGCTGTATCAGCTGGGCGCCTGCGACGCCATCATCAACCAGCTGCGTGACATGGGCATTGAGACCGCCGAGTTCTTCGACATCCGTGTGGATCCCCAGATTCAGGACGCCATGAAGGGCCTGCCCAAGATGCACGAGTTCGAGCCTGACGTTATCATCGCCGTAGGCGGCGGCTCCGCCATCGACACCGCCAAGATCATGTGGATCATGTACGAGCATCCCGAGGAGGGCTTCCTGGACATGGCCACCACCTTCCTAGATATCCGCAAGAGGATCCGTTTCTTCCCCCAGATGGGCAAGAAGGCCAAGCTGGTCTGTATCCCCACCACAGCAGGTACCGGCTCTGAGTGTACGCCCTTCACCATTATTTCCGATGCCAATACCGGCATGAAGTGGCCGCTGATCGGCTACGAGATGATGCCTGAAATGGCCATCGTAGACGCGGACAACATGATGAAGCTGCCGCCCAGAGCCACGCAGGCCTCCGGCTACGATGTGCTGACCCACGCGGTAGAGGCCTATGTCTCCACCTTCGCCACCGAGTACACCAACGGCATGTGCCGCGATGCCACCAAGATGGTCTTCGACTATCTGCCCAGAGCCTACTATTCCGCCTTCCGGGACGCCAAGCCCGACCCCGTGGCCCGCGAGAAGATGGCCAACGCCTCCGCTCTGGCCGGTATCGCCTTCGCCAATGCCTTCCTTGGCATCAACCACTCCCTGTCTCATAAACTGGGCGGCTGGTTCCACATCCCTCACGGCACCGCCAACGCCCTGCTGTTCCCCTTCGTCTGCCGCTTCAATGCCCAGCGTCATCCCTACAAGATGGGCACCTTCTCCCAGTACAAGTATCCGCAGGCCTTCGAGCGCTACGTGGAGCTGGGCGAGCTGATCGGCGTGAAGGGCAAAACCGATGAGCAGACCTTTGAGAATTGGATCAAGGCCTGTGAGCAGCTGAAGAAGGACATCGACATCCCCGAGACCATTCTGGACTGGCTGCTGGAGGCGCATCCCGAAAAGACCGCCGAGGAGTGGGAGACCGAGTTCCTCGCCGCCGTGGATCAGATGTCCGAGTGGGCGTTCCACGACGCCTGCACCGGCTGCAACCCCGTCTATCCCACCATCGCCGAGCTGAAGGGCTGCTACCTGAAGGCATTCTACGGCGAGAAGAAGTATGCTGAAAAGTACGGCGATCATCCGGCCCGAGACGCCCAGACCCACGATGCCCACCTTGAGGCCGTAAATTTCCACGGGCTCGTCGTGGAGCATCGGCATCCCGAAGCCGTGGAGCAGACCGGTCAGCTCGTGGAGGACGTACTCCACCACGCCGCGGTCGCCGTAGTCCCGGATGCCCAGCACCTTGATGCCCTTTTCCCGGGCAAAGGCGATGTCCACATTGGCGCTTTCCTCCGAGTAGAGGCTGCAGCACATCCCGATGTAGCGCAGGTTCGGGCAGCGCTCGATGACGTTTTTTCCCATGCGGGAGGTATAGCTCAACAGCGCCGCGTCGGCGTCTCCGATGCGGCGGACGATCTCTTCGTCGTCGGCGGGAATATCGCGGTAAAGCTCGACCTGCTCGGCATACTGATGCAGCGCTTCCTCTGCTGTGGGGATGAGGCTGACCGGCTCGATGGCCACCAGTTTCTTGAACATGAGGCTCCCTCCTTTTTAATAGAAGCAGACCGGCGAGGCGAGGTTGCGCAGAAGTGCCACGGCGCTCCAACCGGCGATGGCGCTGGTGGACGAGCAGATGTCCACCACGGCCTTCACGCCCTCGATCTCGGCAGTGATGCAGTGGTCGTCGCCCACCCAGCCGGGTACGGAGTGCATGGTCACGCCGGTGATGTCGGGGCCGGTGGTGGCCAGCGAGGTGGCCACAGCGACGTTGACCCGGCGCGGGAAGGTTGCGATGGCTTCCTTGGCGCTGCCGGTGAAAACGGTGGTCTTCTCGGTGTCGGTCAGCAGATGGTCGGCCCAGACGGGGGTGTTGCGGAAGCCCTTCGCACCGGTGTGGGTCTCGATGCCGGCCTTCTCGTCCAGCTTCAGGGCCTCGGCCATGAGGGTGACGGTCTGCAATACGTCGAAGCCGCCGATGGCGCCGCTGGCCAGATGCACCTTTGCGCCGCCCTCCCGGGCCGCCTGCTTGACCTCTTCGTAGAACGCGAGGTCGGCGAATGCACCGATGGACAGCACCACGAGGTTCACGCCCCGGCGCAGCACCGGCACCGCCATGGCCCGCACCGCTTCCACCGAAGCCGCCTCCACGATGTACTCCGGCTCCAGCGCCAGCAGAGCGTCCACGTCCGCGCAGGCCGCACACCCCACGCTTGCCGCCGTCTTCTCTGCCGAAGCGAAGGTGCGGCTGGTGACGCCCACCAGCTCGTAGTCTTCCAGCAGGCCCTTCTTCCATGCGTCGGCCACGATATTGCCGAGGAAACCACAGCCCACGATGCCAAATTTCGTTTTCATGTTTCCGTTTCTCCTTTTTCCCGCCCGGTCGGCGGATTTTTCTTTTCCAGTATACCATGTCCGGCCCGGAAAAGAAAGCCATGCGCCGCTTGCCGCCGGAACACTTTTGTGCTACACTATGGACGTAAAATCAACACAGATCGAGGGAAAGTAACTTATGGCTGGCGACCTTCATACTCATTCCACCTGTTCTGACGGCTCTGTCCCCATCCACCGTCTGCCCCTGATGGCGGCGCGGCTGGGGCTGAGCGCTCTGGCCCTTTCTGACCACGATACCACCCTCAGCGCCCAGTACGCCTACGACCACCCGGTACAGGACGGCGTGCGGCTCATCCCCGCCGCCGAGCTCACCGGCTACGACTTCCAGCGCAGCCACCGCGTCCACATTCTGACCTTCTGGCCCGACCTCGACAGCCCCGCCCTGCGGCGGCACTGCGACATCATGCGCCAGCGCCGCAACGAGTGCGCTCTGCAGAGCTGCCGGGAGATCGAGGCGCTGTACCCCCAGTTCCGCGCCGAGCAGGCGCTAGAATATGCACAGGACAGCGGCGTCCTCTTCAAGAGCGGCATCATGCAGGCGCTGCAGCAGCTGGGCCTGTGCGACGGCATCTACACCGGGCTTTATCACGAGTTGTTCGGCTGGGAGCCGCGGGGCAAGTGCCTCCACTCCCCCACTTACCCTCCGGTGCGGGAGGTGCTGGCCACGGCAAAGGCCGCCGGGGCCGTGGTGGTGTTCGCCCACCCGACGGTGTACAAGAGTATGCCTCTGCTGCGGGAGCTGGTGGCTGAAGGGGCCATCGACGGCATCGAGGTGCATCACCCCCGCAACAGCCCCGAGGACAGGGCCGAGTGCGCTGAGCTCTGCAAGAAGCATGACCTCATCGTCACCGGCGGCAGCGACTTCCACGGCGCGAACCACGGCAAATCCCACCCTGTGGGGGCCTGCGTCACCGAGGACGACCAGATCGCGCGCATCGAGGCACTGGCCCGCAAGCGCCGGGGCGGTGCTCTATGACCGGGTCACATTGACTTCCCCACCTGACAAGGATATAATAGAGATACTGCGCGAGTCCGCTCGCCTGTCAGTCGGATATAAAGAGAGGATGTTTGAATATGAGCAAGTCTTTCAGCTACCCCAACAAGGGTACCTGCTCCAAGGAGACCCACATCGTGCTGAACGATGACCACACCATCGAGTCCATCGAGGTCATCGGCGGCTGCAACGGCAACCTGAAGGGCATCAGCCGCCTGCTCAAGGGCATGAAGGCTGAGGACGCCATCGCCCGGATGGAAGGCACCACCTGCGGCCCCCGCCCCACCAGCTGCCCTGACCAGATCGCCCAGAACCTCAAGCGCGCTCTGGCTGAGCTGTAAGTCACAGTCCGTTCAAAAGACCACCGTCCTGCCCTTATTTCCTGCGGGCAGAACGGCGGCCTTTTTGTTTATCGCAATTTTCAAAAATAGTGCCGATCGAAACGGCATCTTTGCGATAGGCAATTCAACGCTGTTGCTGCTGCATTAAAAAGTTGAATTGCTATCCGACCAAAATCGAGCCAAAAAGCGGTTGACAAAACCCGTGTCCTTTGCTACAATAAATAAGTAAACGCAGGGTTAGCTCATCCGGTAGAGCGACTGCTTCCCAAGCAGTAGGCGGCGGGTTCGAGTCCCGTATCCTGCTCCACAAAAAGAGCGCTGATTCGTCAAGAATTGGCGCTTTTATCATTTCAGCAAGTCTAAAACTGAGAGGGACGTCATGATTTTTGTACCCCTTCTGCACTATTTCAAGTGCAAGAATCAATACAGCGGCAGCGAGGACGGGATGCGCTATCTGCTCTCGCCCGGCAAGCGCAGCGTGCCTGACCCGGACGGCGGCGAGGGCGCGCAGAAAGAGGAAGCCATCCTCACGGTGGACATCTGGCCCGACCCCTGGGCGCTGGACCGCACAGACCCCGCCCTGCGCCGACAGATGGTCTTTCCGCTGACGGACGAGGGCCGGGCCGCAGCGGCGGAGTATCTGTCCTCTGCCTACAGCGCTGACCTGGCGCTTTGGAAGCAGCGGCCCTCCATCCTGGACTGTGAGCCCTGGTCACCGCCGCCGAAGGACGAGGACGCAGAAAGCGGGGAAAGCAAATGATATACCGTCTCAAAGAGCTCAAGGGCGACACCATCCCGGTGCCGCAGCTCATCTTTTCCAAGCTGGGCATCGCCGAGGAATACAACGTCCGGGTGGCGCTGTATGTGCTGGCTACCGGTGTCACTGACCCCGAAAAAATTTGTACCGACCTTAAACTGCGCAGCCGCATCTCTGCCGAAAGCGCCCTCTCCTTCTGGGCCGGTGCAGGGCTTCTCGATCGCTACGACGAGAACGCCGCGCCGGGAGCAGAGCCCTCTGCTCCTGCCCCCATGACCTGGGCGGAGATCGCCGCCGCAAGCCGCACCGACCCCATGATCTCGAGCCTCATCGACTGCGCTCAGACCGGCTTTGCCCGCCCGCTGACCCACAGCGAGATGGAAAAGCTGGTCAACCTCTACGTGCAGGAGGGTTTTGCCCCCGAGACCGTCATGCTCTGCGTGGCCTATGTGGCCAGCCGGGGCAAGCGGACGATGGCCGCCGTCCTCCACGAGCTGAAAGTCTGGCGGGCCGAGGGCGTGGAGACCGGCGAACAGGCCGACGCCCATCTCAAGCTGCTGGCCCTCCGCCAGACCCGGGAGCAGTATGTTGCTTCCCTGCTGGGCATCCCGGACAGCGAGCTCACCCTCGGCGGGCGGAAAGCCATCGCCCGGTGGTATGAGGTCTACGGCTACGATGACGCCATGGTGCAGGAGGCCGCTGTGCAGGCCGGGCCGAAGCGTGACCTGTGGTACTGGAACAGCATCCTCAAGACCTGGAACGCCAAGGGCCTGCGCAATATCCACGATGTGCGCACTCCGGTGGCCGCTGCCGGAGCCAGCCGGAACATCCGGGTGGACCGCGAGACCCCCAGCGGCAACGACTTCCTCAAGAACGCTGCCCGCCGCCGCACCCTCAAGAAAAAGTCCGAGTGACCCCCGGCATAAGGAGACACTATGCGTACCAAAAACGAACTGTATCAGGAAGCCCTGCGCACCGTCGCCCGCCGTCGTCAGACCGCACGGGCCAAGGCGGAGGACGCCCGCGCTGAGGCCGAGGCCGCTGTCCCCGGGCTGCGCTACGCCGAAGAAGAGGTGCGGGTGCGGGGCATCCGCTGCGCACTGGCCGGGGCGGCGGGCAAGGACCGCACCGATGCCGCTGCGGCCCTCACCGATGCCCGCAAAAAGCTGGCCGACCTGCTGGCCTCCAGCGGCCGTCCCGCCGACGCACTGGAGCCGCACTTCACCTGCAGGCTCTGCGAAGACACCGGCATTGTGGACGGACGCACCTGCAGCTGCGTCCACAAGGTGATGCAGCAGCTCCGCCGGTCGGAGATCGAGGCTCTGTCCAGCCTCTCCATTTCCAGCTTCGATACCATGGAGCTGCGCTACTACCCCGCCCGGATGGACGCCTCCCTCGGCGAGCCGGTGCGGAGTTATATGTCTACCCTTCTGGACGACCTGCGCGGCTATGCCGACGAATTCGATACCACCAGCGAGAGCCTGATGCTCCTCGGCAACGCCGGTCTGGGCAAGACCCATGCCGCTCTGGCCATCGCCGGAGAGGTGCTGGAAAAGGGCTTCGACGTCATCTATGTGTCCAGCCCCGACTTCTTCTCGAAGCTCGAGGCCCTGCACTTCGGCTCCGACCCCGCCGGGGAGGAAGAGATGCTCCTGCGCACCGCCGCCGGGGCCGACCTGCTCATCCTCGACGACCTGGGTTCCGAGTTCAACTCCAGCTTCCTCATCAGCACCCTTTACAGCCTGCTGAACAACCGTCTGGGCGCGAAGCTGCCCACCATCGTCACCACCAACATCACCGACGGCGCTCTGCTGGAAAAGCTCTACACCGAAAAGATCTCCAGCCGCCTCTCCTCTTTTGTCCCCTTCCTCTTTATGGGCGACGATATTCGGGCGCAAAAGGCAGAAGAAGCGTAAACAGGATAGAAGTCAAAGAGAGTCTTTATTCAGGAAAGGAATTTCAAATATGGGAATCGTAGTCATCGGCGCAGTTTTCGTGGACATCAAGGGCTATCCCTTCTCCACCTACATCCCCGGCGGACGGAACGCCGGCCGCATTGAACAGGTGCATGGCGGTGTGAGCCGGAACGTGGCGGAGGACATCGCCAATGTGGAACTGCGCCCCACCTTCGTGGGTCTGGTGGACGACACCGGCATGGGTCAGGACGTCATCGATAAACTGGACAACCACAAGGTCAACACCAGGTACATCCAGAAGGTCCCCGATGGCATGGGGACATGGCTGGCCATCTTTGACAACGACGGCGACGTCCACGCCGCCATCTCCAAGCGCCCTGACACCACCCCGCTGACCACCCTGCTGGAGGAGAAGGGCGACGAGATCTTCAAGGACTGCGACGCCATCGCCATCGAGCTGGACCTCGAGAAAGACACGGTCAAGCAGGTGCTCCGCTATGCCAGGAAATACAACAAGAAGGTCTTTGCCGCAGTCTCCAACATGAGCATCGCCATGGAGCGCCGCGACTATCTGCAGCAGATCGACTGCTTCGTCTGCAACCAGCAGGAGGCCGGTCTGCTCTTTTCGGACGACTACGAGCATCTCGCCCCCAGCCAGATGGCTCAGGTACTGGCCCGGAACGTCCACAGCGCCAACATGCCCAGCATGGTGGTGACCATGGGCGGTCAGGGTGCCGTGTACGCCAAGCACACCGGCGAGTGCGGCGTCGTACCCGCCAAGAAGGTGGACGTCATCGACACCACCGGCGCAGGCGACGCCTTCTTTGCCGGTACGGTCATCGGCCTGACCTACGGCAAGAATCTGGCCCAGTCCTGTGAGATCGGCAGCCGCCTGGCCGCGTCGGTCATCTGCATCACGGAGAACGTCTGCCCCCGCTTCCGCCCGCTGGAATTCGGGCTGGATGTGCCGGTGGTGGATTGACGCTGCTCCCTCTGAGCACAGGAGTTTCTGCTTCTTATCGAAAAATCGGTTGAATCCCCTCCCCGGCTGTGATACACTGGGGGTATTGAATTTGTGAAAAGAGGAAAATCCAATGAATCAAAAACAGCACAAGCGGAGCGCCTTTTCGGGCAAGATCGGCTTCGTTCTCTCCGCAGCAGGCGCGTCGGTGGGCCTCGGCAACATCTGGCGCTTCCCCTATCTTGCGGCCAAGTACGGCGGCGGCATCTTCCTGCTCATCTACATCATCCTCGCCTTCACCTTCGGCTACACCATGATCGTGGCCGAGACGGCGCTGGGCCGGATGACCAGGAAAAGTCCGGTGGGCGCATTCGCCGCCGTCCGCAAGGGCAGGCGCTCCTTCGGCGGCTGGATCAATGCCATCATCCCCATCCTCATCGTCCCCTACTACTCAGTCATCGGCGGCTGGGTCATCCGGTATCTGGCCGACTACGTCAGCGGCCACGGCAGTGAGCTGGCCACAGACGGCTACTTCTCCGCCTTCATTTCCAGCGGCGCTTCGGCGGAGATCTGCTTTGTCATCTTTACCATCTTCACCCTTGCCATCATCTTTGCAGGCGTGCGCAACGGCGTGGAGCGGGTCTCCAAGGTGATGATGCCCATCCTCGTGGTGCTGTCCGTCATCATCGCGGGCTACTCCGTCACCCGCCCGGGTGCACTGGAGGGCGTGAAGTATTTCCTCGTGCCGAATCTCTCCAACTTCTCCTGGATGACCGTCGTGACCGCCATGGGGCAGATGTTCTACTCCCTCTCCATCGCAATGGGCATCCTCGTCACCTTCGGCTCCTACATGAAAAAGGATGTCTCCATCGAGGAGTCCACCGAGAACGTGGAGATCTTCGACACGGCCATTGCCATCATGGCGGGCCTGATGATCATTCCGGCGGTCTTCTCCTTCTCGGGCGGCGACCCGGACACCCTGCAGGCCGGCCCGGCCCTCATGTTCATCACCATCCCGAAGGTCTTTGAGAGCATGGGTCTCGGCACCGTGGTGGGCATCCTCTTCTTTACGCTGGTGCTTTTCGCCGCCGTCACCAGTTCCATCGCCCTGACGGAAAGCGCCGTCTCCACCTTCGAGGACGAGCTGGGCTGGGACCGTAAGCAGGCCACCGTCCTCATCGGCATCATCATGCTGGTGCTGGGCAGTCTGTCGGCTCTGGGCTACGGCCCGCTGGCCCAGTTCACGGTCTTCGGGATGCAGTTCCTTGACTTCTTCGATTTCCTTACCAACTCGGTCATGATGCCCATTGCAGCCATCACCATCTGCCTGCTGGTGTCCCGGGTCATCGGTGTGGAGAAGATCGAGGAAGAGGTCACGCTGGAAGGCAAGCCCTTCCGCCGCAAGCGCATCTTCAACTTTATGATAAAGTACCTCTGCCCCATCTTCGCAGCCATCATCCTCATCAGCTCGGTGGCAAACGCGCTGGGCGTCATCTCCATGTAAGCAGACAACAAAAAGCGCTGGAAGCCTTTACACCTCTTCCAGCGCTTTTTTATGCCCGTTTCAGGATGCTCTTTATCTCGTCCAGATTCTTTACAAAATAAATGCCGCTCTGCCGCTCGGGGCTGGAAAGCCCCATCTTGACCATATGGGCCAGCAGAGCTTTCAGGCCGGCGTAGTAGCCGTCGAGGTCGTAGAGGATGCAGGGCGCGTCCAGATGGCCCAGCGAGACCTTGGACATCACCTCGGCGATCTCTTCCAGCGTGCCGGTGCCGCCGGGGAACGCGATAAAGGCGTCGCCCAGCTCGATCATCCTGGTCTTGCGCTCGGTCATGTCCTGGGTGACGATGAGCCTGGTCAGGCCGTCATACTGCACCTCAGAGTCGATGAAGAACTGGGGCTCTACTCCGGTCACTTCGCCCCCCGCCGTCAGGACGCTGTGGGCCAGGCGTCCCATCAGGCCGCTGCGGGAGCCGCCGTAGACCAGCGCGTTCCCGCTCTCGCCGATCCAGCGGCCCAGTTCCTCCACCGCCTGCTTCAGGGCCGGGTCGCTGCCCTCGTTGGCTCCCAGATAGACCGTAATATTCATCTGCATTTCTCCTGTCACTTTGCCCATGTCATTTCCTGATTCGGGCCGCTGTAATCAAACTTACCGTCGTTCTTTTCTTCCAGCGCTTTTATCATGTGATACGCAAACTCATTGTAGGGCGTCGGGATGCCCAGCTCTTTGCCCATCCGGATGAGCGCACCCGAGAACATATCGATTTCGGTATGGCGTCCGGCGTCGAGGTCTTGCAGCGTCGAGTAGCGGGCCGAGGGCTTGACGGCGCAGCCCTTGCCGGACACGGCATCCACCTTCTGCAGATCGATGCCTTTGGCTGCGGCAATGGCTTCCAGCTCACGGCGGAGACCGTCGCTGATGGCCTTCATATGGACGCTGTCACGGTAGCAGCCTACGCCTGCGCCGAGGATGGCCTGGGGCAGATTGTTGCAGACGTTGAGGCGGAACTTGCTCCACATCTCTTCCCGGATGCAGTCGGTGGCCCGGAAGTGCAGCTCTGTGCCGCCGAACAAAGCCTCCACGGCCTTGACGCGGGGGCTGTCGCAGGGCGGCTCCTTCTCCCCGAAGATGATGCCAACGGTGGTCGCCGGGTCGAAATGGACGCCGTCAGCCTCCTTGTGGGACGCCACTTTGATGAGGGAGTAAAGCAGATGCTCCCCACCCACGGCAGAGGCAATGATGTCCTCGCTGTCCACGCCGTTCATCAGGCTCATAATGGTGGTATGGGGGCCGGTGACGGCTTTGATGCTGTCCAGTGCGCCGGGCAGTGCGCCGTATTTCAGGCAGACGATGAGAAGGTCGGCGTCATGGGCCTCCTGCGGCGTCCAGACCGCCGGACGGTAGACTTTGCCGTTGATGGCACAGCCATCTTTCCTCAGGCACTCGCCGCGCGGGCCATCGGCCACCACGCCAAGCTCAATGTCCCTGCGGGCCGAAAGCCCCCAGATGACATAGGAGCCGACCGCACCGGCTCCCAGAACTGCAACTTTTCTGATGTCCATGACCTTCTACCTCACTGTCGTTTTCCAGCCTTTAGCATGAAGCTATTATACCATGCTTTCCTCTTCCGGAAAAGCCCGGAGTGTTTCATTTTTGAACGTCAAAAATCTTTGACTTTTATCGAAAAGTTATAACAAAAGTGTAGAATCTCTCTGGCAAATAGAATCTTTGCCAAAAAAGGGCTTGATTTTTTTCAAAAACGGACTAGAATATCTTCTTGCGGAAAGGTTTCACCTGTACAGCCTTCCGCGAAACTGTTTTTTCAAAAGTAAGGAGATTTTCCATATGAAACTCAAGAATGTTGCTGTTACCGTTGCTGCTCTGGTTCTGGCTGTCAGCATGACTGCCTGCGGCAGCTCTTCTTCTACCGCCGCTTCCACCTCTGAGGCTGCTTCTGCTGCCGCTCAGTCTGAGGCTGCTTCCACCTCTGCCGTGGCCGAGGAGAACAGCGCTTCCTCCGAGGCTGCAAGCGAGGCTGCATCTTCTGAGGCTGCTTCTGAGGTCTCCAGCGAGGCTGCTTCTTCTGAGGCTGCTTCCTCCGAGGTCGCTTCTTCCACTGCCGCCTGATCTTGCCCGGCAGCACCCACCAAAGCATGAGCAAAGGCTCCGGCCTCGCCCCCACCGGGCAGGCCGGGGCCTTTTTTTGCCCTGCGGCACAAAGAGACCCCCGGCACCCTGCGGAAGGTGCCGGGGGTCTTGCAATATGGAGGGGGGCGGGGTCATGCGGAAGCCCCGCCTCCGGGGATGGTTAGTCTTTCACCAGATCGCTGTGGTCTGCCTCCACCAGCAGCAGGGTGGGCTCTTCGGCCCCACGGTGGGTGAGGTAGAACACCTCGCTGCCGCTGCCCTGTGCCAGCAGGTCGTTGATGGCAAAGCTGCTGGTCTGGCCATTGGTGACGAACTGGATGGTCTGTGCGCCGTGGTCCTGCAGGTAGCGCAGGGTGTCCAGGTCGCCGGTAAGGGTGGCGGTGTCGTAGGCACCGGTGTAGGTGCGCAGGGTGCCGTTCTGGCTCACGGTAAAGGGCTGGTTCATGCCCTCGGCGTCCACCACCCGCAGCTCAAGGGCGCTGTTGGTGTTGACAGGCTGGCCCTCGGTGGCACCGCAGCCGGGGCAGGTGTGGGTGCCGTCGCCGTTGTCCTTCCAGTGGTGGCCGGTGGCGGGGATCTCCTGCGTCTCGACGTGGCCGCACACCGTGCAGGTATGCTGCTTTTGGCCTGCAGTGGTGCAGGTGGCCGGGGTAACCGTGGTCCACTCGCCGTAGGCATGGGCCTCGGTCACGTTGTCCTTGGTGCAGATATGGCTGGCTTCCCCGTTGTCCTTCCAGTGGTGGCCGGTGGCGGGGATAGTCTCCGTCCACTCGTAGTTATGCTCCGGGGCAGTGGCATACCTATCGCTCTCATAGGTGCATCCGTACTTCACCCAGCCGTCTTCCGTGCAGGTGGCATCCTTGCGGCCGATCTCTTTTTTGGTGCAAACATTTTTGCCATGGACGATCTTTTGCTGCCAGCCTTTACTGTAGTACCACAGCTCCGTATTATCGCCAATGGTGTTTACAAGGCCGCCGGCTGCGGGGTTATTTCTTGTGCCTACCGCAGCCTCAGCACCTTTCACATTGATATACTTAGCATCCGGCGATTCCCATGGTTTCATTTTAAGCAGCACATTGTTGCCGATCTTGACCTCGGTACCGGAAATCGCACCATATTTTCCAAATATTTGAACCCCATCGCCGATCTTAACTTTTCCGTTTGTTCCGCCGTCAATGTTCACTACAACTTTTCTGTTCGAATCGACCCGAATATCCTCGCCGCCGATACCGGAGCCTCCTCCTTCATATCGGATTGAAGTGCCCTCACCCTTGGCATCAATGGTAACATTGTCCTTTATATTGACCTCCACATTTCCATCCTTACTTCCGATCGCAGTGGAATTTTCTCTTTCGCTCTCCATCCGGATGGTCGAATGGCCCTGAATGGTGACCTTGGTATCTTTTGCGCCATTGCCAATGGCAGAGCCGTAGAACCCGGTTGCCGTGACATGGACATCTTCCTGCTCTGCGGTAGCCCCGGCCGTACCAATGGTCACCTCTGCTTCGGTGTCCTTGCCATTATTTCCGGCAGCGCCGATGGCGGCCCCATGGCCCATGTCACTCCTTGCAGCGACCGTTGCATGGTCACAGATCACGATGCCCTTTGCCGAGCCACCGTAATAGCTACTCCACCCAGCACTGCCGCCGCCGATGGCAGCGCCATCGCGGGCGGTTGCCTTCACCTTGGAATGCCCCCGGATGATGATGTTTTTTGCATTTCCTGCATAGCCGCCGCCAATGCCTGCGCCACCCCCGCCGCCTGTTGCGTCAACAGTTGCATAGCCCTGGATGATGATGTTTTCTGCATCTCCAGGTTTTTCCTCTCCATAGTAGCCGCCGCCGCCAATGCCTGCACCCCAGTCGCCGCCTGCTGCGTGAACCGTTGCATAGCCCTCAATGATGATGTTTTTTGTGCCTTCGGCAACGCTTCCCCCGATGCCTGCCGCTCCGTTCCCACCTGCACCTTTTGCAGTCAGGCTGCCGGAGGTGTCTGATTCTGATTTGGGGGTGGTGATTTTCTTTCCCGTGTCATCGGTCTCGTCTGTGATGGTCAGCGTTCCCTCTCCCTGCTTGCGCAGTCCTGCCTGATACAGGACGCTATAACTGTCCAAAACATTCTGGCCGTCCAGCTCAACTTTTGTCTTTCCGTCGCCGGAGACATCCATTGCAGCTTTATTAACTTTCTTCTCCACCTTAATGTTCACATTACTGAGCCGGATCTTGAGCTCCTTGGCCGCTTTGCCCACCCAGTTATTGACGACCTTGATGACATTCGTGGTGGGGTTATCGGCGCTGCCCACTGGCGAGGCAGGAGTGGTGGGGGGGTCGGCCTGAGTGGCCTCCCGGGTCTTTGCCGTAGGGGCGGCAGAGACGCTGAGGGTGGGTTTCGTGGCCTGCTGCTCCGGATTCGGGTCTGCCGCCGGGGCGTACTCGTACACCACATCCTTCTTGGGGGGCTCCGTGGGGTCGTCCGTAGGATTCTCCGTGGGTTTCTCTGTGGGATTATCAGTGGGGTTCTCCGTGGGGTTGTCCGTGGGGTCCTTGCTCTCCTCAGAGTCCTCCTCTTCCTCGCTCAGGGTAAAGGCTGCGTCCGGGTCAGGCTGGCTCTCCCCGGCAGCGTCCGCAGACCCGGCTGCTTCCAGCTCCTGCGTGGCGGCACCGGCGGCAGGGGCTACCGCAGGATTTGCCCGGGTACCCTCAGCACGCTTAGCCTCCGTCAGGGTGGTATCCGCTTCGCTGGTGCCGTCCTTGATCACAATTTCGTTGCTCTTATCTTCGTAGGTGGTTCCCCCCTGAGTTACTTTCACATACTGCTTGCCGTCCGCATCCGTTGTGGCCTCTACGTCAATGCTGCCTTTGCCGATATAGTAAACATCCGCAAAGGCCGGGGCTGCAATAGAAGTAACAATAGACATAATTGCTGCCGTAGACAGCACCCGCAGAGCTAAATCTTTTCGCTGCATACAAAATCCTCCCTGTTGTACATTCAAAGCCTGTCCCGCAGCAAAAAGGATACCTCGTTCGCCTCCGCATGGCGGGCATCCCGGGGTGTCGTTCCCGCTTTTTGCACCAACTCGGCACAGGTCTTTTCATCATTTTACCCCCCCCCCCCCCCTTTTCCATCGTAATAATCTACACCATTTCCCTATTTTATTTTTTTACTTTTTTTTGTGCCGGAGCAGCAAAAACACCACTCCCCCGCCGGGAGAACAAAAAACACGGCCCGCCTTTTACGGCAGACCGTGTGTTTTTTGTTTGTCCTATGCAGTTTTGTCAGAAAAAGCTCACCTGGCTGCTTTCCGGCAGGTCACCCAGAGCGCCCACCTGACGCAGGCGGTCGATGATGCTGCTGCCAACGCCGGAGGCCTGCTGCAGCTCCTCGATGGAGAGGTACTCCTGCCCATGGAGGGTGGCGTTTTCCAGCGCATCGGCGGCGGCACCGCCCAGACCCTTCAAGGAGCAGAAGGGCAGGCGCACCTTGCCGTCCTCCACCACATACTTGGAGCCCCGGCTCTTGCCCAGTTCGATGGGTAGGAACTCGTAGCCCCGCACCAGCATCTCGTTGACCAGCTGGAGCGAGACGAGCACATCTTCATCCTTGGCGTTCTTCTCTTCCTTGAGGCGGCGCTTCACCTCATTCATGTGGGCGCGGGCCACCGCCGCACCGCCCACAGCGGCTTCATAGTCGATGTCATCGCCGCGGACGGTGAAGTACACCGCATAGAACGCCTGCGGGTGGTAGAGCTTGAACCACATGAGCCGGATGGCCGACATCAGGTAGGCCACCGCATGGGCTTTCGGGAACATATATTTTATCTTGCGGCAGCTCTCGATGTACCAGTCCGGCACCTCGTGCTCCCGCATGGCCTCTTCCCAGCCGGGCGCAAAGCCGCCCTTGGCCACCTTGCCCTTACGGACAGCCTCCATGATGTCGAAGGCCATCTTGGGCTCGAGGCCCTTGCGCAGCAGGTAGAGCATGATGCTGTCACGGCAGCCGATGACCTCCGCGATGGTACAGGTGCCGCTGCGGATGAGCTCGTCGGCGTTGCCCGTCCAGACGTCGGTGCCGTGGGACAGGCCCGAGATCTGGATCAGCTCGGAGAAATTCTTGGGACGGGCCTCCACCAGCATTCCGCGCACGAAGTTGGTACCCATCTCGGGGATGCCGAAGGTGCCGGTCTGACTGTCGATCTGCTCCGGCGTCACACCCAGCTCTTCCGGGCTGGTGAGCAGGCTGTAGACCTTGGGGTCGTTCATGGGGATGCTGTCCACGGGGATGCCGGTGTACTCCTCGAAATACTTGTAGAAGGTAGGCATATCGTGGCCCAGCTCGTCCAGCTTGAGCAGGGTGTCGTGGAGGTACTTGAACTCGAAGTGGGTAGTCAGCAGACCGCCCGCCACATCGTCCGCCGGATGCTGGATGGGGCAGAAATCGTAGATCTCATAGGTATCCGGCACGACGACCATGCCGCCGGGATGCTGGCCGGTGGTACGCTTGACGCCGGTACAGCCCAGCGTCAGGCGGTTCTCTTCCGCGTGGTTGACCGTTCTCCCCCGATCGTCCAGATACTTTTTGACGTAACCGTAGGCCGTCTTGTCCTGAATGCCGGAGACGGTGCCGGCCTTGAACACGTTGGCCTTGCCGAACAGCTCTTCCGTGTAGCGGTGGACGTTGGACTGGTATTCGCCCGAGAAGTTCAGGTCAATATCAGGCTCCTTGTCGCCGTAGAAGCCAAGGAAGGTTTCGAAAGGGATGTCGTGGCCGTCCACCAGCATCCGGGTGCCGCAGTGGGGGCAGTTCTTGTCGGGCAGGTCGAAGCCGTCGTCCACGCTGCCATCGGTGATGAACTCGCTGTACTTGCACTTGGGGCAGCGGTAGTGGGGCGGCAGACTGTTGACCTCCGAGATGCCGGAGAAGTGGGCCACAGCTGACGAGCCGACCGAACCACGACTGCCCACCTGATAGCCGCCTGCGTTGGAGTAGGCCACCAGTTTGACCGCGATGACGTACAGGACGGCGTAGCCATGGCCGCAGATGGAGTCCAGCTCTTTTTGCAGGCGCTTCTCCACGATCTCGGGCAGAGGGTCGCCATAGTCCCGCTTGGCGTGTTCCCAGGTCGCATCCCGGAGCTGCTGTTCTGCGCCCTCGATGCTGGGCGGGTAGGTGCCGCGCGGGATGGCGCGGACGTTGCCGTCGATGCTGGCCGCTATCTTGCGGGGATTGGTCACGACGATCTCGTAGGCCTTTTCCCTGGGCAGGTAGCTGAACTGGTTCAGCATATCCTCGGTGGTGCGGTAGAACAGGGGCGGCTGGTTGTCCGCGTCCTTGAAGCCGTTGCCCGCCTGCAGGACAGAGCGGTAGATGGCGTCCTCCGGCTCGGTGAAATGGACGTCGCCGGTGGCGATGACGGGCTTGTGCAGGTCTTCGCCCAGCTTGATGACGGTGCGGTTGAAGTCCTTGATGACCTCTTCGCTCTCCACCTTTCCATCCCGCACCATATAGGCGTTGTTGCCCAGGGGCTGGACCTCCAAAACATCGTAGTACGATGCAATTTTCTTCAGTTCTTCGTAAGAGCGGCCCTCTACGATCGCCCTGTAAAGTTCTCCTGCTTCACAGGCAGAAGTGAGGATAAGGCCATCCCGGTACTTGTTCAGAAGGCTGCGGGGGACGCGGGGCTTCTTGAAGAAGTAGTTGACATGGGCCTCGCTGACGATCTTATAGAGGTTTTTCAGGCCCATCTGGCTGCGCACGAGGATGATGAGGTGATAATACTTCTTCTTCAGCACCTCGCGGTTCCCGCCGAGGCCGGTGTTGATGCCGCTGACGGCGGTGACCTGCTTTTCCTCCAGATCTTTCAGCATGACGCAGAAGATGCGGCCCAGTGCGGCAGAGTCCTCGCAGGCGCGGTGGGCCTCGTAGGCGGGCAGCTCCAGATGCTTGTTGATGGTCCCCTGCTTGTAGTTGTGGAGGCCGGGGTACATGGCCTGAGCCATGGTCAGGGTGTCGATATAGGTCGGCTCAAACTCGATGCCGCTCCGCTTGGCGGCGGCGCGGAGGAATCGGATGTCGAAGGAGTGGGCATTGTGAGCCACAAGGATGCGGCCATCCACAAAGTCGAGGAAGGCTTTCAGCGCCTCGGCCTCGCCGGGGGCGTCGGCCACCATCTCGTTGGTGATGCCGGTCAGCTCGGTGATCTTGGAGGTGATGGGCTTTCCGGGTTTTACGAAGGTGTCGAATTCTTCCACCACCTCCCCGTTCCGCACGATGACCGCGCCGATCTCTGTCAGATATTCCACGCCGGGGTCGAGGCCCGTCGTCTCAGTGTCGAAGACGCAGAACTCACCGTTCAGCGGCTCGTCTTTTACGCCGTAGACGCAGGGTATCATGTCATCGACAAAGTAGGCCTCACAACCGTAGATGAGCTTGAAGTCCGGGTCTGTCTTGTGGATGGCGTCCGCCGCCAGCATGGCCTCGGGGTAGCCCTGACAGACGCCGTGGTCGGTGATGGCGATGGCCGGGTGGCCCATCCGGTGGGCCAGCTTGACGATGCCGCCGGGGTCGCAGAAAGCGTCCATGCTGGACAGCTTGGTATGCAGATGCAGCTCCACCCGCTTGACGGGGGCGTTGTCCTCCCGCTTTTTGCGCTCGACAAAGAGGACGTCGTAGGGCCAGACGATATAGTCGTGCTCGTACTTATCGTAGGAGCAGTCGCCGCGCACCACGACCGTCGTACCCTTGGGGATGGACTCCCACTTGGAGCAGTCCTCCCCTTCCTGCGCACGGATCTTCAGGTTGATGGAGCCGGTGTAATCGGTGATGGAGACGGTGTATATCTTGCGGAAGCTGCCCTTCACCTCGGTGAAGAAGACGTCGCCCCAGATCATGCACTTGCCGCCCTCGCCGCCCAGATCCTTGAGGGGGGTGAGATTTTTCGGGGTGAACATCTTGCCGTGGAAGATGGTGACGGGCTTGTCCGTGAGGTCGAGGCCCTCCACCTTGATGGAGGGGGCAGTGTTCTTTTTCTCGAACTTGACGACAGGCGGCGCAATTTTCCGCTCGAGCTTTTCTTCCATCTGGCGCTGTTCGGCTTCGCCCACGCTGCTTTCCAGCGTCACTTTGGGCTTTACGCCGGTGTGGGCGGCGATGCGCTCCGCCAGCAGGCGCTCGAACTGCATCTCCTGCAAAAACTTCGTGCCGTGGCAGACGCCGATGGTGATGTTCTGGCCGGTGATGGTGATGCGGCAGCGGTCGAGGAAGCCGTTGATGGGGACACCGTCCCGCTTCATCTCCTCCATCAGCTCCCGCAGACCGGCTTCATCCAGCGTCGCATAGCCGAAAAGATTGTTGATGCGGAGCTCGAAGCCCTCGTAATCCGGTGCCAGCGAGGCCAGCAGCCGGGCGCACAGCCCCTTGTCCAGCGGGGCAGAACTGCGCAGCGTAAAGATGACCTGCCGCTCCTGCCGCAGCATCTGAGCGTGCTCGACGACCACGCGGCCAAAACAGGCCGCAAAGTCCGGGTCCGCCATAAACTGCGGCCATAGCTGGGAAACAAGTGGTGTCACAGTGGTACTCCTTTTCTATCAGATAACAGCACAAACTGCCGCGCCCTGGAAAAGGGCGTGGCAGCAGGTCGTTTTTAAGTCAAATCTTCTGTCTTAAAGACATAATAGCCTTCGTAGTGGTAACTGGCGTCGATGCCTTTCATATAGACTTCGCGGTCATTGATTTTTTCGGTCAGAGCAGCGTGCAGCAGCGCTTTTATCTCCACATCCTTGACCGGGCTGCGCTCCATTGCAAGAAGGTAATCTTCTTTATCCACCCTGCTCCAGTCGATGACCTGATGCAGTTCTTTTTTCAGAATAGCATCCAGCCAGATTCGGGTACTTCGGCCATTGCCCTCCCGAAACGGATGCGCCACATTCATCTCCACATACTTCTCGATGATCTCATCGAAAGAAGACTGCGGCATAGCGTCGATGCTTTCCAGTGCCGGACGCAGATACATCACCGGTGCAAAGCGGAAATTTCCTTTTGCAATGTTCACTGTCCGCATCTGTCCAGCGAACTCGTAGACATCACCGAACAGGCATTTATGGATGGCCGCAAGCCCTTTGAAGGTGCCTACCTCGAAGGTATCCAACAGGCCGGTATCATAGAGCTCAAGCGCCCGGGTCTTGCTGAGTTTTTCTTCTGCCCGAGCAAGCTCCGCTTCACTCGTCAGACCAAGCTTATTCTGTAAAATCACAGCTTATTGATCTCCTCCATGAACTGGTCGAGGATATTATCCCCCGTCAGCTTCCTGACGGGTTCGCCGTGGACGAACAGCACCGCCTCGCCCTTGCCGCCGGCAATGCCGATGTCCGCCTCACGGGCCTCGCCGGGGCCGTTGACGACACAGCCCATGACAGCCACCTTGATGGACTTTTTGCAGCCCTGGAGCCGCCGCTCCACCTCATTTGCGATTTCGGTGCAGGGGTACTGGGTGCGGCCGCAGGTCGGGCAGGTGATGACCTCCGGGCCGGCCACCGGGAAGCCGACAGCACGCAGGATATTGTAGCCTGCTTCCACTTCCTTCTCAGGGTCAGCGGCCAGCGAGACACGGATGGTATCGCCGATGCCTTCCAGCAGCATCCCGCCGATGCCCATGCCGCTCTTGAGCAGACCCATCTGGTAAGTGCCGGCCTCCGTGACGCCCACATGGAGCGGGTAGTCGGTCACAGCGCTGAGCTGGCGGTATGCCTCCATCATGCGGGGGACGTTGGAGTTCTTGATGGAGATGACGATGTTGTTGAAGTCGAACTTTTCCAGCAGACGGACATGGTACAGAGCGCTCTCCACCATCGCTTCCGGCACAGGTGCGCCGTACTTGGCGAGGATGTGCTTTTCCAGACTGCCGCCGTTGACACCGATGCGGATGGGGATATTTTTCTGCTGGCAGGCATCCACGACCGCCTTCACGCGGTCATCGTCGCCGATGTTGCCCGGGTTGATGCGGATCTTATCCACCCCCACGTCGGCGCAGGCGATGGCAGCCTTGTAGTCGAAGTGGATGTCCGCCACGATGGGGATCTTCACGGCGTTCTTGACAGCCTCGATGCACTTGGCGTCTGCCGCACTGGGACAGGTCACGCGCAAGATCTGACAGCCTGCCGCTTCGCAGCGCTTTGCCTGCGCCACATTGCCCTCGATGTCTTCCACCGGGACGTTCAGCATGGTCTGTACGGCAATGGGATTCTTGCCGCCGATGGTCACATTGCCGATCTTCACTTCACGTTTCAGCTGCCGCATGGTTTTACCTCTTTCAAACTGCTCCGGTCACGAGCCGGACGATGTCATTGTACGTTGCAAAGAGCATCAGGCCGAACAGCAGCGCAAAGGCTGCAACGGTCAGGCTGCCCTGGATCTTTTCCGGCACTGCATGGCCGGTGACTGCCTCGATGAGCAGGAAGACGATCTTGCCGCCGTCCAGCGCCGGGAACGGCAGCAGGTTGAAGACGCCGAGGTTGATGGTGATGAGCACCAGCAGCTCAGCCACATCCTCCCAGCCGTAGCTTGCGGCCTGACCGATGGCGGTCACGATGCCCACCGGGCCGGACAGGTCGTTGATGCTCTCGCGGCCCCGCAGAAGGTCGGCCAGCGAGGTATAGATGATGCGTCCATAGTAGATAACGCTGTTGGCCGACTCTTTCAGGACGTTCAGCGGTGTTTTTTTGAGGCCGTAGACTGTGAAGCCCAGTGTCATGTGGGTCTGGCCCTGCTCATCCTGCCATGTGTCGAACTGGACGTCCGGCAGCTCCACGAGCCTGCCATCCCGGCGGACGGTGAAGTGCGCACGGTAGCTCTCGGTGCGCATGAGCTCGTAGAGCATATCGTTGGCCACGAAGCAGTGCCGCCCGTTGACGGCCACGATCTCGTCGCCGGCCTGCAGGCCGGTCTGGCCGCAGAGGGCGTTGTCCTCCACGGCATAGATGACCTTGCTGGTGATGGGCTCACTGCGCAGCGAGATGAGGAGCAGCAGCACCACGAAACCCAGCACGAAGTTCATCACCGCGCCTGCCGCCATCACCAGCATCCGCTGCCAGACAGCCGCCTCGTTCAGCGGCTTGCCTGTCCGCTGCGCCAGCACCTCCGGCGGGATGTCCGGGCCGTCATCGTCCCCGCTTCCACCCTCGGCCTGCTCACTCTCGGGGCTCTCCTCCCCTTCCAGCGCCACAAAGCCGCCTACGGGCAGGAGCCGCAGGGTATACTGCGTGCCTTTGCGATAGGTCTTGATGAGGGTCGGACCCATGCCAATGGAAAACTCGTTGACCTGGACCCCGCAGAGCTTTGCCACTGCAAAATGGCCGAACTCGTGGATGGCGATGACCGCGCCGAAGATGAGCAGCGCGGCTGCAAAGGTGATGAAAACTGACATTATTTCTCCTATATTACAGATGTGCTCTCACGAATGCACGGGCCATACGGTCACACTCATACACATCCGCGAGGCTGTAGTCGCCGCCGAAGCTGTCGCTGTCCACGACAGCCTCCACCAGACGGCCGATGTCGAGGAAGCCGATCTTATCCTCGAGGAAGAGCTTGACGGCCTCCTCGTTGGCACCGTTGGCGGCGCAGGGGCCGAGACCGCCCTTCCTGATGGCCTTCTTGCAGGCGGCGAGGCAGCGGAACGTCTCCTCGTCGGCCACATCGAAGGTCAGCAGCCTGAGGGTGGTGAAGTCCAGCTCCGGCACGACGCCCGGCACACGGGCCGGATAGGTCAGCGCATACTGGATGGGGATGCGCATATCCGGCACACCCAGCTGGGCGATGATGGAGTTGTCGCTGTACTGCACCGCCGAGTGGACGATGCTCTGGCGCTGGACGACGATCTGGATCTTCTCCGGAGGCAGACCGAACAGCCACACAGCCTCGATGAGCTCGAGGCCCTTGTTCATCAGAGTGGCGCTGTCGATGGTGATCTTTGCGCCCATGTTCCAGTTGGGATGCTTGAGGGCGTCGGCCTTGGTCTTGCCCCGCAGCTCTTCGGTCTTCATGCCGAAGAAGGGGCCGCCGGAGGCCGTCAGCAGGATCTTGGTCAGGCTCTTGGCGCTCTCCTTATCCTGCAGGCACTGGAAGATGGCCGAGTGCTCACTGTCCACGGGCAGCAGCTTGACGCCGTGCTTCGCCACGGCCTGAGTGACGAGATGGCCGCCGGTGACAAGGCTTTCCTTGTTGGCGAGGGCCAGGTCATGGCCGCTCTCGATGGCGGCAAGGCTTGCGCCGAGGCCCGCGATGCCCACCACGCTGTTCAGCACCACGTCCGGGCCGTCCATCGCGGCGAGGGTCTTCAGGCCCTCGGGGCCGGTCAGGAGCCTGGGTGCATCGGCGCGGCCGGCCAGCGCAGCCGAAAGCTTTTCGGCACCGGCCTCACTGGTCATACAGACGTATTTCGGGTGGAATTCTTCTATCTGCTGCAAAATTTTATCCGTCTGGCTGTGAGCCGACAGGCCGAACACCTCATACCCTTGAGCGCGGACGACATCGAGACTCTGGGTGCCGATGGAGCCGGTAGAGCCCAGCAGCGTGATTTTCTTAGCCATAAAGAATCGATCTCCTGCTGATCTTAATTGTAGAATGCTGCGATGACCACCATGGTGACGAAGGGCGCGATGAACATCACGCTGTCGAAGCGGTCAAGGATGCCGCCGTGGCCCGGGAAGATGGTGCCGTAGTCCTTGATGCCGCACTGGCGCTTGACCACGCTGGCGAACAGGTCGCCGTAGATGCCCAGCACCGCAGCCACACAGGCCAGCAGCGCAATGATGACATACATGGATACGCCAATGTTGGAGCGGGTGAACTCTTCCATCCGGTCCGCTGCGATGGAGTAGATGACCGTGATCAGCACACCGAACACCATAGTGCCCAGCACGCCGCCAACAGCACCCTCCACCGTCTTTTTGGGGCTGACCACCGGGCAGAGCTTATGCTTGCCAAAGGCGCGGCCCGCGAAGTAGGCGCAGGTATCGCCGCCCCAGGCGAAGCAGAGGATGAGCAGGATGAAGAAGATGGCGTCGTAGCCATACTCCTCCACCGGCAGCATCTCCTTGAGCCGGATGAACGAGTAGAAGCAGAAGATCACAATGCCCGAAAACATGGCGAGGCCGCTGGCTTTCTGGTAGCTGATAACGCCGTTGCGCACGACAAGGTAGATGGCATAGAACAGCACCACGAGGAAGGAAGCGGGCATCACCATCGCCCGGAAGACGCTGTAGCTCGACAGCATGATGAGCAGTGTGTAGGGCACCAGAACAGCCAGCAGCGGCCAGTCCTGCTTTTCAAAACCCAGCGCAGAGTATATTTCATGCAGGGCGATGAGGGTGATGGCCGCGATGACCAGATTGAACACCAGCGTATCGAAGGTGAACAGGACGCCTGCCAGAACGATCAGGCCCACCACGGCTGTGATGATTCGTGTTTTCATAGTTTCATGTTCTCCTTTGTTTCGTCCGGGAGCCGCTCCCCTGCTCTGGCAGGGTCTGCAGCGTCAGCGCCCGAGGAAATACCGGGCGCTCTCCGGGGGCCGCGCACGCTGCGCGGCATCTTGCGTATCGGTTGCTGCTCTCAGAGTCCGCCGAAGCGGCGGGAGCGCCGGTTGAACTCCATGATGGCGGCATCGAGGTCATCACGGGTGAAATCAGGCCACAGAACGTCCATTTCCACCAGTTCGGAGTAGGCCGCCTGCCAGAGCATGAAGTTGGAGAGCCGCTTCTCTCCGCTGGGGCGGAGGATGAAGTCGGGGTCTTTCTGGCCGGCGGTGTACATCTGGGCCGAAAGAGCCTCTTCCGTGATGTCCTCAGGCTTCAGCTCGCCCGCAGCCGCCCTGGCCGCGAGGCTCTGGGCCGCCCGGACGATCTCAGGCCGTCCGCCGTAGTTGATGGCGATGTTGATGGTCAGGCCGGTCTTGCAGGCAGAGTCCCGCTCCAGCTTGTTCATCAGCTCCTGCAGCTTGGGCTCCAGCACCGTGCGGTCGCCCATGAAGCAGATGCGGACGTTCCGGTTCTCGTAGTCGAAGCCTTTGATGAGGTATTCGCCGAACAGCCGCATGATCGCGCCTACCTCCTCGGCGGGACGCTTCCAGTTTTCGGTCGAGAATGCGTAAAAATACACCGACTCTACGCCCAGTTCATCGCAGTAGTCCGCAATGTCCTGAAAGACCTGTGCGCCCTTTTTATGGCCGGCGGTGCGGGGCAGGCCGCGGCTCTTGGCCCAGCGGCCGTTGCCGTCCATGATGATGCCGATGGACAGTCCCTTCGCAAAATCCTTTGAATGCTCCATGCTCTTCTTCCTCTACGTCTCCTCTGGCAAAAAGTGCCGCGCACCTTCTTTCAGCGCACGGCACCTCCCTGCTTTGCCTGCAGTCAGAATCAGACGGACATGATCTCCTTCTGCTTCTCTTCCACGGCAGCGTCGATGTTCTTCACATACTTGTCGGTCAGCTTCTGGACGTCCTCTTCCATGGTCTTCTGGGTGTCCTCTGTCAGCTCACCGGCCTTCTTCATGGCCTTGGCCTTATCCATGGCGTCACGGCGGACGTTGCGGACGGCGACCTTTGCCTCCTCGCCCATCTTGGAGACTTCCTTGGCCAGCTGCTTGCGGCGCTCCTCGGTGGGAGCCGGGAAGTTCAGACGGATGGTCTGGCCGTCATCAATGGGGTTGATGCCCACATCGCTGGCCAGGATCGCCTTGCTGATGGCGCGCAGCAGGGTGCGGTCCCACGGGGTGATGGTCAGGGTGCGGGCCTCGCTGACAGCCACAGAAGCCACCTGCTGGATGGGCGTGGGAGAACCGTAGTAATCCACGGTCACCTTGTCCAGAACGCCGGGGTTGGCGCGGCCTGCGCGCACGGTCTTCAGCTCGCGCTCCAGATGCTCGACTGCGCTCTTCATCTTGTCTTCGAATGCCTTGGTGTTGCTGCTCATTGTCCTTGTCTCCTGTTTGTTATCAATTCTCACCAGCCGCGAAAAGGCGTCTGGGATATTCTATTGTCGGAAGCGGGGCGGTATGCTCAGCCCTCGTAGACCAGTGTACCCACATTCTCACCCTGCACAGCGCGGGCGATGTTGTCGGGATCGGCCAGGTCGAACACGAGGATGGGGAGCTTGTTGTCCCGGCAGAGGGTGGCGGCAGTGCCGTCCATAACAGCCAGACGGTCTTCCAGCACCTTGGTAAAGGTAAGGGTCTCGTACTTCTTGGCGTCGGGGTACTTGTGGGGGTCCTTGTCATAAACGCCGTCCACCATCGTGGCCTTGAACATGATGTCTGCGCTCACCTCAACGGCGCGCAGGGCAGTGGTCGTGTCGGTGGAGAAGAAGGGGTTGCCCGTACCGCCGCCGAAGATGGCGATCTTACCCTCGTCCATTGCGCGGAGAGCATCCTTGCGGGTGAAGGCCGGGGCCACCTGCGGCATGGTGATGGAGGTGAACACCTCGGTCGGCACACCCAGCTGCTCCAGCTTGTCGGAGACAGCCAGAGCGTTCATCACCGTTGCCAGCATACCGATCTTGTCGGCCAGCGTACGCTCCATCCTGCCGCTGGAACGGCCGCGCCAGAAGTTGCCGCCGCCCACGACGATGCCGATCTGAACGCCCAGCTCATGGGCCTTCTTTACGCCGCCGCAGATCGCGTCCATGGTCGGCTCGTCGAAACCGGTCCCCTTTTCGCCGCCAAGGGCCTCGCCGCTGATCTTCAGAAGGATGCGCTGATATTTCAATGCCATAATAACATACACCACCTGTATCAGATTTGGCCGCGCTGTGCGCTGCCGGTTTTATCTCCTGTCTATTTTACAATAAAACTGCTCCAAAGTAAACAGGCAAACGCCAGCTCGGCGGCAAAGGTTTCTTCTCCTTCTGCACTTTGGGCAAAAAATGCTGGACATTTGCCGCGAATCATGCTATAATACTGCTTGCATCCCGGCAAAACAGAATATGCGGGCATCGTACATCGGCTAGTATATCAGCCTTCCAAGCTGAGGAGGCACAGCAGAAGATCTGGAGCCGCTTATGGAGAAGTACCAGACGGTGATGGATGAGTTCCAGGCCATTGACGGT
>ENA-UESP01000687-UESP01000687.1-human-gut-metagenome-genome-assembly--contig:-NODE-687-length-27327-cov-16.552367_pt1 | contig 27327 bp, 24 predicted proteins | sample MGYA00243003_ERZ508004 | MGnify/ENA primary metagenome ERZ508004 (study PRJEB26167, sample SAMN06115443) | human gut metagenome | host: Homo sapiens | place: China:Henan | collected 2015-07-29...
GGTGCCAAACCGGTATTTTCCGGCAGGCGAATCAAGCGTGGGTTATATCGATCGGCAAAAGGCCAATTGATCAATGCCGACATCAATGCTGCGGCCAATATTGGCCGAAAAGAACTCGGGGATGGGTGGCTGAAGAAGTTACTCGAACTCGATGGGGGCGTCTTAGTGGACACGCCCGCTGTTGTACGAAATCTGCACGCAAGTGAGAATATTCGTCAATGGCTAGAATTGGGAACACGTTCCCAAGAAACCGCTCACCTAAGTGGGCGGTAGTTCATCTGCTATTTTGATTTCCAAACCTAAAACACTGAGCCAACGCATCAGCTGTCCGATACTGATATTTTCCGGATGGTTTTCCAAAAACGAAATCCTAGACTGACAAATTTGAGTTCGTTCAGCCAGCTCTTTCTGGGAAATGTTTTGAGATTTCCGGTAATCCTTTAAAAGACTTCCTAATTGATTCGTGAGATAGATCCGAGTTTCTAGCATTGAAAAAATATCTCCATTTGCGATATTTTAACATTATCGCAAAAAGAGATAATTAATAAATATCTTAAATACAGATTTTTTCTTCCTAAGCTTGTTAAATTTCTTTCACGCCGTTAGGAGCTGTCAGTTGTCGATCCTTCCAAATTAAGGAATACGTTCTCTCTCATTTTGTACCCCTGCTCGCTCTTTGTCTGGGCTTGGATTCTGGTTTAAAAAGATCTATTTCTTCTTCAATCTGAAACAACAAATCAAAATCCTGTGCACGATTCAAACTAATGGCTAAACGCACTAGACTCTTTAAGGAAATTTCTCCTTTGGACTCAAAACGCCGGAGTGACCCCAACGAAACGCCTGAGCGCTCTGCCAATTGTTCTTGGGACACATTCTGGTCCAGACGAATTCTTTTTAGTCTATCTGCAATACCGAGACGAATATCAAGAGGAGAAATGAGATTATTAATTAAGTTCATTTTAGTAGTTAATGCCAATTATTATCGATTATCGCTAATATTTTAATTGTTAAAGATCTTGATTTCAATGTACCACAGCTATCTTGAATTCAACTCTCCGCCTTTTTGAATTTTTATCCGATTTTGCACTTCCGTTCTGAAATGCCAAAGGAAATACCCGCACACAAAGAAGGACAATACTTCAGCAATGGGTTGCGCTGATTGAACACCCAGCAAACCGATCTGACCGGGCAATATCAAAATAAGCGGCAGGAAAAAAAGACCTTGTCTGGTGGCTGCCAATAATGTGCCAACGGCCGTTCGACCTATCACCTGAAAAGCCATGTTGCCGATCACATTCACCGGAACAATGATCGCCACCGAACACTGAAGTCGCAGGGCTAAGACACCCACATTCATCACATCCGGGTCGTTTACTTCAAAAAAGCCCACCACCTCAGGGGCGAAAATAAAGCCCAAAAGGCCTAGCGCCACCATCAGTACCGTTCCCATCGCAATGGTGACATCCAACGCCGTTTTCACGCGGTCAAAAAGCTTTGCTCCCCAGTTGTAACCCAATACAGGCTGAAACCCTTGTCCTAATCCAATCAAAAAGGCGTTCGTCATCATCATGACCTGACCCACAATGCTCATTGCAGCAACACCGGCATCTCCATAGCGGCCGGCCATCAGATTTAAAACGGAAGCGGCCACAGCCCCCAACGAGTTTCGGGTAAGAGAGGGCAAACCGTTTTTGAAAATAGAAAAGTAAATGGCCGCCTCTCTAGAAATAAAAGAGCAATGAATCTGAAGCGACCCTTTTCCCCTCAGGTAATGCGACAGAAGGATCGTAAATGAAATGAGTTGACACAAAGCATTGGCCCAGGCAGCGCCTGCAATCCCCCAATCAAAAACAAAAATGAAAATGGGAGCAACACCAATATTGAGCACTCCTCCGGCCCCCAACCCCATCATGCCAACGATAGCCAAGCCTTCAGAGCGCAAAAGATTATTGAGTGTGTAGGAAGCGGCCATAAAGGGGCAGGCCAACAAAATGATCTGAGCGTAGGTACTCGCGTAAGGCAAAATGGTGGCAGTCGCCCCCATCCAGGATAAAAGCCACTCTAATACCGCCCAAGCTGTCAACGCAAAAAACGAAGAGAAAAGAAGGGAGAGGAAAAGACCGGAAGAGGCAAGTGTATTGGCGTGAACGTAAGCCTTGGCTCCCAAAAGACGGGAGGTTTGTGCTGCGCACCCTTGACCGATCATGATACCAATGGCTTGAATAATCGTCTGAAGGGCAAAAATAACCCCCATGGCCCCCACGGCAGACGTTCCTAAATAAGAAACATAGTAAGTGGAAGCCGTCATGTAGAGTGCCGTCACGAGCATCGATAGCATCGTTGGAACACCCAACTTCAAAACCAATGGCGCCACCGCCTCTTCGGTCATTTTCCGATAGGTACGATTGGCATCATTGCTTGTAGGAGTGGACACAACACCGGCCACTACTTTATCTCCTAACAGATTTTTGAGCTCCGCGTCCACCTCTGTGATGGGAATTCGCTCTTGTTCCAATCTTAGTATTCTTTCAAGTAAAACCTCAAGAGGTTCAAACCCCGTCAACCATTTTCAGGCGAGGTCAGTCGTTTTTTCGTTACACAATTATCTAATAACAAATCTAATAATTATTAACCATAATCTAATAATCTAATATTAAATTATCAGATTCACTACAGATTTTTGAGCTTATAACGCGTTGACGGCCCTTTACCTATCTGTTCAATCAAATTTGCTTGAACCATATCTCGAAGCAGTAAAACAGTAGAGGCCTGTGATAATCCCAAGAAAGATTGGACCTCTCGACGAGAAACATTTTGATGAAGTGACAGGTATCCCAACACTTGCTTGAACCTTTCATTACCCGTGTACATATTCTCCGCCGGGCGAGGCAACATGATTGTGAAAGACGTTTTGGAAACTTCCAACAGATCCTCAATTGATCGATTTTTGTAGAAACTTCGAATCCGTCTAAAACCACTGCCTTTATTTTCCATTAAGTGTAAATTGCAAAATAAGGCTGCCAACTTTTTATTTCGACATTCGGTTGCCATCCTGAGCGCAATATCTTCAACACTTAATCCTTCAACCAAGCCGCCTGCGCTCATCATGCTCACTGCCGAAGGCGTTATGTGAATGAGATTGGGTGGTTTTTTACTGTAATCGCGGTGAGCAAATGCGTTAACCAATGCCTCTAAAATGACCTGCGGATCGATAATGTAATGGTCAATACGTTCGGCGCTACCGGTGCTCGGTTTTTCCATCCAGGCGTAATTGGATTGGGCGATGAATTTAGTCGCTTCGTCATACAGCTTGAATATTGATCCTTCAATGCGCACAGAATCCAAAATCGTTAATTTTTCATCTTCTGCAAAACGTATCAGAACTTCCGAAACATCACTTTGATCGGAACAAATAAAGGCCAGATTGGTATAGGCTTGCGATTTTTGATTCCAAAATCCGAACGTCAAGTTCGTCTTTAGATCGAATTCCAATCCTCGATCGGCACAAAATTTATGGCAATACTCGAAGGTTAAGTTTTGTTCAAAAGCTATTCGATCTTCAAAAGGAACGGGATTGCTCTCGCGAACCATTCTAGCGATGTCATCAAAAGAGGCCGGACTGCTCGCATTTCCAATACGTGTATAAATACCCGAAGCCGTCTTTGGATCCAGACAATAGGGTCGCAAATTGCCCGCATCAACATGAACGCGCAAAACAACTTTCCCATTAATTTTTATTTTTTCCGTTGAAACGATTCCGGCAATGGATGGCTGAATAGAATCTCTGATTGTTGAAGCCAACTTTTCCTCTATAAAAGCGGGACTCTCTAAACCAACAACCTGACCATCGTCGTTGACACCAATATAAAGGTCACCACCAACAGTATTGGCAAACGCAACCAAGGTTTTCTTTATCTGCGCTCCGTCTTTTTTTCATCCCAATTGTCTTTAAATTCAACCGTTAAAGATTCGTATTCTGGTATGTAATTCATAGTTTGACTGCTTATCTAATAAAAAATCTAATAAAATTTCTCAATAATTTAATAATCTAGTATTAGATTGTTAGATTTTCCATGTCAAAAAAAGAGGTCGGCACCTCTTCAGCACCAACCTCAAAACAAAAGAATCAAATTCTCAGTTTTTGCGTCCCAACCTTTGGAAACGTTTACCAATTCAATCTCTAAAGAGTTTTTCAATGGCGCAGACTTCAAAAAACATTAAAGGAACGTCATCTCCTTTGCACTTTCTAAAGCCTAAATGCTCATAAAAATTAACTTGGCTTTCACCCTTAGGCTGAACAATCAGTGCCCAACATCCCGACATACGAGAAACTTCCAAAGTGATTCTCAGTGCCTCCATGACTAAAGCTGCGCCTAATTTATTCCCTTGATCTTTTTTGTTTACGGCCAATCTACCTAACAAGCAACAAGGGATAGGTTTTGGCATATTCCTGCGTTTGGAGGCTGATAAGGACTCATGTTCAATGACCGCATTGCTAATACAAAAAAATCCCGCAATAAAACCTTCAGAATTAAGCGAAACATACGTACGACTGGCTCCGCGCACTTGATTGTTTGAAGCGAATTTTTTGAGCCAGAGATTAAGATCCGGCACACCACAATCGAAACTGTCCAGTTTTCCTTGGTGCTCAACAGATAAAACAACAGGTTTTAAATACATCACTATCTCCACATGATGTATTTTCTAATCTCTTCTCTTCTTTTTGAGGTTTGTTCAGAAGGATTTTTGTCTATCTCATCTAATAAGTTCTGAAAACTGCTATTGCTCAGAACAATTTTTTCGGGTTGGTTGAAGTAACGATCAAAGAGCGGGCGCAAAGAACTACGAATAATTTCGCTCTTAGTCATTCTTAACTCTTTAGAAAGCATGGTCAGCATTCCAAGTTCGTCTTCAGGAAGCCGTAAACTGATTGTCGGTGTAGTCATAATAAGCCTTATGAGAAAATGTATTGCAATGCAATACGATTATATCGTATTCCTTACTTGATTAGTTATTCAAACCAACTCAGCTCTTCACAACATATATTCGCAGTCTAAAAATCAACTCAAAGAAGAAGTTCAATAAGATAATTCCTTATTATTTTCCAAGTGTTGAGTTGTTATTTGACCTATTAAACACTATAAAAAACTAAAAAATAGCCCACCGCCGAAGCAGTCAATTCTTAGTTTCTGCCTTTTAATTGATAAAAAACATTCCTTCCGTTTTTTGACGTGACTAGCACCTGCTGTTAAACAAGCTTTCTCAAAATACTGATAACTCTTAATTGAGACAGTCCCAAGAGCTCTTGCAATTTGTCTCTTTCCCTAACAATTTGGGTAACACCACTTTTACAGCGTGACTTGATATTAAAAATTGTAGGGGTAACGCATTATTTTATATAGTTTTCTAATATTTCCAATTCCAAAGCCCCAACCTTCGGCCTAATTCAATTTAATAAATGCACTCGATAAATTCATATTCCTTGGTCTGGAAACACCAAGCATCATCGTCAAATTTCTCAAGAAGACGTGACCAAAAAACAATCAATATTGCACAGATATAAGCAAAATACCTGTCCAATTTTCGATTTTTAAATCTGCTTCGTATTAACAACTCCAACCGGCAACTTTTGAAGTAACAGGTTTTCCAATCGGTGATCTGAGAAAGAATGAAAAATCGGAAAAATCCGTTGAAAATCATCTCCCAAAAACTCAATTGGAAGAGGGAATCTTTAGGACATCGTCTCCCAATTATCCTCACTACCAATAAACCGTATTGCCAAATCTCCACTTCCTATTTTGCAAAACTTCCTCGTCAAAACCCAAGAGTCAATATTTCCTTTTTCACTTGCAATAAGAACTGGCCTAACAGAAATATTCTTGCTCTGACCAACTCCAACTTCCTTCATTTTTTCAACTATCTCGAAGTCATTGATGTCACTTAACTTCCCTCGATAGATTGTCAAAAGTTTTCTTAACTCACAGGCCACAGATTCCTCTATGTAATCAATCGGCAAATGAAATACATCTTTAGCATCTTCACGTGTTATTGGATTACCGTGTGTGCCCCACCCCCCAATTAATAAATCTAAGGTGTTATTTAACTGAGATTCCGGTAACTTATTTTCTAAAAACTCTCGAGCTGTCATTCTAATTTGTTTACGAGCCCTTAGCGCCTGCCCTAACACAATTGGATCATAAGTCCTAATTATTTTAGTTATCGCTTCTTCTTTCACACTCACAGAGGTTTGAACATCACTAAAAAAAATTCTTAGATCTTCGACACTAACTGGTAGTTGCTTACTTTGAGACGAAAAATTTGTAATTGTCGGATCAATAGGTCCCAAAACTGCCTCCGGCGTCATCCAAATTTTATCGGCAGCAAGTGCTAAAAGCGTTCCTGAACTCATAGCTCTTTTTACAACCACTACTTCATAAGACAAACAGTATTGCTTAATTAACTTGGCTATTGCCCTTGATGCCGATAAATTACCACCATCTGTATCAAGAATTAGTAATAATTTTGGTATTTTCCTATCATCGTAGTTTGCCGACTTTTTATGCAATAGCCCATTAAAAACTTCTATCATCGGATAAGCAATAGAACCATGCAAATCAACTAAAGCCACCCAATCAGCCCGGGGGAATTCTTTTTGAATTACCTTAAATAAGTTTTCATCTATTGACATGTTATAGGCCCCTTAATTTGTTCTCGACTTCTAAAATCTTCTCTTCCTGTTCGTAGGAACACAACTCAACCGTCAGCCCCCAATGTCTTAAATCAGAGAAATTCAACCAGACATCAAAACTTCCGGCGTTCAATAATAAAAAATCAACAAATGATTCTGAAGACACCAAATTTTTATGACCAGCAATTATTTTCAATATTTCTGTTTTTAAATAGTGATATCTTTCTTGTGCTTGCTTTTGTATTTCTGAAGAAACAAACTCTCCAATTACACGATTTACGTTTTCCATGGATTTAACATCCGCGTCTAAAACATCATGAACAAATTCTCTCAACGATGCAATTTCCGCTGGGTTAACGTACCGAAGGGTATTGTTATTAACAACCGAAGGGTAACCATGACCACCTAGGCAAGCGTCAATTGTTGATAACCCTGCCTGGCGAGTCATATGAATTTTTGTGGCGCCTAATGCCACGATTGTTGCAAAGCTCCCTACTCTTTTTGGGACAATCACTTCATACCCCCGCTGAAACTTTTTGAATTGTTCTACCAGAACAATAGCCTCATTGGCTTGATAACAACCTGAGGATAGGAACAAAACTAAAGGTTTATCCGTTTCAGGTCGGATGAACTTCAAAACAGAAGAATATAATTCGGAAGAATTAAGTTTTGGTTTTGAGAAAAAATTGAGGTTATCAACAATTGATATCAGCTGTGATCCTGAGAATTTGTTAAAAGTAAGACCTTTTATCTCATTAATTTTCATTGTTTCCCCACCTTAACATTTCAGAAACCAATTCATAAACAGCTGTTGTACCCGGTTGATTCGGCCAGTCTTGAGGATTAATCACTATTTTTTCTGCTCTTTTGATAGCTCTTTTAATTAAATCAAGCGGAAAGTCCCTATCATTCAGAGACTTGTCGTAATCCGTCAGGTATCGTTTTAGCCTTTCATCGCATGCTTTCGGCGTTTGAACACCCTTGGCATCCTCAAAATGCAATAAAAGCCAGAATTCAAATTTTGGATTTGATAATGCTATATGAACATTCTTTTTATTATTTACCCATTTTTTAAGTTCAACTAATTGATCCTGAGGCCATTGATCTCTGTCAATGACAATCCAAGCTTGATCATCTGACTCTAACGGATGAGATTTAAGCTTCTCTTTGATTCTTTTCAGTACATTCTTAGGGGAGCTGTGATGATTACTTTTTATTGAGTCAACTGTGATACCGGGACAGAAACGCCTCAAATTTCTGAAGTAATCCAACTCCGTAGAATCCCCTTCCATTGCAATAACAAATCTTGGTTTAAGGGCTAAGTGGGGCTGTCTGCGTTGGTACCTATTTGAAGAAGAAAACGTTTTCTTGGTCATACCAATTTCCCCAACCACTGTTACGAACTACCCCCAAAATATTTGGCACCCCGCCTAGACGCCCTTCTAGGTAACTCTTTCGAATATCTTTATCTTTCCGAAGCTCATAGTCACTAAAAGAATATAGTCTACTGCCCCCTATGTTATTCCTTTCCGCAACCCACAACTCATCCCTTCGAAAAATTTCCTGACTCATTAAAGAAAGGTCATGTGTTGTAAAAATCATTTGAGCACGAGAAGTTTTTGTACATTGTTCTAAGAAACTCTCAATAAGTGTTCGAGTCAATAATGGATGTAAACTTCTATCTAATTCGTCAAAAACAAAGACATCTTCTGATTCTTCATTAGTTAATTGAAAAAAAGCTGGTATCAAATTGATTAAACGATTGTTACCATCGGACTCTTCATGCAAGCCAAAACATACTGGCTGACCATTTTTATCATTATGTAAAGCCACTAAGCGTTTAGATTGTAGTTTCCCATTAACTTTTGTAATGACATAAACTTGCGAATCCTTTCGATAAGTAACAGATTGCCCTTCCTTAATTTCAGAAAGCAACTGAGCTCTGTCTCCCTCATTGTTCAACACACTCTCCAGTTCCACTCGTTGGCCCTCTAAATGATCAATACCAGTATCCAACCTACGGAGCATCTTGGCTACAGACTGAGAAAGAGGATTAGATTCATTGAAGAGCTGATCCACTGGGATAAAACGACTTGTGGGAGTAATAATCTGTAATCGATTTCTAAACCAGTTATAAACAGGTTTAAATAATTCAACCTTCTGCCAAACTGAATTGGTTAGAAACAAAACATTATCTCTCGTCCCTTTTGCCACAAAATTTAAAATTTGAGTGTTTCGAATGTCTGGAAACTTTATTGTCGATCCTTGTCTATCAAATAAGATTTTTTCTGATGAGCTGTTGATTTCTTTTAATGTTTCAGACAAAACACTTGCAGAATCAACTGTGAAGCTATACTCGAAGATTAGATCATTAATCAACAAAGAAAACTCAAAACGACTCGGTTTTTCAAGCATTGCGCTATCCAGCCGAAAAGCTGAGCGGGGTATGCCCAAATCTGGTGCCAAACCTGTAACAACGTAATTTTGGGCGAATGATAAAGCCTTTATAAAACTCGACTTACCGGAAGCATTTCCTCCATAAATAGCTGCAATAGGGAGGACCTTGAGTGGATACTTTTTAATTACGGCGACACGATTATTATGTTGTCTTTCCGAAAAAGCTACCATTGAAAAGTCAATTTTTTCTTTAAAAGATAAGAAATTTTCTACGCTAAAGGAAATTAACATAGTAAAAACTCCACTGTTATGTGGGGTATTTTACCAAATTTCCTAATTTTAAGAGAAAAAATCTCCTAATATAAGGAATTTTATTTTAAAAGCGTCTGATCAATCTCGCACTGCGTTAACGTTTCAAAACCCAGCATACCCTCTTCTTTTTCAACGCAAACGAGCATATTTTCAAGACGAATACCCCACTCACCGGGACGGTAAATACCGGGTTCATCGCTAGTGACCATACCGGGCTCAAAAGGCGTCAGCGTTCCTTCCCGCTCACGGGGTGAAATGCTGGGAGGCGTTTCATGGACATTAAGCGTCAACCCAATACCGTGGCCTGTTCCATGACCGAAATCGGCGCCGATTGCCTGTATCGGAGTACGCGCTATTCGATCCAATTGAACGCCGTTCGTTCCGGGTTTGAATGTTGCCTCTGAAAGGGTTTTCATCGCCGAAAAAACGGCTGTGTAATCTCTCTTTAAGCGTTTCAGTTTTTCTTGGGGATAGTCTTTAGGATCGCCTAAAAACCAAACACGCGTCGTATCCGTTGTCCCGCGATCGTAGTGTGCTCCGGAATCCACCAACAGTATGCAAGGCGGTACGATCTGCGCTCCTTTGCCCTCTTCGGGTTCATAGTGAGGAAGCGCCGCATTGGCATCGACCGCGGCGATCGTTCCAAAACTCTCACCGATAAAGCCCTCGATGGCCGAGCGCTTTTGATGCAAAATGTCCACGGCATCATTTTCGGTAAGTTTTTCCCCATTAGCCAACCGCACCTTAAGTTCATCAATAAAAGCTTGAAGAGCCTCTCCGTCAGCTTTCATGACTTCCTTTAGCCCCGCTATTTCTTCTTTTGTCTTTACCGACTTCCATAACGAAACGGGATGTTTAACAGGCACCCATGCGTTCTTAATTTGGCTATAGAGTTTGGCATTAAGATCGCTTTCCCGGGCAAGAACCTTACCGCCTTGACCGATAAAACCCTCAATCGTTTTTTCGAGCAACGCATAAGGCGCAATCATCCAACCGGCTTCTTTTAAGTATTGGGCTACTTGGTCATCAAGGATCTCATCATGCAAAAAGAGTGTTGCGCTGTCGGGCAAAACCCAAGCCCAACTTAAAAACACAGGATTAAAGGCGATATCCGCCCCCCGTAAGTTGGTTAACCAGGCGATGTCATCGAGCTTGGTTAAAAGAAGGGCAGAAGGCGAAGCGTGAGTATTTATTGACTCGATATACTTTTGAAGCCGTTTGAGCTTGTCGGCGGCAGAAACAGAACTCGCGCGATGTATGTAAAGCGAGGATATTTCGCGCTTAGGTCTGTCCGGCCACTCTTTTGTGATCGCTTCATCGGGAAAATCAATCACCTTGGAGACACTTTCCCGTATTTTTTTATAGCGCTCCAACGGCAATGTCTCAAGGGGCAATGCCAATACCGTGGACTTTTTAGCATTAACTTCAGAAAGCCACTCGGCAACGCTCGGAACACCTTTTTCTCCGTCTCGCATTAAAGCGATACCGGAATTTAAAAGCTGACGCTCAGCCTGCTCCCAGTACCGAGAATCCGTCCACAAAAAGGCTTTATCCGCGGTAACGAGAAGCTCGGCATTGGATCCCGTAAAACCGGACAGAAAAGACAAAAACTGATCGGCTTTTTGAATGTATTCGGACAGATGCGCGTCAGAGAGCGTGCAGTAAAAAGCGTCTGCGCCCATTGCTTTAATCGCAGAGCGCAGAGATAACAATCGACTTTTGATTTCAGACATCAGTAAGCCTTTCGGACGGTGATGGATACTTCAGAGGCAAACATGTCGTTGATTCTCACCTCTTCGCCCATGTGAACACTTTCCAGACGCCAGCCAGCATCACGCAGTTCGTTGAGCGTGGCAGAGATTTCAAGATCGGGACAATTAAAAGGAACAACACTTAACACATCACTGCCCTGCACAGGGTTGACGGCCGTGCAGACTGTGCGATTTCCGAGGGGAGCATCCAAAAGCGGATCCGAGGGGCCGTTCGTGCAACCGGTTAACGCAAGTGATAAAGCAATAATGAAAAGTGTTTTACGCATAAGAAGAATCAATTCAATAACGTTGCTATTTTAAAGAGTTTTTCGTTATTCAAACTCAGGCAATATGTAATCAAACGAATCCTTGCCCCCTGACGGTTTTCTGTCTCTTTTTTCTTTAGCCTTATCATGGGCTTTGTCGAAACGTTTAATGGGCGCGCGTCTTGACTTCAATGTGTTTTTTTTGTCCTTAAACGGTTGTGCTGAATGCTCTTTTAACTTTTTCTTTTCATCAATCGTTTCAAAGAAATCTTCAAACACCTCAGGCGTCACCACTTCCAATTTCTTCTTTAACAGTTTTTCAATGGCGCTTAACCGGTAGCTGTCTTTGTCGCTTGCAAACGAGTAGGCTAAACCCTCAGCTCCTGCCCGTCCCGTGCGGCCAATGCGATGAATATAGTCATGGGGATCAAGCGGCAGATCATAATTCACCACCACTGGCAGCTCCTTTATATCAAGCCCGCGTGAAGCCAGATCCGTCGCCACCAACACTCTTAATCGCCTGTCTTTAAAGGACTGGAAAATTTTAAGCCTAGCCGCTTGTGTTTTATCGCCGTGCAACGCATCAACCGTAAATCCGTCCTTTTTCAGACTATCGGCTAAAAAAGCCGCCGTGCGCTTTTGACGGGTAAAGACAAGCACCTGCTCAAGCGCATTATCAACAATCAAATCACGAAGAAAAAGGGGCTTTTCAGACTCAGGCACCCGATAGACAATTTGACGGATACTGGCCACATCCCGGTTGGCATTAATTTCCACCAACACCGGTTTTGATAAAAACTTCTGCGCAAGAAGATGAATCTCGTCAGAAAGCGTTGCGGAAAACAGTAAAGACTGACGGTTTGTGGGACATAATGAGAGAATCTTCTTGATATCGGGTAAAAATCCCATGTCAAGCATTCGGTCAGCTTCATCCAAAACGAGGTAACGGATACCTGACAAATCAACGGACTTTTGTTTGACGTGGTCTAAAAGCCTGCCCGGCGTTGCCACGATGATTTCGGGTCGATCCATGAGTTTTTCTTTTTGACTGAGGATACTGACGCCACCGATTAAAAGCGCGCCAGATAAAGAAAGGCTCGGGGCGAAAATCTCCACATTTTGATAAAGCTGCAAGGCAAGCTCTCGAGTCGGCGCCAAAATTAAGGCGGCAGGATTTTGCAAAGCAGGCTTTTTCCCGATCGAATCCAAAATAGGCAGTAAAAAAGCTCCGGTTTTCCCGCTTCCGGTTTGGGCAATGGCCAGAAGATCTCGGCCTTGAAGTATTGCCGGCAGCGTTTTCTGCTGAATCATCGTCGGCTCGTGCCAACCGTGTATGTGGGCCTTTTTGGCTAAAAGAGCCGACAACCCCAATTCAATAAACTTATTCATGGCGCAATTCCTCGCCTTTCAAGTACCGGCTTCGCAACTGCCCACATCCCCCTTCAACGTCTTGCGCGGCTGAGTGCCTGAATTTCGCAAGAATTCGGGACTTTTTCAGATACCGAGCCATCTCTTGGCAACGGGACCATTCGGGTCTTTGGAAAGGACTGTTTTTGACGGCATTGACCGGAATGAAATTCATCAGCGCATATTTTCCCAGCAAAAGCCTCGCGATATTCTCCAGCTCATCGTCTCCATCATTGACGCCTTTCATTAAAGTCCATTGATACTGAATGGGATAGCCCGTTGCACGCGCATAATCTTCTGCCTGATTAACAAGCGCTTCAATCGTAATTTTTCCTGCGCGCGGCAACAACTTTTTGCGTTTATCCTCAAAAGTCGTGTGCAGCGAAATAGCCAAAGCGGGTTTAACCGGAAAATCTTTTAACGCGTCAAACACACGCTGGTCACCAACAGTGGAAAGAACCAAATTTTTGTGTGGAATTTGACTGTACGTTCCCAAGAAGTAAATGGCAGAGAGCACATTTTTTAAATTGTGTGAAGGCTCACCCATTCCCATAAAAACCACTTTGCGCAAATCAGGACGCATCCGTCTGGCAACCATCACCTGAGCGACAATTTCCAAGTCTGAAAGTTGCCGGATAAGGCCTGACTGCCCTGTCATGCAAAACACGCACCCCACAGCGCAGCCTACTTGAGAAGAAACGCAAAGCCCTTCTCTGGGTAAAAGAACACTTTCAATCGTCTGCCCATCCTGAAGACGGAAAAGAAGTTTCAGCGATTGCTCTTCTTGGGCCTGATGGCTTTCAACAACCGTGAGAATACTGTCTAACTTGGATCTGATTGCCGGCAATGCTTTACGCAATTCTTTAGGAAACTTCGGATCCTCCCCGGCAGGCCAAGGCACCACACCGAAAAGGGCGCGGTAAAGATGTCCGTAATGAACAGGTTTGGCACCGAGCCCTATAAGCTCTTGATGCAGTGTCTCTAGCGTCATGTGAAAAATGGGCGTTGAATTATTTCAACGCCCATTTTATAGGAATTGCCGCAAGCTTCAGAAATTAGAGCTTGTAGTACATTTCAAATTCAATCGGAGCGGTGGCCAAGCGGAAACGTTCCACTTCCTTCGCTTTGAGCCCGATATAAGCCTCAATCATGTCTTCGGAGAAGACACCGCCACGGGTTAAGAACTCGTGATCGTTAGCGAGCGCGTTCAAAGCTTCATCAAGCGAAGCGCAAACGGTCGGGATCTTGGCATTTTCTTCAGGCGGCAAATCGTAGAGATTCTTATCGGCGGCTTCACCGGGATGAATCTTATTCATAATGCCGTCAAGGCCTGCCATAAGAAGCGCGGCAAAGCACAAGTAGGGATTAGCCATCGGATCCGGGAAACGCACTTCAATACGGCGGGCCTTGTCGCTTGCCGTGTGCGGGATACGGATCGAAGCCGAGCGGTTGCGGGCGGAATAGGCCAGTTTCACCGGAGCTTCAAAACCCGGAACCAGACGCTTGTAGGAGTTGGTTGACGGGTTGGTAATGGCGTTTAAGGCCTTCGCGTGCTTGATAACGCCGCCGATGTAGTAAAGCGCTATGTCGCTTAAACCCGCATAGCCATTGCCGGCAAAAAGGTTCTTGCCGTCTTTCCAGATAGATTGGTGGACGTGCATGCCGGAACCGGCGCTGCCCACAACGGGCTTGGGCATAAAGGTTGCGGTCTTGCCGTAAGCGGCAGCCACATTCCAAATCGTGTACTTCACAATTTGAGTCCAGTCAGCGCGCTTCACGAGCGTGTTAAAACGAGTACCGATTTCGCACTGACCGGCGCCCACTTCGTGGTGCTGCACTTCAATGGGAACCCCTTGTTGTTCTATCAAAAGGCACATCTCAGAGCGCATGTCTTGGAAAGAGTCAATCGGAGGCACCGGGAAGTAGCCGCCTTGATGCCCCGGACGGTGACCGAGATTACCCTGTTCGTAATCGATCTTTGAAGCCCAGCCGGCTTCATCCGAACCGATCTTAAAGAAAGCGTGTTCCGGGTCAGTGCCCCAAACAATGGAATCAAAGATATGAAATTCGGGTTCCGGGCCGAAGAAAGCCATGTCACCGATACCGGTTGACTTCAAGTAGGCTTCTGCGCGTTTGGCAATTGAGCGCGGATCGCGGTTATAACCTTTACCCGTAGCCGGGTCGGTTGCGTCACACGTCAAAATCAAGGTGCTTTCTTCACGGAAGGGATCCAAGCGGGCGCTGTCAGGATCAGCGATCAAAATCATGTCGCTTGCTTCAATTCCCTTCCAGCCTGCCATGGAGGAGCCGTCAAAGGGCTGGCCTTCTTCGAACCAGTCTTCATCCACAGCGCGAGCAGGAATACTCACGTGCTGCTCCTTACCCTTAATATCCGTAAAACGAAGATCGACGAATTTAACATCATTGTCCTGAATCATTTGCAGGACTTTATCAATGCTGGCCATGTGTGAGGCTCCTATTGTTCTGAACAGGTGGATTGTAGCGATAAAGCTTGGATCGTACTAGAGTTTTTAAATGAAATTTATTTTCTCAGTAAGAAAAAACTTTTAGTCAAAAATAATTAGTCAGACGCATTTTATCTTCTATCTACTCAAATAAATCTTTATCTACGTGAACCTTTTATCCATAAACTCCGACCGCTATCCATCGAATATTTTGTAATAGCAACTCTGGTGGATATTTGTGACCAATAACAAAACTTACACCTGTTGTTGTTTTCTTTATGTGCTCAATAGAAATATTAAAAGGCTCAATGAAGAAACCATAATCACTATTATCAAAAGGATGAGGGAACGTTATTGAAACAAGTGTTCTTGGTTCCATGACGAAAAAACCTGACTGTTCACAGTACCCACTTTCATTGATCAAAAATGATATTTTTTTGTCTTCAGAGATCCATGTATATCCGGCTGTTGAATTTTCTTTGTTATGAACTTCTTTTACTTTATCCGCAATATGCAATCGATCCGATTCGGATATTACGTAAATATGATTGACTTGCATGCCAATTTGGGTGTTATTCTCCCCCTGTGAAAAATTTTGTTTTACAGTAATTTCGTCTTTAGTGTTTGTCAGTAATTTACTCAGCTTTTTGAATAACACCTTGAACATTTCCATTTCCTTTTGCCATTTGAACCATTTTGATTCACTTACCAGTGCGTCTTTTCTTTGTATCTTTAAAACATATATAAAAACACAAAATTAAGACACCAATATCTTCGACATTCCACTCCTTATTTTCGATAATCCAATTAAAAGTGATCCCTTAAAACTAAGGCTGTTTGATCTCATCTTCATATGCTTACGCTTATTTAATAAATTTAGCACTAGCGCTTCTTATAACAGACGGTGCACAAAATGGATAATAGACCTTTAACAATTCATATAATAGACTTTTAACAAATTTGATAATAGAACACTTATCTATTTGAAAATAAATAGATTTTTAGAATGGCAAAATGGATATTTTTATCAAACAAAAAGTCGTTAAAACTCAATTAATTAAAGCCTTTACAAATCCGTTTCCCAAAATAACGAATCACTTTAAAGACAAAAGCTTTATAGACTGCCCAATCGTTCACGATTAATAAATTGCGGACAAGAACATAAATCCCCATCCAACGCCTGCCCGCAAAAGCCTCATACACCAGATGGTTCGCGCTTTTCCTCGCAAAGCCTTCTCGGTACTGAGAATAGAGGTTTCTAACTTTTAATTCATGCTTTAAGTGATTTATCGCCTGGACAATATCTTTGGTTCGCTTATATCGGTAAGAAGAAATAGATGAACCGGTTTGAGTGCGGTAATACACTAACGGTTCCCGAATAACGGATATTTTGTTTGCGCAGGCAAGCGAAGCAAACACAAAACTCCAGTCATTGCACGATGGAATTTCTTGAAATAAAGGTCTATTTTGCTTTAGGAAAGCAGTTCTGTAAAGCTTTACCCAAGTGCTGGGAGTAAACAGATCAAAAACAAGATCGGTCTTTTCAATTTTTTGTTTACCTGTTTCAGGAATAACCGATCGTTTTTTCTCCCTGGTCTGCTGGTTGTAAATAAAAAACTCACAAACCACGACATCTGATTGATCCTTCGTGATGCGGTCAATCATTGTCTTAAAAAAGTCTTCTTTATACCAGTCATCACTGTCTAAGAAAATAATGTACTGTCCTTTTGCATGAGACAATCCCACATTACGGGCACTCCCCGCTCCTTTGTGATCCTGTCGGACTATATGAATGCGGGCGTCTTTTTTCTGATAGGTCTGAAGAATTTGGACGGACTCGTCTGTTGAGCCGTCATCAACCATGATGAGCTCAAAGTCAGAAAACGTCTGATCCAACACGGAATCAAGAAAAGGCGTTAAATAGGCTGAACCGTTGTAAACAGGTGAGACAACCGATAGAAGAACGGATGGGTTATCAGCCTTGTCCATTACAGGATTCCTTTGCGAATTGAAAAAATCTGATCCTAATTATTCCTGAAAAGATCACGTGTGAGGACTTTAGAACTTACATCCTCAAGTTCCGAATCAAACCGATTGGCAATGATAAGGTCACTTTTGTCTTTAAATGCTTTGAGATTCTTTTCAAACACTAAGAAACGAAAAGCCTCTTCGTTTTCATAAGCTGGATCGTACACGATGACGGTTATGCCGGCTGATTGCAGTTCATCGATGATGTCAAAGATAGCAGATGACCGACAATTGTCCGACCCCCGTTTCATGGCCAATTTATATACGCCCACTGTCTTGGGAGAGTGCTTTAGGATTTCCGAAACAACAAAGTGCTTTCGGGTTTTATTGGATGCAATCACAGCAGAGATTAAGTTCTGCGGCACTTTTTTGTAGTTGGCTAGGAGCTGCTTAGTATCTTTAGGCAAACAGTATCCGCCATAGCCAAAAGAAGGATTGCAGTAATGCGTCCCAATTCGGGAATCTAAGCCCACGCCCTCAATAATTTTTTGACTGTCTAGTCCGTTTTCCCACGCATAAGTATCCAGTTCATTAAAGAAAGCCACTCTCATTGCCAAATACGTATTGGCAAATAACTTGATGGCTTCCGCTTCCGTGGGTTTTGTATAAAGAACCGGAACATCCTTTTTAATCGCCCCTTCAATCATTAATTTGGCAAAGGACTGCCCTTTTTCTCGTGAACCGCCGATCACAAATCTTGAAGGATACAAATTGTCGTAAAGTGCCTGCCCCTCTCTTAAAAACTCGGGCACAAAAAGAATGTTCTTGTAACCCTTATTGATTAAATTTTCGGTAAAGCCAACGGGAACGGTAGATTTGATAATGATAGTTGTATCTGGAGAAATCTCGGAAACTTTTTCAATCACGTCCTCAACAGAAGAGGTATCAAAACTGTTGGTTTGGTCGTTATAGTCTGTGGGAGTTGCAATTAAAACGAAGTCTGCGCCTTCAAAAGCCGATTGAAGATTTAGTGTTGCTGACAGATTGAGATTATGGTGTTTGAGGTACTCTTTGATCAAAGGTTCTGCAATAGGGCTTTGTTTTGAATTAATCAGATTGACTTTTTCTTCAACGATATCGACCAGCACAACTTCATTTTTTTGAGCCAAAACGATGGCGTTGCTCAATCCCACATAGCCAATTCCGATGACTGCAATTTTCATGGCAGATTCAATCTCAATGCATTAAAAGTCTTTAAAAATTTGAGTTACTTCTTCCCGCTTTTTTCTTGCCAGGCATCATAATCTGACTGTAAAAGAAGCCACGTAGGCGCTTTTGGTCCTGACAAAGCTTCTGAAATTCTTAAGGCCGTCTCTGTTGTAATAGGAGCTTTTTCCTCAAGGATACGATTAAGAGAAGTCGAAGTGACTCCTAAGCGATGGGCGAAATCTAGTGCGCTGATTCCCAAATACTCCAACTGTTCCGCCAAAATTCCGCCTGGATGCGGAGGATTAAAGATTCTTGCCATTTATGCACACTCTCTTAATCTGAACGACCTTCAAAACAGATTAATTCTATTGAAGTTCACTCACTAAATGTCATCCTCAAGCATCTGTCTGCGATTGCGCACTCTTCTCAATAGACGCACATAAAGAATGATGAGGCCAACCATAGTAATGATCCAGCTTAAAGGATAGACCATCATGAGAGTTTCATAATTCGGTTCCAACGGAAAAACCGTATAGACCCAAATTAAGCGCACAGAACACACCACAACCAACGTAACCATAGCCGGAGGCATCGAGTAACCGTATCCGCGCATGCTGCCTGAGAGCGTATCCATCACCACACTGATGGGCTGCGGCACCAACACCCACAAAATACGAATCATGCCAAGGGCAATGACTTCGTCGCTTGAAGTAAATATGCCCAGCAACTCATGACTGAATATCAAAACTCCAATCGTAAGCAATACGGTCGCGCACATATTAAGGCCCATGGTCACCCACATGACACGCGAGCAGCGATCAAGGTTTCTTGCTCCGTAGTTTTGACTCACAAAAGTCGTGGCTGACAGAGCAAAGGCATTAATAAAGCAATAAACACTGTTTTCAATCGTAAAGGCTGCAACGGACCCTGCCATGGCTTCCGGCCCCAAACTGTTAATGGCCGATTGAATTACTAGGTTTGACAAGGCATACACAGCACCTTGAACACCGGCAGGCAATCCGATACGGACAATACTTTTAAGTGCAACAGCATCTGCTTTTAGTAATTGCGAAACTTCAAGTTTGAGCGGGCCGTCTAAGTGCGTGAGCTTCACAAACAAAATGACGGCTGATAGTAAATTGGCTAGGACTGTTGCCAGGGCAACACCCGCAACACCCCAATCTAAGACCAGCACTGCAAATAAGTTGCCGCCGATATTAAAGAGGCTTGCAACGAGCAATGCCCAAAGGGGCGTTTGCGTATCACCCTGACTGCGAAAAACGGCTGCCAAAAAGTTATAGACCGCGATAAAGGGCATACCTAGTAAGTAAACCCGCAGATAAATCAGTGCATAGTCCCGCACTTCGTTTGGCACATCAAGCCAATCCATGGCGGAATTTGCAAAAAGCTGCCCAACAATGAGCGCAATGATGCCGAAAACAACGGCGGTGACAAAAGAGGTTCTGACGGCTTCGCTCGCCTTTTGGTCGTTTTTCATCCCTAAGGCTCGGGCCACAACTACATTGACACCAATGGATAGACCCATGCAAAAGCTAATGATGAGACCAAAGACCGGCACGTTGTTGCCGACGGCAGCGACTGCCAAGTCTGAGACAAAGCGCCCTAAAACCGCAACGTCCGCTGCGTTATAGAGCTGCTGCAGCAAACCGGTCAAAGCCAAGGGCAAGGCAAAGACGATCATCTTGTCCCAAAGGCTGCCTTCGAGCATGTTGATTTTCTTCGTGGCGCTCATAGTGCATCAACCCAGCTTGTTAAAAGTGTCAGAAGGACTGCGTTAGTTAGCCTTATTGGCTATCAGGACGCATCAGGGCTACACGATTGATTCTACGCTCAATGTAATTAACAAAAATCCACTTAAATCAAGCAATAGATATAGTTTTGAAGCAATTATTTATGGTTTATTGGCAACTTACATAATTGAAAATAAAGTATCTATTAAACATAATGCGGACACTTAAAAAGACAACCAAATGGTTACCACCATAAATAAGGATACTTGGCGCTCAAAATGAATTAAATATGTACTACTTTTAAAAGCCTCATGATAACGTCATCACGATACTCACGAATTTCTTTTGACAAACAGGAAGTTTTTATCAACCAGCCAATTCAGAAGAGAGTCTGCGTTGTTGGAAATGTAAAAAAGAAAGGCTGAAATCTTCCTTTGTCTAAAAAAAGAAGATTCTTTGCGAACGATCTAATTTCTAGTGAAATGTAAGCAACGACAACAATAATTTGAATAAAGGTGATGTTCAGCAAGTTTTAGATACTCAAATCTAATCCACGGCAAAGACCAATGAGAAGAACAATGACACAACGTTTAACGAAACTCATTAACCAAATTTTAAGGTTCCAACTTTTTGTTTTTATTAAAACAATAGTTTCAAAAAAAAATGTTAATAATCATTAGGATAAATAAGAATAACAGTAACTGATATGGGACAGCTGCATAGGCAAAAAGATATATTTCTAGAAGAAAAGCTTTTATCATCTAATACACTCAGAGAAACTACAACAAACCATTCGAGTTGTTTATATCATAGGATAACTTATAAAAGTATTCTCAAACACCCGGAAAGCTATTTCTTAAACATTGTGTTTCTTAAACATTGACGGCTCTTTTGAGATTATGCATACAGAGTTCGAGATTGCCTGATTGTAGCGTTAAGTAGCGCTGTATTAAGCGGAAAATCAAGTTCAAACAACAAACTTCACTAGGTAAATCGTTTTCTGCATCCTTTTGAAGAAGATAAGCATTTAAATCAAAGTTCTGCATATAGGCAATGGGAAAACCAAAGCTAATCTAATGATTGCCCTCCTTGAATATTAAAAGCCATGTAACAGAGACTTCAGGTTCTGAGACTTCTGGGTTCCAATCCAGTTTAATATTCTCTTATTATTTTTAAGAGCTCACTATTAAACATACCCCATTCTAGCCTTCTAGGATTCAATTAAAGGTCTTTAACTCCCTTATTTTTTAAACAAATGCCCAAGTTTGTATGGCGATGAAGGGAGTTTTTCCCTTGCTTAATAAAATCCCAGGTTTCTTTGTAGTTCCCAGGGACACTAAAAGAAGATTCACAGATGAATTTTAAAAATCCTTTTATGTCATCCCTATATCTCTTTGCAAACAGATGAGCATCGATTTCTTTTTCAGTATCAGTACTTATTTGTTTATCGTACAAAACATGATCCAAATTTGAGGACATGTAAAAAACTCTGTAAGGGATTGAAGCAATCTGCTTCGTCACCGACAAGCGGCCTAAATTGTTTCTTTTTTGTCCGTTTCTTTTCTCAATACTAACTTTATTGAAAGTACGAATTTCATCCAAGGAATAAACCGTTCCTGCCAACGATGAAGCTTCGATGACGAAGTCATTGTTGATAAATGCGCCATCTGTGTCCGCAATATGAATAATTCCCAAAAAGTCAGACTTTTTGAAATGATAATTTTTCTGGTATTGCTTAACAAATTTATCAACCTCTTTAATGATATTGTCGGGTGTCACACCTTTTTTCGTCGTTATATCACCATAAGTCACTTGCACAACGACTTTCTCATTCATAAAAACTTTTTCTAAAGCCAGACCAAGCGCTGCTTCATCTGAAGGACCTTCGACAATCACAAAAATAATGCGTTTATCCTCTGATTTAGGCATTCTGATCTACGGCAAAAGCATCCCTCATGGCAAAGGCTATTTCTGCATTACTTGTTGAGTCATAAATATTTTTCTGATCACCGCCAAGTAGGATTTTTCTAAAGTAAAAATCTCTTAAGTTGTTAGTCGTTTTTACTCCTGTCAATCGGGTATAACGATTGGTTGGATCTGTCGTCGTAAATGCAATAAAACTTTTATTAATTGTCTCAAGAGGTCTTAAATTATGGGAGGTAAAAATAAGTTGCCCCTTTCCTTGCTCTGAGATGATCTTCAACAGCTCGCCCAATAAATATTCGAAAATACCGGCATCTAACTCATCAATAGCAACAGTGATACGGGACTGATTGAAAACAGAAATCAGTAATTGAAGTATAGAAATAATTTTTTTAATACCTTCTGACTCACAGTGCAAAGGAATTTCCCTTCCGTTGCGATGGGAGGTCAATTGAACATTTACACCTTTGCTGCCATCGTCCATTAGCTGAGACCCCAGCCGAACAAAACCTATCGTCATCCCTGGAACAATCTGAGTTAAGACAACATTCATTCCTTTAATTACTTTTTCTATAGTGTCAACCCAAATATCTCTAATCAATGTTGGTTTATCCAAATGGAAAGTCACCATGCCGGTCGTATCGTTATGATTGATATGTAACTCCATAAGACCAAAGCTAGGCAAATTCATATCTTTGGTGCTGATGACAAATAGTTGACTACTTGCATACAACTTTAAATACGCTAATAAAGTAATCACATCAATGCTAACGTGATAGATTCGTGCTTTTAAATATTTTTCTGATTGTTTTTGTATCGCATTAAAAAGTTCCTCAGAAAAAACAAATGACTTCGATAGCTTACTTGTTACTCTTTTAGCTACCAATAATTCGGTTTCTATGTTTTTGTCTGAAGTGACCAGTTCATCGTATTTCGTTTTTGGACTAAAAGGTACGCTATCTCCGCTAGTATTGATAACTTCCCGAGTCTTAATGACTGCATTGCCTTTAGAAGAATATTTAAAAATTTCATCAAAAATCTCTATGTGATCTGCCGTACCCTGTTCTATTGAATTGCTGGAAACTGATTTGACTGATCGTACTTTAAAAGAATAGATAACAAGCGATGATCTATGTTCTGTTTGAATCTCAAACTGAAAAGCTAATTCGGCAAATTCTTTTCCTACAGAAATTAAGTCAGTAAAAGTGGCTGGAACCGCAGCCCCAGACATAACTCGTTTGAGTAAACTCAACGCCTCAATCAATGACGTTTTCCCGGATCCATTTTGACCATAAAGTCCCAAAAGACTTGCTTTGGACAAGCCCCTCGGACTGACAAAATCCAGATTTCCTTCTTCAACATTTTTAATGTTTTTTAAAGATACGTTGACCAAACGAATCTCATAGGACGGCAACATTTTTCGATTCCTCTAACGGTCGGCCCAAACTTACATTTCGATATAAAAAATATCTTTTTAGATAATACTATGCTTTCCAGTTTTAATCAATTTTATGAATTTATGTCGTCACGGTCATTTAAATCAAAAGACTTCCCTCAAATTTATCTGCCTGATAACCTATTGCTTTATAAATCTTTTCTCGCTTTAAAAACATTTTTCCCAATCTAAGATCTTGGCAATCACGGTAATCTACCACTCTGGCCTCTGTTTTTTGATTACACAAGCGATGCAGCCGTCCCACATATTGAATTAAAACGGAACGATCAGAAATAGGCATCGTTAAAAAGAGCGTATCAAGTTTTGCTTCATCAAATCCTTCACCAATGAGTTTTCCCGTTGCCAGTAAAACAGCACCTCCCTGCTCTTTTGAAAAAGATTTGAGTTTGGCTATTTCCTTAGCACGTTCCTTGTTTTTCATGGAACCGTACAAAACGGCTAATTGCTTTGCTTCTGAAAGTTCCTGTCGAAGTATCTCCAAATGCTCTCGTCGTTCAGTGATCACTACTGAAAAACGTCCTTCTCGGTAAGCGTTCATGACATCGCTGATAATGAGTGCGTTTCTGTTTTGGTCCAGGGTTAACTCTTTAAAAATGTTTTGAATTCTGATCTTTTTCTGTCCGTCAGAAATTAAAGTGGATTTAAATTGAGTAGGCCTAACACAAAGTCTATGCATAAGCGGTTGACTATGATTTTCTTTTTTGTGATTCACCCGATAACGCACCGGTCCGCATTGCATATAGACAATCGGCTGGTGACCATCCCGACGCCTCGGTGTTGCCGATAACCCCAAAACATATTTGGATGTGTAGTGTTTTAAAATAGACTCATATTGCCTCGCTGCAGCATGGTGGCACTCATCGACAATGATCATTCCGTAACGACTAATTTCTTTTTGCCAGTCTTTTTGGTTAGCCAATGTTTGAACCGTGGCAATATCAACAATACCGCTTGGCTTTACTTTGCCGGATGAAATCGTACCGATTGATTCACGGGGCAAATCCAAAAATATTTCCGCGCTTATACGCCACTGGGTGGCGAGCTCCTTACGGTTGGTAATAATCAAAGTAGAGACGCCTCTTTGGGCTAAGGCATACAACCCGATAACGGTCTTACCGAAACCTGTAGAGGCGCATAAAACTCCTGTCTCATTTTTTAACAGTTGGTTTGCAACCAAGCGTTGCTTGGGTCTGAGCGTACCCTGAAACTTCACATCTAAACGAGTGCCGAGACTGCGTTTATCAAGAAGTTCATAAGTGATGTGATAGTCATTGAAGAGACCAATGATTTTATCTGTGAGTCCTCTGGGTACAAAAAGATAGTTCCCCTTTTCTTCATAGCACGTGATAAAGCGTGGAATATTCCTTGTTGAAAAACGTTTAGCCTGACGCTCGAAAAAGACCGGATTGGGAAAGGATGCTAAACGGCAAAGCGCTGACTTTAATTTAGGAGACAGTTCTCGTTTATCAAAATAAAGACCGTTGGCTTGAATAATCGTCAAAGCTTGAGTTTGAGATTCGGCGATACGCTTCCACTGATCATTATCCGTTTCCGGTTCCCAGGGCTTGATTTCAAAAGGCTGACTCTCTTTTAACTGATCAAGAGGTGATGTTTGATTGCTGAAATGTTTTTCTATCCCGGTTAATTCCTCAATGACTCGATGGATATCCGGGATTGAGATTTTTTGAACAGTAGCCAAATACTGCCACTGATCATAAAAGGGGCGAAACTGACGATCTACAAAGACACTGTTGCCTTGATAGCGGGGTTGTCTTTGCAAAGGCAGAGCGATGAGGTTACCGAAACCGCCTTCCGGCAACGTATCTTGGTTGGGAATGAGACGATCAAACGAAGCCAATGTCACACTTGAATGTTCTGCCATCGTGGCTTCAAGCAAAAGCGATGCCATTTTTCGGGCAACGGAAGCCTTCACAAAATCTTTAAAAAAGAACCAAACGTGTGCTCCATTACCGGAGCGGCTTCTTTCCAAATAGGCTGGTAAATGATACCGGTCACAAACTGATAAGAAACTCAGTGACTCCGTTTGGTAATTATCAGAATCAAAGTCCACCACTAGGAGCTTACAGGTGTCATCCGGCATCAAAGGATAAAGCCCTGCAACAAAGGGCCGACCCTTTTCGTCTTGACCTTGCAGGTGCATTTTGATGGCTCTTAAATCGAACTGATCGAAGACTCGATTGGGGCAATCCGAACAACGAATTCTTCCCCTTTGACACAAAGCTACATTGTCTACATTAACACAGGCCGGTGTATAGCCGATTTTGTTGTATTTCTTTGACTGAAAACCTCTTGCGTAAACATCACGCCTGCCGACAAAAAGATCATTAAAGAGTTGAAGTTTTTCTAGGGTAGAAAAGGAACTTGGAACCTCGCTTTGGGACTGAGCAGCTTTTAATTCATAGAGTTGCTGCAAAAGAAGCTTCTTTTTCTGGTCGATTGAGCGAAGTTCGGCTTCGATTATTCGGATTTTTTCGGTGAGTGACATAGGGCACCGTTATGGGAGGGTATCGCTTTTTAAGGTACTGAAAAATTAAACATCTCGTAAATTTTGTCTTTCATTTTTTGTCTTTCATTTTTCAGTCAGATCTCTACAAACACCTAGGATAGTCTTGTAGAGTGATATTTCCACACACGCTCTGACTCTCATCTTTCAAAACGCTTAAAAACTTAGTGTCAAAATACGTAATCAAATTCACTCCTAGATTAGAAATGATTTTTTGATATCTGTTCTCTTATCCTTCTAGAAGCTAGTTCAATCAAACACTTGGAATTGAAAATCGAACGTAAGTAGTAATCAACTTCACTACGAATTGTTTTAGCAGTAGACGTCATATCGTGTAATACTGAATTATTAATATTAATCACAGATTTTTCTACCTCATTTATTTTCTCGTAAATTTCTGCAAACATGATCAAAGACGTAGCATCAGCATTTAATTCAATAAGCTGTTGCAAACTAAATTCATATTGACGTTTTAGTACTAACTTTCTTTGTTCACTAAATTCCCTCATCATTAAGGGCAAACGCGCATAAATTGATCCTAAATATTTAACATCATCAACAGGTTGAATCTCTGACTTTAATTGTATCTTTCGATTATTCTCATGCTTCAAGATTGAAACTGTAATTGATTCAGCTATATCACAAAAAGTTAAAACCGCACGTCTTTTAATTTTTTCCTGCTCAAGAATATTTTTTTTATGTTCATAATTAACAAGCTGAAAACCGCTAAAAATAGCTATTAAAGTCCCAATCGCTTGAACCCAATTTGCAGTATCAGACACTGAAAAATTGAAAAAATTTCCCAAAAATGATATTGAGAAAAAGAAAACTGAAACAATGCATGCGAACCTTATAAGAATATATTTCATTTTTCCCTTCACTGGGGCTATCTTGTTGACATATCCAAAAGTCTTCTATCTACACCATTATCCGGTAGTAACGCGATAATTTGCTCAAATGAAAACGCCAAAGTAATATCGCCCCCCTAAATTAAACCGCCTCCAGAAAAGCGACAATTGCATACTGGATTTCCTACAGAAAACATTCACCAAATAGTCTTAGCTGTTTTTAAAACCGAAGAGTATGCTTTGCAACAATAATTTCTGTAACTTTTTGGTTAAATAACAAATTTAGTTTCTTATTTAGTCCATGTAAACCTAACTACTTCGACTTTCGTAAACCTTGCACTTTTTGGGTTTCGACAACCAGT
>ENA-UESP01000697-UESP01000697.1-human-gut-metagenome-genome-assembly--contig:-NODE-697-length-27077-cov-20.234185_pt1 | contig 27077 bp, 25 predicted proteins | sample MGYA00243003_ERZ508004 | MGnify/ENA primary metagenome ERZ508004 (study PRJEB26167, sample SAMN06115443) | human gut metagenome | host: Homo sapiens | place: China:Henan | collected 2015-07-29...
CGTACAGCATATGCGGGAGGCGGCGGCATCATGCAAAAACGGGACTGCTGGAAAGCAGTCCCGTTTCGTTTTTCTGATTCACTTTCCAGTGGCAGGCGTCTGGCGATAGATGCCCAGACTGTTGTCCGGCATTGGCATCTCCACCCGGGAGGCGCGGTCGTTCACGGCCACCATCATCGCGGCCATTGCGGCCAGCACCACGGCAATGATGAGCCACTTTACAAAATTCGGCAGTTTTTTCATTTGTTACATCCTCAGTTGGTTTTCGGTCGGCAGAGGGTGCGGGCGTGGGCCAGCAGTTCCGCCGCCTCCGGCCCGGAAAGCTGTTTCACCCACGCCGGGCGCTCTGCTGCGCCCGGGCCGATGCTGCCAGCTTCCGCAAAGCTGGCAAGGCCGGTATCAGTGCGGTCATTCCATGCGATAAACCCTTCCGGCGCGATGTGGGCGCCGAGACGGCAGTCCAGCACCGCCGTCTTGCCCTCGGGACGCCACGGACGCCCCAGATAGACGCTGCCCGGCGGGCAATCGGAGACGAAATCGCAGCTCCAGAACACAAAGCCCAGTCCATCGGCTTTGCCCGAAGGAGCTGTGACATAGCTGTGAGGGATGTGGTTGTCCACCGTGCGGATGACACAGTTTTCGAAGAGGGCGTCGCCGCCGCCGAAGATGAAATCAATGTCGCCTGCGATCTCACAGTCGGTGTAGTACTGGGCGGTCGGTTTGCGGGGCGCAAGACCGCGCGGGCCGAGAAAGCCGTCCTTCTCCCGCTCCTTTTCGGGCAGCGGGGCGCAGAAGAGCGTGTCCTGACTGCCCAGCAGCTTGACCCGGCGGAACACCGCCCGGGTGCTGTCCACATAGGCTGCGACGGCCTGCCCGGCTTTCGCGCCCGGGCCGGCGTCGTTTTCGATCGTCATGTCCTCCACGCAGAGCGTTTCGCCGCTGAAAAAGGCGGTGTAGCTGCGGAAGGTATGGGTGGGCCGCCCGTCCTTGTGAGGTAGCTTGCCGCCGTCGCCCCACACGAGTTTTGTCTTATCTGCACCCGCCCCCCGCAGGGTGATGCAGCGCTTTTCGCAGACCAGCTTTTCCCGGTAAATGCCGGGGCCGACCTGCACCAGTGCTTCCTCCTCGTAGGGTACAGCCAGCACCGCCTCCGCGATGGACGCGAAGTCGCCGCTGCCGTCCTGTGCAACTGTAACTGTCAGCATATATTTTTCTCCTATGATCGTTCCAGATACTGACAAGTATACCCTCTCGCCGCCCAAAAAGCAACTCAGCTGTTTTCGAGCCGGAGAACAGCGGCGGTAATGTCGTCGGGACGGCCCCGCTGGACGGCGCGGGCGCGGGCGGCTTCCACCAGCTTTTTCGCCAGAACGTCGGGCTGTTCTGCCTTGGCAGCGGAGAGTTCCAGCTGCTGCATCACCCAGCCGGGGCCGTCCACTAAGAGGCCGTCCGACACCAGCACCACATAGTCCCCCGCCGCCAGATGCACCACCCGGCTCTGCCCGCTGACGCCGCCGAGGATGCCCATGGGCAGGCTGGCTTCGCCCACAGCCCGAGCCTTGCCCCCATGCACGAGGAAGCCCGGGGCCGCACCGGCCTTGAAGAGCCGGGCTGTGCCGGTATAGAGGTCTACGCTCACGAGGTCGAGGGTCGCGCCGCTCTCCTCGTCGCTCTTGAGGGCCAGCGCCACATTCACGAGCCGGGCCGCAAGCTCTGCGGTAAAGCCCGCTTTGAGCAGGCGTGCCGTCAGCTCTGCGGCAAGGTTGCCGTCTACTGCCGCCGGACGTCCGGTTCCCATGCCGTCGCAGAGTATCATCTGGGCCGCTGCCGCACTGCAGAACTGCTGGACCGCGTCGCCGGAGATCTCGCCCCGCGCCGCCGCGCCCGCCGTCCCGAATACGGCCCGGAGCAGCGGCTTTTCGGCAAAGAGCAGGGTGGTCATCCCCTTGCAGGAGAGTACCTGCGGCGGCTCAAGGCTGCGGCGGCAGATGCGCCCCACCTCCCCGGCCAGAGCGGACAGCTCTTTTTCATTGAAGCGGGTGCGGGGCAGCGTCACCGCCGCCCGGGTGCGGCCCAGATCGTCCAGCGTCACAGCACATTCCAGCGGCGGCGTCCCCAGCTGAGCGAACAGCGCCGACACCCGGCCAGACTTGTAGGGCTCCGGGCTTCCGGGACGGCCCAGCTGTTCGCTGAGGACGCCCAGTGCATCGGCCACGGCGCTGTACTGCTCCGTGAGGGCCGTCCGCATGGCCTCGGAGTGGACGCGGGCCTCCCGGCGGCTGCGGTAGAGTGCAAACGCCTTGTCTCCCGCCGCGCAGAGCGCCGCCGGGTGGATGCACCGCGCCAGCTGACCGGGCAGAAGTGCCGCTTCCAGATGGCCTTTTTCTTCCAGAATGGGGCGCAGGGCCTCCATTCCTTCCAGCGTGGAGGCGTGTTCCTGCTTCCAGCAGACTTCCCGCCGCCCGCAGTTGGCGCAAAGGCCGTCGTGGATGTTGTCGATGACCCAGCGGAACCCCTCGCACCGGCGTGGAAAAGCGTCGTACACCTCGTTCACCGTCTCCGCCAGCGAGGAGAGGCTTTCGGCCACTGCTTCCAGCCGGGTCGCGGCGGCAGAGAGGCGCGGCCGCTGGTCGCCGGGCGGGTCGTCCTCTTTGAGAGCGGGCATCAGCCAGCCCGCGGGCAGCAGGGCGCAGAGCCCCGCACCCGCCCCGGCGCTGAGCAGAAAGCTGAATGCCCCCGCCAGCGGCTGGACGCAGAGCACCCCCGCCACACAGCCGCCCGCATAGGCCGCAAGCCCCTCCACCCGTCGCGCCGGGGCAAGCACTGCCGCAGCGGCACACCCACAGGCAAGCCCGGCGGCGGCAGGCGCAAGGGCAGGGTCTGACGCGGCCAGAGCCGCACCCGTCACCCCGCTGAAAGCCAATGCCTCCAGCGGCAGGCCCTTGCAGCAGAGGGCCAGCTCTGCCGCCGCACAGGCCATCACCCCGGGCAGGAAGAAGCCAAAGCTCATCCCGCCCAGTGCGGCGGCCACAGCGGCAGACAAGATCAGGCTGCCCATGCCCGGTTTTTCGGGCGGGAAGCGCCGCAGGCCGTATCCCGCCGCCGCTGCCAGCAGGGCGTCGCCGCCGCAGAACAGGATGGTCTGAACGCCGTTTTCCTCCCCCGCCGCGAAGCAGACTGCGCTTCCCACCAGTGTGCCGCAGCCAGCCGCCACCGCCGGGACGGATCGGCCGGGCCAGAGCCATCGTGCCGCCACCGCCGCGCCCAGCGCGCAGAGCAGGCAGACGCTCTCCACGGTCAGCGTTCCGAAACTCCGGGCCAGCACCCCCAGTGCGGCCCCGGCAGCTCCCACAGCGAAGCAGTCCTCCGCAAAACCCAGCGTCAGCCCCAGCCCGAAAGGCATCAGCGCACCGTACAGCACGGCCCAGCCTCCGGCCAGCCCCAGCAGGAACGCGCTCCCCTGCCGCAGGGCAGGCCGCACTGCCGCCCGCGCCCGGAGCGCACCGTTCACCCGCTTTTTCCCGTCTGTGAGTTGTATCGTCCGAAAAGACACTTGCATGAAAAAATCCCCGCTTTCCGGCGGGGATCTTTTGCAATATCACGCTGTGCTGTTCTGTTTCCCGCGCCTTCTGCGTATACTGTAGCGCAGGGCGCGCGCAGTTTTTGGCGGGGTGATGGAATAGGATAAAATCTCAGCAGAAGTAGTGCGCTTCGCCAAAAAGCGGCTCAGCCATTCAGCTTCTCGATAGCGGCCTTCACCCGCTCGAGGGTCGTTTCACGGCCCATCATGCAGGCGAGGTCGGTGCCGCCGCCGGGGGTGCGCTGCTTGCCGGAGAGGGCAATGCCCAGCGGGTAGAGCAGCCAGCCATTCTTCTTGCCCAGCTCCTCGGCCTTGGCCTTGCAGGCGTCGAAGACGGTGTCACGGTCATTGAAGTCCAGCGCCTCGTCGCTCAGCACGGGCAGCAGGGCTTCCAGCGCCTCCTTTGCGGACTCCGGGGTGGTCTTCTGCTTCTTGTTGGCGTAGAGGCTCACGTCATACTCGGGCATGGCGTCGAAGAAGTCCAGCTGCTCGGGGATCTCGCCCAGGACCTCGCAGCGGGGCTGCAGGTTTGCACAGAGCAGTTTCTTGTTGATGGGGGTATGGACGGCGCTGTCGATCCAGGGCTCAGCCTTGGCGAGGAACTCCTCGGGGGACAGGCGGCGGATATACTCGGCGTTGATGGCCCGCAGCTTGAGGGGGTCAAAGATGGCGGGAGACTTGGAGATGCCGTCCGGCGTCCAGATCTTGACCAGATCAGCCAGCGAGAAGATCTCCTGCTCGGCGTACTCGCCCTTGGGGCTCCAGCCCAGCAGGCAGATGTAGTTCAGGATAGCCTCGGTCAGGTAGCCCTTTGCGACGAGATCCTGATAGCTGGCGTCGCCGTTGCGCTTGGACAGCTTGTTCTGAGCGTCCTTCATGACCGGCGGGCAGTGGATGTAGTTGGGGATGTTCCAGCCGAAAGCCTGGTACAGCAGATTATACTTCGGGGTGGAGGACAGATACTCGCTGCCGCGGATGACGTGGGTGATGCCCATGAGGTGGTCGTCCACGACATTTGCGAAGTTGTAGGTGGGCATACCGTCGGTCTTGATGAGGATCTGGTCGTCCATCTCGCTGTTGTTGACCTCGATGTGGCCGTAGACCATATCGTCGAAGCCGGTCACGCCCTCGCGGGGGATCTTCTGGCGGATGACGTAAGGCTCACCGGCGGCGAGGCGCTTTTCCACCTCTTCCCTGGGCAGGTCGCGGCAGCAGCCATCGTAGTGGGTCATCTCACCGTGGGCGCGCTGCTCGGCGTGGAGGGCTTCCAGACGCTCCTCGGTGCAGAAGCAGTAATAGGCCTTGCCCTCAGCCACCAGCTGCTCGGCATACTGCTTGAACATCCCCATGCGCTCGCTCTGGACGTAGGGGCCGACGGGGCCGCCGATGTCCGGGCCTTCGTCCCACAGCAGGCCGGTCTCCCGCAGGGTGTTGTAGATGACATCCACAGCGCCCTCCACGTAGCGGCCCTGGTCGGTGTCCTCGATGCGGAGGATGAAGGTGCCGTCATCGTGCTTGGCCATCAGGTAGGTGTACAGGGCCGTGCGCAGGTTGCCAACGTGCATATAACCCGTAGGCGAGGGAGCAAAACGGGTGCGGATATTATTGTTCGGCATAATGATTTCTCCTTTTAATCTATCATAGGTTTTAATCTATCATAGGCAAATGAATTGCAAATATCTCTGCCTAAGTTTACCCTCTCCGGCCCTGTTTGTCAACGGAGACAGCAAAGAGGAGCGGCCTTGGCCGCCACTCTTTGCTTCTTTGAGAAGTTTTTGTCGAATCTGCCCGTTTAGATTGACGAATGACTCAACTTTTTGTATACTGAACAGGAACAAGTTGACAGAATTTTCCTGTTTTTCCTGCACGGGAACATTTTTTGCGTTGTGTCGGCGTAAAAGACGCTCATTCTGCCATCTTTCCGGACACACTGAAAAGGAGAAATGAATATGAAAACAACTGGCATCGTTCGGGGCATCGATTCTCTGGGCCGCATCGTCCTCCCCAAGGAGCTGCGCACCACTATGCACATCGACAAGGACTCGAAGCTCGAGATCTTCGTGGAGGGCGATCAGATCATCCTCAAAAAGCACCGTCCCGCCGGCAGCTGCGATTTCTGCGGTGAGCTGGCGGCTGACATGGCCCAGTATGAGGGTTACTGCATCTGCCCCGCCTGCCGGGCCAAGATCGCTGCGCTGTAATGCGCTGTAAACGGAAAAGGAGAATCACATGAGTCAGATGATCGACTTCACCCTGCCCTCCTGCGTACCGGGCCGGACGCTCCATGCATTCCGCTGTGTGCCGGAGGGTGAGGTGCGGGCCATCCTGCAGCTCTCCCACGGCATGGTGGAGTTCATCGACCGGTACAAGCCTCTGGCCGAGTATCTGGCCGCCCGGGGCATCCTCGTCACCGGCCACGACCATCTGGGCCACGGCGGCTCCATCCGCACCAGGGCGGATTACGGCTATTTCGCCCAGCCCGACGGCAACCGCGCCGTTCTCGACGACCTCCACGCTGTCACTGCGCTGACGAAGCAGCTCTATCCCGGTGTCCCCTATTTTCTGCTGGGCCACAGCATGGGCTCGTTCTACGCCCGGCAGTACCTTTGCGAGTGGGGCGGTGAGCTTGACGGAGCCATCATCATGGGTACCGGCTTCCAGCCCAAAGCGCTGGTCGCCACGGCTCGGGCGCTCTGCCGGGTGCTGGCCGTCTTTTTCGGCTGGGAGCACCGCAGCAAGCTGGTGGCGAACCTCTCCTTCCTCGGCTACAACAGGGGCCTCGAGGGCCGCACGCCTCAGGACTGGCTCAACCGTGACCAGGCCGAAGTGGACAAGTACCGCGCCGACGAGCGCTGCATGTTCACCTTCACCCTGAACGCCTACTACAGCATGTTCACAGGCATCCTGCGGCTGTACGACCCCGCCGTTCTGGCCGGGGTGCCGAAGGACCTGCCCCTGCTCTTCCTCGCCGGTGACGCCGACCCTGTGGGCGAGCGCACCGCCGGAGTCCGGCGGGCCATCCAGAGCCTCCGGGACGCCGGTGTCGGGAACATCGAGTCGAAATTCTACCCCGGCGCCCGCCACGAGCTGCTGGTGGAGACGAACAAAGCCGAAGTGTTTGCGGACATCGCGGACTGGCTCGAAAAACAACTGCATCCTTGAATCCAAAGCTCCTTCATCGGCCTGACGATGTGGGGGCTTTTTCTTCTGGAATATGGAAAAGCGCCCCGCCGGGCGGCTTTCGAGCCATCCAGCGGGACACTTCTCTGTCTTATTTATGTACGACGAGGCAAATCTTCCAGGTCTTGAACCTTCGTCTTCACATTGACACCCTTATAGTTCAGTACCCCCATCAACTTCTTAGGGGCTGCATCGCTTCCTCCAATCACTGTTGTGTGGAGGTCAACAGTGACCTTTTCCTCTCCAACGGTGACCTTAGTAGCGTCGGCCAGAGAATCTGCGCGGGCAATGCCCATCTGCTCCGGCTTCTTGCCATCCACTTCGATCCAAAGGCTGTCTTTGTCCAGCTCCAGCGTGTATCCCTCCGCAGCCGTTATCTCTGCATTGCAGTCAACGAACCACTGATCAGAATCATTATGCACGGTGCCTACTTTATTGAAGGTTCTGTAGCACTTCGTAAATTTGATCGTGCCGATGCTCGTTCTGCCCTCTTCGTTGAAATCAATGATTTTTGATGTTGTGACAACGTGGCTGCTGTCGCATCCGCTCAGTGCTCCCGTCATGCCCACGGCAAACACTGCCGCGCCGGAAAGCCGCAAAAAGTCTCTTCTGCTCAGATTTTTCATGTTGATATTCCTCCTGTTTTTTATTTTCCGCAAGTGCCCGGACACCCACCGGGCAATTTTATTGTAGCCTTTGCATCTGGCAGAAGTCAATTCTTTTCACAATTCTTGGAGCTTTGACGAAGAATGTCGTTTTCTTCTGCACAGAATCACGAAAAAACACACTGATGCAAAAAGCGCCCCGCCGGGCGGCTGAAGAAGCCATCGGCGGGGCGCTGTTGTTTTCTGCTCTTATTTTTGGGCGAGGATTCCATCCACGACAGCCACAAGGGCCTTGCCCCGGCGGCCCAGAATTTTAGGCAGCAGGATGCGGGCCATGGCCCAGACACCGGAGAAGTTGTACAGGATGATAAGGGCGGTGATGATGCCCGTCCAGAGGCCGTACAGCGGCGTATCGGCCAGCAGCACGAAAGCCTCGAACACCAGCGCGGCGGCGTTGACGAGAACACGGCCCGGGTGGACGCGCATCCCGATCATGCCGTGGGCGTCCATGGCGCGGAGAGTGAACACCAGCCCAAGGCCGAGGAAGGACGCATAGGTCGCACCCACAGGACCCCACCACTTGATGAAGAAGTAGTTCATAAGGCAGTTGCTGATGGCACCGGCCATCATGGTGACCATGCTGCGCTGGGACTTCTTATTCACGACATAGACGCTGTTCATGAACTGATTGAAGCAGCTGCAGGTAGACGCCAGCACGAGGAACGGCACGAAGTGCCATGCGTAATAGTAGTTGGACTTCATGACGTGCATGACCGGGCGGCAGAGCCAGATGATGCCCGCTGCACAGCAGAACAGCACGCTGGAATAGGTGCGGAAGATCTGGGTAAAGAACTTGGCTCTCCCCTCTTCCTCGGTGACAGCCGACAGCTGCCATGCATCGTAGAAGATAAGGCCCAGCGTCGTGAGGATGGTGGGCAGGAAGTAGCCGGTGGAGAGCAGGCCGCTCCATGCGTCGCCGCTGTGGCCGTCGAGGCCGTCGCACATCTCACGCACAAAGAACAAATCGGAGGCGTTGATGATCCAGAAGCTTATCTGGGCCGGTATCATGGGCAGCGAGAAGTGGAGCATCTGCTTCCAGAGGGTCTTGTTGATGCCCTTCAGCTCGATGAAATCCCAGAGTTTGCCGGTGAACATCAGGAAGAGCACGCTCACGAGGTCGCCGCTGATGATGGCCAGCAGATAGCCGTTGGCACCCCACTTGAAGCCCACCAGATAGAGCACATAAAACGCCATGGTCGCCACGGTGCAGAGCACACCGTCCACGGCCACCAGCTTGTTCCACTGGCGGCTGCGCACGAACTGGGTGCAGAGGGTGCGCAGGCAGCTCATCAGGACGTAAATATAAATGAGCAGGCCGTACTGGGCCATATCGGGCAAAAACTGCGCCACCGGCCAGCAGAGCACGAGGATGCCGAAGCCGCCGAGGATGGTGAGCAGGCCGTTGGTGAACACCTGCTTTTCGCTGTTGCCCTTATCGAGGCCGAAGCGGATGATGGCGTTGGACATGCCCATCGACACAAAGGGGATGAGCAGATTGGCGTACTGGCTCAGGATCTTCGACAGGCCGAGGTCGGAGATCTCGGCCATCGCGTAGGTCAGGAAGGGCTGGACGATGAGCGTCAGCAGCTTGGACGAAAAGCTGCTGATGGCGAAGATGATGGTATTGCCGGCGAGCTTCGAATATTTATCGCCGCCGGAGGTCTTTTCGCTTTCCAAAAGATTTTCTCCTCTATTTTTTACTGGCTTGCCCTCTCAGTCAGACCCTTTCGGGTCTGCCAGCTCCCCCAAAGGGGGAGCCTTTTTGCCTCTCCCTTTGGGAGAGGTGTCACCGAAGGTGACGGAGAGGGCAAGGCCGTTATCCTTTTAATAAGTCTCTTCGGGCTTTCCAGTCCGGCATCAGCTTTGCCACTTCGGCCCAGAAAGCCGGGCTGTGGTTGGGCTGCAAAAAGTGGCAGTACTCATGCACTACCACATAGATCTGTGCCGCCTCGGGCATATTGTAGAGCTGGAGCGCGAAGGTGATCTGGCGCTTCGCCATGTGGCAGACGCCCCAGCGGCTGGTCATGCTGCGCACTTTGATGGTGGGCTTCTGCCCGCCCAGCACCCCGGCAAAGGCCGGGTAGACCTTGTCGCTCATGGCCGTGAAGTGGGCCAGGGCGGCCGCCTTGTCGGGCAGCTCCTCCTGCCGCTTTTCGCGGGCAGCCTGCCGGGCCTGCGCGGCCCGTATCCACTCTGCCTCGGCAATGACGTAGGCGTCAGCGGCTTCCAGCGTCGTGCGCAGGGGGATGCTGAGGGCCACGGTGCCGTCCCGCCGGACGTGGAGGTTGAGCCGCTTGACCCGCCCCCGCGTCAGCTCATAGGGGATGCCCCCGGCCACTCGCAGCATCACGCGCTCTTTTTGCATCTGCGCAGCTCCGCAAAGGGCAACTGAGACAGCACGACGGCGGCGAAGATGAGGGCGCAGCCTGTGCTCTCCCGCATCGAAAGGTTCTGACCCAGCAGCAGCCAGCCGCCCAGCGCACTGAATACGCTTTCCAGGCACATGATAAGGCTGGCGATGGCGGGGTTCAGCTCTTTCTGGCCCAGGATCTGAAGCGTATAGCCTGCGCCGCTGGACATGACGCCGCAGTAGACCACCGGCAGAAGGTTTGCGCCGTACTCCGCCAGCGTGGGCGTCTCGAAGATCAGCGCCGCCGCAGAGCTCTCCACAGCCACCACGATGAACTGGATGAGGCTCAGCCGCACACCGTCCACAAGCGGCGAAAAGTGGTCGATGGACATGATCTGGAAGCTGAACAGCACGGCGCAGCTGAGAAGTATCCAGTCGCTGGTCTCAATGCCGCCGAAGCCGTTCTTCATGCAGAGCATATACAGGCCCGCCACGGCGATGACCATGCTGACCCAGAGCTGAGCGCTGCCCTTCCGGCCCAGAAAGAGGCCGAACACCGGCACCAGCACGACGTACATGGCCGTCAGGAACGCGGCCTTGGCCGTGGACGGGTTGATGGTGATGCCGATCTGCTGAGCCGCTGAGGCCGCGAACAGGAAGGTGCCGCAGACGAGGCCCGCCGCCAGCAGGGTCTTGCGCTCCGACTTCTCCTTCGGCCAGCCGTAGGGCTGGCCCTGTTTTTTGCGCACGGCGTCGAAAGCGAACACGGTGGGGATCAGCACGAGGACAGCCAGCCAGCTGCGCCCTGCGAGGAAGGAATAGGCCCCCATGCCGGAGCCTGCGCTCTGGGCTACGAAAGCCGTACCCCAGATAAAGGCACAGAGCATCAGCATGAGCGAATGTCTGGTCTGTGTCTTCATCCTGCGATGCCCTCCACCTTGAGTCCGCCGTAGAGGTAGTAGCGGCTGGAATCGTAGGAGATGGTCAGGCGGTAGCTGGCCGCCGGGTCCAGCCCGGAGATGACGCAGCGGTAGTTCTGACCATCGGTCTTGATATAATAGGTGCTTCCGTTGACGTACTGTGCGCCGCCGGCCACCTTCTGCCAGACGGACACCTTGTACCGCTGGGTACCCTCGGCGGTGCCGTAGCCGGTGATGGTCAGGCTGCCGCCCGGGACGGTGAAGTAATCGGTCTGGCGGCTCCAGATGCCGTTGAACACGAGGTTCAGGCTCCCGTTCACCGCCGCCGAGGCATACTTGGCCGAGGCGTCAGCAATGCCCTCGATGTTCAGCGGGTCGCTGGTCGGTTCGGCCCAGCGGGTGCTGTCCTCTTCCTGCACCTCGTTGTCCGCGCTGTTCTTCATGTCCAGCACAGTCTTGACGCCGGACGCAGCCACAAGCAGCACCAGCACCGCCACGACGAGCAGGGCGATTCGCTTTATCTTTTTCATGATCTTTTATCCTCAAATTTTGTTTTAACACGAGGTTTTACACGATTCTTAAAAGTTATTTTTGCAAGCAGGGTGCGCCGAATGACGAGGATTTTTGTCGGCAGACAAGGCGGTTTTCCGAAGCAATCCTAGGCGGATTGCGAGGAAAAGCAACGCAGTATGCAGGCAAAAAGACCGCTCAGGCGGTGTGCAGCGCTTACGAAAATAGCTTTTAATAGTATACCGCATTTTATGCTCCCATACAAGAGTTCAGGCTGTAGTCAGAGCGGCCAGCGCCGCACGTTCGGCGTCGGCAAGCTCCGGCTGAGCCGACCGGAACAGCGAATCGTACCGGTAGAGCGCCCAGCCGCCTGCACCGAGGCTGTGCAGACGTTCCACCTGCCGGGCAAGAGCGCTGCCCGTACACCACTGGCTCCGGCTGTCCTCGTTGGCACCGCCGTCCCCCTCGCCGATGCGATAGGCCCCCAGCCCGAAGTAGAGGGCCGTGGATGCCGCCCTGGGCATGGCCAGCCACTCCGGCACGATGTTCTCGAAGGCGAAGCGGGTGCTGCCCGACTGGAGGGTATAGCCGCAGCCCCAGTATATCTGCGGGCAGAGGTAGTCCACCACGGCGTTTTCGCCCTCGGCGGCCAGCCATGCTTTCACGTCGCTGTACTGCTGGCCGAGGTCGTTGTCGGGGTTGCCCTGCGGGCTGACGCCGAAGCGGAGGGTAGCGTCGGCGGCTTTGACGGCATCGTGGGCCGCTTTCACCAGCGCGGTGACGTTCTGCCGCCGCCATGCGGCCAGATCCCCCGCGCCGCTGGCGGCGAACTGGGCCGCGTCCAGCGCGGCATCTGTCGTGGGGTAAAAATAGTCGTCGAAGTGGATGCCGTCCACAGCGTAGTTCTGCACCAGCTCGGCCACGCCCTGCACCACATAGTCTGCAGCTTCCGGGATAGCCGGGTTCAGGTACAGCCCCTCACCCACGGCGCAGACCCATTCGGGATGTACATTGGCAAGGTTATTTTCCGCCAGTGCGGGCGGCATCTTCGCCGAGGAGCGGAGGCGGTAGGGGTTCACCCACGCTTCCAGCGAAAGGCCTCGGCTGTGTGCTTCGGTGATGAGGACGTCCAGCGGGTCGAAGCCGGGGTCCTGCCCCTGTACGCCGGTGCAGAGATGGCTCCACGGGAAGAGGTTGCTCCTGTAAAGAGCATCCCCGAAAGGCCGCACCTGCGCGATGACGGTGTTCAGCCCGATGGACAAACAGTTGTCCATCAGCTCCGCCGCACCGGCACGGAAGGCTTCTTCGGACGAAAAGTCCATCCCGGCCCATTCCAGATAGCTCACCCAGACGGCCCGCCATTCACCCGAGGGCAGGGCGGCGTTGGGCTCTGCTTCGTCCGTCGGCGGCACCGACGACGCCGAGGCGGTCTGTCCCCGGCCCAGCAGCACCGCTGCCCCGGCCAGCGCGGCACAGCCGGCCCCGGCCAGGAACGCCCGCCGCCCGAACCGGCCCCGCCGGGCGCGGCGTCTTCTCCGCCGCTGGGTCATGCGTCCTCCTGCATCTTATAAAGACTCAGTGCCGCCCAGCCCCGGGCGCAGGCCAGCAGCACCCAGAGCAGGTTCGTCCAGAAGCCCAGCGCGGCCATGCCGCCGTATTTCGCCATCAGCAGGAAGAACAGGTGGAGCGCTTCGGCGGCACCCACCAGCTGCAGCTGGCGCTGGATGGCCATGCCGCGCTTGTACTCGGTGCTGAGCAGCAGCGGCCAGGCCAGCGCCGAGCAGAGGTAGCCCGCCCAGCCGTTGACCATGTAGCTCACCATCAGCAGCACGAACACGCCGGTGAAGTTGCGTTTTTCCCAGCTTGCCGAGCCTTTTTCCGCCGCGAGGAAAAGGGCCGCGATGCCCGCCGCGGCGAATGCGATCTGCTCGATGAGGCCGAAGCTGGTGCCGCTCAGGACGGCAAAACCGTTGAGCATGGAGGCCGCTGCGGAAGCCAGCAGCAGGAAATACCAGGTCTTTCGCGTGAATTTGAGTTTCATATCGTCCCTCCCGCCCGCAGAAAGGGCGCAGGCTCCCCATCAGTTTTGGAATTTTTCAAATATTATAACACATTTTGGGGCGTGTTGTGTTACAATAAGGAAAACTCGACACAAATTCCATCGGGAGGCGCACATGAACGCTGTTTTTTCCATCCTTCTTCTCGCGGCCATTCTGGGCTTTATCGTATTTCTGCTGTCTAAGAAAGACCAGAACCGCCGCAGCCAGTACGGCCCCAGCGGCCTGTCCGAGTTCCGCACCGACCTGCCGCTGGACGACTGCTTCGACCGGCTGGACCAGCACAGCCCGGACGATGTTTTCGCCTACGAGTGCCGCCGGGAGAACGACGGCGGCTTCACCCTCCACCTGACGCTCCATCAGCCCACCCAGCAGCCGCTGGACACCCTCTACACCCTCCGGTTCGACCCGGGCCGCCAGACCATCGTGACCCTCATCTTCATCCGGGAAGCTTTTGGCTACAAAGAGCCGCTGTTCCAGCCCGCGATGCTGGACGAGTTCATGCTGCGCAAGTTCAACGCCCGCCGCACAAAATAATTCCGGCAAAGGGATTTGCTTTTTTCTGATTTTTTGGTATACTTATAGTTAGTCCATGTGCGGCAGACCGCCGTCTTCGTGGGCCAGTAGCTCAGTTGGTCAGAGCTGGCGGCTCATAACCGCTTGGTCGCGGGTTCAAGTCCTGCCTGGCCCATAACAAAAACAGCACCCCAGACGGGGTGCTGTTTTTGTTATGGGTGCAAAAGTAAATCATCCGCCCCGAAAATTCACAAAAGCGTGCAGCAATGGAAAAAGCCCGGTGGTTTCAACGAACCATCGAGCTTTTTCTTGGCGGAGTAGGAGGGATTTGAACCCTCGCGCCGTTGTTTAGACGACCTACGCCCTTAGCAGGGGCGCCTCTTCGGCCTCTTGAGTACTACTCCAGAGCAAAGTGCGTTACACTTATTCAAAAAAATGGCGGAGAGAGTGGGATTCGAACCCACGGTACGTTGCCGTACGGCAGTTTTCAAGACTGCTTCCTTAAACCACTCGGACATCTCTCCTCGTGGGCACTCGCACACGCCGTACCGAATGCCTATTTAATTTACCAGATTTCCGGCCTTCTGTCAAGCCCAAATTGAAACTTTTTCGTCCAGCCCTGCAGATCCCTCTCACGCGACAACCTTTTTTTGGCTGGCCGCTCACTTTTCTCTTTACAAAAACATCTTTTTGTTGTACAATAAAAGCATAAAATATTGACCTCGGAGTAAAGGAGTGTACGACCATGTCGTTTTCAGAGCTTTTGAAGCAGTGCCGCAAGCAGAAGGGGATCAGTCAGGCTGAGCTGGCATCCAAACTGGGGGTGACCCAGCAGGCCGTCGGCAAGTGGGAAAGCGGCAAATCCTCCCCCGACCCCGCCACGGTGGCCCGCATCGCTGAGATCCTGAGCACCACAGCCGATTTCCTGCTGGGGCTCTACCGCCCGGTGTCCAACGTGACCACCCCCGAGGAGCGTTTCTTCGGCAACTACGCCGAGAGTCTCATCCCGGTCATCGGCACCGTGAAGGCCGGGTACGGCGCGCTGGCCTTTGAGGAGGACTACGGGCAGGAGTATGCCCGCGTCAAGGACCCCTCCAACTACTTCTACCTCGTCGTGCGCGGCGACAGCATGGAGCCCCGCATTCAGGACGGCGACCTCGCCCTTGTCCACAAGCAGGACACGCTGGAAAACGGCGACCTGGGCGTGCTGGTCTACGGCGACGAGGGCGAAGGCACCCTCAAGCGGTATCTTCAGCGGGGCAACTGCGTCGTTCTGCAGCCCTTCAACCCCGCTTACAACGAGCTGGTCATCAAGGGTGAGGACCTGAACCGCCTGCACATCGCGGGCCGCGTGGTCGAGACGAAGGCCAAGTGGTGAGTCTCTCCCCTGCCCCACGGCGCTTCCGATCCGCAGCTGTGGGGGGTAAGGGGGAGATATACCCTTCTGGGAGGTATCTTTCTATGGAACAGTCCCTGATGGACAAGCTCACCATCTTGGCCGACAGCGCAAAATATGACGTGGCCTGCACATCCAGCGGCGTGTCCCATCCGGCGAAGCGCGGCACCATCGGCAGCTGCTATGCGCCGGGCTGCTGCCACGCCTTTACCGCTGATGGCCGCTGCGTCAGCCTGCTGAAGGTCCTGATGAGCAACTGCTGCGCCTTCGACTGCAGCTACTGCGTCAATCGGAAGTCCAATGACGTTCCCCGGGCCACTTTTTCGCCCCGGGAGCTGGCAGAACTGACCATCGAGTTCTACCGCCGCAACTACATCGAGGGACTTTTCCTCTCCAGCGCTGTGCTGGGGACCCCCGACTACACCACCGAGCGGATGCTCACCGTTCTGCGGCTGCTGCGGAACGAATATCACTTCGGCGGCTACATCCATGCCAAGACCATCCCCGGCACCAGCCCCGAGCTCATCCAGCAGATGGGCTATCTCGCCGACCGCCTCAGCGTCAACGTCGAGCTGCCCAGCGAACAGAGCCTCCATCTTCTCGCCCCCGACAAGGGCCGCCACTCTATCTTCCGGCCCATGAAGCAGATCTCGGTGGCAGGTGAAGAGAGCAGGCAGGAGCTGACCCTCTACCGCCACGCGCCCAAGTTCGCTCCCGCCGGCCAGAGCACCCAGATGATCGTCGGTGCGTCGCCCGAGACGGACTACCACATTTTGCAGCTGTCCGAAGGGATGTACCAGAAATACGGCCTCAAGCGGGTGTTCTACTCGGCTTATATCCCGGTATCGGACGACACCCGCCTGCCCGCGCTGGACACGAAGCCGCCGCTCCTGCGGGAACACCGGCTCTATCAGGCCGACTGGCTGCTGCGGTTCTACCAGTTCAGGGCCGACGAGATACTGGATCAGGACAACCAGAGCTTCAACCCCTATCTCGACCCGAAATGCAACTGGGCCGTCCAGCACTACGGGCTGTTCCCGGTGGACGTGAACCGCGCCCCCTTCGAGATGCTGCTGCGGGTGCCGGGCATCGGCCCCAAGAGCGCCCGCCGCATCCGGGACGCCCGGCGGCTGTCGGCCCTCGGCCTCGACGAGCTGAAGCGGATGGGCGTCGTGCTCAAGCGGGCGCAGTATTTCATCACCTGCCGGGGCTTTTCCGGGGCGCACCCGGGCCGGGGCAGCGCCGGACGGGAGCGCATCACCCGGGCGCTCATCGACCCCAACGTCTTCAGCGCCGGGGCCGAGCAGCTGAGTATGTTCGCACCGCCCGCCGTTGAACGGCTGGTGGAGCAGGGCGTGCCGCCCCGGGCGGCCCAGCGGATGGTGCGGGAGGAGGCGGTGCAATGTCTGGCGAGAGCACTGTGATGCCGCCCCGGAAGCTCCACGACGCCGATGTGGTCTACCTCTATGATGGCAGCTTTGAGGGCTTCCTGTGCTGTGTATTCGAGAGTTTCGCCCAGCATGAGATCCCCTTCGCCGTCTGGACGCCCCAGCGGGAGACGGCCACCCTCTACCCCGTCCGGGACATCGGGACGGACTCTGCCAGAGCGCAGCGGGTCTTTTCGGCCCTTGGCCGGAAACTGGGCCGAGAGACGGAATATCTCGTCAGCCGGGATTTCCTCTCCGGGCAGGAGGACAAGGAGCTTCTGCTCATCCGCTTCCTGCATCTGGCCTTCGCCCTCGGCCCCGGCACGGTCAAGCGGATGGGCCACCCGGATGTGGCCCCGCTCTACGAGATGAAAAAGAGTCTCGACTGGGAGGTGGACAAGTTTCAGGGCTTCGTCCGCTTCGAGGAGCACGACGGGATGCTGGGTGCGGTCATCCACCCCAAAAACTATATCCTGCCTCTGCTGCGGGGGCATTTCTGCTCCCGCTTTCCGGAAGAGAACTTCATGATATACGACGCGGTCCATCAGGCGGTATTGCTTTATCAGGAGCACAAGGCTCAGCTTCTGGAGCTGGCCGCGCCGCTGGAGCTGCCCCCGCCCAGCGCCCGGGAACAGGAGTTCCAGGCTCTCTGGAAGCAGTTCTACGACACGCTGGAGATCAAGGCCCGCCACAACGAAAAGGGCCGGATGACCCACTGTCCCAAGCGTTTCTGGCAGGATATGGTAGAAATGCGGTGATTCTTTACAAAAAGGTTGCATCTGCGCCGTTGCGCTCTGCAAAAGGTATGGTATACTAAAGGGGAGCTTCGGCAGAGCATCTGCCGCACCCACCCCGAAACGGGCTATGATAAAAGGAGCATTGTTAAAACTATGGTTCGCATTACTATGGAAGACGGCGGCATCATCGACATCGAGCTGAACGAGGAAGCTGCCCCCATCACCTGTGAGAATTTCAAGAAGCTGGTCGGTCAGGGCTTCTACAACGGCCTGACCTTCCACCGCGTCATCCCCAACTTCATGATCCAGGGCGGCTGCCCGCTGGGCAACGGCACCGGCGGCCCCGGCTGGAACATCAAGGGCGAGTTTGCCGCCAACGGCGTCAACAACCCCATCAAGCACGTCCGCGGCGTCATCAGCATGGCCCGCAGCATGAACCCCAACAGCGCCGGCAGCCAGTTCTTCATCATGCATAAGGACGCACCCCATCTGGACGGCCAGTACGCCGCTTTCGGCAAGGTCGTCGCCGGCATGGACGTCGTGGACAAGATCGCATCCGTCCCCACCGACTGGAACGACAAGCCCAAGACCCCCGTCAAGATGAAGACCGTCGAGCTCATCGAGGGCTGATCTTCTGCACCTATGGCTTTCCCTTTGGGGAAAGCCTTTTTTGCATCCACAGGAGGAACTTCCATGAAGTACGATTTCACCACCCTGCCCGACCGCCATGGCCGGGACTCCATCGCCGTGGACGGGCTGGGCAAAGGCTTTGCGCCCGACGCACCGCAGCCCGGCTTCGATGCCATCCCCATGTGGGTGGCGGACATGAACTTTGTCTGCCTGCCCACCATCCAGCAGGCCGTCATCGAGCGGGTCCAGCACCCGGCTTTCGGCTATTTTGACCCGACGCCCGAATACTACGGCTCCATCATCCGCTGGCAGGAGACCCGCAACGACGTCACGGGTCTGACTGCCGAGGCCATCGGCTACGAGAACGGCGTGCTGGGCGGCGTCATCAGCGCACTGAACTGCGTCTGCTCCCGGGGCGACAAGGTGCTGGTCCACAGCCCCACCTACATCGGCTTCACCCGCTGCCTGACCGACAACGGCTATGACATCGTCCACTCCCCGCTGGTGCAGGACGAGAATGGCGTCTGGCGGATGGATTACGCCGACATGGAAAAGCACCTCGCCGAAGAGCACATCCACGCCGCCATCCTGTGCAGCCCCCACAACCCCTGCGGCCGCGTCTGGGAGCGGTGGGAGCTGGAAAAAGCCATGGAATTGTACAAAAAGTATAATGTCTACGTCGTATCCGACGAGATCTGGTCGGACATCATCCTCTCCGGCCACAAGCACATCCCCACCCAGTCCATCAGTGAGGACGCCCGGATGCGCACTGCCGCCCTCTACGCCCCCTCCAAGACCTTCAACCTTGCCGGTCTCATCGGCAGCTATCACATCGTTTATGACCCGTGGTGGCGTGACCGCATCAAGAAGGAATCCTCCCTCTGCCACTACAATTCCATGAACGTCCTCTCGATGCATGCCCTCATCGGTGCCTACCGCCCCGAGGGCTATGAGTGGGCCGACGAGCTCTGTGAGACGCTGACCGGCAATGTGGATTTTGCCTGTGACTACATCGCAAAGCATTTCGAGGGTGTCCATGTGACAAAGCCCGAAGGCACCTATATGCTCTTTGTGGACTGCACCGACTGGTGCGCCGCCCACGGCAAGACCATTCAGGACGTGGAGAAAGCCTGCTGGGCCGTCGGTGCCGCCGTGCAGGACGGCGTGATGTTCCACGGCCCCTGCCATCTGCGCATCAATCTGGCCTCGCCCCGCGCCCGCATTGAAGAGGCGTTCCACCGGATGGACCGGTATGTGTTCAACGCAAAGTAATTTCAAATAATATTTATACAGCAAAAGGGGCTGTTGTTCTAACCTCTCCGTCACGGCTGCGCCGTGCCACCTCTCCTATCGAGGGGAGGCTTTGGCATGGCGGAAAGCCTTATCTCTTCGCCAGAGGCTCCCCTACTAGGGGAGCTGTCGAGCGATAGCGAGACTGAGAGGTTGCGTCAACAGCCTCTTTATTTTTTATTGATGCATTTTTACCAGCCGCTCGTTCAGCGCCCGCAGGCCGTCCCGCACCTCGGCGGGCGAGACGACTTCTATCTTGCCGCCGAAGCCGCAGACCCATCCGTAGAACTGGTCGCTGACACAGACGGGGATGTCAAAATGGAAGTGCTCCTTCCCTTCCGGCACGAAGATGGGCGAAGCGCCGAAGCGCTCCCGCATGGCTGATTCAAGGTCGGAAGTACACCGCAGGGTGACTCTATACTCTGGCCCGCCGAACATCTGGAAGTGCTTTTTCAGGTAGGCGGGCAGGTCGAGATCCGCGAACTGCTCTTTGCCGCGGCGAGGCTCGTCCAGCACCGTGACCCCGGCCATTTTATCCACCCGGTAATGGCGGATGCCCACCGGCTCCTTCTCATCCTGATAGGCGATGAGGTAGTAGCAGCCGTTCTCCCACGCCATCTGCCAGGGGCTGATGGTGTAAGGCGCGGGGCGTCCCGCCTTTTTGTAGCGGAAGCGCACCATCCTGCCGGTGTTGATGGCCGTAAAGAGGGCATCCACGCTGTAGGGCAGGTCTTTGTTGGCGCTCTTGGGGCGGCCATCGACATAGACCTGACGCTGGAGCTGACTGCCCTCATACTGGGAGGCCAGCCCTTCCAGCTTATGGATGAGCTTATCACTGGATGCTTTCGAGATGACCCGGCTGGACTGGACAGCGTCCACCAGAAGCTTCAGCTCCGCCAGCTCGAAAGTCCGCGTCGCCATCCAATAGCCGCCGCTGCGGCCCCGGCGCAGCCGGATGTCATAGCCCAGCGCGTTCAGCGCGTCGATGTCGCTGTAGACGCTCTTTCGCTCGCAGAGGATGCCCTGCCGGGCCAGCAGCTCCACCAGCTGAGGCACATTCAGCAGATGCTCCTCGTCGGTCTGCTGCTCAAAGATATGCAGCAGCGCCAACAGTTTGGATTTTTGTCCCTCCTGCTTGGGCATGGGCGGCCTCCTTTCCGGTCACGAGTCCTTTTTGTCGAATGCGGCGCGGCGCTGGGTGGACAGACGGAACATCTCTTCCAGCTTGTCCCGGTCGTCGGCCACGAGGGCGTCCCGCAGCTGGTCCAGAGCGGAATCGAACTGGTCGATCTCGGCGATGAGATTCTCCTTGTTCCAGAGGAACAGCTCGGCCCACATCTTCTCGTTGATGCGGGCGATGCGGGTCAGATCGCGGAAGGAGTCGCCCGTGTACTCGCAGAGAGAAGAGTTGTCGTTTGCACACATGAGGCTGACGGCGATGGCGTGGCAGAGCTGGCTGACGTAGCCGATCATCTTGTCGTGCTCCTGCACCGTCAGGGTGCAGATGTGGCGGAAGCCCAGCACCTCGGCCAGCTCTTTCGCCCACTGAACGGCCTCGGGGGTGTTCTTCTCGGTGGGGGTGATGATGAAGTTGGCCGGGGCAAAGCTGACCTCGGCGGCGTGCTCGACGCTGGAAGTCTCACGGCCTGCCATCGGGTGGCTGGCGATGAACTCCACACCCTCCGGACACATGGCCTGCACCGGCTCCACAAGGCCGGTCTTGACGCCGGAGACATCGGTAAAGATGCAGCCGGGCTTGATGAGATGGCCGTAGGTCTTGAACCAGTCGATGAGGGCCGTGGGGTAGAGGCCGAAGATGATGTGGTCGGCCTGCGAGACGAGGTCCTCGAAATCGTGGGTCTTTCCGCTGGCGATATAGCCGTGGTCGAGGGCGTACTGTAAGTGGCCCTCGCTGCGGTTGATGCCGTCCACATGGAATCCGGCTTTGGAAAGCTCGAGGGCGTATTTGCCGCCCAGCAGTCCGAGGCCCACGATCAGATAACGCTTTGTTTTATCCAGCATATTCTACCTCCGCGCCTAACGGCTTGATGGCTTCAAAGAAATGGGGCCAGCTCTTCTGCACGGCCTCGGCGTCGTCGATGGAGAGTTCCAGCCCGGCGGCCAGCGCCAGCACCGCAAGGCTCATCACCACACGGTGGTCGTTGTGGCCATGAAGCGGCGCGGCGGGGGTGTGGAGCCTGTCTGCACAGCCGTGGATGGTGATGGTGCCGCCCTCGCTCTCGAGGACGCCGCCGCAGGCGCGAAGCTCGGCTTCCATGGCTGCAATGCGGTCGCTCTCCTTGATCCGGAGACGTTCCGCGTTGCGGATGGTGGTGGTCCCTTCGCAAAGCAGGCCCAGGACCATCAGCACGGGGCCGAGGTCGGGGCAGTCGGCAAGGTCAATGTCCACACCGTGGAGAGGTGCTTTCTCGAACACGATGCCTGCGTCGGTGGTGCGGAAGCTTGCACCACAGCGGCGCAGAATGTCGAGGATCGCGGCATCGCCCTGCAGGGTGTCGGCGGATAATCCTTTGAGGGTCACGCCGCCCTGCACCGCTCCCAGCACCGCCGGGAAGGCCGCCTGGCTGTAATCGCCCTCCACCGTGTAATCGCAAGGCCGGTATTTCTGCCCGCCCGGGATGAAGAGGGTGTTTTTGTCCTGCCAGCGGCTCTCGACGCCGAAACGGCGCTGGGCCGCCCGGGTCATCTCGATATAACTGCGGCTCTCTACCGGCGGGATAAGGTGGAGGGTGCTGTCGCCTGCCAGCAGCGGCAGGGCGAACAGCAATCCGCTGATGAACTGGCTGGACACGTTGCCCGCCAGCTCATACTCGCCGCTTTTCAGAGTCCCCTCGATGGTCAGGCCCGCCGGGGACTGTTCAAATCGGAGAGACTGCTTCTGATACAACTTCTCGTATACTGTCTGAGGGCGCTCCATCAGCCGTCCGCGGCCAACAAAGGTCACTTTCTGCCCGGTGAGGCTGGCAATGGGGATGAGAAAGCGCAGGGTGCTTCCACTCTCACAGCAGTCCACCGGAGCGCTGACGGGCAGAAAGCTCCCCAGACCCTCCACGACGGCACGATCCGCACCGGTGCGCACTTTGGCGCAGAGCTGCCCGGCGGCAGAGAGGGTAGCAGAAATATCCTTGCTGAATTCAAGGTTTTCGATGTGGGAAGTCCCCTCGGCCAGTGCCGAGCAGAGCACCGCACGGTGCGCCATACTCTTGCTGGGCGGCGCGGTGATGGTGCCGCCGATGCCGCCGGGGGCTTGTTTTATCGTTACTAACATAATCATCCTTTAGGCGGCTTGCCCTCTCAGTCACCTTCGGTGACAGCTCTTCCAAAGGGAGAGCCTCTCGCCTAGCCGCCACGTTGTAGCCTCTCCCTCTGGGAGAGGTGGATTTGCGAAGCAAAGACGGAGAGGGCTAGCCCTCTTTCCTCACATATCCCGGCCAATGGCCCATGCGACCTGACGGCACTTTGCCATAGCCTGCGCAAAGGCGTCGGGGGTCAGGCACTGTGCGCCGTCGCTCCATGCGTGGCGGGGGTCGTAGTGGACTTCCACCTCAAGGCCGTCGGCACCGGCGGCGACAGCGGCGATCATCATGGGCTCCACAAGGTTTGCCTTGCCGGTGGCGTGGCTGGGGTCCACGATGACGGGCAGATGGGTCTTCTCGTGGATGATAGGCACAGCGGAGAGGTCGAGGGTGTTGCGGGTGTACTTCTCGAAGGTGCGGATACCGCGCTCACAGAGGATGACCTGCTCGTTGCCGCCGGCCATGATGTACTCGGCGCTCATGATCCACTCTTCGATGGTGTTGCAGAGGCCGCGCTTGAGCAGAACGGGCTTGTGCATCTTGCCCACGGCCTTGAGCAGCTGGAAGTTCTGCATATTGCGGGCACCGATCTGCACCACGTCCACATACTCCTCGAACTCGGGGATGCGTTCCTCGCTCATCAGCTCGGAGACGATGGGCATACCGGTGGCCTCCCGGGCCTTTACCATGTCAAGGATGCCCTCGGTCTCGAGGCCCTGGAAGGAGTAGGGAGAGGTGCGGGGCTTGTAAGCGCCGCCGCGGAAGAGGGTCGCACCGCCGGCCTTGACGCCCTGTGCGATGCGGAGGGCCTGCTCTTCGCTCTCGATGCTGCAGGGGCCGGCCATGACAGCGATCTTCTCCTTGCCGCCGATCTTGACGCCGCCGCAGTCGATGACGGAATCTGCCGGGTGGAAGAGGCGGTTGGCACGCTTATAGGGGGCGGAAACACGGGTCACGTTGTCGATCCAGGGGTTGGCAAGGACGTCGCGCTCGTCGATCTTGGTGGTATCGCCCACGAGGCCGAAGACATTGTAGTCCTTGCCGGTGATGAGGGTGACGTCGAGGCCCTGCTTTTCGAAGCGGTCAACGATTTTCTCGAGCTCTTCCTTCGGGGTACCCTTTTTGGTGGAGATGATCATAAAATTTTTCCTTTCTATCCTTCTTTTCCACGCCCTCTTTGCTCCGCTTTCCAGCAGAAGAGAGTCGATTTTTACATCACTAAATGGGTGTGCGCACTGCCGTCCAGCCGCAGCAGCTGGGCCAGATAGGCGGCAGCGTGGAGATAGCCGCTGATGCCCTCGCCGATGAAGTGGCCCTGACAGCCGAACGAGACGATGTCCGTCTTGCGGAAGGGCTCGTGCTCGTCGGGCTCGCTGAGCAGCACTTCCACGGCAGGCACGCCGCAGAGGCGCAGCGCGTCGAGGATGGCGACGCTGTAATGGGCGTAGCCGCCGGGATTCAGGATGATGCCGTCGGCCCGGCCTGCGGCAGACTGGATCTCGTCGATGAGGTCGCCCTCGTGGTTGGACTGGAAAAACTCCACTTCCATGCCCATCTGGGTGCAGCACAGCTCGAGGTAATCCAGCAGACCGTTATAATCCAGCTGACCGGCCACGCCCGGCTCGGTGAAGTGCATCATGTTGAGGTTGGGGCCGTTAATGACTAAAAATTTCATCCAGTGCCTCCATTGCGGCGGTCACGGCGTCTTCCACCGTGCCGCTGTTCGGGATAACGGCGTCTGCCGCCGCGAGATACAGGGGGCGGCGCTCCGCCTCCATCTTTTTCAGCGCCTCGGTGCTGGACGAGAGCGGACGTCCGCCGCCCACCGTCAGCGCATCCAGGGGCCGGTCGAGGAAGAGCAGGACGCCGTTCTGATGCAGCGCCCGCAGATTCTCGCCCCGCTTGATGATGCCGCCGCCGCAGGAGAGCAGCTGTCGGCCCTCTTTGGCAAAGCGGGCGGTCTGGGCGGATTCCTTCGCACGGAAGCCGTCCTCGCCCTCGGCGGCGAAGATGTCGGGGATGCTGCGGCCATCGGCCTTGACGATCTCCTCGTCGAGGTCGATGAACTTTTTGCCCAGCTTCTCGGCCAATGCACGGCCCACGGTGGATTTTCCGCTGGAGGGCATTCCGATGAGGGCCACGTTGAGCATATCGCGGCGGAGCGCGGCAGTGATGCGGCCGATCTCCCCTGCCGCGTCGTCGAACTTCCGGCTGAGGAAGTATTCGGCGGCGTACACGGCCTGCGCCACCAGCATCTCGAGGCCGCCCACAGCCACCGGGACCCCGGCCTCTTCGGCCCGGAGGATGAGCTCCGTCTTATCGGGGTTGTACACCACGTCCAGCACAGCTTCCAGCCCGGGCATTTTTGCCACGTCCAGACTGCACACGCCCACGTTGGGGTACATTCCGGCGGGGGTGGTGTTGATGACGATCTGTGCGCCGCTGGCAACGGCTTCTTCATAGGAGAGCTGGCCTTTGGCGGCGTCCGGCGTCCGGCTGACGGTGAGCACCCTGGCCGCACCCTTGCCGCGGGCGACGGCGCTGGTGGTGTTGTGGGTGCCGCCGGTGCCGAGGATGAGGACGGTTTTGCCCGCAAAATCGACGCCGTGGGCGTCGCACAGGTGGGCAAAGCCGAGATGATCGGTGTTGTAGCCGTAGAGCAGGCCGTTCTTGTTGACCACGGTGTTCACCGCGCCGATGGCCTTGGCACGGGGGTCGATATAGGTGCAGTATTCCATCACCAGCCGCTTATAGGGGATGGTGACATTGATGGCCTTGAACTGCCGTCTGGTCAGGAAAGCCCGGGCTTCCTCTTCGGTGGGAAGCGGGCAGAGGTCGTAGCGATAGCCGCAGAGCATCTCATGGATGATCTTCGAGTAGGAATGGCCCAGTTTCGAGCCGATGAGTCCGTATTCCATCACAGTCCCTCCCTGCGGTAGCTGGTGGGCCGCTCCATCCATGCGGTGCCATAGCGGGCGGTCATCAAATCGCCCACAGCCAGCGCGGCGGCGCAGGTCTGGACGATGGCGGCTCTCGGCACGATGCAGGGGTCATGACGGCCCTGAATGGAGAGGGGCGCATCCTGCTTTGCAATGTAATCCACCGTCTCCTGCTCTTTGTAGATGCTGGGCGTCGGCTTGACAGCGGTGCGGAAGACGACAGGCATTCCGTTGGTGATGCCGCCGTTGATGCCCGCGTTGTGGTTGGTGGCCGTGACCACCGAATCGCCCTTCATGCGGAAGGCATCGTTGGCCTTAGAGCCTTTCAGGTCGGCGAAGCCGAAGCCGGTGCCGAACTCAATGCCCTTCACGGCAGGCACCGAAAACGCCATGTGGGAAATAAGGCTCTCCACGCTGTCAAAATACGGCTCGCCCACACCGGCGGGCAGGCCGAGAATGGCTGTTTCAAGGATGCCGCCCACGCTGTCGCCCTCCGAACCGGCGGCACGGATGGCCGTTTTCATCGGCTCTTCGACGGAAGCATCCAGCAGGGCGAAGCCCTCGTCCCTGCTTTCCAGCACGCTCACCTGAGCGGCCAGTGCGGCGGCATCGTCCAGCGCAAAGGGCGTATCGGAAATGCCGGCACAGCGGGCGATGTGGGTGGTGATGTCGATGCCGGCGCGGTTCAGCGCACCCAGCACGATGGCCCCGCCTGCCACCAGCGCGGCAGTGATGCGGCCCGAAAAATGTCCACCGCCCCGGGCGTCCTGAAAGCCGTGGTATTTGGCGTAGGCGGTATAGTCCGCGTGGCCGGGGCGGAGAAGGTCAGCCGTCTTGGCGTAGTCGCCGCTGCGGGTGTTCTGGTTCTCGATCATCAGGGCGATGGCCGTGCCGGTGGTGTGACCGTTCACGACACCGGAGAGCAGCTGAACTTTATCAGCCTCCACGCGGGGCGTCGAAAGCCCGTCGCCCCGGGCGCGGCGCTTATCCATGCAGGCGGCAATGAATTCCTCATCCACCGGCACACCAGCGGCCATGCCGTCCAGCACACCGCCGATGGCCCTGCCGTGGCTCTCGCCGAAGATGGTCAGCGCCAATGCGCTGCCAAAGGTGTTTTTCATGGTTTTAGTCCTCCATGCCCAGCAGGGGGCGCAGACCCTCCACCGGGATGGTCTCCGCGCGCCAGCAGCCCAGGCCCGGCACCTTGATGACGGTGATCTGGCCGCCCTGTGCCTTTTTGTCGTGGAGCATCTCGGCGTAGACCTTGTCCTTGTTGTAGGCGGTACGCAGGGGCAGGCCCAGACGGCGGTAGACCGCACGGACGCGCTTCTGCAGTGCCTTGGACTCGATCATCGGCAGCATCCCCAGAGCCACGCACTCGCCGTGGTAGAGGCCCACGGTGCGGCGCCCCTTGACGCCCTTGACGGCCTCGATGCCGTGGCCGATGGTGTGGCCGAAATTGAGGGCCTTGCGCACCCCATGCTCCGTCTCGTCCTGCTCGACGATGCTCTTTTTGAAACGGAGGCTGCGGTAAATAATTTCGCCGATCTGCTCGTCGATGTC
>ENA-UESP01000707-UESP01000707.1-human-gut-metagenome-genome-assembly--contig:-NODE-707-length-26880-cov-18.447151_pt1 | contig 26880 bp, 19 predicted proteins | sample MGYA00243003_ERZ508004 | MGnify/ENA primary metagenome ERZ508004 (study PRJEB26167, sample SAMN06115443) | human gut metagenome | host: Homo sapiens | place: China:Henan | collected 2015-07-29...
CAATAGGATGGTTGGCCTAAGATCCATCCCTTGGGGTTTCATATGCCCACTGAGTAGTGCTATGAATCCAGGCGATGCCACCTATTCAGTTTTTATTGCATTTGCAATAGAATAAAAGCAGAGACGGAACACAACAAAAAGGAGAAATCATCATGGGTAAAAATGCTATCGTGGGACAGTCCGGCGGCCCGACTTCGGTCATCAACGCAAGCCTTGCAGGCGTATTTGAGAGCTGCAAAAGCCGCGGCGCTCAGGTGGTGTACGGTATGTGCAATGGCGTAGCCGGTCTGTTGGAAGAACGGGTGGTTGATCTGGGCAAGCTGCTGACCGACGATCTGGATATCGAGCTGCTCAAGCGTACCCCTTCGAGCTTTTTGGGGAGTTGCCGCTAGCGCTGCTTTGCAGAAGCCGAAGAAGGCGGCATCTCCAAACACTCCTTGAGCATCTTCTCTACGGCACAGACCTTCTCATAAACCTGCCGGGTAGTGATGGTGGACGTAGTTTTCTTGGTTGCCATAGGCGTTACCTCGTATAATAAAATAGTAGTATTTATAGACCGCTCTCCAGCGGAATGCTACAATAGTTTCAGGGTGCTGTGGATTGGTGAGGCGTTACTACCGCAAAGACGGTTTTTGGGAGGCTCCAACCACAGCTTCTTTGTTGAAATGTTAATCAGTTAGATACCGCCAGACGGTTTATTTAGAACGAGGTTAAGTTGGAACAGCCGATGCCACACTCGGAACAAACAATAGCGGAGGCCGTACAAGATATGTGCTAGTATGGGAGAAAGATGGCATATCACATACGATCATTGGAAAGATACCGCGTGAAGAGATTCTAAAAATTGCAGAGAGCATTTCCTAACTGGCTGAATTTTTGCCCACACGCTTGTAATTATTTACAAATGTGTGGACACTTTTTCGTTGAAGCGTCCAAAGCTGACAAGATTTTGAACTTTTTTCAAAAAAGCTGTCACAAACGCAGTGTGAGCAACGTTGACTAAGCAAAAGCTCCTGGGGGAGTGTACAAAATGGAGGTTATTCATTAATCAAAATGACGAAAGAAGAAATCATTTCCATGCTATCAAAGGAATTGAACAGTGAATGGACGAATGGAGTCACATGTTTGATGGTGGAAAATTCCGATAGCTATATTCCAGTAATAGTTCATCACAATAAAAATGAACTTATTGTTGAAGTAGGAGAACAAGACAAGAAGATTTACCGCATCGGACGAAATGAGCTAAATAAAACATCTTAGTCATAACCAAAAAAATCATTGAAATCAGTCACAATTTGACGCATAGAATATGAATTCAAACTTGATATGAGGTGATTCCAATGCAGAAAAAATAGAACACATATTTCGAAAATATTGCTACCATCAAACTGTCAAAGAATACAAGTCAAACGGTTCTTTGATTCGTTCTAAAACGGATTACTATCAGGCTATTGGTGGTTAAGTCACTCCGTTTGTAAGGAAAGGGTTGAAAATGGATTTTCTTAAACAAAAAGGGCCATTAGCAAGAGAATTCTGCAACACGTTGATTTACATTATTTCGTTAGTGTCATTAAAGCCTTCAAGCCTTCAGAGGGTGTTGACAGAACTTCAATGGAATGGGATGTGGTTCTTTTCTCTGGCATTTTTCGCTGTCATCTTTATGGAAATGCTGTCCGATTTTTTGCTGGTTACAGATCGCTGCACTGCATGGAAAGCATTAAATGGAAATGTCAGCGAAGCCGAATTTCACAATCTTCAGCAGATTGTCCTATGCGAAAATCAGAAAGTTTCCATTGAGAAGAAACTTGCAAGTACGATACTACTGGTTCTGATGATATGTGCAACTGCTGCATTTGTGTGGTTTACCTTTTTGGTATAAGGTTTTGTTATGAAAGAGATAATTATTATACCACATATTGGAATTGGACAATTAAAATTAGGTATGGCACCAGATGAGCTAGAAAAAACTCTTCTGCAAATGAAGAGACAATGGTCGAATTCTTCTAATGAAGCAATGCAAATGGAACGTTGTGCGGAAACCGATGACCCTAATTTGATAACAGGACGATATATGGATAATGATTCGTTCTTTCTAGTGCAGTATCGGAACGGAAAAGCTACTGAAATCGGCATCCAGAGAGATCTGTCTAAAGTTGCGTCAATAAAACTGTTCGGAATGGACATGTTTAATACAACCGCCGAGTGTATTATTGATAGCTTAATGAAAAAGGACAAAGTTATTTGCAACGAAAAGGACTTGCAACTTGGGACGGAATATATTTTTCCCAAAAGTGGAGTCCGACTCTGGAGAGAGCGAGCATTTCATCCCAAATTGTTGAAAGACCCGTTATACATGGAAGAAATGCAGGCGGTATTAGAAGACGAATACCAGTATCAGTATTTTCAGATGGTCACCATAATAGATTGAACTACTAACTAAGAGCCCTCTATTTGTAACGACTGCAAGTAGAGGGCTGTTGATCTGTTTGGAATATTTCAATTAAAGGTCAATCTTCCAGTCTGCCATGGTCGCAGCCAAGTGAAAGGTAGTGTTCAATCTCACCACTCAGCATAAGCTGGGCGTACTCCAATGGCTTATTGTAGAGCAGCCAGTCCAGTTCTGCCCGCTGTGCCGGGGTGTTGCCGTACTCGTCCTCAATGGCAATGCAGTCGATGGCAACAGCAGAGCCGTCCGCAAACTGGGCTTCCACCCGGTTGGTGTCCATATTGTAGTGGCAAGAAAGCAGTTTGTTCATAGTCGTGTCCTCCATGACTTGATTTTGATGTTCGGCCACTCAAACCAATGCCGTCAAGCCGGTGGGGGATAGAGCGATTTTATTTGTCGGGGAGTAAGTGCACGGTTTCTGCACGGATTTTGCACGGTTTCAAAACGTGCAGAAGGTGCTTTTCGTTACAAAATCCGACAAAGGGTGCAGAAATTACTGGGTGAAAAATCACGTTGTCTTGATTAAAAATAACGATGACTCGAAACTTCCATAAATTGAGACGAACCGGCGGCTTGCTCTCTTAATCAGTGGGCCCAGGGTTCGAGTCCCTGGAGGTGCATCACAAAGAGCACCAGGCAGAAATGCTTGGTGCTTTTTCTTTTGTTTTTTCAGAAAGTAAAAAGACTTCCGCCTGAGGGCCATTCTCAAAGCGGAAGTCTTTTTCTGTTTGTTGCTCCATCGTGCCGTCACCGCCCATCAGAGCCGTCATCTTACGGAGCGTCAGGTTATTTCTGACTGTATCCCAAAAGCCGCTGCACGAAGGGCCGGAGCGAGTGGATGAACGCTTCATCCGAAAGCTCTGTCTGATGTTCCAGTTTCCAGACACAGAGATGATGGAAAAATTTTCAAAAAAGTTGCAGATTGTGCAGGAAAAATTTCTTGCAGCTCGTTTTGTTAGGTGGTATCATTATAACGGTTTGCGCCGCTAACCCGGGGCAGCATCTCGCAGACAGGTCATTTTTGGCGGACGCTGTGGGGGAAAGCGCAGAACGAATGAAAACAGGCAGAAAGAACGTTTCTTTTTCATGAAACACAGGAGGTCAGGCTTTTCATGCTAGGTTTCAACAAGAAGACACAGGACGCCTCTCCGCAGGAGAATACCGGCGGAGAAAATAAGGTGTTCCACTTTATCAAGACCCACAAAAAGCGCTGCATCGCGGTGGTCGCAGCCGCAGCGGTGCTAGTGGCGGTCATCGTGCCGCGCAAGAGCCGCAGTGCGTCGGCAGACCTTGCCTACACGCAGGAGAAGCTGGGACGCCGCGACATCGTGAACGTCTACGACGGCAGCGGTACCATCAACGCCGCCGATTCCTACACCGTCAAGTCCCTCGTCACCGGCACGGTGCTCACCGCCGACTTTGAGCTGGGCGACAGCATCGAGAAGGGCGATATTCTTTACACCATCGACATTTCGGATGTGGAAAACAACCTCGCGAGCGCACAGCTCTCGGTGGAGCAGGCACAGCGCAATTACGATGACATTGCGGATATGCAGAACGTCCGCACCAGGATCAGCGGCGAGGTCAGCTCCTTTGCAGTCGCCGCAGGCGACGCCGTGCAGGCTGGTCAGACTGTGGCCACCATCCGCGACACCTCCGTGATGCTGCTGGCCGTGGATTTTCCTGCCGCAGAGGCCCAGAGCTTTGTCGCCGGTCAGGCCGCACAGGTCATGCCGGACACCACTTTTGAGACGCTGAACGGCACCATCCGCTCCGTTTCCGGTGCAGACCCTGCCGGCGACGCCAGCCTGATGACCTGCACCGTCACCATCGCTGTTCCCAATGCGGGCAGCCTGACCACCGCACAGGCCGCTGTGGCACAGGTGAACGGCGTCAGCTCCCTCAACTCCGCACACTTTACTTACCAGCGCGAGGAGACTGTCGTGGCAGCTGCCTCTGGTACCGTGTCTGAACTCTGCGTCAAGGAGGGCAGCACCGTCCGTCAGGATGACGTCATCCTCCGCATTACCGGCAAGGATCTGGACAAACAGACCAAAAACGCCGCTGACAGCCTGCGCGCTGCCGAGCTGCAGATGTCTTCTGCCGAGAAGACCATCAGCCACTATACCATCGACGCCCCGATCAGCGGCACCATCGTGGATAAGAAGGTCAAGGCCGGCGACAAGCTCAGCGCCAACGACACCGCCATGCAGAACCTCTGCACCATCTACGATATGAGCTATCTGGAAATGAAGCTCAACGTGGATGAGCTGAAGATCCGCTCCCTCGAGGTCGGCCAGGAGGTGGACATCACCGCCGACGCCGTCCCGGGTGAGACTTACAAGGGCGTCATCAGCAGCATCCTCGTGGCAGGCACTACCGCCAACGGCTCCACCAGCTACCCCGTCACCGTCCGCATCGACGACATGGGCGAGCTGCTGCCCGGAATGAACGCCACTGCGAAGATCACTACCGCCAGCGTCAAGAATGTCCTGGCCCTGCCCAACGCCGCCCTCGTCCGGGGCAGCTATGTGCTGGTGACCAAGGATTCGCCCAGCGCTGCCAATGCTGAGACTTCCATGACCGCTCCCGACGGCTACGTCTACGTCAAGGTGACCACCGGCATCAGCGATGACGATTACATCGAAGTGAAGAGCGGCCTGCAGGAGGGTGATACCATCGCTTACGACAACTCCAGCGTCAGTGCGACCGACTTCTACAGCAACATGATGGCCTCCGCCGAAGGAGATGACGAATGAGCACGCTGATAGAATTTGATGGGGTCTGCAAGTATTACCAGATGGGCGACACCCTCGTAAAGGCCGCCGACCACGTCTCTTTCAAAATCAACAAAGGCGAGTTCGTGGCCATCGTCGGCCAGTCCGGTTCTGGTAAATCCACTTGTATGAACATCATCGGCTGTCTGGACGTGCCTACCGAAGGCACTTATCTGCTGGACGGCAAGGATGTCGGCAAGATGAGCCGCCGTGAGCTGGCACACATCCGGAACGAGAAGCTGGGCTTTATCTTCCAGCAGTACAACCTGCTGCCGAAGCTGACACTTTTGGAGAACGTGGAAGTTCCCCTTGTGTATGCGGGCATCCCCGCCGCACAGCGCCACGCGACGGCAAAAGCTGCCCTTGAGCGGGTGGGTCTGGGCAATAAGCTCAAAAACCTGCCCAACCAGCTTTCCGGCGGTCAGCAGCAGCGTGTGTCCATTGCCCGTGCGCTGGCCCGCGGCCCGGCGGTCATCCTGGCCGACGAGCCGACCGGTGCATTGGACTCCCACACCAGCCGCGAAGTTCTGGGAATGCTGCAGGATCTGCACAAGCAGGGCAATACCGTCGTCCTCATCACCCACGACAACTCCATTGCTGTGCAGGCCGAGCGCATCATCCGCCTCGAAGATGGCCGCGTCGTCTACGATGGCGACGCCCACGCACCCGAGGCAGTCGTTCAGCCGAACTTCATGATGGCAGAGCCGAAAGCCGGAGAGGAGGGGACGCAGGCATGATAAAGGAGACCTTCAAACAGGCCGTCCAGAACGTCTTGAGCAACAAAGTCCGCACCTTCCTCACCATGCTGGGCATCATCATCGGCGTCATGGCCGTCATCGTCATCGTCGGTCTCGGCAACGGCATGACCCACATGATGCAGGACTTCTACTCCGACATGGGCAGCGATATTCTGTCCGTCAACATCATGACCGCCAGCACCCGCTCAGTGGAAGTGGACGATGTGTACAGGATCATCAATGAAAAGCCCGAGTATTATAAGGGCCTTTCGCCTATTGCCAGTGTCGGCGACACGCTGCGGGTGGCGGGCGAGAAGTACCGCCGCACCTACATCAGCGGCGTCAACGAAGATTACACGACCATCAACAACTACAAGGTGGCCAAGGGCCGCGGCATCCAGTACACCGATTTGATAGACAACAAGAATATCTGTGTCATCGGCGACTATGTGGACCGCAGGATCTTCGGCGGCAACGGTCTTGGTAGCACCCTCAAGGTAGGCGCCAGCGAGTACCGCATCGTGGGCGTGCTGGAAGGCCGCTCCAAACCCGCCTCTCAGTACGAGGGCGGCAACGACGACATTGTTCTTATCCCCTATACCACCCTGATGAGCGTCAACAACACCAGCAGTGTTAGCCAGTACTATGTGGTCCTGCAGGACGCGGACCACTCGGATGAGGCACAGGAGTTTTTGCAGTCGCGGCTCAAGAAGCTGGTCAGCAAGGACGACTATGTCTACGTCATGAGCCTGAGCGCAGCCATGAAGCAGATGTCCTCCATGATCAACGTCATGGTGGGCGTCCTGACGGCCATTGCGGGCATCTCGCTGCTGGTCGGCGGCATCGGCATCATGAACATCATGCTGGTGTCCGTCACCGAACGCACCCGTGAGATCGGTATCCGCAAGGCACTGGGCGCACAGGAGAGCACCATCCTGACCCAGTTCGTCGTGGAGGCCGGCGTCACGTCGGCGCTGGGCGGCTGCCTCGGCATCGTGCTGGGCTACGTCGTCTCGGCCATTATCAACCAGATCCTTCCGTATATCCTGACGGATATTACCCTGAACGTCACCCCCTCGGCGGACGCAGCAGCCATCGCCGTGGGCATCTCCTGCGGCATCGGTGTCCTGTTCGGCTTCCTGCCGGCCCGCCGTGCCGCCAGCCTGAACCCCATCGAAGCGCTCAGATATGATTAAGGAGTTTACCATGAAAAAACGATTCCTCGCATTCCTGCTGGCTGTCTGCGTGGCTGTTTCCATGCTGGTGCTGCCCGCTTCTGCGGTCGGCTCCAACGCGGCAGTCCAGACGGCGACGGCACTGGGCGGTCTGACCGCCGAGCAGGCCGGTTCTCTGGGTGCGCCCCTCACTCGTGGGCAGGCGGCCCGCCTCCTCACCGCATTCTCTGCTTACCGCGATACCACTACGGCACAGGGCCGCACCGGCCGCCTCTACAGCGACGTGGACAGCGACTCTCCCTATGCGGTCTACATCCGCACTGCCGTCCAGAACGGCTGGATGACCGGCTACTCCGACGGCAGCTTCCGTCCGGACAACACCGTCACGCTGGAAGAAGCCTGCACCATGGCGCTGCGCCTGCTGGGCTATGATGTGGCAAAGCTGGGCGGTACCTTCCCCACAGCTCAGCTCAGCAAGGCCAGCGCACTGGGCCTGCGCAATGAGATCAATGCCCGTCAGGGCGAGACTCTGACCCTCGAGCAGGGTACCGTGCTCTTCTACAACGCCCTCACCGCCATGAACGGCAGCGGTCAGGTCTACGCCTCCACCCTGGGCTTTGCCGTGAGCAACGGCCAGGTGGACATCTCTTCGGTCCTGCTGGACAACGTCAAGGGCCCCTTCGTGGCAGATGCTTCCACCGTCCTGCCCTTCGCCCCGGCGGCCATCTACCGCAACGACGAAGTCACCACCTCTGCGGCCCTCTCGCCCTATGATGTCTACTATTATAATGAGAGCGCCCGCACCGTCTGGATCTACAACAAGCGCGCCGCAGGCCGCGTGACGGCTGTCTCGCCCTCGGCCAGCGCTCCGACCTCTGTGACCGTGGCCGGCGTCACCTACACCATCGCCTCGCCCTCTGTGGCCTACCAGCTGTCTTCTCTGTCCGGCGGCGGCGTGGGCCAGGTGGTCACTCTGCTGCTGGGCATGAACGATGCAGCTGTCTCCGTCCTCACCGGCGACGCGGCAGACGCTGTGTTCTACGGCGTGGTCCAGTCCTCATCCCGCACCCTTGTGGAGACGAACAGCGCTGAGGTGCGGCAGGCTGTCTCGGTCATGTGTACCGACGGCACCGCCCGCACCGTCAATGTGAACAATAAGCTCAATTTCCCGGCCGGCAAGCTGGTGGAGATCAGCGTGGACGGTGACGGCGAAAGCGTCCAGTCCATCTCGCCCCGCTCGACCAGCGGCACCGTCAGCGCCGACGGCACCGCGCTGGACGACACCCCGTTTGCAGACAACGTGCAGATCATTGATACGACGTCGGAGGGTGTGGCTGGGGCAGTTCGCCCCAGCCGCCTATCGGGGGTAACTCTGAGTGAAAGCGACGTCCGCTACTACACCACCAATTCCGCAGGCCAGATCGACCGGGTCATCCTCGACGATGTGACCGGTGACCTGTGGGAGTATGCTGCGCTGGATTCTGTCCGCCGCCTGACGGACGAAGCCGCCAAGAAGATCGACAAAAAGATCAGCGACAAGGCACAGGACGCCGCAAGAGAGGCCGCAGGCCTCCCCGCTGGGACCACCACGACCACCACCAAGGTAGATAAGACCGATGAGGAGACCTTCCAGGATGTGAAGAACATCCTTGTTCCCAGCACCAGCGATGTGCTCTACGGCCTCATCGACGGCAGTGTCGTCAGCTCTACCTGGAACACCCTTACCGGCAAGACGGACCAGCTGTTCAGCTATGTGCTCCGCCGCACCGGCGACAGCGTGGGCGGTACGCTGGGCGACTTCCTCAACTATCTGGGCGAGGGCGCGACCTATGTCTGCTACTCCGGAGGCAAGCAGGTGGCCTACAGCACCGCCACCAAGTACCCCGTTATCGCAGGCGGCATCGCCATCGGCCGCTCTGCCGACGGCAAGGCCATCAACCGGATGCTCCAGCTCTCGCCGGTAGTCATCGATAAGCTGGGCGCAGCTTCGGTCATGAGCGGCGACAAGCGCTATGAGACCGCCGACGATATGCAGGTGTATCTGTGGTCGAACGGCCAGTATTTCGCCACCTCGCTGCCCAAGATCAACACCGAGGACTATAAGCTCATCGGCTGGTACGACAACTTCGGCTGCGCAGGCGGAAAGAAGATCCGTATCCTCGTGGCCGTCAAGACGAACTGAACCTGAAATTTTCCAATCACAGAACAGCAGCCTCGCGGCAGATGAAGCGGGGCTGCTGTTTTATTCTCCTATTTGCCACACGCCCTATTTCGTGTTACAATGAAAACCAGAGAAATTGCGGAAAAAGGAGGTGCGGCAATGATACGCATTGCTCTGGTCGAGGACGAGGCAGAGGTGCGGGCGCAGCTTCAGGGGTATGTGCAGCGGCACACCCGGCAGTACGGCACCGAGTTCGCGGTGACGGAGTTCGCCGACGGCATGGAGCTGCTGGATGATTACCGCCCGGTGTACGACATCCTGTTTCTGGACGTGGAGATGAAGCATCTGGACGGGATGGAGACGGCCCGGCGGGTGCGGGAGCTGGACAAGGACGTCATCATCGTTTTTATCACGAATATGGCGCAGTATGCCATCGGAGGGTACGCGGTGGGCGCGCTGGACTATGTGCTCAAGCCGGTGCCTTATTTTGCGTTTTCGCAGCAGCTGCGCAAGGCCGAAGAACAGCTGCGCCGCCGCGCACGGCATTATCTGGCCCTGCCGGTGGAGGGCGGGATGCGGCGGCTGGATTCGTCCCTCATCTATTATCTGGAAAGCGAGGGACACCGCGTCCATTTTTATACCGAAGAGGGCGATTTCGTGGCAGCAGGCACCCTGAAAGCCTTTGAGGAAAAGCTGGCTGAGCGGCCCTTTGCCCGCTGCAACAGCGGCTACCTTGTCAATCTGGCACAGGTGAAGAGCGTGCAGCAGGGGATGGTGCAGGTGGGACCCTACGAATTGCAGGTCAGCCGCCCCCGGCGGAAAGCCTTTCTCGCGGCGCTGGCCGACCACATCGGGGGTGAGGGTGCATGACGGCACTGCCCAGCATCCCGCGCCTGTATACGGCGCTGGCCGAGTGTCTGGCCGTGGGCATCTACGCCCTGCCGCTGGGCATCCGCTTCGGCAAAACGGCCACCATCGCTGCCAGTGCGGCATGGGCGCTGGCCCTGAGCGTCTTTTTGCAGGCCACGGGCAGCGTCCCGCTGGCGTGGTGGATCCCCTGCATGGCGGCAGCTGTGGGGATACAGTATTTATACCTCTGGGTCACCCGCACCATCTCCCTGCTGGAAGCGGGCTATGTCTGCGCCCGGGCCTTCGTTCTGGCAGAGCTGGCGGCCAGCGCCGAGTGGCAGCTGCACTGCTTCCTCTGGCCTCAGCGCAGCGGGGCCGACGGCCTGTCACTGCTGCTTTTGGTGGTGGTCTACGGCGGCGTTTTCGGCTGCATCTGGGTGCTGGAGCATAAGCACAAAAGTCCCAAGGGCCATATCGTCATCAGCGGAAAAGCGGCCCTCGTGGCCGTCGTCATGGCGGCGATGGTCTTCGCGGTGAGCAACCTGCTGTTCTTGGGCGACCGCGAGGTGGACATGAGCGTCTACTACATCCGCACGCTGGTGGACATCTGCGGCGTGCTCATCCTGACGATCCAGCACGAACAGCTGCGGGAGGCGGCGCTCCACAGTGAGCTTGCCGCCATGGACGAGGTGCTCCACCGCCAGTACGAGCAGTACAAGCGGAGCAAAGAGGGCATCCGGCTCATCAACAGCCGCTATCATGCGCTGAAAATTCAAATCGCGGACATCCGCGCCGAGCGCGACCGGGCCAAGCAGGACGCGGCTCTGGCCCGGATGGAGAGCGGCATCCGGCAGTATGAAGCCGAGAACAAGACCGGCAACCCGGTATTGGATACCCTATTGACCGCCAAAAGCATGGATTGCCAGCAGCGCGGCATCAACATGACCAGCGTGGCCGACGGCAGCCAGCTGGGCTTTTTGAGCACACGGGAGCTGTGTACCCTCGTGGGTGCGCCGCTGGACAACGCCATCGAGAGCGTGCTGGCAGAGCCCGACCCCGAAAAGCGTCTGCTGCGGGTGGCCATCTACAACCAGAGCGGCTGCGTGATGCTCCGCTTCGAGAACTACTGCGCCCAGCCCGTGGAGATGGGCGCGGACGGCCTGCCTGTCCACAACGCCCACGGCGGCTATGACCTGCAGGGCGTGCAGGCGGCCGCCCAGCGCCACGACGGCACCATGACCCTTCATTGGGCCGACGGCTGGTTCACCCTGCGGATCTTGCTGCCGGTCCCGGAAAAGTAAAATATAATAGGAATAACCTCTCAGTCTCGCTGCCGCTCGACAGCTCCCCTAGCGAGGGGGAGCCTCTGGCGAAGAGAAAAAGCTTTGCGTTATGCCAAGGCCTCTCCTCGATAGGAGAGGTGGCATCGCGTAGCGATGACGGAGAGGTTTTGTTATTCTGCACAATGAAACCGTTCTCGGAATTGTGGATTGGCACAATAGAAATTGAAATCAAATTGAAATTTCTGCAAACTATGCCTCCAAAATGACAGATTGCGCGGAGAACGGTTCGTTTTGCGGTTTATATGATAAAATGACATCAAGCAAAGGAGTGGACGCACTCCTGAGAACAGCCATGAACCGGGTCGTGTACCCAAAAGAGAAGGAGTTAACAGTTATGGCACAGAAAAAGAAGGACAGTAAGATGATGGGTAAGATCATCAAAACTGCCGTTTCGGGTGTGTTGTGTGTCGCATTGGCGGGCGGTATGGTTGCGGCCAATGTGCTGATCCCGCCTAATGCCAGCAGCGTGCAGAGCATTTTGGGTCTGAAGAGCGGCGGCATCGACAACAGCAAGGCAAAGACCGAAGGCATCAATATGGAATACAGCAAGCCCGGCTTTGACACAGAGGATGCGCTGATTGAGGATGAGATCGCTCTGAATAAGAAGATCGCCGCCGAAGGCATTGTATTGCTGAAAAACGATGCCGGAAAGATGCCGTACAGCACGGATACGACCTTTAGCTTTGTCAGCCATTCTGCTGTCAGCTACATCGGCGGCAACAAAGTCGATATGAAAACGGCCTTTGAAGATGCCGGGTTCGGTGTCAACGAGGACCTCTGGAAATTCTATTCCGAAGGCAACGGCAAGGATTACGGTCTGGGTGTCGGCTCGGTCTCTTACGGTGATGACGAGGACTTCTCCATCAACGAGTGCCCGCTGTCCGTCATGCAGGCGGAGCCGGGCCTGACCGATTCCATGCAGGGCACGGTGCCGGTCTTTGTGTTCAGCCGTGTGGCGGGCGAAGGCCGCGATATGCCGCGCTCCATGTACAACCACACCGATGTGGAAGAGGACAAGACCAAGACCTACCTCGAGCCGGATTCCGTGGAACTGGAGATCCTCCAGTACCTGAACGACAACTTTGACGATGTGGTGCTGCTGCTCAACTCCAGTGCAGCGGTCGATCTGAGCTGGGTGGAGGATTATCCCAGCATCCACACCGTCATCTCGGCTCCTGCCATGGGCGACTACGGCCTGTGCTCTCTGGCCGAGATCTTCTCCGGCAAGGTCAATCCTTCCGGCCGCACCGTGGATACCTATGAAGTGGATGCCATGAACAGCCCGGCGGCGCAGAACTTCGGCGACTTTGCCTACTATGACGAGAATGGTAACCTGACCAAGTACAACTACGTCAGCTACAAAGAGGGCATCTATGTTGGCTACCGCTATTACGAGACCCGTTACGAGGACAAGGTCCTCGGTCAGGGCAACGCAGGCGATTACAACTACGATGACGCTGTGATGTATCCCTTCGGCTACGGCCTGTCCTACACCACCTTTGATTGGTCCGACTACAACACCAGCTGGGATGGCGACACCTGCACCGTCACGGTCAAGGTGACCAACACCGGTTCTGTTGCCGGCAAGGACGTTGTGGAAGTGTATGCACAGAGCCCCTACACCGATTATGACAAGACCAACAAGGTGGAAAAGGCTGCGGTTGAACTGGTCGGTTACGCCAAGACCTCGGAACTGGCTCCCGGTGCAAGCGAGACCGTTACGGTCACCTTCGATCAGGAACAGCTGAAGTCCTACGACTACACCAACGCCAAGACCTACATTCTGGATGCCGGTGACTACTACATCACCGCCGCCAAGAACGCACACGATGCCGTCAACAACATCCTTGCTGTCAAGGGCAAGACCGTGGAAGACGGCATGACCGCCGATGGCAACACCGAGTTTGTGGCGACCTATACCCCGGCCAACGGCACCGTGGATACCACGACCTATAAGAACGACACCACCACCGGCGTGGAGGTCACCAACCAGCTGGATCAGGCAAACGGCGGCTTCCAGTATCTGTCCCGCAACGACTGGACCGGCACCTGGCCGACCACCGATGGCGAGGTCAGCGATCAGATCAGCACTTGGGGCAACCCCATCAACGGCACCGATGCAAACGGCAACCCCGCTTCCTATACTTACTATAAGACCATCAGCAGCGAGGATCTGGCAAAGCTGGATTCCTTCGATTCCCTGAACACCACCGATCCTTCTACCCTGACCGATGAGCTTGTCTACGGCAAGGACAACGGCCTCGGCCTGATCGATATGCGTGGTCTGGATTACAACGACCCCAAGTGGAACGACCTGCTCGACCAGCTGACCCCCAGCGATTATCAGACCCTGATCACGCAGTCCGGCTATGGCACGGCTGCCATCAAGTCGGTGGATAAGCTCTCCACGACCGATCGCGACGCTGCCACCGGCCTGGTCAACTATGGCGTTGATGCAAGCGGCAACTTCTACTTCAAGGGCAACATCACCCACTGCGGCGTCATCGTTCTGGCCCAGACCTACAACGATGATCTGGCCACTCACTACGGCGAGAACATTGGCGACGAGTCCTACTATCTGGATGTCGATGGCTGGTATGCACCGGCAGTCAACATGCACCGCACTGCATTCTCCGGCCGCAACAGCGAGTATTACTCCGAGGATCCGTTCATCGGCGGTCACATTGCTTCCCTCGAGTGTGAGGGTGTCGCCTCCCGCGGTATGTATGTCTTTGTCAAGCACTACGCCATCAACGATCAGGAGGACCACCGCGGCGACCGTGAAGGCCAGTACAGCATTGCGACCTTCCTGAACGAGCAGGCGGCCCGCGAGATCTACCTCAAGCCCTTTGAGATGTGCGTCAAGTCTGATAAGGTCGAGATGAACTATGCAAAGGACAACGGCGACGGCACTTACAGCAATGCCACCACCGAGATCCCGTCCGTCACCGGCATCATGACCTCCTTCAACCGCGTTGGCTATACCTGGGCCGGCGGCAACTACAACATGATCACCGGCCTGCTGCGCAACGAGTGGGGCTTCCACGGCTTTATCATCACCGATAATGCAAACACCGGTGTCTTTATGGATGCTGGCCAGATGATCCAGGCGGGTGCTGATGGCAAGCTGACCAACCTGCCCACCGGCGCACGCTATACCTTCAACAAGAATGATGTTTCGGATTATCACTATGGCCGTGAGGCAGTCCACAACATCCTGTATACTATTGCAAACTCCAAGGCAATGAACGGCGGTATGCCGGGCAGCCGTTATCTGGCAAAGGTCGAGCCTTACCAGAAGGTCATCTACGCGGTGGATGGCGTCTGCGGCGGTCTGATTGCGGTCCTGGTCATCCTGACCATCTTCCGCTTCCGCAAAAAGAAAGAGGACAACATCAAAACCGTCTGAGTAACACAAAACCGAAAGGGGCGGCGGGCAGAGCGCCCGCCCCCTCTTCTTTTTTATCAGGAGCGATCCATGAAACACGCTGACATCATCCAGAAACTGAACTTAGAGCAAAAATGCGCCCTGCTCTCGGGCGAGACTGTCTTTACCACCCGCGCTCTGCCGGGCAAGGGCATCCCGGCCATCACCCTTTCGGACGGCCCCAACGGTGTCCGCAAGCAGGCCGGTGCCGCCGACCATCTGGGCCTCAACCCCAGCGTTCCGGCAACCTGTTTCCCGACCTCTTCCGCCACTGCGTGCAGCTGGGATGAGAAGCTGGGCGAAGCCGTCGGCGAGGCACTGGGCGAGGAAGCCGCCGCACAGGAAGTGGCTGTCCTGCTCGGCCCCGGTTTGAACATCCAGCGCAGCCCCCTCTGCGGCCGCGACTTCGAGTATTTCTCGGAAGACCCCATCCTCGCGGGCAGGATGGCCGCTGCCTATGTGCGCGGCATCCAGAAAAACGGCATCTCTGCCTGCCCCAAGCACTTTGCGGTCAACAGTCAGGAGCTGCGCCGCATGGCCAGCGACTCGGTGCTCGATGAGCGCACCCTGCGGGAGCTGTATCTGACCGGTTTCGAGATCGTGGTAAAAGAGGCAAAGCCCAAGACCATCATGACCTCCTACAACCTCATCAACGGCACCTACGCCAACGAGAATGCCCACCTGCTGCAGGACATTCTGCGGAAGGACTGGGGCTTCGACGGGGCCGTCGTCACCGACTGGGGCGGCTCCAATGACCACGCCCTCGGCGTGAAGAACGGCTCCACCCTCGAAATGCCCTGCCCCGGCGGCGACTCCATCCGGGAGCTGATGAAGGCCGTACAGGACGGCAAAATTTCCGAGGCCGACGTGGACGCCCGTCTCGACGAGATGCTGGAACTGGTGCTCTCCACCCACGCTGCGGTGGAAAAAGCGCCCCGCACCTTCGACGCTGCCGCGCACCATAAGCTTGCCCGCCGCGCGGCCGCAGAGAGCATCGTCCTGCTCAGGAACGAGGGCGGCATCCTGCCGCTCAAGCCCAATGAGAAGCTGGCCGTCATCGGCGACTTTGCCGAGACGCCCCGCTATCAGGGCGCAGGCTCCAGCGCCGTCAACGCCCTGCAGGTGGACACCCTGCTGGAGAGCATCAAGGCTGACGACAGCGGCATCACCTTCGTGGGCTATGCCTCCGGTTTCGAGCGTCAGGGTGCAGCGGACGCCGAGAAGCTGGAAGAGGCTGTGGCCCTCGCAAAGAAGGCCGACACCGTTCTGCTCTGCCTCGGCCTCGATGAGCTGCGGGAGAGCGAAGGCCTCGACCGCTCTGACATGAAGCTGGCCGAGAACCAGCAGCAGCTTCTGGCCGCTGTGGCTGCCGTCAACCCGAACGTCGTCGTTCTGCTGAGCGCCGGTGCGCCGGTAGAGACGCCGTGGGTCGGCCAGTGCAGGGCGCTGGTCTACGGCGCACTGGGCGGACAGGCAGGCGCAGGCGCAGCCGCAGACATCCTCACCGGCAAGCTCTGCCCCTGCGGCAAGCTGTCCCAGACCTGGGCGCAGGCTCACGACGATACCCCCGCCAAGGCGAACTTCGGCGGCGAGGGCCGGAATGTGGAGTACCGCGAGGGCCTGTATGTGGGCTACCGGTACTATCAGACCGCCGGTGTGCCGGTGGCGTTCCCCTTCGGCTACGGCCTGAGCTACACCACCTTCGAGTACAGTGATCTGAAGGCAGACGAGAAGGGCGTGACCCTCACTGTCACCAACACCGGCAGCTGTGCCGGTGCCGAGATCGTTCAGCTCTACGTCGCAAAGCAGGACGCCAAAGTCTTCCGCCCGGTGCAGGAGCTGAAGGGTTTTGCAAAGGTCTTCCTCGCCCCCGGCGAGAGCAGGACGGTGAGCATCGCTCTGGACGACAAGGCGTTCCGCTACTGGAACGTCAAGACTGACCGCTGGGAAGTCGAAGGCGGAAGCTATCAGCTCCGCGTGGGTGCATCCAGCGCAGACATCCGCCTGACAGCGGAAGTCTCCGTCAAGGGGACCGACGCTCCCGACCCCTACGAGGGTCTCGACCTGCTCCACTACGTCTCCGGCCAGATCACCTATGTGACCGACGCCGAGTTCGAGGCTCTGCTGGGCCATCCGATCCCGGAGGATGTCGTCCGCATCGACCGGAACATGACGCTGGGCGAGATGGATCATGGCCGCAGTCCGCTGGGCTGGGTGGCACAGAAGGTGCTGCGCTGCCGTCTGGACAGCAGCTTTGCAAAAGGCACCCCCGACCTGAACACCGTGTTCCAGTATAATATGCCGCTGCGCGCGCTGGCCAAGATGACCAACGGCATGGTGAGCATGGGCATGGTGGACGGCCTCGTCTGGGAGCTGAAAGGCTTCTGGCTCGTGGGCATCCTCCGGGTCATCTATGAGTTCGTCAAGAATCTCATCCTGAACAGCCAGATGGAAAACCGGCTCAAAAACAGCTGAAAGGAATAAGGCCATGAATTTCTGGAATAACTTTGCCGCAAAGCATCCGGCCGCGGCCAAATGGGTGCGGGAGGGCGGACTGTTCGTCATCGTGTCCAACCTCATCACCGTGTTCAAATATCTGCTTCTGCAGTTCCTGCCCAAGGCATTTGCAAGCCTGCCGGTGGTGGACTTCGGCTGGCCGGGCATCGACATCACCCTGTTCGGCGAGACCTTCAAGTGGAATATCCTCGGCTACGACGCGGCCCACGGCGGCCTGCCCTACTTCTGCGCCTACATGGTGGCCATGGTCATCGGCGAGTGCATCAATTTCCCCATCCAGCGCAGCCTCGTCTTCCGCAGCAAGGGCAGCCTCGCCAAGCAGATCGGCTGGTATCTGCTGGCTTTCTGCCTCATCACCTGCATCGTCAACTCCATCAACTGCATCTGGGTGGCTGTGGCCGGTCTGCTGGTGCCTGATTTCATCTACAACATCGGCACCACGGTACTCAACGGCGGCATCTCGATGGTCATCTTCTTCTTCGTGAACAAGATCATCTTCCCCGAAGGCGAAGCCGCAAAATAATCTGTCATCTTCTTTGTTTTCATCATTTTCTTCATCCGAACCAACAGGCCGTCCTCCTCTGAAGGACGGCCTGTTGGCATATTGAGTGGTTTTGGACGCTGCAAAGGACGAAATTTCGGTCATAGGGGAAGAATCTGCCCAGGGGTCTTGCACTTTGATGCTTTACTGTGGTAAAATCAGGCCGTGCTTTTATCATAGAGGAAAAAAGCACCAAAGGGGGAACGTATATGAGTGAGATCTGTATCATCGTCACCATCGTCGTCTATCTTGCGGCCATGCTTCTGGTGGGTTTCGCCTACAGCAAGACCAACAACGACAGCGCCGACTTCTACCTTGGCGGCCGGAAGATGGGGCCGCTGGTCACGGCCATGAGTGCCGAGGCCAGCGATATGTCCAGCTGGCTGCTGATGGGTATGCCGGGTCTGGCCTACCTGACAGGCATCGCCTCGCCGGGCTGGACAGCCATCGGCCTTGCGCTGGGTACCTGGCTCAACTGGCTCATCGTGGCCCGGCGGCTCCGCCGCTATTCGGCCAACCTCGACGCCATCACGGTACCGCAGTTCCTGTCGCTTCGCTTCCATGACCAGCGCAACCTGCTGAACGCTCTGGGCGCGGTCATCATCATCGTCTTCTTCGTGCCGTATACGGCCTCGGGTTTTGCGGCCTGCGGCAAGCTGTTCCACAGCCTCTTCGGCGTAGATTACATGGCGGCAATGCTGGTGTCGGCCCTCGTCATCGTGGGCTATACCATCCTCGGCGGCTTCCGCGCCGTCACCACCACCGACCTCATCCAGTCGATGGTCATGTCGCTGGCCCTCATCGCGGTGCTGGGCTACGGCATCGTTGTGGCAGGCGGCTGGGGCGCTGTGGTGGAGAACGCCCAGAGCCTTTCCGGCTACCTGACCATGACGGCCAGCCACGACGCTGTGACCGGCGGGGCCGCGTCCTACAGCCTGCTGGACATCGTCTCCACCATGGCGTGGGGTCTCGGCTACTTCGGTATGCCCCACATCCTGCTCCGCTTCATGGCCATCGAGGACGAGAAGAAGCTGGTGCTCAGCCGCCGCATTGCCACCGTCTGGGTGGTCATCGCCATGGCGGCGTCCATCGTCATCGGCATGGTGGGCCTCGGCATGACCAGGGCCGGTGCGCTGGAATTCCTCAGCGGCTCGTCCAGTGAGACCCTCATCGTCCGCATCGCCAGCCTCATCAGCCAGCACGGTGTGCTGGCGGCAGTCCTCGCCGGACTCATCCTTGCAGGCATCCTGGCGGCCACCATGTCCACGGCAGACAGCCAGATGCTGGCTGCTGCGTCCAGCGTGTCCCAGAACATTTTGCAGGAGTTCGGCCACCTCAAGCTGAGCGAGAAGCAGAGCCTCTTCGCAGCCCGCCTGACCATCATCTGCGTCAGCGTGGTGGGCGTGGTGCTGGCCCGCGACCCGGATTCCAGCGTCTTCGGCATCGTCAGCTTTGCGTGGGCCGGTTTCGGCGGCTCCTTCGGCGCTGTCGTCCTCTGTGCCCTGTTCTGGAAGCGCTGCAACTGGCAGGGTGCGCTGGCCGGTATGCTCTGCGGCGGCCTGATGGTCTTCGTCTGGAAGTACATCGTCAGCCCGCTGGGCGGCGTCTTCGGCATCTATGAGCTGCTGCCCGCCTTCCTCATCTCGCTGGCCGTCTGCGCGGTGGTCAGCCTTGTGACCCCGGCTCCGGAGGCCGACATCCTTGCCGAGTTTGATGCGGCAAAATAGCCGGTAAAAACAAGAGGAGGGCCTGTGCTGAAACCCGGCACAGGCTCTCCTTTTATGCTTGTGTGACGCTTCCGTGCTCCACCCGGTATACCTTGTCAAACTGCTTCATGAACGCCCCCGAGACGTCGTGGGTGATGGCCACCACCATGCAGGGGAGCGCGAGCAGATTTTTCATGATCTGTCCGCTGGTGTCGGGGTCGAGGCTGGCGGTGATCTCGTCGGCGATGATGAGGTCGTACCGGCGAAGCGCCAGCCGTGCGATGCCGATGCGCTGGCGCTGCCCGCCCGAGAGATTCTTGCCGTTCTCGCTGATGAGGGTGTCGAGGCCGTCGGGCAGGGTGCTCACCCAGTCGGTGAGGCCCGCCATCCCGATGGCGTGGGAAAGCTGAGCCTCGGGGAAGTCCGCGCCGAGGCAGATGTTGCTGCGGAGGGTGTCATTGAAGAGATAGGTTGTCTGGGCAATGTAACCTACTCGCTGGTAGAGGCTCTGACGGTCGATGTCCCGCAGCTGCTGGCCGTTGAAGAGGATGCTGCCGGTATAGTCTGGGTAGTACTGGAACAGCAGCTTTGCCAGTGTAGACTTGCCGCAGCCGCTTTCGCCCACGAGGACGGCTTTTTCCTGCCCGGAGACCGTCAGCCGGACGCCGCGCAGCACCGGTGCAGCGGCCCCAGGGTAGGAAAAGCCGGTGTCCTTGCACTCGATGTGCTCGAGTTTACCGATGGCCCGGCCTGCAGAGACTTTTTCCGGGCCGGACATGGCTGCTTCCAGCCGCTGACGAATGCCCTTCGAAGATCTGACCTTGGCCCAGCACTGGGCGATCTGATTACAGGGCGTGATGACGAAGTTCGCCATGCTGGCGGCGGTGGAGACGGTGCCCATCGTCAGCCGCCCGTCGAAAGCGAGAAAAAGGCCCACCAGCATGACGATGGGGAAGATGAGATTGCTGATGAGAGAGGTGTTGACCACCATGGCGTTGAGGCTCTGCTGGTAGGCCTGCTCGCTGTCGCGGGCCTGCCGGGCAGCATCCCGGTGGCGGGCGGCATAGGCGTCCTCCCGCAGAAAGCCCCGGATGACCTCGAACCCGCCCAGAAGCTCCTTGAGCTGCTGGGTGTAGCCCGCCATCTGGAGGGAAAAAGCGTCTCGGGAGGCTTTGAGCCGCTCATTCATCTTCCGGGGCAGGACCAGCGGCGGCACGGTCACAAGCAGGATGGCCGCCAGCATCACCGGGCTGATGTAAAGGTACATCCCCAGTGCACAGAGCATGATGCCGCCCCAGAATGCGATGTTGAAGAGGGACATATAATAGTCGTCGTAGAGGGTGCGCAGGTCGGTGGTCAGCAGGGAGAGATAGGCTGCGTCGCCCTCCCGCTGATATTGGGACACCGGGCGGCGCAGCACCCGCTCCATGACCTGTCCCCGCACCTGCTCCACGGCGCCGCAGGCGAGTTTTGTAAAGGAGCGGCGGCTCAGCCGTTCGAAAAACCAGCTGGTGAAGGTGATGAGGAACACCAGCCCCATATAGCCCAGCGCCTCCTGCTTGCTCTTGGAGTCGATGAGCCACTTGAGCTGGAAGTTTTTCAGCGGCGCGAAAAAGGATACCGCCGCTGTAAAGAGCGCGAAGAGCATGAGCTTCACCCAGTGGTGTCGGAAGTAGTCGTTGACCGTTGCTTTTTTCATGCGCAGTATCCTCCGCAGAGTACTATAAAACGAGATGGATTACAAGAAAGACCCATCCGACTTCCTTTTTGCGGGAGATCGGATGGGTCTTGATCTTATGGCCTTATGTAAGAGGTGCTGTCAGCTTACAGCTGGGGGCCGGCGGAGACCAGAGCCTTGCCGTGCTCGTTGCCCTCGTACTTTGCGAAGTTCTTGATGAAGCGGCCAGCCAGATCCTTGGCCTTCTCTTCCCACTGAGCGGCATCTGCGTAGGTGTCGCGGGGGTCGAGGATAGCGGGGTCAACACCGGGCAGAGCGGTGGGGACCTCGAAATCGAAGTAGGGGATCTTCTTGGTGGGAGCCTCGTTGATAGCGCCGCTCAGGATAGCGTCGATGATGCCGCGGGTATCCTTGATGGAGATGCGCTTGCCGGTGCCATTCCAGCCGGTGTTGACCAGATAAGCCTTGGCGCCGCTCTTCTGCATCTTCTTGACCAGCTCCTCAGCGTACTTGGTGGGGTGCAGCTCCAGGAAGGCCTGACCGAAGCAGGCGGAGAAGGTGGGGGTGGGCTCGGTGATGCCGCGCTCGGTGCCGGCCAGCTTTGCGGTGAAGCCGGACAGGAAGTAGTACTGGGTCTGCTCCGGAGTCAGGATAGAGACGGGAGGCAGGACGCCGAATGCATCAGCAGACAGGAAGATGACATTCTTGGCTGCGGGTGCAGAAGAGATGGGGCGGACGATGTTCTGGATGTGGTCGATGGGGTAGGAGACGCGGGTGTTCTCGGTCACGCTCTTGTCGGCGAAATCGATGTGGCCCTCAGCGTCCAGAGTGACGTTCTCCAGCAGAGCGTTGCGCTTGATGGCGTTGTAGATGTCGGGCTCAGAGTCCTTGTCCAGATTGATGACCTTAGCGTAGCAGCCGCCCTCGAAGTTGAAGACGCCGTTGTCGTCCCAGCCGTGCTCGTCATCGCCGATGAGCAGACGCTTCGGGTCGGTGGACAGGGTGGTCTTGCCGGTGCCGGACAGACCGAAGAAGATGGCAGTGTTCTTGCCCTCCTTATCGGTGTTGGCAGAGCAGTGCATGGAAGCGATGCCCTTCAGCGGCAGGAAGTAGTTCATCATGGAGAACATACCCTTCTTCATCTCGCCGCCGTACCAGGTGTTGACGATGACCTGCTCCTTGCTGGTGATGTTGAACAGCACAGCAGTCTCGGAGTTCAGGCCCAGCTCCTTGTAGTTCTCGACCTTAGCCTTGGAAGCGTTGTAGACAACGAAATCAGGCTCGAAGTTCTCCCGCTCCTCAGCGGTGGGCTTGATGAACATATTGGTGACGAAATGTGCCTGCCAGGCCACTTCCATGATGAAGCGGACGGCCATGCGGGTGTCCTTGTTGGCGCCGCAGAAAGCATCCACGACGTACAGGCGCTTGTTGGAGAGCTCCTTCTTGGCGATCTCCTTCACAGCTTCCCAAGCTTCCTGAGAAGCGGGGTGGTTGTCGTTCTTGTACTCGTCGCTGGTCCACCACACGGTGTCCTTGGAGTTCTCGTCCATGACGATGAACTTATCCTTGGGGGAGCGGCCGGTGTAGATACCGGTCATGACGTTGACAGCGCCCAGCTCGCTGACCTGGCCCTTCTCGTAGCCTTCCAGTTCGGGCTTGGTCTCCTCGTCGAACAGCTGCTCGTAAGAGGGATTGTACACGATCTCGGTCGTGCCGGTGATACCATACTTGCTCAGATCCAACTTTGCCATGATACTTATACCTCTTCTTTCGTTCAGGTCATCGTCCAGACACCAGCGGTAAGCTGCCCTCAGCCAAAAGGACACCGCAAAAGGACGACGAAAAGAAATACAGATGCGTATTCTCCTGTATATCATTATACATAAATTGGGGCCGAAATCAACCGGCGGGGCGGTTTTCTTCGGGTAAAAGCAACAAATCTTATTAAGAATCCGGGGTATTTGAGACAGTTTCGTAAAAATCCTGGCCCATTTGCCTGCACAAATTAAAGATTTTATGCCAAAAACAGATCTTTGATAAAATTTTGTCGATTTGGGATACAAGGAGCGGAAAACAGGAGAGAAAAGGCTGCAATTTTGGGCCGCGAAAACGCGAAAAAACGTATTATAAGTAGAGACACAAAATATTTGTGGATATTTTGCGATATATCTGGAAAAACTGTCTGGCTTATGATATACTGAGCCAATCTGACCCGCGGCCATGAGCCGCCAGCATGGAGAAACAACGACAATGAAGACGCTTTACATATTTCTTACCCGCTCCGGCACCCTGCTCTCGAACCTCGTGTACAGCCTGACCGGTGCGCAGTACACCCACATCTCCCTCGCCTTCGACGAGGACCTGAGCACCCTCTACAGCTCTACCCGTAAGAATGGCTACACCATGTTCCCCGCAGGTCCCAGCCGGGAGTACCTGAACCGGGGCGTGTTCCTCATGCGGGAGAACATCCCCTGCGCCCTCTACGCGCTGGAAGTGACGGATGAGGCCTACACCCGCGCCAAGCGCCGCACCCAGCACATGATGCACCACGGGGAGCTCTACCGCTTCAATTCGCTGGGTCTGCTGCTCTGCTGGATGCATATCCGCTGGCAGCGCCGCCGGCATTATTTCTGCTCCCAGTTCGTCAGTGAGGTGCTCCAGAAGAGCGGTGCGCTGGAGCTGCCAAAGCCCAGCACCCTCATGCACCCCAGCGATTACGCCGAGCTGCCCGAGCTGCGCTGCCTCTACCGCGGTACGCTGGCCGGCCTGCCCCAGCGCCAGAGCATGGAGCTGGGCGAGGTGGAGAGCGTCATGGGCCTTTATCTGAACGTCCTTCTAGGGGCTGTGAAGGGCAGAGTGCGTCGGCTGTTCTGATTTTTTGAAAAATTTGCTGAAAAAATTGAAAATGCCTGTTGACAAAGCGGGTGCGCTGTGCTAAAATAATCGAGTCGGGAACAACGCCCGATGCAATGGTAGTATGGCCCGTTGGTCAAGCGGTTAAGACAGAGGCCTCTCACGCCTTTAACATCGGTTCGATTCCGGTACGGGTCACCATTTTAGTAGTAAAACGGCTCTGCGCCGTTTTATATAGATGCCTCTTTAGCTCAGTCGGTTAGAGCACCTGACTGTTAATCAGGGTGTCGCCTGTTCGAGTCAGGCAAGAGGCGCCAGTAAAGCGATGGAAGTTTTCCATCGCTTTTTCTTTTTTGTCCGTTCCGGTGCGGCTTTTATTGACAGGGAAAGCGGCGGGGGATATACTTATAATAATTGAAATGCCGCCTCTTTCCGCCACGGAGAGGGTTTTGAAAAAGGAGAAAAGTATGAAACAGATCATTCTGACGGGCGACCGCCCGACGGGCCGGCTCCATGTCGGCCACTATGTCGGCTCTCTGAAGGAGCGTGTCCGGCTGCAGAACTCGGGCAAGTTCGACGAGATCTATATCATGATCGCTGACGCACAGGCCCTCACCGACAACGCCGACAATCCGGAGAAGGTGCGCCAGAACGTCCTGCAGGTCGCTCTGGACTATCTGGCCGTGGGCATCGACCCCGCCAAGGCACACATCTTCATCCAGTCCATGGTGCCGGAGCTGACCGAGCTGAGCTTCTATTATATGAACCTCGTCACCGTCTCCCGCCTGCAGCGCAACCCCACCGTCAAGGCGGAGATCCAGCAGAAGAATTTCGAGTCCAGCATCCCGGTGGGCTTCTTCACTTACCCCATCAGCCAGGCTGCGGACATCACCGCCTTCAAGGCCACTACCGTTCCCGCAGGCGAGGACCAGCGCCCCATGATCGAGCAGTGCTGTGAGATCGTTCATAAGTTCAACGCCGTCTACGGTGAGACTCTGGTGGAGCCGGAGATCGTTCTGCCCCAGAACAGCGCCTGCCTGCGCCTGCCCGGCACCGACGGCAAGGCCAAGATGAGCAAGAGCCTCGGCAACTGCATCTACCTCTCCGACGAGCCCGAGGACATCAAGAAGAAGATCATGTCCATGTACACCGACCCGAACCACCTGCGCGTGCAGGACCCCGGCAAGGTGGAGGGCAACCCCGTCTTCATCTATCTGGATGCATTCAGCCGCCCGGAGCACTTTGCCGAGTTCCTGCCCGAGTACCAGAACCTCGACGAGCTGAAGGCACACTATCAGCGCGGCGGTCTGGGCGACGTGAAGGTGAAGAAGTTCCTGAACAGCGTCATGCAGGCCGAGCTGGAGCCCATCCGCAACCGCCGCAAGGAGTGGGAGCAGCGCCTGCCCGAGGTCGTGGAAATTCTGAAGGAAGGCAGCGCTGTGGCCGAAAAGACCGCCGCCGCCACCCTCGCCGAAGTGCGCAAGTCCATGAAAATCGATTACTTTACGGATGATAATCTGCTGAAATAACAAAACGTAACCGAAAATGCCCTTGCAGAACGCTAAAAATAGCTTCGGCAGGGGCATTTTTCATAAGAATTGCGAGCCGGTGACGAGAGAATGACTGGATATAAAAAGTATTTCGACGCGTATTGCAGGGAGCATGGGCTGAATCTGTATTTGTCCTTTGAGATGCCTGCCGGATACAAAACAGCAAAGGGAACATTTGACGCTTCCAGCAGGACTGTATTTATAAATGCAGAGGGGCTGGACAAAAAGCCTGAGTACGAAAGAATGTTCTATCTTTTTCATGAGCTGCGGCACGCATCCCAGTATCTTGAACCGGAGCGATTTGATGAGACGATAAATCGAAGCGTTCAGTATATCATCATGTTCGACGGGACTTGCTATAAACTGGTGGAAAATCATTATCTGAAATGTAAATTAAAAGGTAGCGAAGGATATTTTACAAGCCTGTATCTCGGACAACCGCATGAAGTCGATGCGAATACATTTGCCTATGAGCAGACCCGAAAAATCTGCGGGGATTCGGCAGGACTAAAAGAGCTGTTTGATTTCTGGATGCCGCGTCAGGCGATTCTGAACGGTACATATGATAGGATTTTTTCGCTGATTGACGAGAAAACCAAAGGGATGACCTGATTCCAAGGCACAAAAATGCCGCTCTCCTATCAAGGGAAGAGCGGCATTTGTTATTTCCTTAAATCTTCAAAAAGTTCATCCAAATCGGTGTAGTGCTTTACGTTGGGGTCCTTCGCAATGCGTTCAGCCTCCAACATGGCGGCAATCGTTTCCTCATTCGGACGCTCGACTTCATCAATATAATCAGGAATCATATCACTTACAGGCTGCGGTTCTTGATCTCGTCGGTCACCTTGGCGATGAAGGCGTCGAGATCCATCGTGGTGGTCTCGCCCTTGCGGTCACGGACAGAGACGTTGCCGGCCTCGGCTTCCTTGGCGCCCAGGACCAGCATATAAGGCACGCGGTCCACCTGCTGTGCAGCGCGGATCTTGTAGCCGATCTTCTGGTTGTCGTCGTCCAGAGCCACACGGATACCGGCCTCCACCAGTTTCTCGGTGATGGCCTCGGAATACTCGAGGGTCTTCTCGGAGACGGGCAGGACCTTGACCTGAACAGGAGCCAGCCA
>ENA-UESP01000710-UESP01000710.1-human-gut-metagenome-genome-assembly--contig:-NODE-710-length-26841-cov-9.377522_pt1 | contig 26841 bp, 24 predicted proteins | sample MGYA00243003_ERZ508004 | MGnify/ENA primary metagenome ERZ508004 (study PRJEB26167, sample SAMN06115443) | human gut metagenome | host: Homo sapiens | place: China:Henan | collected 2015-07-29 | study...
GCCAGATTCAGGCAAAGGATCGGATTCTTGAATATCTGAAGCATAAGCCGTCGATTACGAATCAGAAAGCACAAGAGCTGTGTGGATACACAAAAGATCAGGCATACCGTATTCTCCGAAAGCTTGTAGAAGAAGGGAAGATTGAAGTAAAAGGAGCAGGGCGCGGAAGAAGATACTGCTTAAAAGAAAATCAGCGATAAAAACGCGCGCCGCGCGATTATTACGCGCAAAGAAACGTGCGATTTCCTCAAGAATGAACAGAAAATGACTGAGATTCGATGAAAAACAGAAAACGTTAATCGCGCGCTGAAACGCGCGCCGCGCGATTAGCGGTTTTGCCGCGCGTTTTCTAAGGTTCAATCCTCCAGCCTGCCGTGGTCATAGCCAAGGGCAAGATAATGCCCCATCTCCCCTCCCAGCACCATCTGTGCGTACTCCAATGGCTTATTGTACAGCAGCCAATCCAGCTCTGCCCGTTGTGCCGATGTGTTGCCATATTCGTCCTCAATGGCGATGCAGTCGATGGCAACGATGGTGCCATCCTCGAACCGGGCTTCTACCCGGTTGGTGTCCATGTTATAGCGGCAGGAAAGCAATTTCGTCATAATAGTATCCTCCAAGATTTGATTTATGGTGTGCGGTCACTCGAACCAATGCCGTCAAGTCGTTGTCGGATGAAGTGGTTTTTATTTTGTCCGGGAGTAAGTGCACGGTTTCTGCACGGTCGGTGTTATCCATGTCCAATTAGGTGGTTCGTGCATGCCTTGTGCATGATCTTGGAGAGATTGTACTTCTTCATACTGTCCTCGCTTTACTTTGCGGGATCAGATCCTGTATAATGGGCTTGACCCTGTGAGGTTTGGCTCGGTGGTTTCGTTGGTAGCGGACACCGGGCCATTTTTCATGCCAAACGCGCCGGAACCACCAACGCCGTAGGCCATGCCGGCTTCGCCGTCGCCGCGGATGCCAACGTCTGTATGGATCCGGTATCCGATGGGCCTGTTCTGTTTGCCCTGCCCCAAAATAGCAAAAACACGAAAAGCTCCCCGCCTGATCCATCGCTAAAAATCAGACGAGGAGCTTTTCCGAGATTGAGCGTTCAGGCCGGCGGTGCAAAGTGGTGGGCTTTGCGGGAGAATGGGCACCGGCCTGCACAAAAAGGAGGAGATGGGAAAGGGTATGGGTCCACAACAGAAGTTGTGTGAAAGTGGCTGAAACTGCGGGAACTGGATCCCTTTGAAAATGGAACAGCCTGTCCCAGGAGTTTGCGCCCTCCGGGACAGGCTGCTCGTAACGAAAAAGGAGGTGATTATGAGCGGATCAGGCTGCCGCGCCGGCAACCATGTTGGGAATGAAGGTAGACAGAGCCGGGCAGTAAGTGGTCAGGATCACGACGATCAGACTTGCAACAACGAACGGCATGACTTCCTTGATGATATCCACGTAGCGGGCACCGGAAAGCTTCTGAGCCATGAACACGGAGCTGCAGAAAGGAGGAGTGATGAAACCAACGCTCAGGTTGACCAGGATGATGGCACCGAAGTGGATGGTATCAACGCCCATTGCAACAGCGGTGGGCAGCAGCAGGGGCACGATCAGCAGGATTGCGGCGTTGATGTCGATCAGCATGCCGCAGATCAGGAACAGGATGTTGGCGAAGATCAGGAAGCCGAACGTGCTGGAGATGTGGGTGGTGACGAAAGCCTTGATGGCCTCAGCAATGCCGATCATGGAAATGACACGGCCGGAGCAGTTGGAGAAGCCGATCAGGATGCAGATGGTAGCGGTGCTGACAGCAGCGTGGACAGTCATGTTCATGAACGTCTCATCCACGTTGTTCTTGTTCATCGCGCGCTTGACAAAGTAGAAGATGATGCCGTACAGCACGGCAGCCGCGCCAGCCTCGGTAGCGGTAAAGATACCACCGTAGATGCCGCCGAAGATGATGACGGGCATGATCAGTGCGGGGATCGCGCGGATAAAGGTCTTACCGACATTGCCAGCGTAGGTGGAGAGAACGAACGGGGTGGTCACTTTCTCCTCACGGCGGCCCTGACGGAAGTAGTTGATGAGCATGAAAAGGATGATGCAACAGATAGCCGGGCCAACGGTGCTCAGCCAGACAGCGGAGATGCTGACGCCTGCGCACAGGCCATACATGATGCCGGGAACAGACGGGGGGATCAGGATGCCCAGGAAGCTGGAAGCGGCGGCCAGTGCGGAGCAGTAAGCGTCCGAGTAGCCTTTCTTCTTCATCTCGGGGATCATGATACCGCCGATGCAGCTGATGGTAGCCATGCAGGAACCAGTCAGGATGCCGAATGCAGCGGAGGTCAGGATGGTGACAGCGCCCAGAGAGCCGCGCAGACGGCCCACGATGGACTGGATCAGGTCAACCAGAGCATGGGCAATGCCGCTGTGCTGCATGATGGCACCGGCGAAGATGAACAGAGGCACGGCCAGCAGCGGGAAGCTGTCCAGACCGGAGAACGCGACGGTGCAGATGGTGGAGGACTTCATGCCGGCGGCCACGACGACAGCCAGCGTGGCGGAACCGATGGAGTAAGCGACAGGAACTTTGCAGAACATCGCCAGACCAATGAAGAACAGCAGGAAGATGCCTAACAACGCGATAGGATTCATAACAGTACCTCCTCCTTATTCTTCAGCTGCCGCCGCGGGTGTTTCATAGCTGTAGAACAGGCGGCAGACAGAGTGATAAACCATCAGGACCACGCCGATCAGAATGGTGCTCATGGGGATCAGCATGTTGATGTGCATACTTGCGGACTCCTGCGGGCGCTGAGCCATCTTCATCAGATACTGGAAGTAGAAGACGCCGAACAGGACGATGAAGACCAGGGTGAGGATCTCGGAGAAGCGGTTGAAGATCTTCATGAACTTCTCAGGATCTTTGGATTTCTTATCCACGATGGTGTCCATCAGGTCGATGCCGATGTGGCCATTGTTGATGAACGCGCGGCCAGAGCCGATGTAGGTCATGGCAATGAACAGGTAACGCGCCAGCTCCTCACACCAGGGAGAACTGACTTTCAGAACATAGCGGCAGACGACCTGGAAAATGATCGAGAAAGTCAGAACCAGCATGAATGCAGCCAGAAGACCGTCTTCCACTTTGACGATTCCATGTTCGATTTTGCGGCTGGCAATGACCGAATTCCTTTCTTTTTTCATATGCAAACCTCAATTTATCAGTTTATAGCCAATTGCTTTCCATAAAATCCGGTTGCCCGGAGGGACAACGGAGGCAGGAAGTGTCTTCGCTGCTCTGCGGGCAACCTGGAAAGAATGGATTTCTGGAAATGTTACGGTTTCAGCAGCGATCAGACGGAGAAGTCCTGATTGATGCGGTCCATGATGTCGGAAGGATACTCGCTTGCGTAGCCAGCCCACAGCTCGACAGCTTTCTCTTTCATCTGCTTGTAGAAGTCGGAAGAAGGATCGATCTCCTCAACCTCGAAGCTGCCCTGATCCAGGATGGTCTGCTCGTCGGCACGCATGTTCTCACGGAAGAAAGCACCGGCCTCGTCAGCAGCCTGCTTGAAAGCGGCCTGCTGGTTTGCGGTCATGCTGTTCCAGAACTCCTCAGAGCAGGTGATGGAAGCGCCGGAGTACATGTAGTTCAGCATGGTGATGTACTTGATCTTCTCCAGAACACCCATGGACTTCATGTTGTAGATGGAGTTATCGACGCCATCCACGGTGCCCTGCTCCAGAGCAGCCAGAGTCTCGGAAGTTGCGATAGCAGCAGGAATTGCACCCAGAGCAGTGTAGAAGTCCTGGCAGGCCTGAGTCTCAGGCACGCGGATCTTCAGGCCGCTCATATCAGCCATGGAGTTGATGGGGCGCTTGACGTTGCCGCACTCACGGAAGCAGTTCTCAGTGGGTGCCACGCGAATCAGGCCGTTGTCGGCATACTGCTTGGTCAGCTCGTCGTTGATCCAGCCGTTGATGTAGTACTCATCGACCTGATCGTAGTCGGTCAGCATGAACGGCAGCCAGGCCCAGCCCAGACCACCGATGGCAGAGTCAACGCCCATATCAGCAACGAATGCGCACTCCAGAGTGCCCAGCTGCAGCATCTCGGTCTCCTCACGCTCGCCGCCCAGAGAACCACCGGCGATCTTGGTGCCCTTGATGGAGCCGCCGGAGTACTTGTCGGCCAGCTCGATCAGCTTGTCCATGCTCTTGTCCTGAACGCCCTCACCGGAGTGGGTGTTGGTGACGCTGAACGAAACAGCGGGATCGGAAGCGGCGGCAGCGGCATCACCGGCTGCAGCGCTTGCCGCGGCGCTGGTAGCAGTGCTTGCGGCAGTGCTCGTTGCGGTGCTGGAAGAGCCGCCACAGGCAGCGAGGGTCAGAGAAGCGGAAGCCAGACCCATAACTTTCAGGAAATTGCGACGATTGATCTTTTTCATAATAACCATACCTTTCCGTGTGATTGCATCTCTTCGCTTAAAGCAGAACATGTGCCGATGCACAGAACACATCTCCTGCATGGATCCGTAGTTTAGGCTTTGCAGGGCGTCTCTTTCTCAATGTGGATGTGGTGGCCGCTGTAGTTGCCGGGCACGACGCCCACCTGATACTTGGCAGCCTCCAGGATCTTGGAGAAGTTCACGCCGGTCTCATAGCCGGACTCGTTGAGCATCCAGACCATATCCTCGGTGGACAGGTTGCCGGAAGCGCCGGGTGCAAACGGGCATCCGCCCAGGCCGCCCAGAGCGGACTGCACTTCATCCACGCCGCTCTCAATGGCTGCCATGGTGTTCACCATGCCCAGTCCGCGGGTATCGTGGAAGTGGACCTGCAGCGTCAGGGCCGGGTAAGCGGCTTTCAGGGCACCGATCACGGCCTTGACCTGTTCGGGGTCTGCCAGACCAACGGTGTCGCACAGGCAGCAGGTGGTCATACCGGCATCCACATAATCTTTCAGGAACGTGACAACAGCCTGCGGGTCGTTGTACTTGCCCTCAAAGGGGCAGCCAAAGGTGGTGGCCAGGTCTACCACGATGTTCATATCGGGGTAAGCGGCGCGGATCTCCTTGTAAGCTTCCAGCGACTGCTCGTGGGTGCGGTTGATGTTGGCCTTGTTGTGGCTGGTGCTCAGCGAGACAACGTAGCAAACCTTGCGCAGGCCCAGCTCATAGGCGTTCTGCGCGCCGCGCAGATTGGGCACCAGAGCAAACAGGTCCAGATCGGGGTACTTCTTCAGTACCACCTCGGTCACAGCCTTGGCGTCTGCCAGCTGCGGGATGGCCTTGGGGCTGACGAACGAAGTATATTCGATGTGCTTCACACCGGCGGCGACCAGACGGTCAATGACGTCCAGCTTGATCTCCGTGGGGATGGGAGGCGTGCACTTCACGCTCTGGAAACCATCGCGGGGACCAACTTCGATGACTTCGATTTGCTTACTCATAATCATCCAGCTTTCTTTCTCTGTATCGTGTCAGATAACGCCCTTAGCTTTCAGGTCAGCCAGCTTGGCCTCGTCCAGGCCCAGCAGCTTGCCGTACACATCGGCATTGTCCTCGCCCAGCAGCGGGGCAGCTTTGCGGGGAGCGGTGCTGGTGCGGGTGGTATGTGCCGGGATGGCAGTGATCTGCAGCTCGCCGATGCCCGGCTGATCGATGGTGGGGAACATACCGCGAGCCCCTGCGATCTGCGGATCCACGACCAGACGGTCGAGGGTGTTCACAGGGCAGGCCGGGCAGCCGGCGTCGTTCAGCAGCTTGTCCACTTCATCAATGGTGTGCTGCTTGGTCCAGGGCACGATGATCTCGCGCATGGCCACATGGTTTGCAACGCGGTCCTTGACCTCTGCAAAGCGGGGGTCGGTCTTCAGCTCAGGCTTGCCCATCACATCGCACAGGATGGCGTAGAGCTTGTTGTTGCCGGCTGCGATGACCACGTCGCCGTCCTTTGCGGGGAACGTGTCATACGGGTAAGTGGATTCGTAACGGTTGCCGATGCGCTGGGGAATGCGGCCCGTGGACTGGTAGATCATGGTAATGTTCTCCATGGCGGCTGCCACGGAATCCACCAGAGCCACATCCACTTTCTCGCCCTTGCCGGTCCGCTGCTTGTTGACCAGAGCAGCCAGCACGCCAACGGTCATGTTCAGCGCGCCCAGCACGTCGCCCATCGGGGTGCCGGTGCGGGTGGCGGGGCCATCGGGCCAGCCGGTGGTGCTCATCAGGCCGCCCATGGCCTGGCCAACGATGTCATAACCGGCGCGCTTGCTCAGCGGGCCCGTGTGACCGAAACCGGAGATCGAGCCGTAGACGATGCCGGGGTTGACCTCTTTCAACACATCGTAGCCCAGGCCCAGTTTCTCCATCGTACCGGGACGGTAGTTCTCCAGCACGACATCGGCCTTTTTGACCATCTCTTTAAAGATCTCTTTGCCTTCCGGCTCTTTCAGGTTCAGGGTCACGCCAACCTTGCCGCGGTTGAAGTTTGCGTAGTAAACACTGTTGCCGTTGACAAAGGGGCCCATCTTACGAGTATCGTCGCCGCCCTTGGGGTTCTCGATCTTGATCACCGTAGCACCCATATCGGCCATCATCGTTGCTGCATAAGGGCACGCGAGCACGCGGCCCAGATCCAGAACAACGACACCATCCAGCAAACCTTCCATTTCCTGTACACCTCCTGCAAGAATAACCAAAACCGAAAATACAGTTGTAAAGTAAACTGCTGATGTTCTTATTTTATTCATGAACCGTGATATGGTCAATTGTTTGACAAAATGGCCGAAAAGTGTTCCATTCTGTTCCAATTTCGTGTATATTTAGGACGCGTGGAACAAAAAGAGAGAAAAAATATGCTTTTTCGCAACATCAAGGGAGGAAACATTTTGGGCAACAGTTACAAAATCTGCTTTCTTGGTTATCGAAAATTACGGGAGATGGCGCAGCAGGTCATTGATAAGCTGAATTATCAGGACACCACCGTGGTCATGAAAGAGTGCGCCATCGAAACACTGGAGCAGGTGGTCAACGAGGCGGACAGCGAGGGCTGTCAAGTGTTCGTGGCAGGCTCCGCCAACGCCGAAGAATTCAAGCAGCGCTTTTCCGAGCACCTTGTGGAGCTGCACATTGATATGTCGGACTATGTGTACTGCCTCTGCCGCGCCCGGGATATGGGGGCCAGGCGGGTGGGTGTGACCATCTACCGCAAGAGCCGCCAGATGAATTTTGAGGCTTTACAGGAGCTGGCCGGCATCCCCATTGAGCCCATTTATTATGAGAGTGAGCCGGAGCTGACCTACCTGCTGGAGCACACCAGCTGTGATTGCGTCATTGGAGCGTCCCTGACGGTGGAGGTGGCCGAGCGGCTGGGGCTGCCGTGCATCCTCATCTACGATGGTGAGTACACCATCCGCACCAGCATTGAGCGGGCCCGCGTTCTGGCCGCGGAGCTGCAGGCCTCCTCCCGCAAGGAGGCCATCATGGACGCGCTGGTCCGGGACGTGCCGGCGGGTATCATCATCACCGATGAGAACGACCGCATTACCACGTTCAACCAGCAGGCAAAAGCTCTGGTGGGCCTGCAGGGCCGCAAGCTCCGGGGCCTGGAGCTGGGCGATCTGGTTCCCCCGCTCTCTTATAACACGTTTTATAAGAGCGGCCAGATCAAGACCGACCACATCCACCTGCTCAACGGTACCATGGTGCGCTGTGTGCAGACTCAGCTCCAGCAGGGCAACCGCCAGGTGGGAATGCTTGTTACCATGCTGCCGGACAGCAGCCGCCGGAAAAAGACGGCGGATACCCAGAAATTTGTGGCCCGGCACCAGTGGAAAGACCTTGTGGGCGATTCGGTGGCCATCACCCAGGCCATGACGGCGGGGAAACAGCTGGCCCAGACCGAGGAGCACATCATGATCCTTGGCGAGAGCGGCACCGGCAAGAGCTTTTTTGCCCAGTGCATCCACCAGAGCTCGCCCCACGCCAGTGAGCCCTTTGTGGTGATCAATGCCACGGTGGTGGGGCAGGATGCCTCCCGCACCCTCTTTGGCAGCGAGGAGGGCGCCAACGACCATGCGGGTCTGTTTGAGTTAGCGGGCAATGGCACCATCGTCCTGCAGGGGCTGGGCGGCGCGTCCGAGTCGTTCTTCGCCTGCCTGAGACAGGTGCTGGTCTACCACTCGTTCTTCAGCGTGGGCGGCACAACCCTCAAGGTGTTCCAGGCCCGCATCATCACCCTGCTGGAGCCGGAAGAGGCGGGCCGCTTCCCCCGGGAGCTGCGGGAGATGCTCTCGGTCTTTTCCCTTACCCTTCCGCCGCTCCGGGAGCGGGGCGATGATGTGATCGAGCTGTTCCGGATTTTTGCGGTGCGGGAGGCGGGCACGGTCTCGCTGCGCGGGCAGAAAGAGCTCTGGAAAGAACTGGACGAGCTGCTCCGGTTCTATGCCTGGCCCACCAACCTCATCACCCTTTCGGCGGTGGTCAAGCGGTATGTCTACCTCTACCGGCAGGCCATGAACCCCTCCCCCGGCGTCAAGCGGCAGCTCCTCATCAAGGCCATTGGCGAGGACGAGCTTCTGGAACAGCTGCGGCAGGAATACCCTGCCCTGCAGGACCCCGCCGGCAGCACCCCGGAGGCCATTGTGGAGGGCGTTGCGGAGATGAAGCGGCTGCTCAAGTACAACGACAACACCATTGCCGATAAGCTGGGTCTCGGACGGACGACATTGTGGAGAATGCAGAAGAAATCCGGTGCAGCCAAAGCCAAAAAAGAGGAGTGACCTCCGACCGCCTACATTATAAATAAGAGAATCAAAAAACACACACCAGCGCGGCGCGGAATCCCCCAAAACCGTTGACATGCGGGGCGCGGAGGTGTAGACTGCTTGTTATAGGGGGTAACAAGTTGCGGCGGCATTGTCCGCGGCAGACGGCTCCCGAACGATAAGAAAGAAGAAAAAAGGAGAAGCATCATGAAAGTTATCAACACGGAAAAAGCTCCCGGCGCAATCGGCCCCTACTCTCAGGGTTTTGTGGTCGGCAACCTGGTCATTACCTCCGGTCAGATCCCGGTGAACCCCGCTGACGGCTCCGTCGGCGAGGGCATCGCTGCTCAGGCTGAGCAGAGCTGCAAGAACGTTGGCGCCATCCTCGAGGCTGCCGGCAGCAGCTTTGACAAGGTCGTCAAGACCACCTGCTTCCTGGCGGACATGGGCGATTTTGCTGCTTTCAACGAGGTGTACGCAAAGTACTTCACCTCCAAGCCCGCCCGCAGCTGCGTGGCCGTCAAGACCCTGCCCAAGAACGTCCTGTGCGAGATCGAGGCTACCGCTGAGCTGTAAGCTGAGGCTCTCTATCCCTATAAAGAAAAGCAAAAAGCGCTGTTGTGTGTTGCAACAGCGCTTTTTGTTTTACAGCTGATCGTTTTTCAGCTTCTCCAGCACCTCGTCCAGCGAGGCGCACTCCATGGTGTACAGGCTCCGCATCTCGTCGTCGGCGGGGACGAGGTCGGGCACCATGACGGTGATGAAACCACCCCGGGCACCGGCCCGGACGCCGTTGTAGCTGTCTTCCAGCACCAGGCAGCGGGCGGGTTCCACGCCCAGCTTTTCCGCGGTCAGGAGGAAGATCTCCGGATCCGGCTTGGAGTGAGCCACATGCTGGCCCGAGACGATAGCCTTGAAGTAATGGGTCATCCCCCACTGGTCCAGATTGTTGCGGATCATGGCCTCCCGGCTGGAGGAAGCCACGGCCATGGGGAGGCGCTGCTCGTCCAGCCAGTCCAGCAGGGCGTCCAGCCCCGGCTTTTTGGGGACAGGGGCGGAGAGGAAGACTTCATCCGCTACCCGGTGCAGACTCTCCACGATGCCATCGGCATCGCAGTCCGGGCCGTAAAAGCTCCGCACCACGTTGCGGGTGGTCTCGCCCGCCGTGCCCCGGGCGGCCTCGGCCAGGCCCTCTTTGTAGGGCAGGCCCAGCGCCTTGAGGGCCGGGTCCCAGAATGTGGCCCACATCCGCTCGGTGTCGAACATGGTGCCGTCCATATCAAAAATCACGCCGTTTATCATAAAAAAGAGTCCTTTCTTTTGTATGCTCCACGCTTTATTCTATCATACTTTACCACAACTTACACGCCTCAAAGATGAAAGATTTTTTGATTCCTTGAAAAAATGATTCAGCATACTATAATAGAAAACAACATTCGGCATTTTTGGCGCGGGGCGTGCTGCCCGCGTTGGCTGTGTGAGATCAGAAAAGAGGGAAAATTATCATGTTGGATATCAAGATCACCCGCACCACTTCTCCCAAGGAGAAGCCGCAGGACGAGAGCAAGCTGGGCTTTGGCAAAAAGTTCACTGACCATATGTTCGTGATGGATTATACGGAGGGCGAAGGCTGGCATGACGCCCGCATCGTCCCCTACGCGCCGTTCTCGCTGGACCCGGCTACCGTCGTGTTCCACTATGCGCAGGAGATCTTTGAGGGCATGAAAGCCTACCGCACCGCGGACGACACCGTGCAGCTGTTCCGCCCCGAGTGCAACGCCAAGCGTTTTCAGGATTCTGCCGACCGTCTGTGCATCCCCAAGATCCCCGTGGAGGATTATATCCAGGCGGTTGAGGCTCTGGTGGATGTGGACCGCGACTGGGTCCCCCACAGCGATGGCGCTTCCCTGTACATCCGCCCGTTCATCTTTGCGAACGACGTGGGCCTGGGCGTGCACGCTTCCAAGCACTACATCTTCTGCATCATCTGCGCACCGTCGGGCGCTTACTACGCTGAGGGCATCAACCCCGTCCGTATCTACGTCGAAGACGAGTACATCCGTGCCGCTCCCGGCCTGACCGGTTTTACCAAGTGCGGCGGCAACTACGCTGCTTCCATCAAGGCCGGCGAGCTGGCTGAGGAGCAGGGCTACGCACAGGTGCTGTGGCTGGACGGCGTGGAGAAGAAGTACGTCGAGGAAGTCGGCAGCATGAACATTATGTTCAAGATCGACGGCAAGGTCTACACCGCCGCGACCGTCGGCACCGTTCTGCCCGGCGTTACCCGCCGCAGCTGCATTGAGCTGCTGAAAGACTGGGGCTATGAGGTCATCGAGGGCAAGCTGGCCATTGCCGACATTATGCAGGCTGCCCGCGAGGGCAAGCTGGAAGAGGTCTTCGGCACCGGCACCGCTGCTGTCGTCTCCCCCGTCAAGGAGCTGGTCTGGAAAGGCGAGCACGCTTACATCGGCGACGGCAAGATCGGCCCTGTCACCCAGAAGCTGTACGACACCATGACCGGGATGCAGTGGGGCAAGATCCCCGATACCAAGGGCTGGATCGTCCCGGTCGAGAAGAAATACTAAGCCGCTTTCCAGAATTCTTCTGTTCAGAATTTTTGTAAACGCCGCCAGGACAGGACCCCGGCGGCGTTTGCCGTATCCGGATGCTTTTTATTGCAATTCCTGCTTTACGGTGTTAAACTAATCTCAGAACAAGAAATTGAGGGAACGAGAGGGATTTTGGAACTATGATCAAAAAGTGGACTGTGCGCTACCCGGCCGTCAACGGCGAGGAGGAGCGGCGCGCTTATGTATATCTGCCCACTATGTATGAGGCAGACCCGGACCGCCGGTATCCGGTGCTCTATATGTTCGACGGCCAGAACGTTTTCTTTGACAGCGATGCCACCTATGGCAAGAGCTGGGGGATGGCCGATTATCTGGACTACACCGACACCCCGGTGATCGTGGCGGCCATTGAGTGCAATGCGGGCCCCAACAACGAGCGGCTGGTGGAGTATTCCCCCTACCGTTTTGACGACCCCAACTACGGCCACTTTGACGGCAAAGGCAAGGACACCCTCAACTGGTTCGTCCACGAGTTCAAACCATACATCGACAGCCAGTACCGCACCCTGCCCGACCGGGCTCACACGTTCATCGGGGGCAGCTCCATGGGCGGCCTGATGAGCCTGTACGCCCTGTTGGACTACAACGATGTCTTCAGCCGGGCGGCGGCACTCTCGCCCTCCCTCTGGGTGGCCCCGGCGGCCCTCATGAACCTGACCGCCCGCACAAAGCTGGCGTCGGGCACCGTCCTCTACATGGACTACGGCTCCAAAGAGATGGGCAACCACGAGGGGATGCGGAAAGGCTTTGGCGAGATGTGCGGTAAAATTTTTGCCCGTGGCATCAACCTGACCGCCCGGGTGGTGCCCGGCGGCACCCACAGCGAAGCCAGCTGGGAAAAACAGCTGCCGTTTGTGTTCCATACCCTGATGTATGGGCTTGAATAAGACAGATGCCCTTGGCTCTCCCTCTGGGAGAACTGTCCGCGAAACAGACGGAGAGGGCACAAAAGGAGGTATCCGCGATGGAAATGCAGTATTTTAAGGATTACAGCCCCGCCCTGGGCCGAGAGATGGAGTGCAAGGTATACGGCCATGCAGGCCGCCCCATCCTCTACATCCCCTGCCAGGATGGCCGCTTCTTTGACTTTGAGGATTTTCACATGGCCGATACCCTTGCGCCCTGGATCGATGCGGGCAAGGTGATGGTCCTCTCCATTGACACGCTGGACAAGGAGACCTGGTCCGACCCCAACGGCAACCCCTACTGGCGGATCCGCCGCTATGAGCAGTGGCTCCGCTACATCGTGGACGAGGCCGTGCCCAAGCTCCAGCAGATCGCCCGGGAGCGGAACGGCTGGGACGGCAACCCCGGCGTCATCGCCTTTGGCTGCAGCCTGGGCGCTACCCACGCCGTCAACCTGTATCTCCGCCGCCCGGACATCTTCTGCGGCTGTCTGGCGCTCAGCGGCATTTATACCGCAAATTACGGCTTCGGCGGCTACATGGATGAGCTGGTCTACATGAACTCTCCGGTGGACTATATGGCAAATTTCCCGGAGGACCACCCCTACATGGAGCTGTTCCGCAGCCAGAAAGCGGTCATCTGCTGCGGCCAGGGCGCCTGGGAGCAGCCGGACACCACCTGGTACCTCAAGCGCATCTTCGAGGCCAAGCACATCCCCATCTGGGTGGACCTGTGGGGCCACGACGTCAAGCACGACTGGGATTGGTGGTATAAGCAGGCGGCCTATTACATGCCGTATGTGCTGGGAGAGTAACTCCTCCAGTCGCCTATGGCGACAGCCCCCTCAGGGAGGGGGCCTTATAGGCTCCCTCTCAGAGGGAGCTGGCACGGCGTAAGCCGTGACGGAAGGAGTTTTTATAGAGGAAAGAGGAATCGTAAACACCATGCAGAATTTTATCTTTATTTCGCCCAACTTCCCCACCAACTACTGGCAGTTCTGCCGGGAGCTGAAAAACAACGGGATGAACGTGCTGGGCATCGGCGACCAGCCCTATGACGAGCTGAAACCGGAGCTGAAAGAGAGCCTGAACGAGTACTACAAAGTCGGCAGCCTGGAAAATTACGATGAGGTCTACCGCGCCGTGGCGTTCTTTGCGTTCAAGTACGGCCGCATCGACTGGCTGGAATCCAACAACGAGTACTGGCTGGAGCGGGACGCTGCCCTGCGTACCGATTTCCACATCACCTCCGGTTTCCAGACCGAGGATATGCCCCGCATCAAGTACAAGAGCAAGATGAAAGAATACTACCAGAAAGCGGGCGTTGCCACCGCCCGCTACCACATGGTAGACGATTTTGCGGGCTGCAAAAAGTTCATCGAGGAAGTGGGCTACCCGGTGGTGGTCAAGCCGGACAACGGCGTGGGGGCCTCCGATACCCACAAGCTCTCCAGCGAGGAGGAGCTGAAAAAGTTCCTGGCTTACAAGGCCGCAGAGCACCCGGAAGTCTCCTACATCATGGAGGAGTTCGTCCGCGCCGAGGTCAACAGCTACGATGCCATCATCGACGGCAGCGGCAACCCCATCTTTGAGGCCGGCAATGTCAGCCCCATGTCCATCATGGACATCGTGAACGACAACGACAACTCCATCTACTACATCATCAAGGACCTGCCCGAGGACACCCGCGCCGCTGGCCGTGCCGTTGTCAAGAGTTTTGGCGTCAAGAGCCGCTTTGTCCACTTTGAGTTCTTCCGGATGACCGAAGACCAGACCAGCATGGGGAAAAAGGGCCAGATCGTGGCGCTGGAAGTCAACATGCGTCCCTGCGGCGGCTTTACCCCGGACATGATCGACTTTGCCCGCTCCACCAACGTGTATAAGATCTGGGCCGACATGATCGCCTTTGGCGGCACCGATATGCCCGTGGGCGAGCACTATTACTGCGCCTTTGCGGGCCGCCGCGATGGCAAGCACTTTGTGTACAGCCATGAGCAGATCATGCAGAAGTACCAGAAGAACATGAAGATGGTGGATCGTATCCCGGACGCTCTCTCCGGTGCCATGGGCAACCAGATGTATGTGGCCAACTTCTCCACCCGCGAGGGGATGGAACAGTTCTACTCCGATGTGCTGGCCGTCACCGACCCCATCAACGCTAAGGTGCAGAAAGAGCTGACCGAGGTGCTGGCTCTGGGCGAGCCGGACGCGGCTTCCACCAAAGCTGTCACCCCGAAGCCCGACCTGACCCCTGCCATTAAGCCCACCACCGCCGTGGCCGAAACCAAGACCAAAGCCGTGGCAGAGGTGCCCACCAGGGCGGTCACCGAGACCCCGACAAAAGCCGTTGCCACCCAGCCGACCAAGGCTGTCACAGAGACGCCGACCAAGGCCGTCGCCACTCAGCCCACGAAAGCCGTGACCAAAACGCCCACCAGGGCCGTGACCAAGACCAGCCGGAAAGGCAAAAAGTAACCATACGGTAAAATAATGCAGCCGTTCTCCCGATTGGAAAGGAGGACGGCTGCGTTTTTAACGTGAATGCTTGTTTTGCGTTAAAAAATATGATATCTTATAATTGCCGTTTTGACAAAAAGCGGCAGGGCACTGCAAACAACGGCAGGCGGTTTGGCCACATCTCCCGCAAAGGGGGTGAGACTGATGCCGATTACTTTAACGTTCCATCTGTTCGGATGTGTTATTACGATTAAGGTAAAAAGCGAGAACCGCCACCCTGGCCGGTGACGGTTCTCTTTGTAGAATCCTAATCTAACCTGGGCCAACCGCTTGTCGCAGTGCCTTTTCTATTTGTATTATAGCAATCCTCCGGGGGGCTGTCAAGCTTGCGGAGGGTTGCTTTTTTAATTGTCCCCTGCCGCGGAATGTGTTATACTGGTTGCAAACAAATAAGAACGAGGTAACGACCCATGAAAATTCCCGCAAACGGCTTTACGCACGCCGGCAAGTTCCACGCGGACGACGTGTTTGCCACGGCGCTGCTCCAGATCCTGCGCCCGGATATTAAAATCACCCGCGGCTTTGTGGTGCCGGACGATTTTGACGGCATCGTGTACGATATCGGTTTTGGCATGTTCGACCACCATCAGGAGCCGCGGGAGTACCGCGCCAACGGTGTGCCTTACGCGGCGTTCGGCCTGCTGTGGCGGGTGCTGGGCCCGGGGCTGGTGGGCGAGCGGCAGGCCCGCCTCATTGATGAGAACTTCATCCAGCCGCTGGACCTGAACGACAACACCGGCGAGCAGAACAGCCTGTGCGACGCCATCGGCTTCTTCAACCCGGTGTGGGACTCCAAGGAGGACCAGGACGCCTGCTTCTTCAAGGCGGTGGCCGTGGCCAAGCAGATCCTGGAACACCAGATCGACAGCGCCAATGCGGTCAACCGGGCTGATGAGAAAGTCCAGCAGGCCTACCAGAACTCCCGGGATGGCATCGTGGTGCTGCCCTGCTACCTGCCCTGGAAAAACGGTCTGTATAAAACCGATGCCCTGTTTGTGGTCTACCCCAGCCAGCGCGGCGGCTGGAGCGCTCAGTGCGTGACCGACCACAAGACCAAAAAACCCAAGCTCCCGTTCCCTCAGTCCTGGGGCGGCCAGCCGCAGGAGGTCATTGAACAGAAGAGCGGGATCCCGGGCATCAGCTTCTGCCACGCCAGCCGCTTCCTCATCACGGCCAAGGATAAGGAGACGGCCCTTGCCGCCTGCCGCCAGGTGCTGAAGAACAATGGCCGCATCTGAGCGGCCCAAGCTGGCATTCGTCTATATGGTGCGGTGCGCGGGCGGGCAGCTCTACACGGGCTGGACCAACGACCCCGCCGCCCGGCTCCGGGCCCACCAGAGCGGCAAGGGGGCCAAGTACACCCGGGCACAAGGGGCGCTGGGGTTTGCGTACCTTGAGCGCTGCGCGGATAGATCCGCTGCCCTGCGCCGGGAAATCGCCCTGAAAAAACTCCCCAAAGGACAAAAAGAACTGCTCTGTACGGCGTGGAACGCGGCGGGCTGCCCGTTTGCCCCGGAAACAAAGCGGTAAACCAGCGGCATCCGTGGAAGCGGGTGCCGCTTTTGTGCGTATAATTTTAAAAAAATACGGCATAATATACAGGTTTGAATTGCATAAAATTTGGATATAAACATAAAATATTGAATAAACATACAAATTGACGCAAATCGCACCGGAAAAGGGGCCGAGGTTTGGCGGGTTTGAGAATTGACGGAAAAGCCGCACGGCGTATAATAAAAGCGTACTCAAGAACAGTGAGCGATCGAGAAGCCCGGGAGGGATGCCCGGCGCGCGAAACAAAGTGTAAAACGTGAAAACAAAGGAGCAATTACCATGAAAAAGGAAGACATCAAGAAAGTTGTTCTGGCCTATTCCGGTGGCCTCGATACCTCCATCATCATTCCCTGGCTGAAAGAGAACTACAACAACTGCGAAGTCATCGCCGTTTCCGGCGATGTGGGCCAGGGCACCGAGCTGGACGGCCTGGAAGAAAAGGCAAAGGCAACGGGTGCTTCCAAGCTGTACGTTCTGGACCTGAAGAAGGACTTTGTGGAGAACTACATCTTCCCCACCCTGAAGTTCGGCGCAAAGTACGAGGACTACCTGCTGGGCACCAGCTTCGCACGTCCCTGCATCGCCAAGGCTCTGGCAGACATCGCCATCAAAGAGGGTGCTGACGCCATCTGCCACGGCTGCACCGGCAAGGGCAACGACCAGGTTCGTTTTGAGCTGACCCTGAAAGCCCTCTGCCCCGATATGGCCATCATTGCTCCCTGGCGTGAGTGGGATATCGAGAGCCGTGACGAGGAGATCGACTACGCCGAGGCTCATCACATCCCCCTGAAGATCAACCGTGAGACCAACTACTCCAAGGACAAGAACCTGTGGCACCTGAGCCACGAGGGCATGGACCTGGAGAACCCCGCCAACGAGCCCCAGTACAACAAGCCCGGCTTCCTGGAGCTGGGTGTCAGCCCCGAGCAGGCTCCCGACACCCCGACCTACATCACCCTGCACTTTGAAAAGGGCATCCCCACTGCCGTGGACGGCAAGGAGATGGGTGCTGTTGAGCTGGTGGAGTACCTGAACAAGGTGGGCGGCGAGAATGGCATCGGCCTGCTGGACATCGTGGAGAACCGTCTGGTCGGCATGAAGAGCCGCGGCGTCTATGAGACCCCCGGCGGTGCCATCCTGTACAAGGCCATCAACGTGCTGGAGACCATCACGCTGGATAAGGAGAGCGCACACTTCAAGGCTCAGCTGGCTCAGAAGTATGCCGACATCGTCTACAACGGCCAGTGGTTCACCCCGCTGCGTGAGGCTCTGGATGCCTTTGCCGACAGCCTGGAGAAGACCGTCACCGGCGACGTCAAGCTGAAGCTCTACAAGGGCAACATGATCAACGCAGGCGTCACCTCTCCGTTCACCCTGTACGATGAGCAGACTGCTTCGTTCGGCGTGGATAAGGACTATGACCAGTCCGATGCGACCGGCTTCATCAACCTGTTCGGCCTGTCCATCAAGGAGCGCGCAAAGCTCTCCAAGAACTGGCCCGAGATCAAGTAATTTTACCCGGCCAATCTTCCCCCTCCGTGTGTTTTCACACTTTCACACTGAGGTTTCCATCAACCGGCTCGACAGCCGGCGGCACCGCCGCGGGAGCGTTTTCCCCTGCGGCGGCTTTGCCGTTTTTAGAGGTAAACAGAAATAGAAGGACAGAACTTATGGCAGAACAATTGTGGAAAGGCCGCTTTTCCAAGGCGGTGGACTCTCGCGTCAACGATTTCAACTCCTCCATCCGCTTTGATCAGCGGATGATCGCCCAGGATATGCGGGGCAGCGGCGTGCACGCCGCGATGCTGGCCAAGCAGGGCATCATCTCCGAGAAAGACTGTGAGGACATCCTCAACGGGCTGGCCTCCATTGCGGACGATCTGGCTTCCGGCAAGCTGGAGATCGACCCCAACGCCGAAGATGTGCATACCTTTGTGGAGCAGACCCTGACCGCCCGCATCGGCGATGCCGGCAAGCGGCTGCACACCGGCCGCAGCCGCAACGACCAGGTGGCGCTGGATATCCGCCTGACCCTGCGGGACTACAGCCACATGCTGCAGGGCTATATCGTGGAGCTGGTCAAGGTCATCTGCAAAAAGGCGGCGGAGAACACCACTGCCGTCATGCCCGGCTACACCCACCTGCAGCGGGCCCAGCCCATCACCTTTGGCCACGCCCTGATGGCCTATGCCTGGATGCTCCTGCGCGATCTGCAGCGCTTTGAGGACGCCACCGCCCGGATGGACGCCCAGTGCCCGCTGGGTTCCGGCGCCCTGGCCGGCACCACCTACCCGCTGGACCGCCAGTTCACCGCCGAGAAGCTGGGCTTTGCGGCTCCCTGCCCCAACAGTCTGGACGGCGTTTCGGACCGTGATTTCTGCATCGAGCTGGCCAACGCCATCTCCATCTGCATGATGCATCTCTCCCGCCTGTCCGAGGAGATCATCCTCTGGTGCAGCTGGGAGTTCAAGTTCATTGAGCTGGACGACGCCTTTACCACAGGCTCCTCCATTATGCCCCAGAAGAAGAACCCCGATGTCACCGAGCTCATCCGCGGCAAGACCGGCCGGGTGTACGGCGATCTGAACACCCTGCTGGTCATGATGAAAGGCATCCCGCTGGCCTACAACAAGGACATGCAGGAGGACAAAGAGGCCATCTTTGACGCTGTGGACACGCTGGAGCTCTGCCTCAAGACGGTGACCCCGATGCTGGACACCATGAAGACCCTGCCCGCCAACATGCGCCGGGCCGCTGCCAAGGGCTTTATCAATGCCACGGATTGCGCCGACTACCTGACCAAAAAGGGAATGCCGTTCCGTGACGCTTACAAGCTGACGGGCCGCATGGTCTCCGACTGCATCGCCAAGGATCAGACGCTGGAAGAGCTGACGCTGGACGAGTTCAAGGGTTACAGCGCCCTGTTTGAGAACGACATTTATGACGCCATCGACCTCATCAAGTGCTGCGAGGGCCGCACCAGCTACGGCGGCCCCAGCGAGGGCAGCGTCAACCACCAGATCGAGCTGGCAAATGCCCAGCTGGCCGCATGGGAGGCGAACAACGCATGAGCGTGAAAGTATTTATTGACGGCTCTTCAGGCACCACGGGCCTGCGGATCGCCGACCGTCTGGCGGCCCGGCCGGAGATCGAGCTGCTGAGCATTTCCGCCGAGGGGCGCAAGGACGTCCATGAGCGAGCCAAGGTCATCAACTCGGCAGACCTGGCGTTCCTCTGCCTGCCGGACGCAGCTTCCCGGGAGGTCATGCCCCTGCTCCGCCCGGACGTCAAGGTGCTGGACACCTCCACGGCGTTCCGCACCGACCCGGCCTGGGATTACGGTTTCCCGGAGCTGAACGGCCAGAAAGAGAAGATCCAAAATTCTTACCGGGTGGCTGTGCCCGGCTGCTATGCCAGCGGTTTCATCAGCATTGCCCGGCCTTTGGTGGAGCTGGGCCTTGCCCCGGCGGATTACCCGTTCAGCTGCACGGGCATTTCGGGCTACTCCGGCGGCGGCAAAAAAATGATCGCCGAGTATGAGAGCCCGGACCGCCCGGCCCACAGCAAGATCGATGCACCCAAGAGCTACGGCCTGGGCCTTGCCCATAAGCACCTGCCCGAGATGCAGAAGATCAGCGGCCTGGCCCATACGCCTGCCTTTGTGCCCGTGGTGTGCGATTACTACTCCGGGATGCAGGTGCTGGTGCCGCTGGACCTCAAGCTGGCAGGCACCACGGCCGAAGCCGTGGCCAAAGGGCTGGCGGAGTACTATCAGGGCGGTGCCACGGTCAAGGTGCACGGCCTCAATGAGACCCTGCCGGAAAACGGCCTGTACTCCAACGCCATGGCGGGCAGTGACCGGATGGAGCTGTACCTGACCGTCAATGCAGCGGGCGACCAGATGATGCTGGTCTCCCTGTTCGATAACCTCGGCAAAGGTTCTTCCGGCGCTGCCATCCAGTGCATGAACCTGATGCTGGGTCTGGATGAAGTGGCTGGATTAGAGTAATGTTCCGAAAATAGGGGGAAAGAAAATGGGTTACAAGGAAGTAGCGGGCGGCATCTGCGCGCCCAAGGGTTTTGCAGCCGCAGGCGTCTGCTGCGGCATCCGGGCGGGCCACACCGAGAAATACGATCTGGCCCTCATCAAGGCGGACGTGCGCTGCGCGGCAGCGGGCGTTTACACCACCAATAAAGTCTGCGGCGCTCCCATCAAGGTGGACCGCGCCCACCTGAAAGACGGCTACGCACAGGCCATCCTCGTCAACAGCGGCAACGCCAATACCTGCGCCGCCAACGGCGTGGCCCTGGCGGAAGAGTGCTGCGCGCTGGTGGGCAAGGCACTGGACCTCCCGGCCGAGGACGTGCTCCCGGCTTCCACGGGCGTCATCGGCCAGCCCATGGTCATTGACCCGTTTGCAAAGGGCATCCCGGAAGCGGCAGCCAAGCTGGAAGCTTCCCCGGCGGGCAGCACCGATGCCGCCACCGCCATCATGACGACGGACACCCACAAGAAAGAGTACGCCATCCAGTTTGAGCTGGGCGGCAAGACCTGCACCGTGGGCGCCATCGGCAAGGGCAGCGGCATGATCGCCCCCAACATGGCCACCATGCTGGCGTTCTACACCACAGACGCCGCCGTCTCCCCCGCTCTGCTGGAAAAGGCCCTCAAGACGGTGGTCCCGGGCACTTACAACCAGATGAGCGTGGATCTGGATACTTCCACCAACGACACCCTGATCATCATGGCCTCCGGTCTGGCGGGCAACCCGGAGATCACCGAGGAAAACGCCGATTATGACGCCTTTGTGGCGGCTCTGACCGCCATTGCCGAGCACATGTGTGCCGAGCACGCTGGCGACGGCGAGGGCGCGACCCACCTCATCACCTGCGAAGTGACCCATGCCTCCGACCTGAAGACGGCCCGTGCCGTTTCCCGCAGCGTGGTCTGCTCCAACCTGTTCAAGGCAGCCGTCTTTGGCCGTGACGCCAACTGGGGCCGCATCCTCTGCGCCATCGGCTACACCCCCGGCGACTTCTCCATTGATAAAGTCTGTGTCTGGCTTTCGAGCAAAGCAGGCGAGGTCTATGTCTGCGAGAACGCCGCCTACCACCCCTACAGCGAGGAAGAAGCTGCCAAGGTGCTGGCCGAGCACGATGTGCTGGTCAAGGTGGACATGGGTACGGGCGACGCCTCCGCCAAGGCGTGGGGCTGTGACCTGACCTACGATTACGTCAAGATCAACGGCGATTACAGAACTTAATGAAACTCCCCCAGTCGCCTGCGGCGACAGCCCCCTCACAGAGGGAGCCTGAAAGCCTCCCTCCTTGAGGGAGGTGGCATCGCGCAGCGATGACGGAAGGAGTTTGTCTGGTGGAAAGCAAATGCCGGAGCAAGTGTGCTGGCGGCAAGGAGAGTATATGAAAAACGAAGAAATGGCCCGCCTGTTTTCAGAGGCCACCCCTTACATCCAGAAATATCATGGCAAGACCATGGTGGTAAAATACGGCGGCAACGCCATGATCAACGAAGAACTGAAAAATGCGGTCATGAACGATCTGGTCACCCTGACCCTGTTGGGCGTCCGGGTGGTGCTGGTGCACGGCGGCGGTCCGGCCATCAATGAGATGCTGGCCAAGGTGGGCGTGGAGAGCCATTTTGCCAACGGCCTCCGGGTGACGGACGACGCCACCATGGAGATCGTCCAGCAGGTGCTGGCCGGTAAGGTGAATAAAGACCTCGTGGCCAAGCTCCGGGGCCGCGGCGTGGGCCTGTGCGGCATGGACGGCCAGATGCTCCGCTGCACCGAGCTGGACCCCCAGCTGGGCCATGTGGGCGAGATCGTCCATGTGGACGCCACCCTGATCTCCAGCCTGCTGGACGGCGGCTTCATCCCGGTCATCGCCACGGTTGGCATGGACGACCTGGGCCAGGCGTACAATGTCAACGCCGATACGGCCGCAGCCCAGATCGCCATTGCCCTCAAGGCCGAGAAGCTGGTCTCCATGACCGATATTGCCGGCCTGCTGCGGGATAAGGACGATGAGACCACCCTCATCCCCGAGGTGGAAGTCTCCGAGATCGAGGGCTACAAATCCGCCGGGATCATTGCAGGCGGCATGATCCCCAAGATCGGCGGCATGGCCGATGCCATCTATCAGGGCGTGCACGAGGCTGTCATCATTGATGGCCGTGTGCCCCACTCCATCCTTCTGGAGCTGTTCTCGGACCGCGGCTCCGGTACCCGTTTCTACCGCCGCAGCCATCGGGAATAAGGATTGCGGAAAGCACAGTAGGGCGATATAATAGAGAGCAAGAGAAGCCCTACGATCAGGAGGTAACATTATGGATTCCGAAAAAGTCATCAAGCGGGACAACGAATATGTCCTGCATACCTATGGCCGCAACCCTGTTGTCCTCGAAAAAGGCCACGGCCTCTATGCCGAGGGCCCCGAGGGCCAGAAATACCTTGATTTTACCAGCGGCATCGGCGTCAACAGTCTGGGCTACTGTGACCTGACCTGGGCCGAGGCCGTGTCGGAGCAGGCCCACAAGCTGCAGCACACCTCCAACCTGTATTACACTGCCCCCTGCGGCAAGCTGGCCAAAAAGCTCTGCAAGCGCACCGGCATGAGCAAAGTCTTCTTTGGCAACTCGGGTGCCGAGGCCAACGAGGGTGCCATCAAGGCGGCCCGCAAATACAGCTTTGACCACTACGGCAAGGGCCGTGATACGATCATCACGCTGGTCAACAGCTTCCATGGCCGTACCATCGCCACCCTGACCGCCACCGGTCAGGAGGTCTTCCACCAGTACTTCGGCCCGTTCAACGAGGGTTTCCAGTATGTCCCGGCGGGGGATATCAACTCCCTGACCGAGCTGGTGGACCGCCACACCTGCGCCGTCATGCTGGAGCTGGTGCAGGGCGAGGGCGGTGTCATGGCGCTGGACCCTGAATATGTGCAGGCCGTCCGCGCGCTCTGCGATGAAAAAGACCTCATCCTCATTGTGGACGAGGTGCAGACCGGTGTGGGCCGCACGGGTACATTCCTCTGCTGTGAGCACTACAACCTCAAGCCGGATATCGTTACGCTGGCCAAAGGCCTGGGCGGCGGCCTGCCCATTGGCGCGGTGCTGATGAATGAAAAAGTGGCCGAGGGCATGGGCCCCGGCAGCCACGGCTCCACCTTTGGCGGCAACCCGGTGGTCTGCGCCGGTGCCAACGTGGTGGTGGACCGGATGGACGCCGCGTTCCTCTCCAATGTCAATGAGCGGGCCGTCCAGCTCCGCACCGGCCTTGCCAAGCTGCCCCGGGTCAAAAGCCTTTCGGGCATTGGCCTGATGGTGGGCATTGATTTCCTGGAGGGCATCCAGGCCGCCGATGTGCTGGCTGCCTGCCGTGAAAAGGGCCTGCTGGTGCTGACGGCCAAGACCCGTCTCCGCCTGCTGCCCCCGCTGACCCTCACCGCCCACGATGTGGACATGGCGCTGGAAATTCTGGGCGAAGTGCTCACCGGGATGCAGCCCAAGACGGTGGAGGAAACAGCATGAAACATCTGCTGAAAATGAGCGACCTCACCCCCGGCGAGGTGGCCCACATCCTGGATGTGGCCGACCAGCTCAAAGCCCAGCAGAAAGCCGGGGGCACCCCTCCCCTGCTGGCGGGAAAAAGCGTGGCGCTGATGTTCTCCAAGAACTCCACCCGCACCCGCAACAGCTTTGAAGTGGGCGTCTACCAGCTGGGCGGTCTGGGCCACTACATGAACGCGGCCACCGAGCTGCAGCAGTCCGGCCGTGGCGAGCCCCTCAAGGACACCGCACGGGTGCTGGGCCGCTATTATGACTGTGTCGTCTGGCGCACTTACCGTCAGTGCGATCTGGAAGAATTTGCTGGACTGGCGGGCGTGCCCGTCATCAACGGCCTGACCGATTACGCCCACCCCTGCCAGGTGCTGGCCGACCTGATGACCATTCGGGAGCGCCGGGGCACGCTGGCGGGCCAGAAGCTCTGCTTTGTGGGCGACGGCAGCAGTATGGCCAACAGCCTCATCGTGGGTGGCCTGCTGGCCGGAATGAGCGTGACCTGTGTCTGCCCGCGGGACTACCGCCCGGCGGCCGATGTGGTGATGTTCGCCCACAAGTACGGCGAAAAATTCCACCTGACTACCGACCCCGCCGAGGGCGTCAAGGACGCCGACGTGGTGGTAACGGCTGTCTGGAACACGGCCCGCCCCGGCACTCAGGACAGCGAGCAGCGCCTGCGGGATTTCGCAGGCTACCAGCTCACCAGCAGCCTGCTGGCAGCGGCCAAGCCCGACCACATGGTGCTCCACTGCCTGCCCGCCCACCGCGGCGAGGAGATCTCCACGGCCGTTTTTGAAGGCCATGCGGATGAGATCTTTGACGAGGCTGAGAACCGCCTCCACGTCCAGAAAGCCGTTCTGGCCATCTTGCTGGGCGGAAAATAATGTTCTTTTCAAAGACAGAAACCGGCGTCTGCCAGACTCATCCGAGCGGCAGACGCCGGTTTTGTTATAATGCAAAATAGAAAAGCACGGTGCGTTCCGGCGTGGAGCGGGACAGATGAAAAACGGTTGACGGAAAGCGGAGTTTTTGTTATAATAATTAGGCTTGAATGGTGCGGGAGATGAGTTTCCCGTGAGATTTGAGCAGAACAGAATATGGAGATGTATCGAAGTGGTCGTAACGAGAACGACTCGAAATCGTTTTGTCCTTAACCGGGCACGTGGGTTCGAATCCCACCATCTCCGCCAACAAAAGGCACCGGCTTAGGCTGGTGCCTTTTTTGCGGCCAAGATGGTGCGGATGAGAACAGGGCGGCGGTCCGCAGACCGCAAGCAATCAGCCCTGCGGGCTGTTGCTTAGCCCGCGGGAGAATGCCCACCATCTCCGCCAGAAGTTGCAGATTCAAACGAATCTGCGACTTTTTCTTTTGCATCAAGCAGAGAAAGACCGCTTTTGCCTCATCACAGTATGCTTTATCGATATTCGCCAAAAAAGAAAGCTGGATTTCTCCAGCCTTCCAAAAGAATGTATCAATAATTTTTGCTCAGAGTCTTCTCAAGCGTATCCGCAAACTTGGCATCCTGCTCCTTCGTCCGCTTTGGGCTCCCCTTGGGATGCTTTCCGGCACGGAGGAGCTTTTTGTTTTCATAACGCCGCAGCATGAGAGCGTCTATGTTGTCGGCAGTATATTCCAAACCGTTCTGGTTCAGCACCCGGGCGCACTTGGCAAGGCACATGCTGGCCAGCCCGTAGTCCTGCGTTACGACCACGTCCCCCGGTTTTACCCGGTTGACGAGAGCAAAATCCACGCTGTCCGCTCCTTTGTCGAACACCAGCGTCTGCGCACCTTCCCGCTCGATTTGGTGAGCGGTGTCGTACAGGATGATGACCGGAACGCCAAACCGCTTTGCGATCTGCAACGTCAGGTCCACCACCGGGCAGCCGTCTGCATCGATCAAAATGGTCATGTGTGTTCCTCCATCACCCACTGAAATGCTCTTGCGGTACGCAAATCGGCGTCTTTGAAATGCCCGCCGCTGTTCCATTCAAGGGTGCAGTCTGCGCCACGCTCTGCAAGTCGGCTGTGCAGGGTGCGGATGTTATCGCCCACCACAGCCATGACGGTGTTTTTCGTGCGCTCTTCCTTGTCGCCAAGGCTCAGATAAACGTGCTGTGTCTGTATCGGGTGCTGCTGTTCAAACTCCATCCAGTCCGGAAACCACACCGAGGGCGAGGCGGCAGCGATACCATAGAACAGATCAGTCTGGGTGGATGCCCACAGCGCAAACAGCCCGGCCAGCGAGTAGCCACCCAGAATGATTTTGACGTTTTCCGGGAGATCAAACTGTTGTTTCAGTGACGGAATGACCTGCTCTGTCAGGAAGCGCAATGTCTTCCCGGCCTTACCGCCAAACCCTTGCTTTCCCCACACGGCAGGGGCTTCCCACGGAGAAAGTGCATCGTTCCAGCTTTCCACGGGCACGGCCGCAAACAAAAAGTGGTGCGCACTCCGTGCAATAGCGGCAACCTCGCTGTCCATGCTTTGCAGCTCGTGCTCGCCGGTCATTTGAAGCAGCAGGTATTCTGCATGAGCTTCGCCGTAAATGCGGCAAGGTTTGTTCCCGATTTGCATTGTCTGTGCGGTCATTGCAGCAGCCTCCCGAAAAGATTTGATAAGCTCAGTATAGCAACTGAAAAATTATTTTGCAATTCAAAAGGCTTTCATAGCAGTAGCAAGCAAATCAATGACCGACAATCAAGAAATTTCGGAACAATGCCCTATGACATTATCCCAGTTGACAATCATCGACAAACTGGAACTTGTCGGGGCAAGGCCCCTCCATCTTGCTGCCGCAAGACCGTTCTGTCACTTAAAAGCCCCACTGGGGCTTTCATTGTTCTGCTTCGCTCCACAAACGCGAATTTTCAAATTAGTCTTTGCAAATA
>ENA-UESP01000723-UESP01000723.1-human-gut-metagenome-genome-assembly--contig:-NODE-723-length-26181-cov-9.827536_pt1 | contig 26181 bp, 24 predicted proteins | sample MGYA00243003_ERZ508004 | MGnify/ENA primary metagenome ERZ508004 (study PRJEB26167, sample SAMN06115443) | human gut metagenome | host: Homo sapiens | place: China:Henan | collected 2015-07-29 | study...
GTCGTCGAACAGGTTTTGTCTCTCCTTTACGTTGAGCGAATTGCGGAGCACTTCACCCAAGTATTTGATTCCTTTTTTGAACGTGAAAGCGAACAGAAAGAAAAAAATGAGAACGAGGCCGACGATTACGGGATCGTTCATGGGTGTTTCGGGTATTTTTTCAGACGGGAATCCTTCGGGTATGGCGATTATGGTTTCTTGCAGGTCTTTCAGCGGATCGGTCTCTTTCAAGGGAGTACTTCGCTCGAATCCATGTATGTATCGCGGCACGAAAACCTCGGGAGTACCGGCGGGCGACTGGGCTTGCGCGGTATCGGCAGGAATGGCGGTATGTGCGGCGGGGACAGGCATGATTATATGGCTGCGATTTTGCGAATGTTTTTATCCCATACGGGCATGTTTTGAATGGCGTCGACAGCTTCTTGGGGGGTCTGTGCGACTTGCCACATGCGGGCGTGCTCCTGCCTCATGAAGTTTTCGCCGATGGCGTTATGAAGCATCTCTATCAACGGGTTATAATATCCGTCTATGTTCAATATGACGATGGGGTTGAGAAACAGTCCGAGTTGTTTCCATGTGATTATCTCGAAGAGCTCTTCCATCGTTCCGCAACCGCCCGGTAAAGCGATGACGGCATCGGCTTCTTGCGCCATGCTCTCTTCGCGGCTTAGCACTTTACGGCAAAAATTAGCGACTCGGGTAAAAATGGTACACCTCGTAGTGTGTTTTGTTATGAAAAAAGCGGCTAATCATAGCTCAGCGCAACGCATTTGAGAATGCTGGATTTTTGGCACGGTCATAAGCGACCAGTCAGCAATCGCCCTTTTCAGCAATTCATCCAGACTCAGATCCTGCCATTCCTGCGTTACATTCTGGTTGAGAAATCGCAGCGCGTCGATCAAAACAGGACGCGGATCGCCGTCCGGCAGGGCCGGGGCGTGCCGTCGACGGATGCCCAGCACATTGGGCAGCTGGGCCCGCACATTGCCCGTGACCCAAAAATCGGCCAGGTGCCGTCCGCGCAGCTCCTGGTGCAGCCCGGGGGAGCGGATCACCAGCCCGGCCTGCATGCCGCCCTCCACATACATGACGGTACGGACATCCAGCGGCAGGTGGAGCAGGGCGTGGGCAAAGCTGTAGGCTTCCAGCGGTTCGCGGCAGTGCAGGAAGAGGATCTTGCCCGCCCCGTCCTCGGCCACTGCCGAGATGGCGTACAGGGGGCCGCCGGGAGACCAGAGGATGCGGCGCTCGTCATTGATCATGCGGTAGTTCTGGATGACCAGGCGATATTGCTCCAGCAGTTCCTGCCACTGGGGATCCTCGCGGGTCAGGATGTCGGCGCGGGGCAGGCCCTCCTGGCGGGGACCAGCCACGAAGAAGGCGCCGAAGCGGCGGACCAGGCGCTTGTTGTTGATGTAGTCGTCCTGGCGCATGTAGCCCGTGCTGGTGACGCCGTCGGGAAGATACATGCTGGCATTGATGGCGGCCACCAGATCATGGCTGTCGGCCCACTGGCCAAGGGTCAGGGCCGGATGCTTGTGGGCCGCGCTGGCATAGAGGCGGAAGTCGAACAATTCCGGGTCGATACGCAGGACGGTCAAAGAGGCCTGCTGCCCGGCTTCGGATTGCAGGGAGAACTCCGCATATTCGAGCCCCTCTTCCAGGGCGTTCCAGCGGGGGGCTTCCGGCAGGGCCGCATCGGCCTCGGCGCCGGCGTCCGCTGCCGGGGCCTCGTCCGGGAGCGGCAGGGCCTGGGTGGCTGCCGCAGGCAGGACTTCATCCTCGACGGGCAGCGGGGGCAGGCCGGGCAGGCCGGAAAGGTCGAGCTGTTCCAGTTCCAGACTCAGGGAAGGCGCAGGGGGGGCAGTCGGAAGGTCCCCTTCCGCTCCGGCTTCGGCAGGGCAGAAGACCAGCAGGCAGAGCAGCAGGTAGAGCGAGCGAAGACAGCAGGCAAGAAGGCCGTGCTGCCTGCGGCGGAGCAGACCGGCAGGGAAGGCGGGATGACAAAAAGCGGGTGCGACCGAAGCGTCCATACCTGCTGACATAGAGCGCCCTTGTTTTTTTGGCAAGCATCAGGCTCTGGCGGGAAGGGGCGGGCAAACTATATTGACTTATCAAGTTATATTGATATAGTTGGGGCATCGAAACCGTTTTTTCTGATTCACAGTTCCCAGGAGTTTTGTCATGCAGATCGCCCAGGCTCTCCGCCAGACAACCAAGCCTTTTGTTTCTTTGGAATTTTTTCCCCCTGCCGCGGAAAGTCATCTGCCGGAGTTCTACGAGACCGTGGAGCGCCTGCGCTCGATCGATCCCCTTTTCCTCTCCGTCACCTACGGTGCGGGGGGCGGCAAACAGCAGAACACGCTGAACGTCACGGCGGAGCTGGCCCGGCGGGGCTTCACCGTCATGGCGCACCTGACCTGTGTGGGCGCCGAGCCGCAGGCCATCAGCGATTTTGTGAGCCATCTGCGCGCTGCCGGGGTTCACAACGTGCTGGCCCTGCGCGGGGATGCGCCGCGCGGCGTGAGCGACTGGGACTGGAACGCGGGCCATTTCCACAACGCCCGTGACCTCGTGCGTTTCCTGCGCTCGGAGCATCCCGACCTGGGCATCGGTGTGGCGGGCTATCCCGCGCCCCATCCCGATGCGGCCACCTTCGCGTCGGACCGGGCCTATCTGGCCGACAAGCTGCGCGCCGGAGCGGATTTCGTCATCACCCAGCTTTTCTTCGATGTGCGCGAGTATGAGTCCCTGGTCAGCTCGCTGCGCGCCGCCGGACTGGAGACGCCGGTCATCCCGGGCATCCTGCCCATCCAGAGCTTCGATTCCCTGCGCCGCGTGCTCTCGCTGTGCGGGGCCAACATCCCGGGCAAGCTCTATCTGGAACTGGAAGCGGCCCACAACGAAGGCGGTGTGGAGGCCGTGCGCGAAGCGGGCCTGCGTTTTGCCGCCCGCCAGATCCGGCAGCTGCTGGATTGCGGCGCGCCCGGCATCCATCTGTACAGCCTCAACAAATCCGAGATGTGCCTGCGCCTGGTGGAAGAAGCGGGCCTGTAGGCCGCTTCCCCGGTGGGGGAGAACATGAATGATGACGGGAGCTGCCGGGACCGCGCGGCTCCCTGAAAAAACGGGAAGGGCCAGGTGTCCTTCCCGTTTTTTCGTCGCATCCCGATACGCCTCCGCAGGGGGGCCGAGCTCCGGACCGGCACCGCCTGCGTCGCTGCTGCGGGCATGGCCCGGCCCCGGGCCGCCGTCTTGTGCCCTGCACGGAGGCGATCATTTCTCGCCGTAACTGTTCTTTTTTTCACGATTTCACATCCGGTTGACCACCCCCGGCCTCCGGTTTTAGGGTTGTCCATGAGCATCGCAAAAGAACATCGCTGGTTGTTGCTGGCCGTCTGCGCGGCGCAGTTTTTCATGCCGTTCATGGTGGCCGGGGTCAACGCCGTCCTGCCGCCCCTGGGGGAAAGCCTGGGGGCCAGTGCCCGTGAACTCAGTCTGCTGGGGGCCGTCTATACGCTGGGGCTGGTCGTGTTCCAGCTGGCCGGAGGCACCCTGGGGGATATCTACGGACGGCGCCGGGTCTTCCTTTTTGGCCTGAGCCTGTTCAGTGTGCTGGCTCTGGTGCTGGGTTTCATCCCTCATATCGACGTCTTCATCGGCCTGCGCCTGTTCCAGGGCATGGGGGCCGCCATGCTGAGTTCGTCCAGCCTGGCCCTGCTGGCGTCCGCCGCGCCCAAGGAGATGCGGGCCAGCTATCTTGGCCTCAGCGGCATGGCCGTTTATGCGGGCATCGCCTGCGGGCCGCCGGTGGGCGGTCTGGTGGCCGGCTGGCTGGGCTGGCGCTGGCTGTTCTGGGGCACGGGCCTGGCCGCGCTGGCCGCCATGTGCATCATGATCTTCCGGGTCCCCCTGGAGTGGCGCACCGCCGACAAGGAGCCCTTCGACGTGCCGGGCTGTCTGCTCTATGGCGGGGCCATGGCGGCCCTGACCTTTGGCGCGTCCTGTATCGCGGACGATCATCTGCTGGGCGGCGGGCTCTTTTTGCTCTGTCTCGTGCTGCTGGCCTGTTTCGTCTGGCGGGAGCTGCGCAGTCCCTTCCCCATGGTGGACGTGCGCCTGCTGCGCAGGAACAGGGTCCTCAGCCTGTCGCTGGTGGCGGCCTTCGTCAACTACTGCTCCTTTTTCGGCATGGTCTTTTTCTTCAGCCTCTACCTGCAGGTGGGGCGGGGCTTCAGCGTGCAGGAGGCCGGTCTGATGCTGGCCCTGCAGGCCGCCGTGCAGTCCCTGGCCAGTCCGCTGGCCGCCCGTCTTTGCGACCGTTATGACCAAGGCCTCATCAGCACCGCCGGGACGGTGCTCTGCGGGCTGGGCCTGCTGAGTGCCGCTTTCCTCGACATGGATTCCTCGCTCTGGATCATCGTGGGGGCCCAGTGCTTCATTGGTGCCGGGGCCAGCATCTTTGCCCTGCCCAACACCACCATCATCCTCGAAGCGGCCGGGCCGCAGCGGGTGGGGCAGGCTTCCGGGCTGGTAGGCACGGTGCGTACGGCCGGCATGCTGGGCAACCTGACCATCATCACCCTGACCCTGAGTATTTTTCTGGGCCATGAGCCGGTGGGCAAGGACAATATCGACGCCTTCCTGCACTGCATGCAGGTGGATATGGTGCTGTTCGGTATCCTGAGCCTGCTGGCCGTGGGCTGTACCCTGGCCCGCAACAGCAGCGGCGCGAAGGCCGCCTGAACCGGAGGCACGATGCCATGAAGATATTCGCCGTCAACGGCAGCCCGCGCAAAAAGGGCAATACGGCCACGGTGCTGGAACACTTTCTGGAAGGGGCCCGCAGCGCCGGGGCGGACACGGAGCTGATCCATCTTTATGATCTTCAGGCCTCCGGCTGTCGCAGCTGTTTCGCCTGCAAGCTCCGGGGCGGGGCCTCGTACGGGCATTGCGCCCTGAAGGACGACCTTTCGCCCGTGCTGGCCGCGCTGGAAAAGGCCGATGGGCTGGCCCTGGGCAGTCCCGTCTATTTCGGCAACGTGACGGGCGCCATGCGTTCGTTCCAGGAACGTCTGTGCTTCCCCTATCTGGTCTATGACCGTCGACGCAGCACCATCGCGCCCCGCCGTCTGGCGATGGCCTGCATCTACACCATGAACGTGGATGCGGAGACCATGCGGCAGCACGGCTATCCCGAGACCCTGGCCGTCATGGATGGTTATCTGGGGCGCATCTTCAGCACGCCCTCCGTCCTGTATGTGACCGACACCTGGCAGTTCGACGACTATGCCAGATATGTGGCCGACCGTTTTTCCGAGGCGGACAAGCGGCGTCGGCGCGAGGAGCAGTTCCCGCAGGAGTGCCGTCAGGCCTTCGTCATGGGGCAGGAGATGGGCCAAAAGCTGGCAGGGCAGGGCGCGTGATCCGGCAGGGCGGGATGACGGAGGCGGAAGACGCCGCGCTGCTGTTCAGCCCCCTGTCCCCGGCAGGGGAGGCTGTCCCGGCGCAGTGGCATTTTCCGGCCGGGCTGGAAGATTTTCCCGCTGCTGCGGACTTCCATTTCTGGCGCCGGGAGCCGGGGAGCCCTGTGGGCGTGCTGCATCCGGTCGGACAGCCGGAAGAGGGCCTGTTGCTGGGCGAGGCCTGCGCTTTGGGCTGCACCGCCCCCCTGCGGCTGACAGCGGCCGAGCACGCCCTGCTGGGGAGTTGCCGGGCCGAAGGGCTGGCCTTTTTCCTGTGCCTGGGGGCCCTGCCGGAGGAGCCGGGACGGGCCGAGTTGCGCGTCTGCGCTGTGCTGGCCGTGGCTCTGGACGGGGGGAGGGCCCTGCGCCTGTCCCTGCCGCAGGAGCTGCCGGAGCGCTTGCCCATGGCGCGACTGGCTGCAGCTTCCCCGGCCTGAGCCCCGTGAACCTGCGGCGGGCAAGAGGATGGGGGAGCCGTGCCGTGGGCATCCGTCCCGTGCGGGAGGATGGGCCTTTACCGGCATGAAGGTGCAGTCCGTCCCCGCGTTGCGGTCAGGCCGGCATCGCCGTTGCGGGCATGTGACGGGATCTTTGGTCGCAACATGCGGACATCTATCTTGAAATTATCGATATCGGCAGGGCTGCACCGGTGTTGTGCGGCCCTGTTTTTTTGTGCCCTGTATAGGGGAAACGTTCCTCGTTCCGGCAGGCAGGGCGTGTGCCCCTGGAGCCTGCAGGCGGGGAGGGCGGGCATTAAAACTATAAAACTAGTTTTTTAGTTGACACGATAAAACTACTTTTTTAGTTTGATGTTGACAGCATACTTTCCCAGCGTCTACACCAAGGGCATGAATTCCTCGTATATCACCGCCCTGCCGGACGACTGGGAACGCGTGGCGCGGGTCTTTTCCGCCATGGGGGACGCCACCCGGCAGAAGATCCTTCTGCTCTTCGAGCCCGGGGAGGGCATCAGCCTCAGCAGCCTTGTGGCGACCGTGGGCCTGAGCCGTACGGCCGTGAGCCATCATGTGAACGTCCTCGTACGGGCCGGGCTGCTGATCCCCCGGCGGCAGGGCCGGGAAGTGCTTTACCGGCGCGACCTGCCCTTTGCCGTGGAGATGCTCGACCGGGTGCGGGATTACGCGCTGGCCGAGCTGGCCGCGGAGCAGGGCGACCGTTCCTGAGCCTGCCCGGCTGGGCAGGGGCTTTGGCAGGGATCGCCGCCGTGCACGGATGCTGCAAGGAGTGCGCATGAGCAGGCGATTTTTGCGACAGACCGTCTCGCTGGGGGTGAGCTATACCCTCGGCACCTTCAACGACAATTTCTTCAAGCAGGGCATCCTGCTGCTGGCCGTGAGCATGGGCCATACGGCCGTGCAGGCCTGGGGCACCGTGCTTTTTTCGCTGCCCTTCGTCCTGTTCTCCGCCTGGGCGGGCTGGCTGGCCGACCGCTATCCCAAGTGCCGCTTGGTACTGGCGGCCAAGGCCCTGGAAGTGTGCGCCATGCTGGCCGGGGGCTGGGGACTGCTCCAGCTGCACTGGAGCGGCATGCTGGCCATGCTCTTCTGCATGGGGGCCAGCGCCACCCTGTTCAGCCCGGCCCTCAACGGCTCCCTGCCGGAACTGTTCGCCCGCGAGGACGTGCCCCGCGTCAACGCCCTGTTCAAGCTGGCCACCACGGCCTCCATCCTGCTGGGCATCACACTGGCAGGCGGCGCCCTGGAACGGCAGTGGCTCACCACGGAGATCCCCTTCGGGCGCTGGCTGGTGGCTGCCGTGGCCGTGGGCGTGGCGGTGCTGGGCCTGCTCTCCGTGTTCTTCATCCCCTACCGTCCCGCTGCCGCCCGCAAGGAAGATCTGCCGCCCTTCCCCTGGCTGGGGGCTTTGGATTCCGCCCGCGACTTGTGGCGCCTGCGTGCCCGCCAGGGCATCTTCTGGTGCCTGTGCGGCGATGTCTTTTTCTACACCCTGTCCACCCTCGTCCTGCTGGAGATCAATGCCTACGGCGTGGCCCAGCTGGGCCTTGGCCCCACCATGGCCAGCCTGCTGCCCGGCGGGCTCATGCTGGGCATCTGTGCCGGGGCCGGGCTGGCGGCCCGTCGTGCCCGTGGGGACTGGCGGCGGAGCGTGCCCCGCGCCTGCGCCGGTATCGGCCTGCTGCTGGCGGTCGCCGGTGGCGTGCCCGCCGCGCCCGAGGCCTTCCGCTTCGGCTTGCTCTTTGCCTGTTATGCGGCGGTGGGCATCTGCGGCAGCCTGTACATAGTGCCGGTGTCCAGCCAGATCCAGCTGCTCCCGGCAGCGGAGGAAAAGGGCCGCATCCTCGGCACCAGCAATTTCTTTTCCTTTTCCGGCATGGCGCTGGCCGGGCCGATCTATGCCCTGCTGTCCTTCCTGCCGCCTTCCGTGGCCCACATACTGCTGGGCGGCCTTACCCTGATCTGGGCCGTCTTTTTGGCCCGCCGTCTCAAGGCCGCTTTCCCTGATGGCGACGATGGCGGCAGCAGGAGCGGGACAGGGGACGACGAGGGGAAGGCGGACGGGCCCGGGGGGCCTCGCCGGGCCGCTTCGCGTGTCCGTATCCTGTTCTCCCGCATGCTGCTGGGCTGCGGCCGCTATTTGCTCTCCCTGCGTTACCGTGTCCGTCTGGAAGGGCTGGATGTCCTGCAGGCCGAAGTGGCGCGGGCGCGTGAGCGGGGCAGGGGCGTGCTCGTGCTGCCCAACCATCCCGCCTTCATGGACCCGGCCCTGCTGTGTACGCATCTTGCCGCTTTCGACCTGCGGCCGCTGGCGGACAGCCATCAGATCCACCGCCCGTGGTTGCGGCCGGTGGCCGCGCTGACGGGCTGCATCTCCCTGCCGGACCTGCGCCGTGACGGCCTTTCCGCCCGTGACCAAGTGAGGGAAGCGCTGGACGGCTGCGCCGCTGCGCTGGCCCGGGGCGAGAACGTCCTTTTGTATCCCTCCGGCGGCCTGAGCCGGGACGGCGCTACCCATCTGGGCGGCAACAGCGGCGCGTACCGTCTGCTGCAGGCCGTGCCCGACTGCGGTCTGGTCCTCGTGCGCACGCGCGGCCTCTGGGGCTCGTCCTTCAGCTGGGCCGCAGGCGAGCCCGTGCTGGGCCGGGCGCTGTTGCGCGGGCTGGTGTCGCTGCTCTGTCACGGCCTGTTCTTCCTGCCCCGGCGGGAGGTGCGCATCACCTGCGCTCTGCCGTCCCGCCGCCCCATGCCCGGGGAGGGCGTCCGTTCGTACAATGCGCTGCTGGAGTCTTTTTATGATGCCGACGGCGGCGAAAAGGACTGCCCGCAGATCCTTTTTCCCTGGCGTGCCGAGGTCCCGTCCGGGGCGGGCACAGGCGCTGTATCGGCCCGGATGGCCGCCACGCCGCCCCCGCTTGCCGCTGCCGACAGGGAAGCCGTGCTGCGCCTGCTGGCGGAAGCGTCCCCTCTGGGCCCGGAGTGGGGCAGCCTCAAGGAAGACCAGCGTTTGGACACGGATCTGGGGCTGGACAGTCTGGCCCTGACGGAACTGGCCGTGCGGCTGGAAGAGCGTTTTGGTCACGCTCCCGCCACTCTGGAAGGCTTGCGAACGGTGGGGGACTGTCTGCTGCTGGCCGCCGGGCAGATGCCGGAGGTCGCCACAGCGGAAGCGCCGGAAGAGCCCTCCCCCTGGCTGGATGCCGTGCGGGCCCGTCCCGCCCGGGCGCTCAGCCTGCCTGATGCTCCCAATCTGCCGCTGGTCATGCTGCGGCAGTTGCGGCGCGCCCCGTCCCGCCCCCTGCTGGCCGACAACGGCCGGATACTGACGGCGCGTGCGTTCTGGATACAGGCCGTGGCCCTTTCCCTGCATCTGCGCCGCCGTTTGGGCAGCGGACAGCGGGTGGGCATCATGCTGCCCGCCTCGTCAGCGGCCTGCGTGGCCTGGCTGGCCGTGCTGCTGGCCGGACAGACGCCGGTCATGCTGAACTGGACCACAGGGCCGCGCAATCTGGGCCACTGTCTGCGTCTGGCCGGGGTGCGGCATATCCTCAGTGCCCGGGCCCTGCTGGATCGCCTGGAAGGCAGCGGCCTGCGCGAAGCCGCCGAAGAGGCCGGGGCCGCATGGCTGCCGCTGGAAGATACGGCAGCCTCCCTGTCCCCCTGTCTGCGGCTGGAGGCCGCCTGCCGTGCGCTCCTCTCGCTGGCCGGGCTCGAAGGCTGCGCCGTGCCCCGAGAGCTGTCCCGGCCGGCGGCCATCCTGTTCACCTCGGGCTCGTCGGCGGCACCCAAGGGCGTGCCGCTCAGCCATGACAACATCCTGGCCAACTGCCGGGACGTGGCGGCCATCCTGGCCCTGGACAGCCACGACGCCATGCTGGCCATGCTGCCGCCCTTCCATACGCTGGGCCTCACGGGCAACATCGTGCTGCCGCTTTGCTTCGGCGTGCCGGTGGTCTTCCACGCCAATCCTACGGAAGGCGCCCGTCTGGATGCCGTATGCCGCCAGTGGCGGCCGACCCTGCTGGTGGCGGCCCCCACCTTCCTGGACGGCATGTTGCGGCAGGCCCGGCCCGGGGATCTGGCATCGTTGCGCGTGGCCTTCGTGGGGGCGGAAGCCTGTCCGCAGCGCCTTTATGATGATTTTGCCCGCCTGAGCGGCGGCGGGCTGCTGTGCGAGGGCTACGGCGTCACGGAATGTTCGCCGGTCATCAGCCTCAACCTGCCCACGGATGCCCGTACGGGCACCATCGGTCAGCCTTTGCCTTCGGTGCGGACGGCCATCGTATCCGTGCAGGAGCCCCGGCAGCGGCTGGCGGCCGGAGAGACAGGCCTGCTGCTGGTGCGGGGCCCCAATGTGTTCGGCGGCTATCTGGGGCAGGGCAGCGACGGCGGCCCGGCCTCGCCCTTCCTGCATCTGGACGGCGAGGACTGGTACTGCACCGGCGATCTGGTGCGGGCGGACAGCGACGGGCATATGACCTTTGCGGGACGGCGGGAGCGTTTCGTCAAGCTGGGCGGGGAGATGATCTCCCTGCCGCAGATGGAGGCCGTGCTGGGGCGTCATTTCATGGCCCCTGCCGGACAGGAAGGCCCGGTGCTGGCCGTGGATGCGCTGGAAGAGGAGGGGCAGACCGTGCTGGTACTGTTCACGACCCTGCCTCTGGAGCGTGAACAGGCCAATGCCGTGTTGCGGGAGGAAGGTCTTTCCGCCCTGTACATGCTGCGCCGGGTGCGACGGCTGGCGGCCCTGCCTTTGCTGGGGTCGGGCAAGGTGGATTACCGGAGCCTGCGGGCCCTGGCCATGCAGGAGGGGCAAGGCGTCTAGCCGGGACGACAGGATGCCGGGGCCCGTGAGCCGGCCGGCAGCATCCGGCCGGCACCATGAGGGCGCAGGCGCAGCGGGATCCACGCTTTTGCCGGCGGCCGTTCCCTTATGGTGTCAGCCCCGACAGCGCCGGGCGGACACGTCGGCCCGCGCCGCAGGGAGCCCGCATAACAGAAAAAGGGTGACAGTCCTGGCGACTGTCACCCTTTTGCATAAGAGCTCGTTTGTGAGGTGGGCTCCTGTCCTCGCGCGCATCAGCGCCCTAGTCCAGGCCCATTTTTTTGCTCAGCTTCTTGCCTAGGTTCTTGACCTTGTCCAGCGGGCTTTCACTTTCCAGGCGTTCGAATTCACGCAGCAGTTCGGCCTGCTTGTCCGAGACGCGGGTGGGGGTCAGGACTTTGACTTCCACCAGCAGGTCGCCGCGGTTGCTGCGACCGGGGTAGGGCATGCCTTCGCCCTTGAGGCGCAGCAGGGTGCCGCTCTGGATGCCCTTGGGGATGTCCAGGGGCAGCGGGCCTTTGAGGCCGGGCACTTCCACGCGGTGGCCGAGGGCCGCCTGCACGAAGCTGATCTCGCAGGTGTAGATGAGGTCCTGGCCCTGGCGTTCGTACTTTTTGCTGGGCTCCACATGCAGGACCACATACAGGTCGCCTGGAGGCCCTCCGTGCTCGCCGGGCTCCCCTTCACCGCGCACACGCAGGCGGGTGCCGGTATCCACACCGGCAGGGACGCGCACCACGATCTCGCGGCGTTCTTCCACGATGCCCTGGCCCTTGCAGCGGGGGCAGGGCTTTTTGATGACCTGACCGGTACCCTGGCAGGTGGAGCAGGGCATGGCGATCTGGAAGAAGCCCTGGGAATGGCGCACCTGACCGGTGCCGTGGCACTGGGGGCAGGTCTCGGGCTGGCTGCCCGGAGCGGCACCGCTGCCGGAACAGTCGGGGCAGGTCACATGCTTGGGCAGGGTCAGGGGGATCTCGTCGCCCGTGGCGGCCTGCTCAAAGGTGACTTTCAGGTTGTAGCGCAGGTCGGCGCCCTGCATGGGGCGGGGACCACGTGCGCCACCGGCGGAAGCAAAGCCGAAAAGGTCGCCGAAGATATCGCTGAAATGGGCGAAGATGTCTTCGTTGCTGGTGAAGCCCCCACCGCCCATGCCGCCCTGCACACCGGCATGACCGAAGCGGTCATAGCGGGCGCGCTTTTCGGCGTCGCGCAGGACGTCATAGGCCTCGGCAGCTTCCTTGAACTTTTGTTCGGCTTCGGCGTCACCGGGGTTGTGGTCGGGATGGTAGCGCATGGCCAGCTTGCGATAGGCTTTTTTGATCTCGTCCTCGCCGGCGCTGCGGTCCACCCCCAGAACTTCGTAATAGTCTCGCTGTGCCATGGCCTTTAGCCTTCGTTCTTGGCGGACTCCTGACCTTCGGGCAGGGGATTGTACAGGCTCATGTCGTCAGGCAGCACCTTGCCCGCGGCGATCTCGCGCAGAGCGGTCACGGCTTCCTTGTTGCGGCTTTCGATGAGGGGCTCATAGCCTTCACGGTACTGGCGCACACGCTTGATGGCCATCTGGACCAGCAAAAAGCGGTTGTTCACGCGTTCCTGGCAATCTTCCACGGTAATGCGGGCCATAGTTCCTCCGGCTTGCCCGCGAGACAGCGGGCGGAGTGTAAAAATGAATGCCGCCGTACCCGACAGCAGCGGGCGCGGCGCAATAGGGGCAGAACTCTTTGCCTGCCCAAGCGAGTTATGCTATTGGTCTTTTGTGCGGCTGTCAAGGCCAGAGGCGCGGAAAATCGTCCCTGCCTGTCTGCCGCCTCCGATCAACGCAACACATGCCCTGCGGGGCAGGAGGACATATGCGCGAAAAACGCTCCTATGCGCAGGAGGTCTGCGTCAAGAGCGCCGGCAAGGCCATGCAGCAGACCGGCATGATCTGGCCCGGCTGCCGCATCGGCGTGGCCGTTTCCGGCGGGGTGGACAGCTTCGTGCTGCTCAAGACCCTGCATATCCGGCAGGGCATCGTGCCCTTCCGTTTTGAGATCATGGCCATCCATCTCAATCCCGGCTTCGATCCGCAAAGCCATATGCCGCTGTCCGCCTGGCTCTCGCGGCACGGCATCCCCTCGCATCTGGAGGTGACGGACTTCGGCCCGCACGCCCATTCGGCCGAGAACCAGCGCCGTTCCCCCTGTTTCCGCTGCGCCTGGCTGCGCCGCAAACGCCTGTTCGAGCTCTGTTCGCAGTACAAGCTCACCCATCTGGCCCTGGGGCACAATGCCGAGGATCTGGTCTCCACCTTTTTCATGAACCTGTGCCGCAACGGCCGCGTGGACGGCATGAGCATGAACGAGCCCTTCTTCGGCGGCAAGCTGCATCTGATCCGGCCGCTGCTGCTGGTGGAGAAAAAGTACATCATCAAGGCCGCCAAGCAGTGGGAGCTGCCCCTGTGGGCCAATGCCTGCCCTTCGGCCGGCAATACCGCCCGCAGCGACATGGGCGAGACCCTCAAGGCCCTGTACGGCGTGGCCAAGGATTCCCGCCGCTGCATCCTCAACGGCCTGAGCCGCTGGCAGCTGGAAAAGAACAGCCTGCCTGATGTGACGGATGCCGGAGAGCAGGAGAGCGGGGCGTTTGTCCGGGGGGAAGGGACCCCCTTTAGCTAGTGCCCAAAGGGAGGCCTTCCCCCGGGCCCTCCATCCTCCCCCAAACGCGCTTTATTACAGGAAACGGGCAGCCGTATGGCTGCCCGTTTCCTGTTTTCAGGCGGGATGATGACGTCATTCGGTTGGCGTGCGGTCTTTTGGCGGGGCAGTATGCGGGCCGCTTGATGCGAAGGAGTCGGGGCGGGACTGGCTTCGTGCGAAAAAGATTTTTCGGAGGCGGCAGGCGCGGACGGGTGCTCACTCCCCCAGTCCGGTCATGTCTGTCCCTTGGCGGTCAGGGGGGATGACGTGTCCGTCATCCGAAGACGGGGACCCGCCATACAGACCAGAGTAAAAGTTTTTGGGAGGAGCGGGGGAGCATGAGGGGGAGAGGAGACCTTTTTTCAAAAAGGTCTCCTCTCCCCCTCATCAAAAAGACACTGCCTCAGGGCAGCGATGGCGCGCGTCGTATGCTAGACGCCCTTGGCCTTGAGCTCTTCCAGGAAGCCCTCGGGCACTTCAAAGCCCAGCTCGGCGGCCTTGGCGGCGGACTGGCGGGCTTCGGCGTACTTGCCAAGGTCGAACTGGGCAAGGGCCATGTTGTTCCAGGCGGGAGCGAAGGCGGGTTCCTTTTCCAGGATCTCCTTGCAGAGCTTTTCGCAGGCTTCGAAGTCGCCCTGCATGTAGTAGGCGGTGGTCAGGGCGTTCTTGGCCTGCACGAAGTCGGGATCCCACTTCAGGGCCTTCTTCAGGGCGGTGATGGCCTTGTCCGGCTCGCCGCGCTGCAGGTGCACGAAAGCGATGTTGCTCCACGGCACGGGGAACTTGGCGCGGCACTGGGCGGCTTCTTCATTGTAGCGCAGGCAGCCTTCCAGGTCGCCGCGTTCCAGGCAGATGCCGCCGAGCTGCACATAGGCTTCGGCCAGGTGGGGGGAGTTGCGCACGGCGTTGAGCAGGGCTTCTTCGGCGCCCACGAAGTCACGCTTGCTCAGCAGGGCCAGGCCCAGGTTGTAGTGATGGGTAGCGCACTGCTCGTTGGCCGCGATCTCCATCTTGAGGTCGGCAATATATTCGTCGATATCGTCGTAACGCTGTTTCATAGGATGTGGCCCTCTTTTTTCAGCAGATCATGGTACCAGAGGCAGAAGTCGGTGATGCCCTGGAATTTTTCGTCACGGTTCACAATACCCAGAGCGCATTCCAGCACGCCGCGACCGTAGTCGTTGCCGTACTGTTCGTTCCTGGCGGCCTTGAGCTGGAGGAACTCGCGCACCAGCTGCTGGGTGGTGCGCTTGGTCACGTCCAGGCGCACGTCCAGAGGATCGTTGGGCTTCTGGAAGGGGTCCCAGTTATCGTAGCCGATGCGGTCCACGAACTTGCGGCGCCGCGGGTTCATGCGCTCGTAGATCTCACGCTTGAGCTGTTCCTGTTCCTCGTTGAGGCGCTGGGGCGTGCCGTCGCGGAACACGGTAGCGGGAATGAAACTGAGCTCGGAAGGCATGGTGCGCTCCCTATTTTTCAGGCTTGGCCGGGCCGATGCCCAGGTAGGCCTCGTCGTAATTGGTGATGAGTGCCATGGAGAGCGGCACGTAGACTTCGTGCAGCTCGCGGAAGCGGCTGTTGACGGTGCGGCCGATCTCGCGGCTCAGGTCTTCCAGGCGGCTCTGGATCTTGTCCAGATAGACGGTGGGGTACGACTTGCCCTTTTCGAAGGCGGCGAAGCCACAGACGTGGCCCTGACCGGCGATGGCGGTGGGCACGCCGTAGAGGCGACAGGTGATGGGACGGGCCTGGTAGAGCAGGCAGCGGTCGTCATCGCCCAGCAGGGGGCAGCGGCACTTGATGCGCGCGGCTTCTTCCATGATGGCTTCGGGGCTCTTGCCGGACTTTTCTTCCCGGAAGAGCTCGCGCTTGAGGCGGGTCAGCTGACGGTCGGTCTCGGCGGCCCTGGTCAGGATGGCCGAGCGCTGCGGACCGTAGTCGAAAGCCTGCTGGAAAGCCCGGTTGATGTACATGGCCTCCACCAGGGAAAGGTCGAACAGGGCATGACAGCAATCGCTGCAGCCTTCCTTGCAGGTGACGCACTGGGCATGGTCGTGCCGGATACGCTCGAACACGGCGTCACAGCTGGCGCGGAGTTTTTCGTATTCGGCAAAAATGGGCTGAAGATCAGGAATCATTGGGGTCGTTCCGCTGGTTATGAAAGTGCCGCCAGACGAAACGCCCGGCGGCACTTTGATTTGCAGGTGCTTGGGCACCCTTAGGGCTTAGGCTTCTTCAACGGTGATGGCGCTGGTTTCACAGACTTCCACACAGGATTCGCAGCCCAGGCACTCTTCGGAGTTCACGGGTTCGGACTTGCCGTCCTTGATTTCGTAAACTTCCACGGGGCAAACGTCCACGCATTCGCCACAGCCCACGCACTTGTCGGTATCGACATTCACATTGTAGCCCATTGTGTCCTCCAGATGTTGAAACATACGTTTCTTGTAGTCCTCGGGGGGAGGGGTCTCCCCACCCAAGGGAATGCATAGCGTCCCCCCCCTTGGGCTGTCAAGGGAAGATTTCTTTGCACATCGTCGCAGGGGACGTGTCCGGCGCGTTTATTGCAGCAGCACGCGCGCGTAATACGGACGGCCGTCGCGGACGATCTGCATCAGTACCTGATTGGCCAGGCGTTCCCGGCGGAACGCGTTGACCAGATCGGCGGTGGTGCGGATGCGCATGCCGCCGATGGCCGCGATGACGTCGCCGGGGCGCAGGAAGTCCGTGGGGCCGGGGCGGCGCGTCTCGCGCACCAGCATGAGGCCGTCGGCCTCGCGCACGCGCAGGCCCCAGATCTCCTGCATGAGGGAAAGGGCCGTGGCATCGTCGAAGGAGGCGGGCTTCACGCGGATCTTTTCCGGCTTGTCGCCGCGCAGCACGCCCAGAGTCAGCTCGGCGCCGGGCACCTGGTTGCGCAGGATGTTCACGTATTCGCGACGGTCGCGCACGGGCGAGCCGTTGATGCTGTCGATGACGTCGCCGGGCTCGATGCCGGCCTTGCCCGCCGGGCTGCCGGGGTAGAGGCGGGTGACGATGATGCCGCGGGGCTCACGCAGGCCCAGGGCCATGGCCATGCGCTGGTCCACGTCGTCGGCGGCCAGGCCCAGCCACAGGGGCGCCACACGGCCCTGGCCCACAAGGTCATCCATGACGCGGCGGGCCTTGTTGACCGGGATGGCGAAGCCGATGCCCTCGCCGCGGGCGTGGACAGCGGTATTGATGCCTACCAGACGGCCTTCGAGGTTGAGCAGGGGGCCACCGCTGTTGCCGGGGTTGATGGCGGCGTCGGTCTGGACCAGGTCGGTGAACACGCCGCTCTCGCTGCGGATGGTGCGGCCCAGGGCCGAGACCACGCCCGTGGTGACGGTGTGGTTGAAGCCGAAGGGGTTGCCGATGGCGATGACGGTCTCGCCGGGCATGAGGTCGGAGGAATCGCCCAGGGGCACGGCGGGCAGGTCATGGGGGCCCTGGATCTCCAGCACGGCCAGGTCGAAGTCCGGCTCCGCGCCCTTGACCACGGCGGGGAACTGGCGGCCGTCCTGCAGATGGATCATGACCTCGTCGCCACCGGCGATGACGTGGGCGTTGGTCAGCACCAGGCCGCGTTTGCCGTCCACGATGACGCCGGAGCCGAGGCTCACGCGTTTTTGCCGGCGGGGCTGGTCGAAGCCCGGGCCGAAACCGAAAAACTGGTCCATGGGCGAGATGCGCTGGCGCTCCACCACATGGGTGCTGGTGATGTTGACGACGGCGGGGGCCGTGGCCTGGACGGCGCGCACCACCGGGGTCATGCGCGGGCTGGAATCCGGCACGGGCGCGGCGGCAGGGGCCGTGGCCGTACAGAGCAGGGCCAGACAGGCCAGGGTGCCTGCGGCGCGGCGCAGGCCGGGGAACAGGGAAAACGACGGATGCATGGTCAACTCCGTGATCGTTGCGGATGGAAAAAAGGACGGGAAGGCCCAGGGGCAGGGGAGCGGCAGCCGTGGACGGACGGCGGCGATGCCCTGCTTTTGTCCGGGCGGGCCGTGGGCCACGCGGGCATTCCCGGCAGGATCCGCCTTTTCTAATACAGGCCGTCACACAGGTAAAGACGGGCCATGCTTGCGCCGGGCCGGGCAAGACGTTACACAGAAAACATGAAACAAGTTCCCGTATATCGTGAGGCTGTGGAAGTGCCCGCCCTGCCGGGCCTCTTTATCCGTCCCCTGGAAAGCTCCCTGCTGGAGAAGGCCCAGGCCCATCTGGACAACCTGACCAAGCCGCGCGGCAGTCTGGGGCGTCTGGAAGAACTGGGCCGGCGCCTGTATGCCATGGCAGGCGGGGTCACGCCCCTGAGCGTGAGCCCGGCCCTGATGCTGACCGTGGCCGGGGACCACGGCGTGACGGCCCAGGGCGTCTCGCCCATGCCGCAGGCCGTGACCCGCCAGATGACGCGCAACTTCCTCAACGGCGGCGCGGGCGTCAACGTGCTGTGCCGCAGCAGCGGCATGGACCTGCGCGTGGTGGATGCCGGTTGTGCCGGGGGCCCCTACGAGCCGCACGAGCTGCTCATCGACCGCCGCCTGGGCGACGGCACCGCCGACATCAGCAAGGGCCCGGCCATGAGCCGTGAGACCTGCCTGCAGGGACTGCGCCACGGCATCGCCCTGGTGGAGGAGTTCGCGGACAAGGGCTACCGCTGTTTCGGCACCGGCGAGATGGGCATCGGCAATTCCACGCCGGCCACGGCCATCAACTGTGCGCTGTTCGGTTTCGACCCTGACGTGGCCACGGGCCCGGGGGCCGGTTCCGATCCCGAACGGGTGCGCCACAAGGCCGCCATCGTGCGTCGCGCCCTGGAGGTCAACGCCGCGGCCCTGAAGGGCGACGGGGTGGACATCCTGGCCGCGCTGGGCGGTTTCGAGCTGGCCATCATGGCCGGCATCATGCTGGGGGCCGCGTCGCGCTCCCTGCCCATACTGGTGGACGGCTTCATCTGCAGCGCCGCCTATGCCGCCGCGGTGCGCATCTGCCCGCTGGTGGCCCAGTACGCCATCCTGTCCCATGCCTCGGCCGAGCCCGGCCATGTGCCCGCCCTGGGCGCGCTGGACAGCGGCACGCCCCTGCTGCACCTGGACATGCGGCTGGGCGAGGGCACCGGCGGCGCCGTGGCCTATCATTTGCTGCGCTGCGCCGTGAACATCTTCAACGAGATGGCCACCTTTGCCGAGGCGCAGGTGGACGAAGGCCTGTGATGGAGACCGGGAACAGGGACGATTTGCTGACGCTGGAAGATGTGCGCTGCCACTTCCCGGTGCGTCAGGGCATGCTGGGCGAAGTGCGTCATCTGCGGGCCGTGGACGGGGTGGACCTTGTCCTGCGGCCCGGCCAGAGCCTCGGGCTGGTGGGCGAATCCGGCTGCGGCAAGTCCACGCTGGGCCGTCTGGTCTGCGGTCTGCAACGTCCCACCGGCGGCCGCATCCTGTTCCGGGGCGCGCCGCTGCCGCCTGCCGGAGCGGGCAGCATGGCGGCCGGACGCATCCAGATGGTCTTTCAGGACCCGTTCTCTTCCCTCGATCCCCGCTGCACGGTGGGCACCTCGGTGGAGGAGAGCCTGCTGGCCGGGGAGCGCCTGAGCCGCAGGGAACGCCGGGAGCGGGTGCGCGACATGTTCGCCACGGTGGGCCTGGCCGGTCTGGAACGCCGCTACCCGCACGAGTTCTCCGGCGGTCAGCGGCAGCGCATCGCCGTGGCCCGGGCGCTCATGACCCATCCTGACCTCATCGTCTGCGACGAGCCGGTCTCGGCGCTGGATGCCTCGGTGCAGGCGCAGATCCTCAACCTGCTGCGGCAGGTGCAGGAGGATTTCGGGCCCGCCTATCTGTTCATTTCCCACGATCTGGCCGTGGAGGGCTTCATGTGCCCTCACATCCTGGTCATGTATCTGGGCCGTTTCGTGGAAGAGGGCCCGCGCGAGCGTCTGCTCCGGGAGCCCGCCCATCCCTATACGCGCGCCCTGCTGGCCTCGGTGCCTTCCTTTGAGGATCTGCGCGACGGCAAAAGCCCGGTGCGCGCGCCCCAGCAGAACATCCGGGGCGAGCTGCCGAGCCCGCTGGATCCGCCGTCGGGCTGCCGCTTCCATCCCCGCTGTCCGCAGGCCACGGAACGCTGCCGCGAGGAAGCCCCGCAGTGGAAGGAGCTGGAGCTCGGCTGGCGGGTCCGCTGCCATCTGTATGGGTAAATGATAGGTCATCCAGGGGGAGGGGCCCTTGTTCTGCCGTCGATGCCCGCAGCTTTTTTCGGCGCAACGGGCACGGCCTGCGGGCCGCCGGCTGGTCGCCGGCACGTGCGGCAGAGTGCCCCTTGCCCCTGCATCTCCCCCTAAAGTATGTCTTATGCGGAAAGACGGAACGCTGCCTGCCAAGAAGGCCGTGCCTGACAGCCTGTCCCCCGGCAGGTGATGCGGGAGAGCGGGTGTTTGCACGTACCCGTTAGAAGGGCGAGCAGCGTCAGGAAAAATTGCTGGGATATTTTAATTGAAAATGAAATTCTTTTTCTATAAACTGATACAAATACCCAGCAAAGGAGAGCGTATGGACAATCGCTTCGGCACTACCTCCGGCATGGTCATCCAGACCGTCATGGAAAACGGGCAGGAATTCTGCCTGGCCATCGACGAGCGCGGCCTGTATCTGACCAGTGCCAACTATCTGGACAAGAACCTGGCGGACCCCCACCGCTATTCCGGCAGCAGGGCCACCACCAAAGCCCGCCTGCTGGCCCTCGATCTGGACCCCGTTCGTCTGGCCGAGGCCAATGCCCACCGCATCCCGGTCTACACCGACGAAGCCAAGAAGAAGATCAACCCCATCAAGGCTTCCAAGCGTGGTCTGAGAGGCTGATTGATGATCGCACTGCCTGCGACGCCCCGGATCGGGAGAAAAAGCTCCCGGGCATTGACGTCGGTCCTGCTCTAGTCGGCGTGCGATCTGGCTGTCTTCGTGTGGCGCGTCCCGTGCGGCAAAACAAGAACGCCCGGCAGGAAATGCCGGGCGTTCGACGTTTGCAGAAAGCGCTTTGGAGAGGCGCAAGGAGAGGGGCTTTCCAGCATCGGGAAAAGGTCCCTTCCCCTGCGAGCGCCCTCTTTCCTAGCGTTCGAAATAGGTGTAGCCGCGCAGGCCGTCTTCAAAAGCCTGGAGCACGGCAAAGCGGTCGCTGGGGGTCAGGCGTCCGGCCCGCACGGCGCGTTCGGCCGTGGCGCGCAGGTCGTCCAGGATACGGCGGGGGTCGTATTCCACATAGCTCAGGATGTCGGCCACGGAGTCGCCCCGGATCTCGCGCACGTACTCATAGCCGCCGTCGGGATCGACGCGGATGGAGACCACGTTGGTATCGCCCATGAGGTTGTGCAGGTCGCCCAAAGTCTCCTGATAGGCACCCACCAGGAAGACGCCCAGATAGTATTCCTCGCCGTCCTTCAGGGGATGCAGGTCCAGGGTGGTCTTGAGGCCCTGCGGGTCGATGAAGTGGTCGATGCGGCCGTCAGAGTCACAGGTGATGTCCGAGATGATGCCCTGGCGCGAGGGGAACTCGTTGAGGCGGTGCACCGGCATCACCGGGAAGAGCTGGTCGATGGCCCAGCTGTCCGGCAGGGACTGGAAAACGCTGAAGTTGCCGTAGTAGATGTCGGCCAGGCTCACGTCGATGTCCTGCAGGTCGCGGGGCACGGTCTTGAGCTTCACCTTTTCCTGGGCGATGCGCATGATGATGGCCCAGAAAAAACGCTCCGAAAGGGTACGCTGGCGCAGGTTCACGCGGCCCGTGGAGAAGAGCTTGCGCATCTCGTCACGGTAGTAGATGGCGTCGTTGTAGCATTCCTGCAGGTTGCGCAGGCTGATGTTGCCGTAGACCTCGCGCATGTTCAGCACGGGCTCGGGGGTGTCTTCGGGCAGCTCGGCGGGCAGCTGGGCCTCTTCCACGGCGCTCACGTCCAGCACGTTGAACAACAGCACGGAATAGTAGGCCACGGTGGCGCGGCCGGATTCGGTGATGATGTGCGGGTGCGGCACCTGCTGCTCGTCGAGGATGCTCATGATGGCTTCCACGATGTCGGCGCTGTATTCGTCCAGATTGTAGTTGCGCGACGAGATGTAATTGGTGTGCGAGCCGTCGTAGTCCACGGCCAGACCGCCGCCCAGGTCAAGGTAGCCCATGGGCGCGCCTTCCTGCACCAGGCCCACATAAAGGCGCGCGCCTTCCATGACGCCGGTGCGGATGTCGCGGATGTTGGAGACCTGAGAGCCCAGGTGGTAGTGCAGCAGGCGGAAGCAGTCCAGCATGTCGCAGGCCTTGAGCTTGTCCACCACGTCCACGATCTGGGCCGGGGAAAGGCCGAAGGTGGAGCGCTCGCCGCCGGAGTCGGTCCAGTGGCCGCTGGCCTTGACCGAGAGCTTGGCGCGCACGCCGATGTTGGGGCGGATGCCCAGTTCACGGCTGCGGGAGAGCAGAACGTCCAGTTCGCTGGGCATCTCCAGCACGAAGAACAGGTTGAAGCCCAGGCGCTGGGCCTGCAGGCCCAGGTCGATGAACTCCTCATCCTTGTAACCGTTGCAGACGATGCAGGCTTCGGTATCGCGCATCAGGGAGACGGCGGCGATGAGCTCCGCCTTGGAGCCCACTTCCAGACCGTGATGGTAGCGGGAGCCGAACTGGGCGATCTTTTCCACCACCTGTTGCTGCTGGTTGACCTTGATGGGGAAGACTCCGCGGTACTCGCCCTGATAGTTCAGGTTCTTGATGGCCTTGCGGAAGGACTCGTGCAGGCTGGCGATACGGGAGTCCAGGATGTTTTCCACGCGCAGCAGCACGGGCATGTCATAGCCGCGTTCACGCAAGCCGGAGATGATCTCCGGTATGGAGATCTGCGGGCCCTTTGGGCCCTGCGGGCAGACGACCACGTCCCCTTCATCGGACACCGTAAAAAAGCCGGCTCCCCAGTTGCGGATACCGTACAGTTCGATGGAATCTTCCACCCGCCACTGTTGCAATGCGCGGTTTTTTGCCAATTCTTGTGCCTCCAGCATCGGAAATTTCGGATGAGTTCGCGGGCTCTCCCGCCGCGGGATTATTATGCCCGCACAGGGGGGAAAGTCAATTGTCCCGGGGCCGCTGTCCGTCCGGGAAGGCAGGGAGGGCAAGCGCTCCCGGGCAGGACCACACATTTGTTTTCTTGACGCGATGTGTCTGGTGTGCAACGTTTTTGAGGCATCATTCAGAAAATCGTGAGGACTGCCATGAAACATCTTGCCATCTTCCTGCTGCTGCTCGTCCCCGTGCTGGCCTCCTGTTCCGGCGACAAGGACGGACAGGGCGGCAGACAGGCCGCGCCCGTGCATGTGATGACGGTACAGCCGCAGGACGTGCCGCGCGTGCTCGGCGCTGTGGGCAACGTCAAGGCTTCCGCCAGTGTGGGGCTCACTCCCCGTGTGACCGGCGAGATAGAAAAGGTCCATTTTACGGAAGGCCAGGACGTGAAGGAAGGCGATGTGCTGCTGACCATCGATACGCGTCCCTTTGAAGCCACCCTGCGCGAAAAGAAGGGCCAGCTGGCCAAGTCCGAGGCCCAGCTGCACAAGGCCACCAACGATGCGGGCCGTTACGGCAAGCTGGTGGGCAACGGCTATGTGAGCCGCGAGGCCTACGAACAGACCGCCACCGAGGCCGCGGCCCTGCGCGCCACCGTGCAGGCCGACAAGGCCGCGGTGGAAAGCGCCGCCCTCGACCTTTCCTACTGCACCCTGCGCGCGCCCATCAGCGGCCGTGTGGGCGGTCTCAAGGTGGACAAGGGCAATATGGTGCGCAGCTCCGATACCACCCCCATCGTCAGCATCGACACCCTTTCGCCCATATATGTGACCTTTTCGGTTCCGGAGCGGCATCTTTCCCTGATCCTCGACCGCATGCATGCCGGACCTGTGGAAGTGGACGTGACCCCCACGGGCGGGCAGACCGAAAAGGGCCTGCTGACCCTGGTGGAAAACAGCGTGGATACCACCACCGGCACCATCCAGCTGCGTGCCACCTTCGACAATGAGAACCGTCGCCTCTGGCCCGGCCAGTTCGTGACCGTGGAACTGCCGCTGGGCATGGCGCGCCAGGCCCTGGCCATCCCCAGCCGGGCCGTGCAGAGCGGCCGTGAGGAAAATTACCTCTATGTGGCCGGTGCCGACGGCAAGGCCTCTTACCGCAAGGTGAACATCCTCTTTGAGGCTGGTGACATCAGCGTGGTGGAAGGCGAGCTCAAGGCCGGGGAACAGGTCATCATCGACGGTATCGTGCGCCTGGCTCCCGATGTGCCGGTGAAGGTGATACAGTAAGGACGCTGCCGGGGGAGAACGGATCTCCTCCCGCCGAGTTTGAAGAATGGACGAGCCCCGTCTGCCGGACAGCAGGCGGGGCTTATTTTTATATCGGGGGGATCCGTATCCCGGTCGGGGACTGCTGGCCATCTTCCCCTGGAAGGGGCGTGCCTGAAAAGGCGGACGGGCCTGCGCCTGCCGGATGCGCGGGCCGGCTCGGGCGGGAAGCCTTCTTGTGGATATGCCGGAGACGCTTTGAGGGGGACGGCAGGACGTGTCTTGCGGCAGCCCCCTGCCTCACGCTTCCTCGACCGGCGTACAGCGGGCGCGGCCGTCGGTACGTCCGGCGATGGCTTCCTCGAAGGGGCCGCGCAGGGCCTCGGGCAGGCAGATGCGTACCCGGGCGGCCTGATCGTAGGCCTCGGCGCAGACGCGGGCCTCGAAGGTGGGTAGCAGGCGGTGCAGGCGGTCCAGATGGGCATAGTCCAGCTGCACGTCCAGCTCCACGGTAGGCACTTTTTCAGCCAGCGGCAGGGTGGCCAGGTTCTCGCGCACCGAATCCTGATAGGCGCGCACCAGGCCGCCGGTACCCAGTTTGACGCCGCCGAACCAGCGCGTGACCACCATGGTGATCTCGCCCACGCCGCAATGCAGCAGCACCTGCAGCATGGGGCGCCCGGCCGTGCCGTGCGGTTCGCCGTCATCCGAGAAGCCCACCTGGCCGCTGTGTCCCGGAGCCCCGGCCACGAAAGCCCAGCAGTTGTGGGTGGCGTCGGCGTGTTTGGTGCGGATCTGCTCCACGAAGGCGCGGGCGGCTTCCATGCCGGGCGTATGCGCGCAGTGGGTCAAAAAACGGCTGCGCCGGATGATGATCTCGGTCTGGAAGGGGGCGGCGGCATCGGCCGCGGGGATGGGGAAGCGGCTCATTCCCGGCAGCCTTTCCCGGGATCGGGACAGCCGTCAGGCAGCCGGCAAAAATGTTCGATGCCTTCTTTGGCAAAAGGATAGCGGCGTACCAGACAGGCCGCCTTGGCCAGCTCGAAGTCACGAAAATCGAAGCCCGGCGCCACCGTACAGGAGACCAGGGAAAAATCCGTCCCCGGGCAGGGTTCGGCGCCGAACCAGCAGCCGCCGGGCATGGGCAGCAGCAGATGCTGGCCGGCCAGGATGTCGGCCCCCAGTATCCTGTCCAGCTCCTTGCCGTCAGGGGTCAGGCAGTACAGGCGCAAAGGGCCGCCCAGATGGAAATGCCATAACTCATCCTGGCGGATGCGGTGCAGGCGTGAGCGCTCGCCCGCCTGCAACAGATACAGGATGCTCGTGCTGCACGGGCGGCTGCCGTAAATGCCGCAGGGAAGGCTCTCGGGCTGCAGATCCTGCGAGCTGCACCAGACGCGCCGGTAGTGGCCGCCTTCCACGTGGGGCATCAGGTCATAATGGCGGATGATGTCCTGGGCCGAAAGGGCTTGTGCAAGGGATGTGGTCGCTGTCATGCCGTTTTTTTAGCCTGCCTTGGCCCGGCTCGCAAGCTTTGCGGACAGGGCATGGAACAAAGGGCGTTTTTGTGCAGGAAAGACGGTGCTAATCCGGCTCCGGGACATTGACGCGGGCCATTCGGGCCTTATTTATTGGGGGCGGAAATAAAAATATGCAAAAAAATGCTTTACAAAGGCATGAGTTTTCTGTAAACAGGAATCGTTCCTGATTAAGACAACACTTTTTTGAACATATACCCCCCAAGGAGAACCACAATGAGCAAGACTCTCGAAAACCTGATGGCTGCTTTCGCCGGTGAATCCCAGGCCAACCGCAAATACCTCGCCTACGCCCAGGCTGCCGACAAGGAAGGCCTGTCCGGTGTGGCCAAGGTGTTCCGCGCCGCTGCCGCCGCCGAAACCATCCACGCCCACACCCATCTGAAGAACGCCGGCAAGATCGGCGACACCGCCGCCAACCTGCAGGACGCCATCGGTGGTGAGACCTACGAATTCACCAAGATGTATCCTGAAATGATCAAGGAAGCCGAAGCCGAAGGCCAGACCGCCGTGGCCAAGTACATGGACATGGTGAACAAGGTGGAAGAAGTGCACGCCAACCTGTACAAGAAGGCTGCCGCTGACAACCACGCTTTCGACAACGTCGACTTCTACGTCTGCAAGGTCTGCGGCTACACCCACGAAGGCCCCTGTGACAGCTGCCCCGTGTGTGGCGCCAAGGCCGCTGCCTTCTTCAAGGTGGACGACGCCTGCTGCCTGAACAAGTAAGTTCGGTCGGTCCTGACTTTTCCAGGCGCTGCCCTTCGGGGCGGCGCCTTTTTTTGTATAAAAAGAAAACCTCCCGCTAGGCGGGAGGTTCAAAAAAGCTTAAAGCTATGAGTATGTTATAAAGCTC
>ENA-UESP01000739-UESP01000739.1-human-gut-metagenome-genome-assembly--contig:-NODE-739-length-25833-cov-6.487847_pt1 | contig 25833 bp, 20 predicted proteins | sample MGYA00243003_ERZ508004 | MGnify/ENA primary metagenome ERZ508004 (study PRJEB26167, sample SAMN06115443) | human gut metagenome | host: Homo sapiens | place: China:Henan | collected 2015-07-29 | study...
AGAGTCAGGGGTAATGACGAAAGATTTACAAGGCTCCTCCCACCACCTGAAGGTAGTGGGTTTCCGCCTATGGCAAATGAAAGGATTTTATTTGTGAAAAAAGATGAGTAACAACACAGAGGATGGAGTAAGAAAAACAGACAACCGTGATACCATGGAATTCCGCCATGAGGTGGTGATCCCCAATGAGGATCTTCCATTTAAAATGTTTATATTTGAAGGAAAAGACGGTAACTATAAGGTTTCCACCCACTGGCATCAGTCGGTGGAGATCTTTCTGGTGACCGAGGGAACCATTGATTTTTACATTGATTCCCACTATTTTTCCCTGAAAGAACATCAGTTTGTGATCGTCAATTCCAATCAGGTCCATTCCATTGACTGTCCGTATTCCAATAACACCATCGTGCTTCAGATCCCGGTGGAGACATTCCAGTTGTATCACCGCGAAACGCCATATATCAGTTTTATACCTCAGAGCCAGGAGAAAAACCGGGAGCTGGCTGCGTTGGTAGAGCAGATGTATGCCACCTATGATGCGAAGAAATATGGCTATGAATTAAAGGTGCGGAGCCAGTTCTATGAGCTGTTGTATCTGCTTCTGACAAGCTTTCGGGAAGAGAACCTGTCAGAAGCAGCCATGCTCAAGAAAAAACACCTGGATAAATTATCTGGAGTCACCAGTTATATGAGAGAACACTACCGGGAAGAAATTTCTTTAGAGGATGTAGCCAGCCGTTTTGGATTTTCTTCCACGTATTTGTCCCGGATTTTTGCCCGGTATATTCAGGTGAATTACCGGACTTATCTGACAGATCTCCGGGTCAATGGGGCGGTGCGTGAACTTTTGGAGACAGATCATGAGATTGGAGATATTGCCATGTCTCATGGTTTTGCAGACAGCCGGGCATTTGCTAAAGCTTTTCGCAAACGCTATCATTGTCTGCCAAGTTTTTATCGCAAACAGAAAGAACCCAAAAATTCATAAAAAGTGCAAGAAAGTGCTATTGGTTGGACAACTAATAGCACGTTTTTTTTCTCAAAAAATGATATGATGATACCAGGGTCAAATGGTCAGGAGTTCGACGCAGGCTTGCTTGCAGGAGAATTTTTGACCTTGGGACCCGCCAAAAACAGAAAAGTACCGAATGGTTACAAATGGGGGAATTTGCATGAACTATCTGATTGGTATTGATGTGGGGACGTCAGCGACAAAAACGGTTCTTTTTGATGAGAATGGCCAGATCAAAGGATCTGTATCCTGTGAATATCCGTTGTACCAGCCGGAGAATGGCTGGGCAGAGCAGAAAGCAGAGGACTGGCGTGACGCGGTTTTAAAAACCTTAAAAGAAGTGATGGAGGTGTCCGGTGTTCCTGCGGAAGAAGTAAAGGGAATCGGTATTTCCGGACAGATGCATGGACTGGTGATGCTGGATGAGCAGGGAGAAGTGCTTCGCCCCTCCATTATCTGGTGTGACCAGAGAACCGGGGAAGAGGTAGAAGATATGCTGCGGATCATGCCGAAGGAACGGTGGATCCAGATCACAGCGAATCCGCCATTAACTGGCTGGACAGCAGCAAAGATCCTCTGGGTCAGAAAGCATGAACCGGAGATTTACGCCAGATGCCGTCATATCTTACTTCCGAAAGACTATATCCGTTACGTATTGACCGGTGTATTTGCAACGGAAGTGTCTGATGCCAGCGGTATGCAGCTGTTGGATGTTCCGGGCCGCTGCTGGTCAGACGAAGTTTTAGAGAAACTGGAGATTCCGAGGGAATGGCTGGGAACGGTTTATGAGTCCTGTCAGGTGACGGGAACCCTGCTTCCGGAGATTGCAGAAAAGACAGGCTTGACTACAGAGGTGAAAGTGGTCGGTGGCGCAGGAGATAACGCAGCGGCGGCAGTTGGAACCGGTGTGGTACGGGATGGAAGTGCTTTTACTACGATTGGAACATCCGGTGTAGTCTTTGCCCACAGCAGCAAAGTGACCATTGATCCGAAGGGAAGAGTCCATACCTGCTGCTGTGCCGTTCCAGGTGCCTGGCATGTGATGGGCGTGACACAGGGCGCCGGATTATCGTTAAAATGGTTCAAGGACCAGTTTTGTCAGGATTATGTGGCAGAAGCGAAGGAACAGGGAGTCGATGTTTACGATCTGATCAACCGGGATATCGAGAAAATTCCTGTGGGAAGCGATCGCTTACTCTATCTTCCATATCTGATGGGCGAGCGGACGCCGCATCTGGATCCGGACTGCAGGGGCGTGTTCTTTGGTCTTTCTGCAATTCATACAAAGGCACATCTGCTGCGGGCGGTAATGGAAGGTGTGTCCTATTCCCTGGCAGATTGCAATGAGATCTTAAAAGAGATGGGCGTGGATGTAGATCAGATGATGGCTTGTGGCGGAGGAGGCAAGAGTCCGATCTGGCGGCAGATGCTTTCCGATTTGTATCAGTGTCAGGTAAAGACGGTTTATCAGTCCGAGGGTCCGGCTCTTGGCGTAGCGATCTTAGCAGGCGTAGGCTGTGGAATCTATGAGAGTGTGGAATCAGCCTGTGACCGTCTGATCCGCGAAGACCGAGTAAGCCAGCCATCAGCAGAAGATGGAGCACTTTACGAGAAGTATCATAAGCTTTATCAGAAGCTGTATATAGATTTAAAGGATAGTTATAAACTGCTTGCCCAGTTATAAATATATCAGATGTGAGATGACTCCCACCTCTTTAAGTGGCGAGGAGCAAATTAGTATCAGTGGTGGGAGTCAATCCCCCATCTGATATAGCCTCCGGCAGGATTGCAGAGATGCGCAAAAGAAATATGTCATGCTTTGCATGACGCGCATCTCGCAGCAAGAATGCCGAGGCATTCTTGAATGTAGAAGATTGGAGGAATAACGACATGGAGATCAAAAAAGTAACCGATCCGGCTTTTAAACCCTACGGAAAAGTGATCACAGGCTATGACTGTGGGGAACTGTCAAAAGCCATGGAACAGACACCGCTTCCAGAAGATGTGATCTATGTGGCGTCTGTGCTGGAATTGGAGCAGCTGGAGGTGTGCCAGAAGATGGAGAAGAACCTGTATGGCCAGCTTCCGATCCAGGTTGGCTACTGCAACGGACATAATCGGAAGTTAAATGCCCTGGAGTATCACCGAAATTCCGAGATCAACATTGCAGTGACAGATCTGGTCCTGCTGATTGGAAAACAACAGGATATCGAAGCCGACTGGACTTATGACACCTCTAAAGTGGAGGCATTTCTGGTACCCAGGGGAACGGTGATTGAAGTTTACGCAACCACACTTCACTACGCACCGTGTCATGTGGAAGATGGGGGCTTCCGTTGTGTGGTAATTCTGCCAAAGGACACCAATACCGATATGGAACCGGTGACTGTCATTGACCCAGAAGATCGTCTGTTATTTGCGAAAAATAAATGGCTGATCGGTCATGCAGAAGGGGAACTGCCAGAAAACGCATGGATCGGATTAAAAGGAGAAAATATTACTATTTAACATTAACATAATTTAGGAGGACATCATCATGAACAATTTGCCAAAAGTAAAAGTAGGTATTGTAGCAGTCAGCAGAGACTGTTTCCCGGAGTCCCTGTCTGTAAACCGCAGAAAAGCATTGATTGAAGCGTATAAGGCCAAATATGATCCGGACAATATTTACGAGTGTCCGATCTGTATCGTCGAGAGTGAGATCCATATGGTACAGGCATTGGAGGACGTGAAAGCCGCTGGCTGTGATGCATTGGTGGTTTATCTGGGCAACTTTGGTCCGGAAATCTCTGAGACATTGCTCGCAAAACATTTTGACGGTCCGAAGATGTTCATTGCGGCAGCAGAGGAGAGTATGAATGATCTGGTACAGGGCAGAGGCGATGCGTACTGCGGTATGTTAAATGCCAGCTACAACTTAAAGCTCCGCAATATCAAGGCTTATATCCCGGAATATCCAGTGGGAACTGCAGAAGAATGTGCAGACATGATCGAAGAGTTTCTGCCGATCGCCAGAGCATTGGTGGGACTGTCTCAGTTAAAGATCATCAGCTTTGGTCCAAGACCATTGAACTTTTTAGCATGCAACGCACCGATCAAGCAGCTTTATAACATGGGCGTGGAGATTGAAGAGAACTCCGAACTGGATCTGTTTGAGGCATTCCATAAACACGATGGAGATCCAAGAATTCCGGATGTGGTAAAAGACATGGAAGCAGAGCTTGGCGCAGGCAATCAGAAGCCAGAGGTACTTCCAAAGCTGGCTCAGTATGAGCTGACCTTATTAGACTGGATCGAGGCACATAAGGGCTACCGCAAATACGTGGCGATTGCCGGAAAGTGCTGGCCAGCATTCCAGACTCAGTTTGGTTTTGTTCCATGCTATGTCAACAGCCGTCTCACCGGAAGAGGAATCCCAGTATCCTGCGAGGTCGATATTTACGGAGCATTAAGCGAGTTTATCGGCGCATGTGTCAGCCAGGACGCAGTGACATTGCTTGATATTAACAATACCGTTCCAAAAGATCTCTACGAGCAGGATATCCAGGGTAAGTTCCCATATACCCAGAAAGATACCTTTATGGGCTTCCATTGTGGTAATACCTGTTCCAAGAAACTGACCTCCTGCTCTATGAAGTATCAGATGATCATGGCAAGAACACTTCCGGAAGAAGTAACCCAGGGAACTCTGGAGGGCGATCTGGTTCCAGGCGATATCACGTTCTACCGTTTACAGAGCACCGCAGATAACCATCTGAGAGCTTATGTAGCCCAGGGTGAGGTTCTTCCGGTGGCAACCCGTTCCTTCGGTGGAGTCGGTATCTTTGCTATCCCGGAGATGGGCAGATTTTACCGCCATGTCCTGATCGAGAAGAACTTCCCACATCACGGCGCAGTGGCATTCGGACATTATGGCAAAGCTTTATTTGAGATATTTAAGTACTTAGATGTGGAAGAGGTTGGATTTAATCAGCCGAAGGGAATGCTGTATCCGTCTGAGAATCCATTTGCATAGAAAATGACAGTTTTATAAAAAGTTAAAAGAATAGAAAAACCACAGAAAGTTACCATTAAATGACTTCTTGTCCTTTTTTATGTCATAGGAAACTTTGTCCTATGACATAAAAAAGCTCTGCGAGATGCACACTCGTGCGAAGAAGAAACATATCGCAAGCGACCGCGCTGAGAGTGAATGAGGTTTTACACGGAATATAATACCAGAAAATGTTTCTCAATGACAAAAATATCCAGAAATACCAGGAAGAGAAGCGAAACAAAGCTTGGAAAAAATTGTCACCTAAAAAAAATACTGTCAATTTACAATCCATGTTGAAAAGTGATAATGTTTAGTTGTGCTTGATGAGAAAAATGTAGCATATGCACAAATAGGAGATGAAAATAATGGAAATAGTTAAGATTTTACTAATTGCAATTGGCGGATATGGAGCCAATTATATGAAAGAATTAACGGAAAAAAATGTCACAAACGCGAAAATCGAAGGAATCTGTGAAGTGATGCCAGGGATTGAAAAACGATTTCCAATTATAAATGAAAAGAACATTCCACTATATCAGAATATAGAAGATTTCTATCAAGAACACGAAGCAGATCTGGCAGTGATTGCCACACCGATGCACTTACATTATTCCCAGGCAAAATATTGTATGGAGCATGGCTCTGATGTTTTGTTGGAAAAACCGGTGTGCACAACGTTGGAGGATGCAGAAGATTTAATAAGGGTTCAGAAAGAAACTGGAAAGTTTACGGCAGTCGGTTATCAGATGAATTATGAAAGAGATGTTCTGGCGCTAAAGCAGGATATCTTAGATGGAAAGTATGGCAGACCAATTTTAATGAAAGGGTTGCAGGCAGTCCGGAGAGGGGAAAACTACTACCATAGAAATAACTGGGCTGGACGGATTACAGCAGGCGGGAAAACGGTTAATGACAGCCCGTTCAATAACGCCAGCGCCCATCAATTCCAGGTCATGACATTTTTGCTGGGTCAGACATTAGAGACGGCGGCGGATTTGAAAAAGGTATCTGGGGAACTGTATCGTGCAAATGGTCACGTGGAAAATTTCGACACTGCGGCGGTTCGTGTGGAGATAGAAGACGGAACACCAATCTATTACTACACAACCCATGATATGGCAGAGAAAAATATAGGCCCGTTTGCGGAATACCAGTTTGAAAAAGGGACCATTTATTTCGGAAAAGATTTTGGGGATGGACCGGTAAAAGAATACACAGCAGTGATGAATGATGGAACCGTGATTTCCTACGGAGATATTCCAAAAGGGGAAAGACTTCAAAAATTATATGATGCCATAGAATGTTGTATGAATGGGAAAACACCAGTTTGTACGGTGCAGTGTGCGATTCCGCATTTGCGGGCGGTTTTAGAACTTGCAAAATTGCCGATTCGTCAAATCGCAGAGGAACAATTAGAACATGTTGAGGAGGACGGTGACAGCTTCTGCCAGATCCGGAATCTGAAAGAGATATATGTTACATGTTACAAAAATAACCAGATGCCATCTGAGGTGGGGGCAGACTGGTAAAGAAAAGGAGAGGTAAAATGAGAAAAGGGTTTGCAGCAAAACGAGTAGCAGCAACGGCAATGGCAGTCGCGATGACTACCATGTCACTTGCAGGATGTTCTTCTGGAAATAAAGAAGGAACAACCAAAGCAGAGGAGACTACGCAGGCAGCGTCGGGGGAAACGACTGCAGCGGCAGCTGAAACAACAGCGGGAGAAGAAAATGACAAACCATACGCAGGTACGAAGCTGACATGGTGGACCAAATTAAATGCCAACGTTTCTGCAACATATCCAAATCTGGGGGATACTCCCTGGGCAAAGTATGTTCAGGAGAGAACGGGAATTGAGATTGAATTTATCCATCCAACCGTTGGTTCTGAGGCAGAGGAGTTCTCAATTATGGTAGCAAGTGGAGAATATCCGGATATTATCGAGTATACCTGGACCGCTTATTCTGGCGGACCTGGAGCAGCAATCAGTGATGGCGTGATCATTGACTTAAATGATGTGGTAGCGAATAAGGCTCCAAACTTCGCTAAATTACTGGCAGATCATCCGAATATTGATAAGATGGTAAAGACATCCAATGGTGATTATTATTGTTTCCCATTCTTACGTGGAACAGAATCTCCGAATCTGACACAGTTTTCTGGTGGTTTAATTCTTCGAAAAGATGTTTTGGATGAACTTGGTCTGGAAATGCCGGAAACCATCGGAGAGTGGGATACCGTATTAAGAGCATTTAAGGATTATGGATTTGAAGTTCCATTTGTTACAAGAAATGAATGGATGAAAGATGTATGGTCTCCTGGGTTTGACAACTGGGGTGATTTCTATGTTGATAATGGTACAGTAAAACACGGTTTGATCGAAGATAGCCGTAAAGATCTGATTGAACAGTTGAGAACTTGGTATGCAGATGGTCTGATTGATCGCGACTGGCTGGTTGCAGATAAATCTTCTAACCAGACCTACTTTACGACTGGCAAGAGCGCAGCAGTCAATGCTCCATTCGGACAGGGCCTGGGACAGTATACACAGATCATGCATGACGCAGATCCGGAGATTACTCAGGAAGATATCCGTTGTACCGTTCCTGTAACCTCTAAAAAGGGACAGAACGCGAAATTCTCCAAAATGAACAACCTGTTTGATAAATCTGGTGTTTCCTGTGCAATCTCTACCCAGTGTAAGAACGTAGACGCAGCTGCATGGCTGGTTGACTGGATGTACAGTGAAGAAGGAAACTTATGCTGTAACTTTGGTATTGAGGGTGAAACTTATGAAATGAAGGACGGAAAGCCGGTTTATACTGACGTGATCATGAATAATCCAGATGGTCTTTCGGTAGCCAATGCATTAGCTGCTTATACAAGAGCATCTACATCCGGTACCTGTGTACAGGATGAAGGTTATATTGAGCAGTACTATGAGCAGGATAACCAGAAGGAAGCATTAGAGTTATCTATGAAGACTGATATGGGCGAGCATTTCTTCCCGCCAACCGGTGTCGCAGAAGAGGATGCAGAGAGATATGCGGACATTATGAGTAATGTAAAGACATTAGCAGATGAAATGGAGGCACAGTTCATTTCTGGAACCATTTCCATGGATGAATGGGATGGGTATCAGAAACAGCTTCATGATTTTGGGATTGATGATGCAATTGTAATGATGCAGAAGGCATACGACAACTACATGGCAAACTAATGAAGAACGGTGGGGGTGGAGAATTTTCGCCCCCATATTTTGTAAAACAGGAGATGGGTGCAGTTATGGAAAGATTGATAGAGTTGTTGGATCGTTTGGATTATCAGGTTCCTGGATTAGAACGGGCGGGCCAATTATACGAGAAAAAGGATTATGAGGGGTGTATGGAGGCTGTTGTGGAACATTTCCGCACAAGAACAGCTCCAGCGTATTTATTTACTGTAGATGATATGAAGAACTTCCAGGATGAGAAAGTTCTGGAAGAAGCAGAAGAGGTTATGAATCATAAGATTTATGGCCATCAGTTTCCGGGTGAGATCCAGTGGGATTTTAATCCTACGGCAGATACTTCCAGGGATAATGAATGGAGCTGGTCGTTATTCCGACATATCTATTGGCAGCCGCTGGCAAGAGCCTATGTGATGACAGGAGATGAACGGTATACCAAAGAATTTCTTCACCAGATGAAGGAATTTGGAATTTACTGGCCGGCAAAACCGTTTATGGAAGATGATACTTTTGAGACAAAATTCAAGTTTCCTGGGCATGCGTGGCGCACGATTGAAACAGCCATGAGAATTTATACGGTATGGCTTCCGTGTATGGAAGCGTTCCGCAGATCCAAAGCCTGGGACAGTGAAGGGTGGCAGTGGTTTTTAACCCAGTTATGTGATCATGCAGATTTCCTGATGGGGCATTACAGCAATCACAACCGCTCCAGCAACTGGCTTACTATGGAATCCGGCGCATTGCTGATCTGTGGAATCATGTTCCCGGAGATCAAGTCCCAGTGGAAGATTACCGGATATCAAAGAGTGATGCATGAGATCAAGTATTCCTTTGATAATGATGGAATCCATATGGAAAGAACCCCAATTTACCATATGGTTGCAGCAGGTGTGTATACCCAGTGTCTGGAATTGTGCATGAAGAATCATATCCCAGTGGCTCCATACGCCATGCCGACACTGGAAAAATCAGCAAGATTTTTACTGAGCCTGGTAAAACCAGATTTTTCCACTCCAATGATCGGAGACGCAGACCGGGATGACCTTTTAACAAGGCGATGTGATACATCTTTATATGAAGGAATGAATTTAACCTTCAATCCGAAAGATTTAAATGAAATGAGAGCGTATTTCCAAAATATGTATGCGCTTACTGGAAAAGAAGATTACTTATGGCTGGCAACCGGACGAAAAGAAGGAAAAGAACCAGAACAGAGAAATTATAAATATACAGACGCAGGAATTTATGTGATGCGTACTGGCTGGGGAGAAGATGATGACTATTTCCATGTACATGGAGTTCAGCTGGAGCGTGGAGAAAAGAGCAGCCATTCTCATAATGATACGGGTCATCTGGAGTTACATATCAAAGGAGAAGACATTCTGACAGACAGTGGACGTTATATCTACAACAGTTCCTGCTGGAAAGACCGGAGACATTATTTCTTATCTGCCAAGGCTCACAATACCTTATATGTGGACGATCATGAGATGGGAACCGTTCCAGGAGTCACAAGAGTCCGCGGTGTCAGAACGTATTGCCATCAATTCGAGGAAAATGAGGATTATCAAATCATTGATATTTCCCACAACGGCTATGTATACCGGGAAGATCCAATTTACCATCGGAGGAGAGTCATCCGTCTTGCAGATGGGACTTATGTGATTGATGATCAGGTGACTGGACTTGGACTGGAAGAACATGATATCCGCTTGTATTTCAATTTTGCGTTTGGAAATCTGAAAGAAGAGGGAAAGGGGAAATTTGTATACACTTCCCAGAAGGGCAGACGTTATGAATTCATCAGTCAGGCAACCAAAGAAACGGAGTTTGAGATTCTGGAAGGAAGTGAAGAACCAATCGGTGGATGGATTTCTTATGGATATGCATGGAAGAAACCAATTCCACAGCTGGCAGTGAAGACAAAAGGTCCGGTTCCGGTACGTTTCTTGACGATTATTCGACCAGAAGGTGGAAAAACAGAGGGTCATGTAACAGAAACAGAAGTGAAGTTGTCATTGGAAAATGGAAAGACTCTGACACTTGGAACCGATAAAATCACCTGGTAAGGAGGTTTAAACATATGAGATTTGGAATTTGTACAGATCCGGAGAATATCGAATTGCTGGAGCAGACAGGTTATGACTATATCGAACTGAACGCCAGTAAAATGCTGACATTGAGCGAGGAAGAATTAGCAGCGGTAAAAGAAAAATTAGATATCTCCAACATAAAATGTGAGGCAGTCAATGTTCTGTTTCCAAAGACTATGTCCATCGTAGGTGGAGAAACAACAGATGAAGAATTGACGGAATTTCTTCACAAGGCGATGAAAATGATCCAGTATTTGGGTGCAGAAGTGGCAGTTTTTGGCAGTGGAAAAGTAAGAAAATGTCCGGAACATCTAAAACTGGGGCAAGGGTATCAGGAACTGGTAAAAAAAGTCCGGCTGACTGGAGAGATTGCGGCACAGTATGGTGTGAAGATCGTGATTGAGCCGTTAAGCCGCATAGAGACCAATTTGATCAATACCATGTCAGAGGGAGCCATTTTAGAGTCCGATGTGAACCATGAAAATGTAGGTTTATTATCGGATTTCTACCATGTGATGACCAATCATGACAGCATTGAATCCATGGGAAGCATCAAGCAGTTCGGACATATCCATATTGCTGCAGCCCATGGAAGAAGATATCCATTATCCGAAGAGGGAGAGGAATACCGGGAATTTTTCCGGACATTAAAGAAGATCGGTTACACCGGAAGAGTCAGCATTGAGGGAAAAACTGACGAAATCGAGAAAGATGCAGTGACAGCCCTGGCATTGTTAAAGAAACTGGAGGAGTGCGATTATGAGTAAGGTCAGACTTGGAATTATCGGATATGGAAACATTGGAAGCCAGCATGGGCGGGCGATCCGCGATGGAAAGACACCGCAGGTTGATCTGACAGCCGTGGCTGATATTGATGAAAAACGGCTGGAACTGGCAAAAAGTATATTTGGTGAACATTTAACCACCTTTACAAGTGCCAGCGAACTGATCCATTCAGGTCTGGTTGACGCAGTGCTGATCGCAGTTCCTCATTATGAACACCCATCGCTGGCGATTGAAGCGATGGAGGCGGGACTTCATGTTTTGGTAGAAAAACCAGCAGGTGTTTACACCAAACAGGTTGAGAGAATGAATGAAGTGGCGTCGAAACACCCAGAACTGGTGTACTGCATGGATTTTAACCAGAGAACCAATCCATTATATATCAAGGTAAAAGATCTGCTGGAAAGTGGAGAACTGGGAGAGATGAAGCGGGTGATCTGGATCATTACCGACTGGTACCGTTCCCAGAGTTATTATGATCAGGGCGGCTGGAGAGCTACCTGGGATGGCGAAGGCGGCGGCGTTTTGTTAAACCAGAATCCGCATAACCTGGATCTGTGGCAGTGGATGTGCGGCATGCCGAAACGGGTAAAATCTCAGGTTTACTATGGAAAACATAGAAATATCGAAGTGGAAGATGATGTGACTGCTTTTGTAGAATATGAAAATGGGGCAACCGGCGTTTATATCACAACCGTAGGAGATGCGCCAGGAACGAATCGTTTGGAGATATCTGGTGAACGTGGTAAGATAGTAGTAGAGGACGGAAAGCTGAAATTTTATCGTCTGCGGATTCCAGAGCCAGAGTTCAACGCAACCTATAAAAAAGGACTTGGAAAGCCAGAGGTATGGGAATGTGAAATTCCAGTAAAAGGAACTTACACTTCTCATCCGGGAATTATCAATAATTTCTGTGATGCGATCTTAAAGGGGACAAAGCGGATCGCACCTGGCGAAGAAGGAATCAAGGGTCTGCAGATATCCAATGCCATTCATCTTTCCTCCTGGTTGGGAGGCCAATGGGTTGATATTCCGGTAGATGCAGAACTGTATCTGAAAAAATTGCAGGAACACTGCAAAAATCCGGTAATTTCCTAATGGAAAAGCTTCTGATCCCGGCTAAAAATGTACTTGAAAGTACATAAAAATAAAAAGGGGAGTTTTCGGGAAATGGAGAAGAAGAAAAATCTGTATACAATGTTTACCAAATGGAGCGTTTCTTATATCGTTTTATCGGTTGTGGCAATCGGAACCATTTTTTATTGTTCCATGCGCTATACCAAGGCGATGAAAAAAGAACTGGAATACACAAACGCAGTTCAGATGGAGATGATCCAGATCCAGATGGATCGTACCGTGGCAAATTTCCGTACCTTTGCCAATCGGGCAAGTATGAATACAACCGTGAAGGAGCTGCGAAATGCGTCTGCCTATGCAGATGTAAATTCCTACGATCTGTATAAATTGGTGAAAAATCTGGGAAAAGAGATGTTGTTTGATACAGATACCCACGAATGTTACCTGTATTTTCCGGCGATGGACGGATTGATGTCTGGAAGATACTACAATAACAGCCGTGATTTCTTTGATATTTCCATGTCGGGATCAGATTTTTCCTATGAAGACTTCTTTACGATCATTTCAGGGGAATACCGGACTTCTCAGATCTTTCCGTTACGGACAGATGATGGAGAGGAAAAGACGCTTTTGTTAAAGCCGCTGGATGCAACCAGCAGACAGACGCCTCCAGTGTACGCCATTATGATCATTGATCTGAATGAGATGATGAAATCATCCAGCTGGAGTGGGCAGGGAAGAGAATCCATGGGAATTATCGACCAGACCAACCATAGAATGTCAACAACGGCAAGTCTCAGTGAGAAGGATCAGAATTCTCTGCTGGAGATGCTGGAAACGGAAAACTTACCAGAAAAAGGAACTTTTACCAGTCGTACATTGGCAAAGGGAAAGGTTGTGTCTTTTTTGCCATCCAAATATGAAAACTGGGATTATGCAGTAATCACGGGAGAACAAGCGAATATTACGGAGATCACAGAACTGCAGAGATTGGTTGCAATGTTGGTTTTAGAATATCTGGCCGTCAGTGGCTGTGCGATTGGGTATGCATGGGTCAAGCATTACCGGCCGCTTCGGAAGATGGTTGATATCTTAGAGCAGGAAGGCGGTAATGAGAAAGAATTAAGCAGTGACGCATATGATTATATCAGCAATTCCGTGGAAAAGCTGCTGGATCAGAATAAGACCAATAATAGCGTGATTATGCGTCAGAAAAGCGCCATCAGCAAGTCGGTATTTCATCGCCTGCTGACAGAAAAGCATGCTTATGAGTCCCTTGGGGATGAACTGTTAAATCAATGTGGAATTCAGATTGGGGACAGCTGGAGTTATGTGTTATCTTACCGCATGAAAAAGCGTGTGGAGAACCTTCCGGAAGATATGAAGGTGGATACCCAGGAGGTGTCCTGGTTTATCTTGAAGAATGTTACAGAAGAAAATTTAAGTTCCAAGGGATTTCAAAATATCTGCTATAAAGAAAATGAAGGGGAACAGATTTTCTTGATCTGGTCAAAGATAGATGCCGCTGAGACTGTACGGGAAGCAATCCGGGAAGTTTTGGAAACCTCAAGAACATTTATTGCAGATCATTTTAAATTTCCATATCACGCAGCATTAAGTGAAATTCACGAAGGCGCTGCTGAGATCTGGCAGGCATATCAGGAAGTGGAGATGGTATTTCAGTATCAGAAGAAAGAAAATGGAACGGATGTGATCAGTTATGGACAGATTAATCTGCTTTCAAAAGATACGCTGCTGAGGTATCCAATTGATGTAGAAAAACGTTTGACACACAGCATTATGGAGGCAAAGGCGGAAGAAGCTTGTACAGAAATTGAGATGCTGTTGCAGGAAAACCGGGTAAACTGTCTGGCACCAGAAGCAATGCAGTATCTGGTCAGCAATATTATTTCCAGTATTATCCGTTCCGCAGGGAAAATGGTAAAAGAGACTTCCATGTCTTCCAGACAGAAAGCCCTGATGGAAGCGTGCAGACAGAATGATCGGGAACAGATGGAGAAAGAACTGAAAAATCTGGTGATAGCTGTATGCCAGGAGGTGGACGCCTATAATCAGAGGGAAAAAGAAGAAGAAAAAGATCAGCTGTATCAGGTGATCCGCAGATATGTGGAAGACCATTATAAAGAACCAGAATTAAGCGTGAATTCCATTGCAGAGCAATTTCATGTTCAGGCGGCGTATTTATCCAAGTTGTTCCGGAGAAAGGAAAATGGAAAGCTGTCCCAATATATTCATGAGGTGCGATTGGATTACGCAAAAGAGATGTTATTAGAAAATGCCAGGATGGAGGATGTGGCAATCGGGTGTGGATTTGGAAGCCAGAGAACCTTTTTAAGAATCTTTAAGCAATATGAAGGAATCACTCCGACCCAGTGGAAAGAACTGGAAGAGAAAAAGGGAAAAGAGGAGATGGACTTATGAGGAAATTGCGTACAGCGGTGATTGGCTGCGGATTGATTTCAAAAAATCATTTCAAAGCATTAAAAAATCTGGAAGATGCAGAATGTATGGCTGTTTGTGATATCGAACGGGAAAAAGCGGAGATAGCGGCTAAGAACTGGGGGATTGGGAAAATTGATACCGATTATCGGGAATTGTTAAAAGATCCGGAAATTGATGTCGTACATATCTGTACGCCCCATTACCTGCATGCTCAGATGGCCATTGATGCGTTACATGCAGGAAAACATGTGTTAAGCGAGAAACCGATGGCATTGAGTGTTAAAGATGCAGAAGAAATGATCCGGGCCAGAGATGATTCAGGAAAGCAATTAGGGGTTTGCTTTCAGAATCGCTATAACGAGGCATCTGTGTATATGAAACAGCTGATAGAAAGCGGAAAGCTGGGTCAGGTGATCGGAGCTAAGGGATCTGTTACCTGGGACCGAAAACCGCCGTATTATGCAGAATCTCCATGGAGAGGCAGATGGGCAACCGAAGGGGGCGGTGTGCTGATCAACCAGGCGATCCACACGCTGGATCTGCTGCAATGGCTGGCAGGTCCGGTAAAATCAGCCCGTGCATCCATTTCTACAAAGCGCCTTTCAGAGATTATTGAAGTAGAAGATACCGCAGATATTCTGATGATAGGAGAACAAGGACAGCGGCTTCTATTTTACGCAACAAACTGCTATGTGAAAAATGCACCGGTTGAACTGGAGATCATCGGTGAAAAAGGCAGTGTCAAGATGGTTGGAAATGTAGTAACAACGGAAATTGATGGGAAGATTACAACCAGTGATTATTCATCAGGAGTCGTATTGGGGAAAGACTATTGGGGCAGTGGTCATGGCTTTCTGATCAAAGATTTTTATGATTGTATCAAGAGTGGAAGATCATTTCCGGTCAGTGGAGAAGAGGCATTAAACAGCGTAAAAATTCTGGATGCAGTATACAGATCCGGGAAAAATGGGGGTACATTATATGAAACGGACAAAAAAGAATGAAGGAGTTATGATCAATGGGATCCAGATGACATTCCATCAGAGGGTGGTGCGGGATTTTCATCATAACTGGATGCTTTATCTGATGCTTCTTCCTGTTATTTTATATTATCTGATCTTTCAATTTGGGCCGATGTTTGGTCTGTCTATCGCATTTATGGATTATAAACCGGCGAAAGGATTTCTGGGAAGTAATTTTGTTGGATTAAAGCATTTTAAGAATTTCTTTGGAGACTATTATTTTAGTCGTTTGTTAAAGAATACAATCCGAATCAGTATTTGTTCTCTTTTGACATTCCCTCTTCCAATTATTTTGGCGCTTCTCTTAAATGAGCTTCGCAGTCAGTTGTTTGGAAAATGGGTACAGACCATTACTTACATTCCACATTTCATTTCTACGGTTGTTATTTGTGGTATTGTGGTGAAACTGACCAGCAGCGATGGCGGGATCACTTCCATCTTAAATACTCTTTTTGGAATTCCGAAGGAAAGCCTTCTTAATAAAAATGAATATTTTCTTCCGATTTACATTTTAACAGAGGTGTGGCAGACCCTGGGATGGAACTCTATTATTTATCTGTCAGCTCTTGCCGGAATTGATCAGGAATTATATGATGCGGCAAAGGTAGATGGAGCAGGACGCTTTAAACAGGTGATTTACATTACGATTCCCTGCCTGATTCCTACCATTATTATTATGCTGATCTTGAAAATGGGTAAGATCTTCAATGTCGGATATGAGAAGATTATGCTGTTATATAATCCGGCAATCTATAACACTGCAGATGTTATCAACACCTATGTATACCGGAAAGGTCTGATTGATGCCCAGTACAGTTACAGTGCGGCAGTTGGTTTATTTAATAACCTTGTCAGCTTTATGCTGGTAACCATTACCAATAAGATTAGTAAAAAAGTCAGCGGAAACGGTCTGTGGTAAGGAGGTGGATGAAAATGAAAGAAGCGCATGTATCAAAAAATAAAATTAAATCCAGTTTGGGAAGTAAGATCTTTGATGTCTGTAATGTGATTTTTATGTGTGCACTGATCGTGGTGATTTTGATCCCGTTACTTCATGTCGTTGCAGCATCCTTTAGCGATCCGTCCGCGTATGTACGCCATGAAGGACTTTTATGGAAGCCTGCTGGATTCTGTCTGGATGCCTATAAAGCGGTAATCAAAAATAAAAACATTATCACTGGATATGCCAACACGATTTTTATTGTGGTGGTGGGAACAACCATCAATATTGTTATGACCTTGATCGCAGCGTACTGTCTGTCCAGAAAAAATGTCATGTGGAATGGATTCTTCATGATGGCTATCGTGTTCAGCATGTATTTTAGCGGCGGTATGATTCCTCATTATTTAGTCGTAAAAGGAGTTGGATTAAATAATAGTATCTGGGCGTTGATCATTCCTTCGGCAATCAGCACCTATAACCTGATCATCATGAGAACCGCCATGGTTTCTGTGCCGGACAGTCTGGAAGAGTCAGCGAAACTGGACGGAGCAAACCAGTGGACAATTCTCTGGAAGATCATGGTACCGCTAGTAAAACCAACCATTGCAGTTATCTGCTTGTATTATGCGGTAACACACTGGAATTCCTGGTTTAACGCCATGCTGTTTATCCGCAATAAGTCCGGTTATCCATTACAGCTGGTACTTCGTGAGATCCTGCTGCAAAACGATACGACAGCGATGACGGCAGGCGCTGATGATTATATGATCAGTGAAACGATTCAGTTTGCAACCATTGTGGTGGCGACAGTTCCGATTTTGGCCATTTATCCGTTTATCCAGAGATATTTTGTAAAAGGCGTGATGATTGGCGCAGTAAAAGGTTAATTTCAGGAGGATGAGGGTATGAGAGTCAGTTATGATACCATGTATCAGGAATTTGTACGTGTGTTATTAAAACGGGGGTTTACAAAAGAAAAAGCGGAGCTTTCCGCAAAATTATATGCGGATGCCAGCAGGGACGGCGTATACACCCATGGATTAAACCGTTTTCCAAAGTTTATGACCAGCATTGATAAAGGCTGCGTGAATATTCAGGCGGAACCGGTATTGAAAGAGTCTTTTGGATTCTTTGAGAGATACGATGGACAGCAGGGACCAGGCAATTTAAATGCTTATGCCTGCATGAAACGGACCATTGAACTGGCAAAGAAACATACCATGGGCTGCGTGGCCTTATCCAATACGAACCACTGGATGAGACCTGGCAATTACGGACTGATGGCGGTAGAAGAAAATTGCATCGGAATTCTGTGGACCAATACCGTTCCTAATATGCCGCCGTGGGGCGGCCGGGAAGCCAGATTGGGCAATAACCCGGTAGTTCTGGCGATTCCTCATGGAGATACTCCAGTGCTGGTGGATGTGGCCATGTCCATGTTCTCCTATGGAAAACTGGAAAGCTACGCCCGTTCTGGAAAAGAACTGCCAGTAGACGGCGGATACAATAAAGAACAGGAAATTACCAAAAACGCAGCGGAAATCTTGGAAACCCATCAGTGTATCCCGATTGGATATTGGAAGGGTTCAGGACTGTCTCTGGCCTTAGATCTGATCGCGGCAACCTTAGCAGGCGGACGGACCTCCAGAATGGTGGGAGAACTGCCGGTAGAAACGGAACTTTCCCAGGTATTTATGGCGATCAGCCTGGACGCTTTTGCAGATAAAGAGGCATTGATGAAACATATTGATGAGACTCTTCGTGATATGAAGACTTCACTTCCGGTGTCTGAGAATCATCCAGTTTATTATCCAGGAGAAAATATGATGCGTGTCAGAAAAGAAAACATGGAACTGGGTATTCCGGTAGATGAGGGAATCTGGCAGAAAGTTCTGGATATGTAAAAGGGGGCGTTGTTATGATAATTCCAGGAATGGTATCCGCCACGTTTCGTGAAAAATCGGCAGATGACATCATAAGACTGTGCAAGGAAGCAGATCTTCAGGCGGTTGAGTGGTCAGAAAACGCCCATGTCATGCCTGGGGATCCAGAAGGCGCCGCAGAATTGTTAAAAAAGACCCAGATGGCAGGTCTGACCGTAGCGGCCTATGGTTCATATTACCGTTTGGGACAAAATGAAGATCCTAAAACCGTTTTTCAGGCTTCTCTGGTGTCAGCCAAAGCACTAAAAGCTCCGCTGATCCGTGTGTGGGCCGGAACGAAGCCGTCTTTGGAGGTCAGCGAAGAGGAAGCAAGAGCACTTGCTAACGAAGCTGCGGTTATAGGAGAAATGGCAGCTGCTGAAGGAATTAAAATCGCTTTTGAGTGGCATAAAAATACGCTGACAGATACCAATGAATCTGCAATGAATTTGTTAAATCTGGCGGACCAGGATAATTTATACTGTCTGTGGCAGCCGACAGTAGCCCTTTCTATGGAGGAACGGTGCGAAGGCTTGCGGCTTTTGAGAGAGCGGAACCGTCTTCTGAATTTACATATTTATTATTGGCTGGATGGCGTCCGGAGACCTTTGCGAGAAGGTGTGGAGGAGTGGAGCCAGTATTTAAGCCAGGTTGATGAGAAGGAAAATCGGTTTGGCCTGCTGGAATTTGTTATGGGGAACACAGAAGAGCAGTTCTTGGAAGACGCAAAAACACTTCACGAGATCTTAAAAAACTAAAATGATTCAGGAGGAAAACAGATATGGCAGATTTATACGTAAAAGAATTTGATATGATCAATCCATTTGTAGTGGCGTCCAGTCCAGCAACACAGGGGGCAAAAAATGTATTAAAAACAGCAGCTATGAGACCAGGAGCAATTGTACTTCGCAATTTTGGACATGGAACTGGTGGCGGTAGTTATATTGGGCCAGATAGCCGGGCAATGTTTTCAGGACAGATGAGTATTCATAGTCATGCGGTTGGAAGACAACTTCCGGATTCGGTAACTACCCTGGAGCAGTATTGCGAAGAGGTACAGAAGATCAAGAGAGAAATGGACAGTGACATTAAGCTCTGGGTTTCTGTGGGACATTACAGCGATATTGTACGTGGTGGAAACTGGGAAAAAGAGTGGGCCAGACAGGCAAAAGAACTGCAATTAGCTGGCGCTGACGCCATTGAACTTCATTTTAATACCCCAGGTGTTGCGGTTGCCAAGGACCGGACATTCGCTTATCACCAGCTGCTTCGCCATAGTATTGAGCTGATGAAGAAGACAGTGCCGGATATGCCGATCATGGCGAAGCTGGCTATTGAGTCTACAGATGTGCTGACATCCATCCGCATTGCGGAGGCAGCAGGAGCTACGGCAGCAGGACCTACCGCCAGATGGAAAGGCTTCTATTTTGATCTGGACTGGAGAACCACTCAGGCAAGACCAGGTGCAGGTTATGGCGGAACCCAGGCGACACCGTTGGTTTGCTATTCTATCGCAGAAGCAAGAACGGCGGGATGTAAGATCCCGATGTACGGCGGCGGCGGAGTCTTCAATTATGAACAGGCTGCAAGAATCCTCATGTCAGGCAGTCAGGCAGTACAGTTTGGCGCATTAGCTTGTTCCGGAGGCGTTGGTGCATGTAAGAAGGTGATTGCGGATCTGGAGCGTTTTATGGACAAGAACGGTTACCGGGATATGGATAGCTTGTGCGGCGACGCGTTAAAGCTGTTCCAGATGGATAAAGATTTCACAGCGATGCGCCAGAATCGTCTGGCAGACGCTTATCAGGAAGCCCAGGTTAGTGACAAGTGTATTGGCTGCGGACGATGTGTGGATGTGTGTTGGCATGAAGGCATCGAGATGAAAGAAAAAGCAGCGATGAAAACGGATAAATGTATTGGCTGCGGTTACTGTTTCCAGGTATGTCCAACAGGAGCGCTTCATGTGGAAAAAGAGAAGATTTTAGCAGCTCCATTTGAAGAGCAGGGAATTACACGTGGCGTATAAGTCTGTTTTAGAGGGAGATGTCATATGGCGATGACAGGTAAAACACAGGAAGAGCTGTTGACAGAAGAGTTATGGAGCGCGGCAGAACAGGGTGATTTGCAGGAAGTAAGGAAGCGGAGTGAATATGGTGCTGCGGACATGACGTTGTTTGATGAAAACCATCATAATACTTTGTGGTATGGGGGAAAATCCGGGAATGCTGATTTGGTGAAATATCTGGTGGAACGGATCGGATTGAATCCGCTGGAGGCGGACTGTGAAGGAAAAACACCGTGGGATCTGGCGGTGGAACTGAGATTTACAGAGATAAACCAGTATCTGGAATCACATCTGGGATATTCTTATGAAGATACCTATCACAATCCAATACGGAGGGGCTTTTTCCCAGATCCATCTATCGTGAGGGTCAATGATGACTATTACATGGTGAATTCCACGTTTGTGTATTTTCCGTGCATTCCCATTTCCCATTCAAAAGATTTGATCCATTGGAATGTAATTGGTTATGCCATCACAGAGTCGGAATGGGCAGTGGAATTAGAAAATTTGCATGGTGGAATGGGATATTGGGCACCAGATATTTCTTATTGTGATGGCAGATTTTATATTACAGCTACTCTGCGGAGAAATGATGATATGCGGCCGAAACGGCTCCAGATGGTAACATCTTCCGAAAAGCCGGAAGGTCCTTATGAGAAACCGGTATTTCTGGATGAGGATGGAATTGATCCGTCTATTTTCCACGATGATGACGGCAGAAAATACATGCTCCTCAATAAAGGGGCCAGGATCATCGAACTGACCAGTGACTGTAAAGCCATAAAAGAACCAGGGAAACTATTGTGGTATGGTGATAACAAGCGAAAGCCAGAAGGACCGCATTTGTTGAAAAAGGATGGATACTATTATCTGTTTTTAGCAGAGGGCGGAACCGGGAAAGGACATTGCATCACCGTAGCCAGGGCAGACCATATCGATGGACCATACGAGCCGAGTCCTTATAATCCCATTCTTCATCAGTGGAAAAAGGATGCTCTGATCCAATGCTGTGGACATGGAAAGCCGGTGCAGCTTCCCGATGGAAGATGGTATATTGTATACTTATGTCTCCGGGTTCTAAATGGGGAATACGGCATTCTTGGAAGGGAAACAGCTATGGATCCGTTAACCTGGACTCCAGATGGATGGCCCATCATCAATGGAGGACGCGGCCCGTCGGATCAGCAGAAAATGCCTTGGAAATATGATGAAAAGGCCGTTAGTAGGGATGTGAGGCCATGTGGTGGATATCCGTTTTGGAAAAAACAGTTATGGATGAGTCCGAGACCATTTGCAGAGGGAAAAGTATATGAGGCAGTTGCTGAAAATGGTGAAAACTCATTGGAAATTCAGGGAAATGGATATGATCTGAACCAGGTTGCCTGCAGAGGCGCATTACTCAAACGCCAAGATAAGTTCCAGGGAACTGCTCAGTGTTGTTTCGTGATTCCAGAGCTGGATGAGGAAGAAGATACCGGAATGACCTGTTACTACGATGAGAACAGCTACATAAAGATCGGAGTAAAAAGGGAAAAAGAAGAGTACAGAATCTTCCTCTCAGAATATGTAGGCGATGAGTATCGAAGCAATGTATTAACAGAACAAGTGATACCGGGAGAGATTATCTGGATAAAAGTTGAATATCGGAAATTGCAAAGAAGCTTTTTCTGGCGGAATGCAGAAGACTCCCAGTGGCATGAGATAGGAAAACTCCAAGATACATGCTATTTAAGCAGCGAAGGACTGAAAAAAGGGAAGCGGTTTTTGGAGTTTATGTACATGGAAATATAAAGGTAAAATTTTTTAATTGGGAAGAAAAATAGAAAGAAAATGCATATTTGGTAGATGGTGTATTGGTAATAAAATTAAAGTTTGATAAATGTGAGAAAATTTTATTGGACATAGATTTTGATTATGGACAATGTGAAAGTGGAAAACCATTAAAAAAGAATGTTAGTAAACCTCGACATATGAATAATATTTTTATGTATAGTCCTACTTTGCTAAAAGAATTTATCGAGGAGTATTGAATGATTAGGAGTGAATGAGGGGGGAAAACAGAAATGTATTTTCAATTATCAAAATGTACCTTCAGCCAGCAGTTCCAGTACAGGGAAAGTATGTTTTTCCAGCTGATTGGAAAATTTATATGGATCTATATTAACCTGTGTATCTGGAAGGCACTGCTGGCTTACCGGGAGGTGGGGCGCAGCTATGAAGAAATGGTAGTGTATGTCCTTGTGGCAGAGATCTTGCTTCTGCTTTGTCACAGTAATGTTGCCGTTGATCTGGCAGAAAAGGTGAAGACCGGAGATATTTCTATTAATCTGATCCGGCCTGTAGGCCTGAAATGGTATTCATTCTGGGAGCAGATGTCTTCCAATCTGTTTAGGCTGTTATTCGTAGGTCTTCCTACAATTGTCATATCAGTCAGTCTGTGGCCTGTCTGCAGTCTGTCAACAGAGAATGTCCTTCTGGCATTAGTCAGTACCGCATTGGCTGTTCTGCTGAATTTCTACTTTCAGTATATAGTTGGTCTTCTGGCTTTCTGGTTCAAAAACGGAACCTATGCCAAAATGCTGATTGGCGGATTAATGTCTATATTTGCGGGTCAGAAGATCCCCTTATGGTTCTATCCTTCTTTTCTGGTTACTATCTGTTCCTTCTTGCCCTTTAAGTATATGGTGTATGAGCCTATTGCAATCCTTCTGGGAGAGTATAGAGGCGGAGAAGCTATCAATGTACTTTTGATGCAGGCAGCCTGGATCCTGGGACTTTGGATCTTGGAACGCTTTGTGTGGCATCGGGTTCAAACCGCCATCGAGATACAGGGAGGTTGATGATATGAACAAGTTTTCTCTATCTATTAAAGAATATCTGGCTTTATACGCGGCCTTTGCCAGAGTTACATTTCTGACTCAGTTAGAGTATCGTGGACAGTATTTTGTCCGGATGCTTTCTAAGATAGTGGCATGGTCCTCTGGCTTTATTACAATTCTGATCATGTTGAATCAGTTCAACGTAATGGGAAACTGGACCAAGTATGAAATTCTGTTTCTGTACGGGATGGATATGCTTTCCTATTCCATTGCAGGTACCTTCTTTATGGGACCCTTCGGAAAACTGCCAAGGCTGATTCAGAGAGGAGAACTGGATCAGGTGTTGCTCCGTCCGGTAAATCCCATGATCTATCTGATCTGTACCAAGGTAAGTGCAGGCTATACAAGCAACTACATAATAGGTGTTCTTATGATCGCTATTTGTATTCAGAAACTTTCTATCTCCTTTAGAATGGGGGAATTCCTATGGTTTGTGATGGTGATGCTGGGTGCAACACTGATCCATGCAGCGGCATTTATCTTTACTGCAGTACCCGCCTTCTGGATATTAAAAAGTGACGGATTGGCAGATCTGTTCTATCGAAATCTGGAGCGCTTTATTTCATATCCTTTAACCATTTACAGCAGGGGAATCCAGATACTGCTTACCTTTTTACTGCCTTACGCTTTTATCAATTACTATCCCAGCCAGATGTTTTTAGGGAAACAGGAGCTCCTTCCTTCTGTATTTCAATATCTGACGCCTTTTATCGGCGTTGTCCTGTTCTGGGCCTCCTACCAGTTCTGGAAAAAGGGACTGGAGGCTTATCAGGGAACCGGATCATAAGAGAAAAGCGGAAGAAGATAATACAGGCGAAAACAGGAGGAGAAAATCATGGCAATTATAGAAGTAAATCATTTGCAGAAAAATTTTAAGATATATAAGCGTCCCAAGGGAACTTTAAATGCAGTAAAATCTTTGTTTGTACGCAACTACGAGATCAAGGAAGCGGTGCGGGATGTGTCCTTCTCCATTGAACCGGGAGAGATGGTTGGCTATATCGGAGCCAACGGTGCGGGAAAGTCTACTACCATAAAGATGCTTTCAGGAATCCTGGTGCCTACTTCCGGAACGGTTTCGGTAAACGGCATTCTGCCTTATAGGAACCGGAAGGAAAATGCTCAGAATATCGGCATTGTTTTCGGCCAGCGTTCCCAGCTGAACTGGGACCTGCCTATGGAGGATACCTTTCAGTTGTATAAGCAGATGTACCATATTGATGACAAAACATTTCAGAAAAATGTTTCCATGTTTACAGAGCTGCTGGCTATGGAAAGTTTCCTGCGAAAGCCGGTAAGACAGCTAAGTCTGGGGCAGAAGATGAGAGCAGAGCTGGCCATTGCCATGCTGCACAATCCTCAGATCTTATATCTGGACGAGCCTACAATCGGTCTGGATGTACTGGTAAAGGATCACATCCGAACCTTTATCCGGGAGCTGAATAAGGAACAGCACACAACGGTGATCCTGACTACCCATGATATGAAGGATATCGATACCATCTGTGACCGTGTCATTTTCATCGACAAGGGAGTGGTACTGGCAGACTCTTCATTAGAGAAATTCAAGAACAGTCACAGCGAGTCCTATTTCATCAGGATCCTTTATGAGCATCAGAAGCAGCCGGTGAACTATCCGGGTGTGCTCTGTGTGGCAGAAAAGGAGCATGATGTGACCTATCAGGTGGACAAAAGGGCAATGTCAGTGAATGCATTTTTACAGATCCTTCTGGACAACTTTGAGATCAGGGATATTGAGATCCACCAGGAGGGGATTGAAGAGATCGTGAAGAAGCTTTATACGAAATAATAAAAGTTCTGAATGACGATAACAATCCGGTCGCAAGTCGCAGAGATATTGTCGTTAAAAAAAAGAGAAAAAGCAGTGCCTTCGGACATCAGACTCTGCTGATATCATATCACAGGATAAACTATATTGAAAATGTAACTGTTAACCCTATATTATTCACGGCTATGCCGTGTGAAGTGGGTGAAAGCCACATGATTACTGTATTTTAATTGAATATTGCTGTTTCACCTATCAAGTGAATAAAAAAAGAGCATCCATTTGTGGTAAAATTAAGGTGTCGAATCTTAAATAATAACCAAAAGGAGCCCTTTATGAGTATTGTAAACACCTTATCACTAGTACAATGTATTAACAGAACAAGTGATGCCAGGAGAGATTATCTGGATAAAAGTTGAATATCGGAAATTGCAAAGAAGCTTTTTCTGGTGGAATGCAGAAGACTCTCAGTGGCATGAGATAGGGAAACTCCAAGATACATGCTATTTAAGCAGCGAAGGAC